>ERZ838483.276-NODE-276-length-67139-cov-35.899231_pt1 | contig 67139 bp, 65 predicted proteins | sample MGYA00519939_ERZ838483 | MGnify/ENA primary metagenome ERZ838483 (study PRJEB31850, sample SAMEA3708836) | human gut metagenome | biome: human gut; feature: human-associated habitat; material: faeces | place: China | collected 2014 ...
ATCTCAACGTTATAATATCTTAACAGATACGCCTAAAAGTTCAGCAAAATCCTTTGGTTTAAAATTTATGATATTTAATGTGTTCATTTTAACGCTCTCCTTTGAGTGAGTTTGAACATATTTAATCACATTAGTCAATATATTTAGTTACTTATATTTTTCTCCTTTCACGTGTGTCATTATAGCAAATTTCTTCTATTCCTCAAACTTTTCTTCCTTAATTTCCTCTTTGTTTTGTGGTAGTATTGGCTTAGGTGATGATTATGGACAACAAAAATTTCAATTTTCCAGATGACAAGATTTTCCAATATATTACATATGGTATTGTCTTAGCCTTTATTCTTTTTAATTTAGACTCAGTATGGGACTTCTTCCTTAATGCATTAGGGCTTGCAAGACCCTTCTATATTGCGATAGTAATCGCATTTGTGATTAACATTCCAATGAAACTAGTAGAGAAGTTACTTGTGAAAGCAAAAGACCAATTGATGAAGAAAAAACCTAACCTAAAGCTTCCTCAATTCTTAGTAGAAGGAACTCGTGGTATTGCGATGGCTATCACTATTATATGTTTACTATTAATATTAGTGATGTTCTTCTCATTCATTATTCCTAGAATTGGAGAAAGTTTCTCACTCTTATTCTCTAACTTAGATAATTATGCAAAAAGACTTGCTGTCTATATTACTTCTATATGTACAAAATTTAATATTGATTATTCAGTAACAGTAGATGAAGTACAGAAATGGTTTGCCTCTATTGATTTAAGTACAATTCTTGCGACTGCAGGTAATTTCTTAGGTAATCCTCATTTTAAAACAACAGAATTTGTATCAAATATTGGTGGTTCATTCATTACTGCCATCACTTCATTCTTTATGGCTCTCTATCTTCTTGCAAATAAAGAGAAACATCTTGAACAAGGTAGAAAACTCATTGCATATATATTAGGTCATAAACGTGCAGGCGTCGCTTTTGATATCATGAGTGAAGCCAATCATTACTTTAATAGTTTTGTGACAGGACAGATGTTAGAAGCAACATGTTTTATGTTAGAGGTTTATATTGCGATGCGTTTATTTGGAATGCCTTTCCCTGAATTAATTGCGATTATGGCTTTCTTATTTAGTTTTGTCCCAATGTTTGGTAATTTTATTACCTTCTTTGCAGGACTCATCTTAGTGGCTGCAGCACAGAGTAAGAGTATGTTAGCTTTTGCGATTATTTATCTTTGCTTACAGCAGTTTGAAGGAAATGTAGTATATCCTAAGATTGTAGGTAAATCTGTAGGTATAGGTGGTTTATTTGTCTTATTAGGTATTACTATATTTGGTAATCTATGGGGTGTTGTTGGTGTACTTATTGGTGTACCACTTACTGCTTTGATCTATGCTGTATTCTCTAGAATCATTAATATCGGACTCTATCAGAAACATATAGAAGTCACATACAATAACCTCTATAAACTAGATGAAAATGGAAATAGAATAGATAATAAAGTGAAACCAAAAAAGGACCCTTCTATTTAATCGGGATCCATATATTATGCCAGTTGAAATATTCTTCTTCTGGTTTCCACATAGAAACAATCTGAGTAAAGATGTCACCATCTAGCTCCAGGTTGTTTTTTTTTCATATAATCAAAAGCAGGTTTTAATACTTCATAAGTAAGTATCTGAGAAGAACGTGATGAGAGACTCATATAAAGACAAGTTCTAGGAGGATAATAACACACATATTCTGTTTCTTTAATATCAAATAGTGATGCGAACTGTTCTTCTATCCCAACTCCAAAATAGAAATCTTTATTTCCTGTTTCTATATGTTCTTTTGGAAATAATGCAGTAGAGAAAATAAAAGGAACATATTGTGTAAACTGCTTCAATTCTTCTTTTTCCTGTTCACTTAAATCCAGTGTATAACATTTCTGTGTATCTATACGATATATACCAGGACTTGTTCTTAGAGTAAGATTCTTTTCTTCAAAGTTATTAATAAGACCTCTATTGGTACGCATCTTCTTTAACAGATTCATATTATAGATAATATTTTGTTCAATGATTTTTTCCTGATTGTCTAATACATCATCTATTTCTTCTAATGTACGTTTCTGAAGGATTTTAGATGTTTCATCAATTGAAAGTCCAAACCCTAGATAACAACGTGCACGAATGATCATATGAAGATCCCAGGTTGTATAGTAACGATAGTTAGTCTTCTCATCATGAATAGGCGCAATGATTCCTTTTCTTTCATAATAACGTATTGTTTCTGGTGTAATACCTAATATTTTCGCAAGTTCTCCAATTGTATAAGTATTATACATTTCACGTCCTCCTTAAAACCATTTGAGAGTTCTTACCCATTATACCAAAGAAAACCCTATCATTTATGCTTATTTTAAGCAATTTAGACTATTGACTCTCAAACTATTTGAGACTCTATAATCAACTTGTAAATTTTTTAACAAAGGGAGAGAAACAAAATGGATGAAAGAAAAGTAGTTTTGATCACTGGCGGAGCCATGGGTCAAGGACGTGCACATGCATATAAATATGCAGAAAATGGATTTGATGTTGTATTAGCTGATATGCAGGAACCAACAAGTGAAGCATTTAAAGAAACAATCGCACATTGTGAATTATTAGGTGCAAAAGTACTTGCTGTTAAGGCAAACATCACTTCTACAGAAGATATGGAAAACTTATTCAAGAGTGCATGGGATACTTTTGGACGTATTGACGTTGTCATTGCGAATGCAGGCGTTATTAACTTTGCCTACACTTGGGAGTTAACAGATGAACAGGTAGAAAAAGTCATCAACATTAACCTTATCGGTACTTGGCGTACAGATAAGTATGCAGCACAGTATATGTTGAAACAGGGATTTGGTCGTATTATTAATATTTCTTCTACTTCAGGATTATATGGCACACCAAAACTCGCAACATATTGTATGAGTAAATGGGGTATCTTAGGATTAACTAAGACACTTGCAAAAGAAGTAGGTTCTAAGGGTATTATCGTGAATGCATTATGTCCTACAAAGGTTAAAACACCTATGTGTGAAACAATGGAATATGTACAGTTTATTAATGATTTAACAGGTAAAGATTTCAAATCTGTTGAAGAAATGTACAATGGCGTACCATTCCTTGATGTAGAAGATATTTCTTCTATGGTTTATTGGTTAGGTACTAGCCGTGAAGCAGGTAAATTTAATGGCCGTGAAGTCGCTTTAGACTTAGGTACATTACAGTAGGAGGATTATCATGAATATTACTAAAGCAACACGCTGGCGTGTGTTTGCAGGAGTATGGATTCAATCTTTATTCACTTCTGCCACTGCCTTCTTCAGTTTATTCTGTTTGCCACTATGTAATCAGTTTGGATGGAGTACTTCTGATTTCTCAATGGCTTATACTATTTATATGTTTATTTATTGTGCTGTAGGCTTTATTGGTGGTATTTTAGCTGAAAAGTTACAGCCTAGAGTGGCTATCTATATGGGTCTTGCATTATTTGCAGGTGGATGGGTATTAACAGGTTTTGCGAATACAATCCCATTCTTATATGTAGCTTATGGTGTAATTGCCGGTGCTGGTGCTGGTATGATTTATCCAGCATGTCTTCCAACCGCTTTAAAATGGTTCCCTGACAAGAGTGGTTCTATTTCTGGTTTAGTACAGGCTGGAGCTGCATGTGGACCATTCATTATGTCACCAGTGGCTCAGATGCTTATCTCTACATATGGTGCACAGACTGCATGTAAGATTCTTGGTGTGATCTTCTTAATTGGTGTTGGTGCTGTTGCTTGGATGATCGTACCTTGTCCTGATGGATGGACTCCTGAAGGATGGACACCATCAACTACACAATCTAAAGAATTAAATACAAAAGACTATAACATCCCACAAATGGTTAAAACGCCTATCTTCTGGGTATTAGTAGTAATGTTTATCTTTGCGAATGCAGCAGGAACTATGATGGTCTCTGCTACTTCACCAATCGCTCAGAAACAGATTGGTTTAAATGCAATGAGTGCAGCACTTTGTGTATCACTTATGACTTTATTTAATATGTTTGGTCGTATCTCATTTGGTTTTGTCTATGATAAATTAAAGGGATGGAACTCACTTATTCTTGTATTACTTATTAATGGTATCTCAATGTTGATGTTAACTATGGCTCATTCTTATGCCTACTTCATCTTATGTATTGCCTTAGTAGGATTCTCATTTGGTGGATTACTAGTCGTATTTGCGCCTATGGTTAAGATCATCTTTGGTTCTAAGTTCTATAACAGAAACTATGGTTTTATCTTTATTGGTTATGGTATTGGTGCTTTTGTAGGTCCTAAGATTTCAGCAAGCTTCTTCGATGCCACTGGTTCTTATGTAATGGGTTATATCGGTTCAGCTATTCTTGCAGGACTTGCGATTGTATTAGTACTAGTAGCTAAGAAGTTACAGAAAAGCATGAACTAACATTAAAACGACACTTGATGTGTCGTTTTTTTAATCGTAATAATTCATAGTCACTTACCTCGTGGCTAAATATAGATTATAATATAGCCACAAGAAAGGAGATGATTGTATGAAGATTATTCCAATGCGTGATTTGAAAAATACAGTTGAAGTAGAACGTCTTTGTGCAGAAGAAAACGGTCCTGTATTCGTAACCAAGAATGGATACGGCAGATTGGTTGTTATGGACATTGATTATTATGAAAAAACTATGAGAAAGATGGATGAAGCAACAACAATATTGGATGGTTTGAAAGATGTGAAATCTGGAAACACGGTAGAGGGAGACACTGCAATATCTAAAATAAGGAGCAAGTATGGCATCTAAATTTGGATATCAACTGACCAAAAGAGCAGAATCTGATTTAGATGGAATTGTCTCGTATATAGCAGTTGAACTTGCAAAACCACAGGCAGCATCTGATTTCGTAGACAAGTTAAAGGATAATATTGACGAAGCAAGAGCTTTTCCTGAAAGTGGTTCTCTAGTAGACAATGAATTTTTACAAGTAGAAAATCTCCGAAAGAAACTGATTGGAAATTATATCATGTACTATCTTCCTGATATAAGAGAAAAAATAATTTATATCCTACGTATTGTATATGGCAAACAAAACATCACTGAAATTCATATAAAACTAGATATTTAATTTCGTAAGCATCGTTCACGAGTTGATTGATGCTTTTATTTATAAATACAGGAGAAGATCCATTCCTTTATAGTGTCTTTTGCGCACTTATAGGAATAATGCCATCTTCTTTCTCTATCAAGAAATCAGTATCATCTGTACAATATATACTCACATGTTCTGTTGCTATAAGCTGCTGACATATATATTGTTTACTTAGTGTATGCTCATCAAGTTTTGCTATACATCCTAATAATCCTATATCTAATAGATATAATTGAAATGTATTGAAATCCTCATGTATTTTCAAGGGTGCTTTTACCTGTCTCACACGATTCACTATGTATATCAATCCACAATCAGCTAACCACTTAACAGCCACATCAAAACCTTTACCACGTTTCCCTTCATATGTATTATTAGAAATCTGTATTGGAATACTATTCCATACTTTACTTATTTTTGGACGTGTAAAATCATGTTCATAATCTAATAGAATTCTCTTCTGTATATTGCGTACTTCATCATAACTATGATGACTCACAAAATGTTGTACAGCTTCTGGCATACCACCTACAAAATAATAGTCCTTCAAAGCATCACTTTGTTTAGTTGCTAATAAGAATTCCTTATAGCTAAGTGGATAGAGGTTCATATGATCTACTTTACCTACTGGAAACGATGTCCCTTGATGTAAATCAATACCCATGAATGAACAGGCACATACAATATGATATTCAGGTGCATTTTCATTGAAATATTTTAAAGAAGTTAAGGATCTAGGTACTTCCTGTAATTCATCAAATATAAGAAGTGTGTTGTCAGGATCAATTTTTTTACCACTATACAGTTCCATACCTGTAATCAAACGTTTTGTATCTAAATCATACGAAAACAAATCTTTCATAGTTACATTATCTTCAAAATTAATATAAACAGTATGAGTATAAGCTTTCTTACCAAACTCTTTCATCAGCCATGTTTTACCTACATGTCTTGCACCCTGTATAATCATTGGCTTACGATTTGGCTTTTCTTTCCATTTGAATAATTCTTCTATTGCGTATCGATACATAGAGACACCTGCCTTATTATTCCTTTATATCACCTTTTCACATTTTTTACAGCGAAAAAATGTGTTATCACTACACTTTTTACAACGTAAAAGTGTAGTACCTCAACATTTTTTGAGCATAAAAAAGACTATCACACATAAGTGTCATAGTCTTTTGATGTTATAATTTGAAGTTTGCTGCGTCTTTCTTGAACTGTTCAACATCTTCATCAGTACCTAATACAAAGTGTGTTTCAGTAATCTGATGCTGAGTACCAGCTGCATAATCAAGACCGCTTGTTTCATAATCATAAGAGAATGATTTTCTTACCTTCTCTACTCTTGGGTTAGAATGAGGGATGGCAGATAATAATGATCTTGTATATGGATGGAGAGGATTACTAAAGATTTCATCTGCAGTTCCTGTTTCTACTAAGTGACCTAAATGTAATACACCAATTCTATCAGAGATGTATTTAACCATTGATAAGTCATGAGCGATAAATAAGTAAGCAGCGCCTGTTTCTTTCTGCATCTTCTTCATTAGGTTTACAACCTGTGCCTGAATAGATACGTCTAGGGCTGAGATTGCTTCATCGGCAATGATTAGATCAGGGTTCATAATTAAGGCTCTTGCGATACCAATACGCTGTCTCTGACCACCAGAAAACTGGTGTGGGAAACGGTTCGCATGTTCTTTTGATAGACCTACCATCTCAAGAATCTTATAAACCTTTTCTTCTCTTTCTTGTTCATCTTTATAATCATGATGAATATCAAGACCCTGAGCAATAATATCAATAACCTTCTTACGAGGGTTTAAACAAGCCATTGGATCCTGGAAAATCATAGCCATCTTAGTACGTAATGTCTTAAGAGCTTTATTAGACATCTTACCAGTGATATCTTCACCTTCGAAAATGATCTGACCATCAGTTGGATCATATAATCTAATAATAGCACGACCAGTAGTAGATTTACCTGAACCAGATTCACCTACTAAACCATATGTTTCACCTGGCATGATTTTGAATGAGATACCATCAACGGCTTTTACAGTAAACTTTCTACTTGGATAGAAATACTGTTTTAAATTCTTGACTTCAAGAATTGGAGTCTGACTATTCTTGTCCATTATTTGGTACACCTTCTTTCATCATGTTATCGATTCTCTTTCTTAATGCTTCAGGCATTTCTACCTTTGGCGCATTTGGATGCATTAACCAGCTGGCTACCTTATGAGTTGTAGAACCTTCTACTTTGAACATAGGTGGTTCAATTCTCTTATCGATATTTAATGCATATTTATTACGTGGTGCGAATGCATCACCTTTGATTTCTTTTGTAACGTTTGGTGGTGAACCAGGAATTGTATATAATTCTGGATCATCAGTATTTAGATCAGGCATTGCTGATAAAAGACCCCAAGTATATGGATGTAAAGGTCTGTAGAAGATATCTTCGATAGAACCTGTTTCTACAATCTTACCTGCATACATAACGTTTACGAAGTCTGCTACCTTAGCAACTACACCTAAGTCATGTGTGATATAAATAACTGAAATACCTTTTTTCTTCTGTAAGTCCTGAATTAATTCAAGGATCTTAGCCTGGATAGTTACATCTAGGGCTGTTGTAGGTTCGTCACAGATTAATACATATGGATCACAAGATAAAGCGATTGCGATAACAACACGCTGTCTCATACCACCAGATAACTGATGAGGGTAGTTCTTCATACGTTTTTCTGCATTTGTGATTCCTACTTCTTCAAGAAGCTCTACAGCCTTTTTATATGCTTCTTCTTTAGATGTTCCATAATGATACATCATTGGTTCCATGATCTGTTTACCAATTGTCATTGTTGGGTCTAGAGAAGTCATTGGATCCTGGAAGACCATCGCAATCTTTCGACCACGAATTTCCTTCTGGATTTCCTTTTCTGTCATCTTAGTAATATCTACTGTATGTTTTTCATCAGTATCTGGATCATGCCAAGTATAGTCGATTGAACCACTTTCAATACTACCATTCTTAGCTAAGATACCCATGATAGCTTTTGTAGTAACTGATTTACCTGAACCAGATTCACCTACAATCGCAATTGTTTCTCCTTTATAAAGGTCTAAGTTAACACCACGGATGGCATTCACTTTCTTACCTTCAATCTTAAAGGAGATATTTAAGTCTCTGATTTTTAAAATTCTTTCTCTGTCAGCCATAATTACATCTCCTTCATAGTAGGATCAAGTGCATCTCTTAAACCATCACCTAATAAGTTGAATCCTAACATTAATACTGCAAGGATAATAGCTGGGATAGTCATCTGAGTTGGATATACTGTGAATACTTCGAAACCTGAGTTGATCAAAGTACCAAGTGAAGCCTGAGGTACAGTTAAACCTAAACCAACGAATGCTAGATATGCTTCATAGAAGATTGCATTTGGGATAGTCATCATAGACATGATGATTAACTGACCAAAGATGTTTGGTAAGATTTCCTTGAATAAGATAAAGATATTGCTTGCACCTAATGTTCTAGAAGCAAGAATGAATTCATCTTCCTTGATTTTTAATACCTGTGCTCTTGTGATACGAGACATAGGAATCCATTCAGTGAAGATTAACGCAAGAATAACGGTATATAAAGAAGGCTTTAATACTGTTAAAAGAATAGTTAATACTACTAGTGTTGGGATAGAGTTGATGATTTCCTGAATTCTCTGAAGGACAGAGTCAATTAAACCACCAAAGTAACCAGAAATTAAACCATAAGTCATACCAACTACGATATCAATAACTACTGCAAATAATGCGATAATTAATGAAATACGAGTACCCTGCCAAGTTCTTACGAACAAATCACGGCCATATTTATCAGTACCAAAGAAATGAGTACCATTTGGAAGAATATTCGCAATACTTGTATCAATTGCATCATATTTCCAATGAGAAATCATTGGTACAAAGATAGCAAGTAAAGCAATGATAATAATACAAGCTAAACCAAAGATTGCACCTTTGTTCTGAGTAAAACGGTAAACAACGTCTTTCCAAGCAGGTCTTGCAGGAGCAACTTCATCAATGTTGATATTCTGTTTATCACCGATAAACTCAAAATCATCTGGCAAAAATTCATACTTCTTGTCATCCATCTTAGTTGTCCCCCTTTCCTAAACGGATACGTGGATCGATAATACCATAAGATACATCGATTACTAACATCATAACGATATACATGAATGCATATAAGAATGAACATGCAACGATGATGTTGTAGTCATTGGCACGAATACTATTAATTAATAGCTTACCTAAACCTGGTACAGAACAGATCTGTTCTACTACCATTGTACCAGTCATCAAGTTAACTAGGATTGGACCTAAGATAGTGATTACTGGAATTAAGGCATTACGTAATGCATGCTTGAAGATTAATGTCTTACGATCTAAACCTTTAGCCATTGCTAGAGTCATATATTCACTATTTAATACAGAAATCATTTCTGTACGAGTGAAACGTGCTACGTTGGCAATAACGCTCATAGATAAAGCGATAACTGGTAATATAGATGAGAAGATTGGATTCATATCATCATACATTGTTGGTAAGATACGAAGATCATTACTGAACAAGATAACAAGTAATAATGCGAATACGAATGATGGGATAGATACACCTAAGATAGAAATAATAGTTGCGATTGTATCCCAAATAGTGTTCTTGTTTAATGCAGCAACGATACCAAGTAACATACCTACTAATGTACCTAAGATACATGCAGCGATACCATAAGCAAATGAAATCTTAGCTGCGTCGAATACTAATTCAGAAACATTCTGATCTTTGTATAAAACATAAGAAACACCGAAGTCGCCTGATAACATATTCTTTAAGTATGTACCATACTGTACAAGAACTGGCTTATCAAGGCCATATTTTGCCATAATGACTTTCTGCTGTTCTGGACTCAACTTTTCTGAGTTGAATGGAGAACCTGGCATACAACGAGTCATAATGAACAGAACTGTAAGTATAACAAATAGAGTAATTGCGGAAATAAGCAATCTCTTTAAGATATACCTAATCATGGATTTATCCATATAAATATCACACCTTTCATTTAAAAAGAAGAACACATTATAGCAAGAGCTATAATGTGTTTATTCTCACTATGTTCTGTTTATTCTTATTTGATAGTTACGTATTTGAATGTATAAGGAACACCAACTGCTGAATGAACTAATCCCTTAACATTCTTAGCCTTTAATGCTGCAGCACCCTTTTCGAATACTGGAATATAAGCTAAATCATCAAGTGCAGTCTTTTCTACCTGAGTCATTAAGTCCCAACGTTTATTTAAGTCTGATTCAGCCTGAACCTGTTTCATTAATGAATCAACTTTAGCATTGCTGTACTTACCATAGTTATTCTGGTTACCAGTTAAGAATAAGTTCAAGTAAGTAGTTGGATCAGCATAGTCTGGACCCCAACGAGTACATGCAATCTGATAGTTACCATTTGCCTGTCTGTTGTAAATTCTGTCTTTCTTTACAGTTGCAACCATGTTTACTTTTAAGCCTTTTAACTTAGAGAAAGAACCCTGTAAGTATTCAGCCATAGTATCCATTGGTGATTCATCAGTACCATATAATAAATCAACTGTGATTGTATCAGTACCTAATTCTTTCTTAGCTGCATCTAAGTATTCCTGAGCCTTCTTAACATCGTAACCTACAAGATCACCTGCAGTATCACGGAAATCTTTACCAGCTGGGCTCTTAGATAACTGTGATGGAACAAAACCAGTTGCTTCTTTAGAACCATCCTTTAAGACATTTTCGCATAAGTCTTTTCTGTTAATTGCGTAAGATAATGCTTCTCTTACGTTCTTATCAGCAATTGTCTTATTGTTGAAGTTTAAGCTTAAGTAGAATAAGAAACCTTCATTGAATGTTGTGAAAGTATCTTTACCTTTATACTTATCTACTAATGTAGAGTTGATTGTTGCATAGTCAACTTTACCATTATCGAAATTCTGAGCAGCAGTCTTAGGATCTTGTACTAAGTACATTTCAAGATTCTTAGTTGCTACTGTTTTAGCATCATAGTACTTATCGTTCTTAGTGAATGTTGCTTTGTTACCTTTAACCCACTTAGTCATCTTATAAGCACCATTTGATAATGTATATTCTGGCTTAGTACCATAGTTCTTACCACATTTTTCAACGAACTTTTCATTCTGTGGGAAGTAGCATGGGAATGCCATTAAGTCTGTGAAATATGGAACTTTGTTTTCAAGTTCTACTACTAAAGTCTTATCATCCTTAGCTGTAACACCAAGAGTAGCCATCTGTTCGTCAGTTGCATTAGCACCTAATTCCATAAGGGCATCTGCATTCTTAACTGAAGCACCTCCGCTACCTAACATATAAGCATAGTTACCAGCATCTTTGATGATCTTACGCCAAGAATAAACGAAGTCATTTGCAGTAACCTTATCACCATTTGTCCATTTTGCATCTCTTAAGTGGAATGTATAAGTCTTACCATCATCACTTACATCCCAACTCTTAGCAATTGCAGGTGCAGTCTTCCCTTTTTCATTAACGGCTGTTAAACCATCTGTAATAGCATGAATTGCGTTGAATGACATACCATCATCAACTACTGTAGAATCCATACCCTGGATATCTAATTCACTTGCAAATCTGAATGTATCAGTATCTGTCTTAGAACCACAGCCAGCTAACATTCCTGCAGCAGTTGCAGCGGTAAGCAATACTTTTACTGTTTTACCTGTTTTCATATATTCTCCTCCTGTAGTATTTTGTTTTCTACTATGGTGATAAGTTTAGTCTAAAAATTGTATACTGTCAACATAATTTCACACATTTTTTTGTATTTTAATGACATTTCTCATTTTTATTACTGTATTTACTAAATTTAAAACAAGTATATCTATTTTTTGGCAACTTTTTATCACTTTAATAATAGATTGTGCTAAATTTTGTACAATATTTTAAATTGTAAAGGACGTATATACAAAAAATGAACAATACAATCCTGTATTGCTCACTTTATGTGTTTTCTATTTTTTTAACTTATTTTGATAGTCCTGCAGGGCATCTGTAGCATAGGATCTTGCATTAGATTCATTGATCTGATTGTAGTATTTTGCCTTATTTGTGACCTTTGTAGAGAATTCTTTCTTATAAGTGGCAATGATACGATAGTCAAACAACTTACTATAATCACTGCTCATTGTGTCATAAGATTCTACAAGGGCATATTCATAAGCATGATATGAACTATGAAGCAATGCCTCTAGTAGAGTTGTAGAAGAAGCATGATCTAATTGACTGATATCAAAAGTAATTTCTTTTGATTTATTATTATACTGACAATAGGCATGTGTTAAGTTACTTCCAGCCCCTACTTTGATTCTTGCAGATATACCGAGATAGTCTCTTTCGTTATTACATATAGTCTGTAATGTATTAAGCTTCTCTTTACGTGTGAGTTTAGACCAGTTATGTAAGTTTTTAAGTGATTTTTCATCATATTTTCTCATATAGACATCTGTATTATTTGTAATCTTTGTAGATGATTGAATGATAGAAGAACCAAATAAAGTAAAACTTAATACAATGACAAGTGATAAAAGAGAAGCTAAACCAATCACAAGCTGTGATTTTTCTAATAATGAGTTATAATTTCTTCTTTTTACTTTATAGAAGTAAAATCCTACATAAACTAAATCAAGACCAATAAGTAATACCCATACTATTCCTAGCGGTATAGGAAGAAGTAACATATAGGCAAGTGTTGTATAGATGCCAAAAGGTATGAGTACGTTTGTCGCAATGCTTAAGTAGTTTCTTCTTTCATCCTTTTCAAAGTAGATGAGTCCAAAGCTAAGTACTGTGAGCAAGAATAATACAAGCTTAGATTGTAGCAATGAACAGCACGGAATTACTTTAAAGATAAATAAACAGAATATAATGAGAGTAACACAATATACAATGACTGCCCTAATAATGAAATCTTTAAGTGTAAATGTATTATGTTGTTTCATAATTTCCCCTCCTAATATTAATTATATTGTAAATTCAAGTGAAAAAGAAGCCCAAAAGAAAAGCCAGAGAACTGGCTTAGTCATTCGTGAGTTTTTTCTTTTTTACAACTAAATAGGCAATCACAATGGATGCAGAAGTCACTGCCCAGCTGATTGGGTAGACAACTAACACTGACTGGAATGTATGGATTCTTGCGAAGGCAATAAAGATCCAGGCAAGTCTTAATGCACATGTGAAGATGATACAGAGTACTGTAGAGATCATTGGATTTCCTAGTCCTCTAAGTGCACCTGACATGATTTCTATAGTCATATTGAGTACTTCAAATGTGACAACAATAGAAATACGGATACAGGCTATTTTCACAATGGCAGGATCTGATGTAAAGATTCCTGCTAGGACTGGTGAGAATGACACGAAGAGTGCACTGATAGCACCTGTAAAAAGTGTACCAAGTAACATACACCATCTAATAGACTGGATACATCTTTTATAGTTCTTTGCGCCATAGTTTTGTGATGTAAAGGTAATAGCTGCCTGCGCAAATCCTGTAACTAAGAAATAAGAATACATTTCAAAGTTTAAGGCAACAGTAGAAGCTGCAACAATATCAGCACCTAAGCTATTAATAGCTGATTGAATAATAATATTAGAAATATTGAACAACATTCCTTGTATTGCAGCAGGAATACCTATAATAAGTATTTCCTTTGTATAGACCCATTCCATCTTCATATTGTCTAATCTAACCTGCAAAGCGCCTTCTTCTTTATACAGAATTCTAAAAAGTAATAAAGAACTAGTTGCATCAGCAATTGTAGTAGCCAAGGCTACACCAGCAACATCTAACTTAAATAAAATGACAAATACCAAGTTCAATACAACATTAATAGTACCTGAAATCATTAAACAATAGAGTGGTCTTTTGGTATCTCCACCCGCTCTTAATATGGCAGATTCAAAGTTATAGATGGTTAAAAAGAACATCCCTATGAAACATACTCTTAAGTAGAGTACAGCAAGAGGTAATACTTCTTTTGGTGTAGACATAAGTTCTAATAATGGACGAGCAATAATTTCTCCAATAATAGATACAATAAAACCAGTAATAATAGATAATACAAGTGCTGTATGTATGGCCTGATTGGCTCTATCTTCTCTTTGTGCTCCTAAAAAACGTGAAATAATCACATTTGCACCTACTGAGAAACCTACAAAGATTGTGATAAATAGATTAGTGATTGGGGCAGTACTCCCTACTGCCGCTAGTGAATGACTTCCTGAAAACTGTCCTACAGTCGCTACATCACAGGAGTTAAATAACTGCTGAATAATACTTGTAGCTGCTAAAGGTAATGCGAATGCAAGGATCTTATCCCATAATGATCCTTCTAATGGATTAATTCTTTTAGCCATAATTTCCCCCTTCTTGCCTATTCTATCTTTAAAGCACGCTTTAAGGTTAATACTTTTCCTACTAGAATACTATACTTATTTATTTTTTATGATGCATTATTTCACAATTAGAAATTATTTTCCTATATAATTAATATGAAAGGAGGTTTCACTATGAAGAAACTATTTACATTATTATTATCGTGTATGGTAGTGTTTGGTTTAAGTGCATGTACCAACAATAATAAGGATACAGGACAGAGTAATCCAACTAAACAAACTGATACACCAACCCAAACAGAACAATCAATTGATGAAGCATTCTATAAGGATTTTAAAACAGCATTAGAAGAAAGATGGAAAATAGAAGAAAATGATGCAGAACTCACTACAGAAATCTATACTCGTTATGTAGATACTGAACTTAAATATCTAAGCAAGTATGAACGTAAAGAAGATTCATTTAATAATCATGAAATTGGTGAAGCAGCTGAAGATTATGTAGAAGCCTTAGTTGAAGGTAAACAGATGGCTTATCTTATCGATAAGGATAATGCTAAATGGCAACACGAGTATGAGGATGAAGTATTCGAAGAAAGTACTGAAGCTATTTATAAGTTGAACGCTATAAAGAAGATTACTTTTGAAAATGAAGAGAACCAGAAGAAGTTTGATCGTCTTGTGAAATATGGTGAAGAATATAGTAAGAGGGATGACTAATGGATAATATTGTTGTATTGAGCGATAATGATGGAAATGAATTAGAGTTTGAATATCTTGATTTGATTGAACATAATGAAGAAACATATGTTGTATTATTACCAGTAGATGATGAAGCAGATGAGGTAGTGATCTTGAGATGTGAAGAATCAGAGGATGATTCTGATGAAGAAAACTATCGTTCAGTAGATGATGAAGCACTACTTAATGAACTATTTGAAATCTTTAAAGAAAAAAATGCTGATAAGTTTGATTTCGATTAAGAACAAGGGGCACCTGGTGCCCCTTTATTGTGCTTCTAATTTTAATAACGCTTCTTTTCTTTCTATACCACCTGCATAACCTGTTAAGCTTCCATTACTGCCTAATACTCTATGACAAGGCACTATAATACTTATTCTATTATGTCCTACTGCACCGCCCACTGCCTGTGCAGAGAATCTTTTAACACCTCTTCTTTGTGCTAATATATTCGCTATTTCTCCATAAGTCATTGTATGGCCATAAGGAATATCACATAAAATTTCCCATACTTCTTTTTGGAAATCTGTACCTATGAAGTGAAGAGGAAAATCAATGGATGGCTGTTCTTGTTTAAAATAGAGATCAAGCCATTTTTTTACTTTTAGAATAAGTTCTGTGTCTTTTTCTTCATAAGGTTCTTTTAATCCTGATGCATAATACTTCTGATTCTCAAACCATAAGCCATATACACCTATTTCATCTGTCGCAATAAGTATATCTCCTAGAGGAGATTGATAGTGTCCGATATAAGTCATATGAAATCCTCCATATGTCTATCATACTAAAAAGAATTCCTTAGTTGAATTGTTTATGCTTATTTTCAATAAAGTCATGGTACCACTTAAAACTATCCTTCTTATATCTCTTATAAGTACCCTGACCTAGATTATTGGCGTCCACATAAACAACGCCATAACGTTTCTCCATTTCACAGCTTCCTGCAGAAACGATATCAATCACACCCCACATGATATAGCCAATAACGTCTACACCATCATCAATCGCTTCATCAATTTGTTTAAAGTGCTGTTCAAGATAATCTATTCTATATGGATCATGAATGAGACCATCTTCCATAATATCATGTGCACCAAGTCCATTTTCACATACAAAGACAGGTTTCTGTGTTCTATCATACATCTTATTCAACATGATTCTTAGTCCCACAGGATCAATCTGCCATCCCCAGTCACTTGCCTTAAGATGAGGGTTCTTTGTAGATACAACGAGATTACCCGCAGTCTGTTGACAATCTTCCTTACATGTTGCGATAGAACTTGAATAATATGAGAAGCTGACAAAGTCACATGTATATTTTTTAAGTAATTCTGAATCTTCTTCTGTAACAGTTAGATGAATATCATTTTTTCTAAAGAAACGATCCATATAGCTTGGATAATGACCATTCGCTAGTATATCTACCGCAAACCACTGATGGATTTCTTCATCTCTGACTGCTTTTAAGTTATCTTCTGGAGTAGATGTCAGTGGGTAGTAACAGAAACATGCCACCATACAGCCTGATTGACTCTTTGGAGAAAGTTTTTTTGCAATCTTAATTGTTTTAGCACTAGCGATAAATTGATGATGTAATGACTGGAATACGAGTGTCTGATTATAAGGCTGATCCTTTTCTTTTACTAATCCTACACCATTATAAGGACTAAAGTATCCAGCATTTATTTCATTAAAAGGTAAGAAATAATCAATGTATTCTCCCCAGTTTTCAAATATAACTGTCGCAAATCTTTCATAGAATTCAATGAGTTTTCTATTTGTCCATCCTCCATAATTTTCTACTAGGTATAATGGAACAGCATAATGATTCATTGTGAGAAAGATCTTCATACCTGCTTTATGTACTTCTTTGAAGATATGATCATAGAACTTAATTCCTTCTTCATTAGGTGTTTCTTCATCTCCATGAGGATAAAGTCTTGCCCAGCTGATTGAGAAACGATAGATATCAATACCTAATTCTTTAAGTAAGGCAATATCTTCATCAATATGATGGTAACCATCACTACCCTGTCTAAATGGGTAGTGTCCTATTCCTTCACATTTCTTTGCTTCATCAATAATATCTTGTGTAAGTAATCTTGTAGATGTTGTCGCATCAGATGTTCTTTTTAGATAGGGTCTACAGTCCTGTGTATCTAAGCCTTTACCGCCTTCTTTATAGCCACCTTCATACTGGCTGCTAGCAGTGGCTCCACCCCATAATATATCTTTTGTCTTTTTCATAGTTTCCTCCTTTATTTAAAAAAACTAAGGTTTTCACCCTAGTTTCTTTGCAAGCTTGTAAGCACCATATTCCGGTGTATGGATAGGTGAAATAAGATGATCTATTGTCTCATTCAAAATAGGTAGAATATAGTGAGAAGCATGATCAAATACGCCTCCAATATAAGAAATACGAGGTGTTAAATCATGTTGTTTTAAAAGTGTTTGTATAAGTGAACGAATTTCTAATGCTGCCTGTTTATATATTTCTATCGCATAAGGATCTCCCTGATTGGCAGCTAATCCATTGATATAAGCATAGGATGCAATAGATGTGCGATTTAGATGATTCATAAATGTGATAATATCATAATCAATATCTAGATGACATTCTTCCACAATTAGATCATAAAGCACTGTCTTTTCTAGTCTGCCATCTATTTCTTTACAGAATGTATTGAACATCTTCTTCGCAATCCAGTAAGCACTACCTTCATCTCCTAATTGATAACCCCAGCCTCCACAACGTGTGAGCTTATTATTCTTAAGTGATAAGGCTATACTGCCTGTTCCTGCAATGACCACAATACCATCATGACCATCTAATGCACCTTCTATCGCAATTCTTACATCACTTTCTAATACAAAAGGTCTATCTCCAAATGCCTCTTTACATATATATTCTATTTTGTCTCTTAGTTCTTTCTGTTGGCCATATCCTGCAAGACCTGCGCCAATAATGGCAGTATGATCAGGATCTAGCTGATTGACACCATCTCTTAATATTTCAATAGATTGGTCTTGTGGCTGAGTTAAAACATGTACTGTAGGAAGGATTAATTCTTTTAAACGAGATCCGTTCTCATCAAAAAGAACCATCTTTGTTTTTGTACCTCCGCCGTCTATACCTATATACAACATTTGTGTTACCTCTTAATTTTCAGATGCTTCGTTTGCCTTTTCTTCTTCTAATAATTCATTATCATACATCTTAAAGAATGGATAATACATGATAACTGAAAGTATAATTAGTACAATACTTAATACTGCTGCTCTCCAGTCACCACCACATGCCAAATAAGCACCAATTGGGCCAGGAAGTGTCCAAGGGGCAATAGTGACTGCACAGTTTACTAAATGCATAGCTGTTGCAATCCAAGCAATAGTTGCAAGAACTAATGGGACTAAGATAAATGGAATTAACAACATTGGGTTTAATACGATTGGTGCACCAAAGATCATTGGTTCGTTGATATTGAACAACGAAGGAAGGATAGTTGTTCTACCGAGTGTTTTACCATATTTACTCTTAGCTGCAAAACAGAATAGAATCGCAAGTCCTAAAGTAGCACCAGAACCACCAATATGGACAAACCACTGTAAGAATGGTTCTACACCAATATGAGTAGCAGTTTTCCCTGCTGCAACTGCTGCAGTATTCTGATCTAATAGAATTAACCAGATTGGTCTAGCAAGTGAACTGACAATAGAGTCACCATGAATACCAAATGACCAGAAGAACATGATTAAGAAAATAATTAATAATGTAGAAGGTAATGTATCAGTCGCATTGACTAAAGGTTTAATAAGGTTACCTACAATGCTGTGAACATCAACACCTAACCACATAGTGAGTGTAGAAATACCTAAGATAATGATAATAGTAGGTGTCAAAGATTCAAATGATCTTGCGACTGCAGGTGGAACAGCTGCAGGCATAGTAATCTTTAATCCTTTCACCTGTGTGAAACGATATACTTCTACACCAATAAAGGCAGAAATGATACCTATAAACATACCTGCTGAACCTAAGTGTTCTGCAGGTATTACATAACCAGATGGGAGCTGCTGTAAGAATGCATTTAATTCCGCATTCTTAGTGGCAAGAGCTGCAATTGAATCTGTGACATCTGGAATAGATGCTGGTACAACTGTGAGCAGGAATGTAAGTTCTGCCATGATTGCACCACTTAAACCATCTAAATCATATGATTTAGCTAAAGAGTAACCAATACCAAATACAGCATAAAGTGTCATGATATACATTGACATTCTATAAGGTAAAAGAATTGCGACTGCATTTGCTTTAATGAATTTTGCGAGTGCCCAGTCTGCAGGCATTTGGTTGTAAGAAAAAGCAACAACCATTAATAATGAGCTAACAATGATAATCGGTAATGTCGCAATAATACCATCACGGATCGCGCGTAAATGTCTTTGATTAGAGAGTTTTTCTAATGGACCCGCTAGTTTACCCTCAATGACATTTGTAATTGCATCGAACATAATTTAATCTCCTATTATTTAATCATTAATATTAATACAAAGGCCATCAAAGAGAAGAGACCTGTTACAAGCCAAAAGTTTTTACATAATCCTTCTTTTCTTTCAATGAAATACTGGGAATAAGCAACACTGAGTCCACATGCAAGACCACTAATTAGTGCATTAGGGAGTCTGAAGTCGATGTGAAGGTAAGTGAATCCATTTACACAGATGATAAGTGACAACATAGTAGAAACAAGAATAAGTAATGCACTCTTGAAACCAAACATAGGGATATCATAATCCGTCATACCAAAGACATTCTTGTTTTGTTTATTGTTTTGATTTTTTACAATGTACTTATTCATCTCATATCCTCCTATAGATTACTTTTTACAGTTTTACTTATATTTCCATTATTTTTAAGAAGAGCTTCTTCACATTCTTTTTCATCTTTACCTGTTAAACCAGATAGAATCGCAATCTTTACATTGTAGTGACATTTAGTTAATAGTGCGATTGATTCTTCTTCAGAACAATCTAAAGATTGTGAGACAATGTTGGCAGCTCTGATCTTAAGTTTTTCATTGGTAGGCTGTACATCAACCATTAGGTTTTTATAGACCTTTCCTCTTTTGATCATTACAGATGTAGAAAGCATATTTAAGATAAGTTTTTGTGCGGTACCTGCCTTCATTCTTGTAGAGCCAGTCACGACTTCTGCACCTGTAATTACTTCTATTGGATAGTGGGAATATTTTGATATTTCCCCATTGTGAACACAACAGATAGAAACTGTCTGGCATCCTAGTGTGCGCGCATAGTGAAGTCCGCCAATGACATAAGGTGTTCTGCCTGATGCTGCAATACCACATACAACATCTTTGTCTGTTAAGTGGATATTCTTTAAGTCCTCTACAGCGAGTTCCTGAGAATCTTCTGCACCTTCTATTGCAGTTGTGAGTGCGATGTTCCCACCAGCGATTAATCCTTTTACTAGACGAGGATCAACACCATAAGTAGGAGGACACTCTGATGCATCTAATACACCTAATCTCCCTGATGTACCAGCACCAATATATATCAGTCTACCACCTTGACTCATCTGTTGATAGATACAGTCAACAGCATCTGAAATTTGCGGTAAGACGTCTCTTACAGCTAAAGCCACCTTCTGATCTTCATTATTAATAATAGTAAGAATATCTATAGTAGACATTTCATCTATATGTAATGAATCAGGATTGGACTGTTCTGTATCTAAGTTATTTAAGTTCATTCTTGTTCCCTCCTTCCAATATCATTATAGACTTGCTGAAATATTATTTCAAGTATATTTCACTATAAATGAAATGATATTTCTATAATAAAAGACTCATAGTGAAATATGAGTCTACTTTTTGAGTATAGAGACATTGTCTTTAGAATCTATGAGATTCTTTTTATGTTCTTCAAAGTTCTTCTTAAATACACCATAGTACAATAAGTCAGTTATCACAAATGAAGAGATACGAGAAGAGACTGCACCAATACGCAAGGCTTTTTCTTCACTTGGTACTTTAAGTGAGTAGGTACTTAGTTTAGAAATTGGATTAGAGTTGATCTGTGTAATAGAGATAAATGGTATTTGTTTTTCATGTAACACTCTAGCAACATCTACTAAACCAGTAGTAGAGCCTGAATAACTGATAATAAGTGCTGCATCATTTTGATCCATGCTTTGGGCAAAGGTCATCTGTACATGTAAATCAGCGTTATAGATCACCTTCTTACCTATACGCATTAACTTCTGGTAGATATCTAAACCAATGACAGATGAACCACCTACACCAAAGAGATAGATAGTAGAAGCATTGTTGAGTAAGTCTATAGATGCTTCTAGTGTATCAATGTTGATTAACTGATATGTTTTTAAGACTGTGTTCATGTTTAGTCTACAGCCTTTTTCTACTAGTGTACTGATATTATCTTCTGGTTCAAAGATGAGATCTACTTCTTGTTTTTCTTCTTCTTTAGTAGATTGAGCTAGGTTCATCTTTAAATCACTGAAGCCTTTAAAACCTATTTTCTTTGAGAAACGGATAATAGCAGCTGCAGAGGTATTTGTCTTTTCACCTAGTGCCTGTGCAGAATCCTGTAGGATATCATTTTCTAGTATGTATTCAGCTATAAGCTTTTCTGTTGCAGTATAGCTATCATTGTATTCTTTAATTCTTAAATACGCGTTCATGAGATCACCTCCGATTAACACTATTATAACATATACAAATAGTTGTTTTGTATATGAAAATACCATAAGTAAAGGACCTGGAAATCATTCCCGGTCCTTTACCATTAGAATCTTATTTCATATTCCAAAATACTTTTAGCTTCATTTTGTGCTTCACTTGATACTGTTGTATTACCTGCCATCTTCAACCTTTTCAATATCATATCTACCTTCACTGCATCAGTTTCCTTTAATCCTGATGAACTACTAAATTTAATATTTAATGTCTGATGGTTAACAGATCCATTAGGATCCATACGCATCTTAATCAAATTTTTTATATTAAGATCATACTTCAGATATCTCACATGAGGCATGACTGGTTCATGTCCAGGAAAACTCATTTCAGCTGCAATATCCATTCTATCATATTTCTGCTCTGTCGCATTCACCTGCACTGAACCATTGCCCTTTTTATGAATTGATCCTTTTCCATTAGTACTTTTCTTACTTAAAATTGTTTTTTCTTTCATATATGTGACTTTAAAATATTTAGCACCTAAATCTTGTACAATCTTCTGTAATTCACTCACACGTGCCTGTTTCAATCGATCAAAGTACTCATCTAGCACAATATAACTATCACCATCTGTAGGATCCATATAATAGAAATTCACTTCATCATTCGGATAGAAATTCAATTCAAACTTATCAACTGAATCCTTAAAGATATTCATCCATCTTTCACCTTTACAAGTAGCCCAATATCCAATAGACCCCTTACATACTTCTATGTCGAACTTCTTCTCTCTTTCTACAATTCTAATTAGTCTTGAATAGCTCATTCCATTTAAATCTTCTAAGAAAATTGGCTTTAATCTATTTAAATCCCATTGACGTTTACCTTCTTCAATTGTTTTAGCTAAACTCTGAGCTGCATCTACTGCAGCATCACTAAAATCCTTTGCACGCTTATCAACTACATCTACTACTTTCAATTTAGCTTCATCAATACCATCTTTTACACCATCTATTATTTCATTGAATCTCATAAGTTCTTCCCTCCTACATACCTTGTTCTTTTCTTATTAGTTTTATCTGATCTTTATATGTCTTATTATTCTCTTCACTCTTTACTGGAATAGAATATCTCTGTATATATTCTATCACTTTCTTTTGTTCCTCTAACACTCTAATCGTATGATTGATTTTATTTACTTTCTCTTCTATTACAGTTTCCTGCTTCATTCCTTCTAAAATTAGTTTGATTTCCTTTAAATCAAAACCCATTTCCTTATACCATAAGACTTCCCATAATCTGTTCATTGTCTCATCATCATAAAGTCGATAATTGTTCTTTGAGCGCTTAACAGGTAATATACCTTCATCATCATAATATTGTAACGTACGCTTACTGACTCCTGATAACTTACTCACTTCTTCAATCTTTTTAAACACTTTTTACATCCTCGTAACTTGAGGATACGCTATCACGTAAACGTGATAGCAATACCCACACTACGAATCTCCTTTCCATTAGAGAAGATGTAAATTTCGCGTATTTAAAAAGATGATGACCGTATCATCACCAATGCTTTTATATCTGTTTTATTCGTTGTATGATTAGTGAAGAGGTGATTCCAATGAAGCATATCTACAACAAGCTAATTAGAGATCGTATTCCTGAAATCATAGAAAATGATTATAAGACTTGTGCAACAAGAATACTCAATGATGAAGAGTATCTCAAATGTTTAAAAAGCAAGTTATTGGAGGAATGTCATGAAGTAATGAATGTTGAAGGTGAAGATATTAAGAAAGAGATAGCTGATGTATTAGAAGTATTAGAAGCATTAGAGAATACACTTCATATTGATCATCAAGAAGTACTTTCTATCAAAGAAAAGAAGGCACGTAGTAACGGTGCCTTCGATAAGAAAATCTATCTAGAATATGTAGAGGATTCGTATGAATAAGTATATACAGGATTGGCTTGACGTAATTGAGTATATGAATAATGATAATACATATAAGTTAGCCTGGGGACGTGCTATTCTTGAAAATGTTTATACACTTAATCACATTGAAGAAAACAATGTAATTACTTTTGATGCAATAGCTCATAAGATGGTGAAGTATTACTGGAATCAGACATTCTTCTTTAATCTAAGACAAGGATCAAACATTAAAAAGAAACCTGTCATTGTTCAACAGGTTGATTTACTTATTGATAAGTATAAAGAATTAACAGGGTCTTCTATTCCTATCTGGTTTGATAAAGCTGAAGAAGAACTTACTAAAGAACAAGACTTCTATAAGAGTGTATTGAAGAAGTGTGCAAGAAAGTTAAAAGATGATGTATCCTGGCGTTTTATGAATGTAAATAAAGAGAAAAAGGATCTTTATGTACTCAATAAGGATTACCTCTACATCTCCATCAACAAAGAGCAGGTATTGTTGCTGAAAGAGTATGGTTTTGTCTTATCACAATTACTCAATTATAAATGGGCACAGTTATTAGAGAAGTTCAATAATGCGCCACGTATTACATCTAAGGTAAAGGGTATCTCTGATAATCAGATTAGAAGAAATAATCTTACAAAATATAAAAACATATTACTAGAGAATATGAATAAACCGATTGATTTCTATACAGGTGATGAATTAGATATGGATGATATCAGTGTAGATCATGTGATTCCTTGGTCATTTATGTATAGTGATGATATCTGGAATCTTGTTTTGACTTCTAAGAGTCATAATTCTTCTAAATCAAATCATATTCCTAGTAAAGAAGTCATTGAACAATTAAATCAAAGAAATAAAGCTCTTATTGAAACTATCAATAATAGTAAATACAAGGAAGAACTTAATATTGCGATTATGAACAACTATGTAGATAAGTTCTACCTATCAATGAAACTATAATTTTTTCTAGTTTTTTGAATTTTATTGAATTTAGTAATAGAGTTTTCTACAATAATCATGGAGGAACTTAATTGATATTAAGTGTACTCCTTAAATAAAAAAGCCTATTGAGATGCTAATCTCGCCAGGCTTTTTTAGTTTGTATAACATAATATTTATAAGGGGTTTTAATTTAAGTTTTTTATTTGTTTTTTTGTATTCATTTGCATTGATATCAGGAATTTATTAGTATACCTATAGAATGTTTTTTTCATAATATATTTTCCTTTTTGTCTGGCCTGTCTATTATTAGACAGGCTCTTTCTTGTATACATTCAAGTGATTCTACAGCTTCCCTATCATATTGTTGCTAAGTCCGTGCCACTTGCACATACTGGATTTGGATTTGCAGTATTTACGATTACATTTGCTTATCCGATGCCACCAGATACATCTCATGTATCTTGGATTTCTCCTTGGTGTAAATGACCATTGGCTTATCGTCCACTTTCTTTATCCATTACCACAAAATAACCGCTAAGGTATTTAACCCTAACGGCTTCTTAACTTACTATTTTATAAATTTCTTTTAATCCTCAATCTGAGGAATATTAACCAGTTGTTGCAATTTTCTTTTCAAAAACTGCCTTATCTGGTAACTGCAGCTGATACTGTGATACCAACAATGGTGACATAGTTCTGCTCATAGCATACTCTACCACCTCATCATTCTTAGCTGCACACAGAAGCAACCCTACACTAGGATTTTCATTCTCTTTTTTCACCTGTCTATCCAATTCTTCAAGATAAAAATCCAACTTAGATATATATTCAGGCTTGAACTTGCCTATTGTAAGTTCTATTGCTACAAGGCACTGTAACCCTCTATGGTAAAACAATAAATCAATTCGAAAATCATCACCGCCAACCTACACCTTATATTCTTCATCAACAAACGTGAAATCTTTTCCCAATTCCAATAAAAAATCTTTCATTTTTCTGATCAAAGCTTTTCGCAAAACATTCTCATGAAACTCATTTGGCAAATCCAAAAATTCCATAACATATGAATCTAAAAATGGGTTTTCTCCCAACTTTTTAACTGATTCTGGTAACAAAATTTTCTTTGATAAGATATATCTTTCATAATATCCACTGTCTAACTGTCTCTCAAGCTGCCTTTTAGAATAATTTTCCTTGATGCATAGACGGATATAGAACTCTCTTTCCTCATCTGTCTTGCATCCCGACATTATCAGCAAGTGATTCGTCCAGCTAATTTGTGTCACCAGTGGTGTCACAATCTCATTTTTACTATTTTAGCAATAAATTTCTATACCCAAACAACTTATAAGACTAATTTATGCAAGGTTGACAACACTTTGCAACTTTGTCAAAAAAATGGATATGCAACAATACCATTGCGAACTACCCCGACTTACGCTTCACTTAGAAGTTAGGAATTCTTGCTCACGACATATTAAAGTTCTATGAATAGTGCCTCTACAAGAGTAGGCCTAAAATACAGTTGCCTCCACCAACTATCATGTCAACTTGAGTTGACATGAATAGTTTTCCTAGGAAATAAAAAAGCCCCAAAATGGGGCTATACATCAATTTTCTAATAATGATGTAGAAGATGACATTGCAAAGACAAATGTTGAACCATTATGAATAAGTGATGTTGTACTAGCAGGTAATATACCAAACATACCTAATAAGATTAATCCAGTATTTAAAGTTACTATTCTTGTATAGTTACGCTTAATGCGTCTCATTAACAATGCAGATAACTGTTTAAATACTACAATTTCTTCTAATGATGAAGATGTCAATGTGACATCTGCAAGTTCTCTCGCAATATCTGAACTATCCTGTAAAGAGATAGAGACATCTGCACAAGATAAGGCTGGAGTATCATTAACACCATCCCCTACCATAACAACGGTATGTCCTTCATCTTTTAATTTTTTTACATATTCTGCTTTATCTTCTGGTAATACACCAGCTAAATAGCCATCAATATTGAGTTCTTCTGCAATATGCTTAGCAGCATTCTCACTATCACCTGTCAACATAATGATATTCTTAAAACCACTACTTCTTAAATTTTGAATAGTTTCTTTCGCTTCTGGTTTAAGTGGATCATAAATAGAAATAATACCTGCAAGTTCTCCACCTATCGCCAAGAATATCAAAGAACTAGCTCCTTCACTTTGAAGATTATTAATAAGTGTTTCTATTTCTTCTGTTTTAGTAATATGTTCATCTTCAAATACAAAGTGATCACTACCAATGACAGCACGTTGATTACGATAAATAGTCGCAATACCATGTGCAATAATATACTTTACTTCAGCATGTTCTTCTTCATGATGCAACTGTTCAGATGATGCCTGTTTTACTATCGCATTAGCCACACTATGTGGGAAATGTTCCTCTAAACAAGCTGCAATACGTAATACTTCATCACGTGTATAGTTTCCTATTGGTGTAACCTTCTGTACAAATGGCTGCGCATTTGTAAGGGTACCTGTTTTATCAAAGACAATTGTATCTGCCTGATCCATTGCTTCTAGGTATTTACCACCCTTAACCATAACAGAATGGCGTCCTGCTTCCTGCATTGCACTAATAATAGAAATAGATGTAGAAAGCTTAATTGCACATGAATAATCTACAAGTAATACAGAAGAAGCACGTGTAAGATTTCTTGTCGCAAGAAGCAATCCAAAGAAAGCTACAAAGCTATAAGGTACAATCGCATCTGCAAGATGTTCAGCACCAGATTGGATACCAGCTTTAAGTGATTCGTTTGTATCAATCATATCTACAATCTTATTAATACGGCTTTCTAATTGTAGATTTCTTACCTTGATATAAATCTTTCCTTCTTCTACAACAGTACCTGCAAAAACAGAACCTCCTTGTTTAACCATCTTACTTAATGGTTCACCAGTAAAGCTTGATTCATTGATCATGGCTTCACCATTTACTACTTCACCATCTACTGGAACCATAGAACCTGTCTGTACGACTACAATATCTTCTTTCTGTAAATGAGTTGTAGGAATCTGTTTTTCTTTTCCTTCTTCTAATACCCATACTTTATCAATATTAACAGACAATGTTTCTTTAAGCTGTAATGATGTTGTTTTCTTTGTATAGTCTTCAAGTAATGAAGAGATATTCAATAAGAACATGATATTACGTGCTGTACCCCATTGTCCTGATAATAAAGAAACAGAAATACTAGTGGCATCAAGTACTGGTACATCAATACGTTTATGTACAAGAGAATCTAGTCCTTCTTTCACATACTGAATGGTATGATAAATGGTTAATACATTTCTTACTGGTAATGGTAAAAACCATTTAGAAGCATATCTTCTTGCGATGATTGCGGTGAATTTACCAATGTATTGATCATTGATATCACGGTGATCTATAAGATATTTGTTTTCTTTAATGATCTTTTCATAGGGTGCATCATCAAAGTGAGGGATATCTAGAGAGTTGATTTTGTCAATCAAAGCAGCTCTTTTTTCTTCACTGTAAGTGAACAAAATAGAACCTGTTCTTTCATTGACATCGGCTGATTCAACCATATCCCATTTACATAATGCGAAGTGTAAGGCCAGTGCCTTATTTCTAGAAAAGCGATAACGTCCATAACGTATTCTCATACGTCCTGGTATGTCATGTACAATCTGATACTCTAACATTCTCTTATCACCTAAAAAATAGGAAATAACTATTTCCTATTTTGCTTCTTTCTTGCTTTTTGCTTCAGCATAGATATCTTTTGCATCTTCTACAATTGTATCATAAGTAGCAAGAGCTTCATCTTTGATCTGCATACCAGTAGCAACTGATTTTACAGCTGCATTTCTTGCGCAATCGCTCTTTACGAACTTACTACCTGCCACTGTAGCGGCTACACCACCTACAAATGACCATAATAATTTGTTTTTAAATAAGTCTTTCATATTCTTTTCCTCCTCTGTTAGTCCTAACTAACAAAATTATAATAACACTATAGAGAAGGTTTGTGAACAAAAATGTTAGAGTTTGTTAGAGAAGCATAACCAAGGTACCAGATACTATTAGTATTAATCCAAGTAATGATTTCTTAGAGAGTTTCTCATGAAAAATAAGATAAGAGAATAATACAGTAAAAAGAATACTAAGCTTATCTATAGGAGTGACTAAACTTGCTGGTCCACTTTGCAGGGCATGATAGAAGCATAGCCATGAACCTCCTGTTGCAAATCCTGACAACACAATAAAGAGATATTCTTTCTTAGGAATACTTTTCATATTCATTTGACTATGTGTTACAAGGACCACAATCCAGCTCATAATAAGTACAACACTTGTACGAATAGCTGTTCCTAAATTACTTTCAATATTTGTGATTCCTATATTACCAAGTATAGTCGTCAAACTTGCAAAAATAACTGAAAGCACAGCATAAAGTAACCAGGCATTATTTGTCTGTTTATTATCTTCCTTTTTTTCTACCATTAAATATGTACCTGTTGTAAGAATGATTATACCTATGATCTTATAGACTGTGACACTTTCTTTAAAGAATATAAGAGAAAGAATAATCGTCAATACAACACTTGTCTTATCTACAGCTGTGACTTTATTAATATTACCTAGCTGTAATGCCTTAAAGTAACATAACCAGCTCGCTCCAGTTGATATTCCTGAAAGAATTAAGAATAGAAATGTCTTATGAGTAATTGTATGAATAGAAGAGAATGATCCAACTATTCCTACCATGATCCATGAGAAGATAAGTACCACAATTGTACGTAATGCTGTGGCTAAGTGAGAGTTTGTATGTTCAATACCACATTTCGCAAGTACTGCAGTTAAACCTGCAAAAAAGGCAGAACCAAATGCGTATAGAATCCACATGAAAAAAGCCTCCTTATAATACTATTATAGGAGGCTAAAATGAATTTGTTTAGAATTCTTTGATTGCTTTGATTACATCTTCTACAGTTAAATGGAATTCCTTGAATAAGTCTGCTGGCTTACCTGAAGCACCAAATGTGTCCATAGTGACATATTTGCCTTTAAATCCTACAAATTCACCCCAAGATAAACGGCTTCCTGCTTCTACAACAATTCTATTTTCTACACATGATGGTAAAATAGATTCCTTGTATTCTTCAGACTGTTCTCTGAATAATTCCTGACAAGGCATAGAAACGATTCTGATATTTAAGTTAGAGTCTTTTAATTGTTCTTTGGCTTTAACTGCTAAGTCTACTTCTGAGCCTGATGCAATGATGATGATATCTGGCTTACTCATACAGTCATCAATGATATAACCACCTCTTAAGGCACCTCTGTTACTTCCTACCATCTTAGGTAAGTCCTGTCTAGAAAGGATGAGAGATGTAGGTGTTTCTTTTGAGCTCATTGCGACATACCAGCCTGCTTTTGTTTCAAATTCATCACATGGTCTAAATACATACATGTTAGGCATTGCACGAAGCATAGTCAACTGTTCTACTGGTTCATGTGTTGGTCCATCTTCCCCTACACCAATACTGTCATGAGTAAATACATAAGTAAGTGGAAGCTTCATTAATGAAGATAAACGAGCCATAGGTTTTACATAGTCACTAAATACAAAGAATGTAGCCACATATGCTTTTAATCCACCATACAACATTAAACCATTACCTACTGCAGCCATAGCCTGTTCTCTTACACCAAAGTGAATATTACGTCCACCATAGTTGTCTGCACTGAATTCACCTTCACCATTTAAAACTGTCTTATTAGAAGGTCCTAAGTCAGCTGAACCACCAATGAAGTTAGGGGCAAAGTTCTTAATAAGGTTCATTGTTTCACCACTTGCAGCACGTGTTGCAATATTGTGATGTTTATTAGCCCAGAATAATGGGTTATCCTTAAAGATTCTTGCAAAGTCAGGGTTAAAATACTGTTCCCATACAATCTTCATTTCTGGATATTCTTCAAAATATTTATCCTGCATAGAAGTCCATGCATCATATAAATCATCTACACGTTTTTGTGTAGAAGCTAGATAGTCATATACGTCTTCTGGTACATAGAATTCTTCCTGTGGAAGACCAAGTTTTTCTTTAAGTGCTTTGATGTTATTCACGCCTAATGGTGCACCATGAGTGCTTTCTGAACCTTCATTTGGACTATCTTTACCGATTGTAGTCTTGATTTCAATGAACTTAGGTTTACCTTTAATAGTTTTTGCTTTTTCTAATGCAGCAAGTACTTCATCTAAGTTATCTCCATCTTCTACAGTCAATGTTTCAAAACCAAATGCCTTTACTCTGTCTGATACATTTTCTGTAAATGTGATGTTTGTGTTACCTTCGATAGAAATGTTGTTTGAATCATATAAGATGATGAGCTTTTCTAACTTAAGTGTACCAGCGAGTGATAATGCTTCTGAAGAGATTCCTTCCATCATACATCCATCACCAGCTAATGCATAAACATAATGATCAAATAGATCATAACCTGGTTTATTAAATACAGTGGCTAAATGAGCCTGACCCATTGCCATACCAACAGCCATGCCTAAGCCCTGTCCTAGTGGACCTGTAGTGGCATCTACACCTACTGTATGTCCATATTCTGGATGTCCTGGTGTAAGTGAACCTAACTGTCTAAACTGCTTTAAATCATCCATAGTTAAGCCATAACCATATAGATGTAATAAGCTATAAAGCATGCTTGAACCATGTCCTGCTGATAAAATAAAACGGTCTCTGTTAATCCATTCAGGATGCTTTGCACTATGGTTTAATACCTGTGACCATAATACATGAGTGAATCCAGCAGCCCCTAAAGGAAGTCCTGGATGTCCTGAATTTGCTTTCTGAATCATATCTGCACAAAGTGCTTTAATCGTATATACTGTTTTTTGATCAATCTTGTTCATTTTCGTTTATTTTCTCCCATTCATCATTGTTAAATATTATACCTTTTCTCTTTTTGTGAATGCAAGATATTTAGTACTTCACATTCCAATTCATTGCAGCATTATATAAGAAATACAAGCCATACATTAAGCAGCCTTCATCAAAGATAGTGGCTTTGTTATGAAGACCATAAATATAACCATCCTGTTTACATCCTGCAGCAAGAGTCACAAAGAGTGAAGGTACATTGGCAGTAATATGGCCAAAGTCTTCTGAGATAGTAAGAGGAAGTTCTAACTTCTTGATATAACCACCAAATACATCTTTTTCTACATCCATAATAGATTTAAGTAATGCAGGATCATTATAGACACTTGGTGCCTGCTGTAAGATTGTGATCCCTGCCTGGGCATGATACATAGAAGCAATACTTTGAACTAATTCATTCACTCTACCCATAATATATTCCTGATCATCTGGACGATAACTTCTTAAAGAACATTTCATATAGGCTTTTTCTGGAATAATATTATGTGCTTTACCTGCATTCATAATACCAATTGTAAGTACATCATCATGACTCATACTGATTTCTTTAGGAATGATTTCCTGTAATTGCTGATATATATGAACAGCCACACGGAGCGCGTCAATACCTTTTTCTGGCATAGAACCATGTGAACTCTTACCTGTAATATTGATTTCAAAGATTGTAGACGCTGTTGTCATCGCTTTACGGATTGTACGTATAGTTCCTGTCTTATCTTCTGTGGCAGGCATAACATGTAACCCTACTGCAGCATCAACACGAGGATACTTTAATACCCCATCTTCAATCATCATCTTACAACCCACTAGTCCTTCTTCATGAGGCTGGAAAACAATCTTGATTTGTCCTTTTAGTTTCTTTTCATTCTGTTTTAATAGTTTGGCGCACATCAACATCATAGATGCATGCATATCATGTCCACAGGCATGCATAGATCCATTAATGGATTTAAAAGGTAAGTTTGTATGTTCTACTAAAGGTAATGCATCCATATCACTTCTAAGTAAAAGTATCTTCTTATCATGAGGTCCTACAAGTACTTCAATACTTCCTCCTGGATTCACAATAATATTCTCATAACCATACATCTCAAGTAGCTTCACTATATATTCCTGTGTCTGAGGAAGTGGATGACCTACTTCTGGATGTTCATGAAAATGTCTTCTCAATCGTATTAATTCCTGTTCGATATCCTTGTTGTTTGATATCCATTTTTCTATCTTTTCCATAACTTACACCTACTTTTCCATTTCTTGAATAACACGTCTTGTATTAATAATCTTTTGTGCATATTCTTCTTTATTACGTTTCACTAATCCATAGTAAAGAAGATCAACAACAATAAGTGAAAAATAACGAGAACTCATCGCTCCGATACGTAATGGCTGTTCCTGTGAAGGAATAGTTAATACATGATCTACTAACTTACCAGGCTTATTATAAGCAGATTGTGTAATTGCGACAGATGGGATGTTCATTTCCTTTGCCCATTTAGCAGCAGTGACTATACCTTTTGTTTCTCCACAATATGAAACAAAGATAGCTAAATCTTCTTGTGTCATAACAGATACAAAACTCATCTGTAAATGAATATTAGGACAATCACTAGAAGACTTCCCTATCCTCATAAGTTTATGTCTAAAATCATCACAGACAAAAATAAATAAACATGTTTCGCTTGTTCTAAAGCTTTCACAACATCTTCTAGTGTAAAAGCACTAAAAAGATGATATGTTTTATCAATAGTCACAACCTGAGAATGATGTGCTTTATTCATAAGTGCAGCCATATCTTCTTCTGGATGGAATAAAAAACTTTCCGCTCTTTTATAATTACCCTTAAAAAAAGTATACCATGATTTTCTTTTTTATCGCATTTTTTATGTCATAATATAAAAATTATACATGATTTAATAATTTTTTATCACTTTATAATATTTTTTATTATCTTTTAATAATTCATTTTATCATGAATATATGGTCTATTTTTTCGTTTATTCCGATATATGTGTATGATAAATTAACGTTATGATGATAATTTCTTATTGACTTGACTATTTTCTATTCGTATAATGCAGTCATACCAGAAAGGTAAAAAGAAAACATAAACATGATAAAGGGGGAGTGCTTATGGCAAAGGTTTTAACTGAAGTTTTTGGTATATGGTATTTAATTGGTGCCGCGTTTGTATTCTTTATGCAGGCAGGCTTCGCAATGGTTGAGGCAGGGTTCACCCGTGCTAAGAACGCCGGAAATATCATCATGAAGAACTTGATGGATTTCTGTTTAGGAACTGTTGCTTTTCTTATTGTAGGTTATAGCTTCTTATGTGGGAGTGATGTAGCTAACGGATTTATTGGATGGGTTGGTTTTGGAAATGGTCCATTAACTAACTTTGCATCAACTGATTGGTCTAGTTTCGTATTCAACTTAGTATTCTGTGCAACTGCAGCAACGATCGTATCTGGAGCAATGGCAGAAAGAACTAAGTTCTTAAGTTATTGTATTTATTCATTCGTTATTTCTTTAATTGTTTATCCTATTGAAGCTCATTGGGTTTGGGGACCTGATGGCTGGTTAACAGCAATGGGATTCCATGATTTTGCTGGTAGTGCAGTTATTCACTTCGTTGGTGGTTTAACTGCTTTAATTGGGGCTAAACTTCTTGGTCCTCGTATTGGTAAGTTTAATAAAGATGGAACACCAAATGGTATTCCTGGTCATAGTTTAACTATTGGTGCTTTAGGTGTATTTATTCTTTGGTTTGGCTGGTATGGATTTAACGGTGCGGCTGCTAAAAATGGTACACAGTTAGCAACTATCTTCGCAACTACTACTGTTGCACCAGCACTTGCAACATGTACTGTAATGATCTTTACTTGGTTAAAATATGGTAAACCTGATGTAGCTATGAGCTTAAACGGTTCACTCGCAGGTTTAGTTGCAATCACTGCTGGATGTGATGCAGTTAATGTAATGGGTGCTTGTATTATTGGTATTTTATCAGGATTTACTGTTTGTTTCTTTACTTGGTTATTAGATTATAAATTACATATTGATGATCCAGTTGGGGCTGTCGCTGTTCATTTTGGTAATGGTTTACTTGGTACTATCTGTGTTGGATTATTTGCCTGCGGTACTGATACAATGCCTAAAGCTCAGGGTTTATTCTACGGAGGAGGCTTTAAGTTATTAGGTACTCAGTTACTTGGCTTATTATGTATTGGTGTTTGGACTGCTGTATTAATGACTATTACATTCGTAGTCATTAAGCATACTGTTGGTCTTAGAGTTACTGAAGAAGAAGAAATTACTGGTCTTGATAAGCTTGAACATGGTTTAGAAAGTGCTTATGCAGGTTTCGCATTAGAAACAGAAACTTATACTGGTGCTACTGCTGCAACTGTTTCTGCTCCTGAATTAAGTATTACAGAAGCTGTTCCTACTGTTGCAGTCAATGGGGAAGGTAAGATCAGTAAGATTGTTATTATTGCGAAAGCAGAAAAGATGGATGCTTTAAAAGTTGCTATGAACGATATTGGCGTTGCTGGTATGACAGTGACAAGAGTATCAGGCTGTGGTGTTCAAAAAGGACAGACTGCTTATTATAGAGGCGCTAAGGTTGATATCCAGTTATTGCCTAAGGTAAAGGCTGAGATTGTTGTATCTAGTATTCCTGTACAGACAGTTGTAGATGCAGCAAGAAGTGTTCTATACACTGGTCAGATGGGTGATGGTAAGATCTTTATCTATAATGTAGAGAATGTCGTAAGAATCTCTTCTGGTGAACAAGGTCCTGAAGCCTTAAGCTATGAAGACTAATAAAAATGAGACTCGATTAGTCGAGCCTCATTTTTTTGACGAGTAATAAACCTATAATAAGTGTAATGATATCACTGATACATTGTGCAAGAAGAATGCCCATATAGCCTAATAATGCCGTAAGGACAATCATTACAACAAAGAATATCACGCCCTGTCTTGATAAAGAGATAATCATTGCCCCTGTCGCATAACCTGCTGATTGAAAGAGTGTTGTGAGTATTAATACAACCCCTACAAAAGGTGTAGAAATAGATAAGCATCTCAACATTGTACTTCCCTGTGAGACAATTGTTTGATTCTTCATGAAACATGACATGATAGAAGGTGTAAAGAAACATAATACAAGTGTCATAACGCAAGCAAAGGATATAATGACTAAAGCATCAAAGCGTAAGACTTCTTTAAGTCTCTTTTTATTGCGTGCTCCGATACAATATCCAATGAGTGGCTGTGCACCAAAAGCAAAGCCAACAAGAACCATCATAATAATCATATTGACTTTTAATGCGATACCCATGCTGGCAATCGCATTTGATCCATAGGGACGTAAATATTGATTAGTAAGAGTGACTGCAAAAGACTGCATAATATTTGTAAGAGAAGCTGGGATGCCAATAAAGATGAGACCTTTTATATGACGTGTATCGCAATGGGCATCCTTTAAAGAAACACTGAGTTCTGGGCATTTACGTTTAATCACATAAACTAAATATGCATCTGTGACAAAGTTAGAAAATACAGTCGCAATTGCGACACCTGTGGCTTCCATATGAAATACAAATAAGAAAATAGGATCAAGAATGATATTGATAACACAACCAAGAATTGTACCTATCATAGCATCCTGGGCATGTCCTGCACATCTGATTAGATTTGTAGGAATCATCGATAGAATAATAAAGACACCACCAATTGAAATCACATGATAATATTGTAAAACATAAGGTTTTGTAGATGCTTCTGTTCCAAGTAATGAAAGAATAGGATTCTTAAATAGAATCATAATTAAAGAGGTAAGAAGAGAGACCCCAATAGCATAATAAAAGCATACAGCACTGACTCTTTTTGCTTCTTCAGTTTCTTTATTCCCAAATAAACGAGAGATTACTGAACTGCCTCCTAGTCCAAATATATCTCCTAAAGCAATCATTAATGTAAATAGAGGTGCACATAATGAGACACCTGCAACAAGATTTGTATTTTGTGTTTGTGATACAAAGAAAGTATCGACTAAGTTATAGACTAAAGTGACCATCATAGAAAGAACTACTGGTAAAGCAATCTTAAAGTAAGCTTTCTTGACAGGCATTGTTTCAAATAATTCATTCATTGTATTAACCTCCTGCCCTATCTTATCAGTTTTGTTTGTGATTTATTGTGTCATATGTCACAATAAAGATATGAAAGAAATAAAAGATAAACTGTTAATAAAGAAATATAGTGATTCTATATCTTCTTATGTTCATTTAGATAATGTAAGTCTTCAGATGTTTGAGTTTGAGAAAGGAGAGTTAATGATTCAGCCTTCTTTTCATTTTCATTCTATATATTTTTTAGTGAAAGGAAGCGTAAATGTTTATTCAATTCAGGCAGATGGCAGACAGTTTGTGACAGGTGTAAAGAAAGAAATACCTATTCTTGGAGATATTGAGTTTATCACAAAAAAGAAGCCTCACTTATTTGTAGAGGCTTTAGAGAATGTAGTGGTATTAAGTATTGATACATTAAGATATGAGAAAGAGTTAAATGAAGATGTGTTGTTTCTACATTCAGTCATTCATTCCTGCGTAGATATTATTCAATCTGCACAGCATGAACAAAACTCTATGAGCCTGGAAGAGAAAGTTATCGCATATATGAAATATCAGTGTGATGATCATATATTAAGAAGAATAGAAAAAACATCAGAAATACTTCACTGTAGTAGAAGACAATTACAGAGAGTACTTCATGAATTAGTGGAGAAAGATATACTTACTAAATTAAGTAAAGGTGTTTATTGTTTCAAAAAATGATGGATTGATACTGTTTAGGTTATTGTTTATGTATAATAAGAAATATATAAAGGAGACAGATATGGGTAAAATAATATTTCTAGATGTAGATGGCACATTAATTGATTATGATGCAAAGCTACCTGCTTCAGCAGCTAAGGCTGTGGACATGGCACGCGCAAATGGACATAAAGTATATATTTGTACTGGATGTTCTAAAGCTGAAATACTACAGCGTAATTTATGTGATTTAGATGGTATGATTGGTGGTAATGGTGCTTATGTAGAAGACCATGATGAAGTTGTAATGCATCAAGGATTATCAAAGGAAGATGTAAAACATATTGTAGATTGGTGTAATGAGAGACACTTAGGTTTCTATTTAGAAGCCAATAGCGGTATGTACTGCAATGACTATATGTTAGAACAGGGTCCTGAAACAATGGTTAAATATGCTCAGGGTAAAGGAGCAGACCTAGAGAAGGCAAAGGAATCTTCTAAAGCATTCATGGATGGATTTATTCATTTACAGGGTGAAGATTTATATAGAGATGATGTGAATAAGATCAGCTTTATCTTAAGCTCTTATCAGGATCATTTAGATTCTAAGGTGGAATTTCCTACTCTTGTAGCGAATACATGGGGTGGTAAGGGTGAAGTAGCCTTATATGGTGATTTAGGACCTACTGGTATTACTAAGAGACATGCGATTGAAGTATTGATGGAACATCTTGGTGCTGACTTTAAGGATACTATTTCTTTTGGTGATGCAAAGATTGATCTATCAATGTTTGCATGTTGTACTTACAATGTCGCTATGGGTAATGGTGGTCCTGAAATAAAAGAAGCAGCAGATTATATTACGACTGATGTCAATGATGATGGACTTTATAATGCATTTAAACATTTAGGACTAATTTAAAAGCCGTTGTGAGTGTAATGCTCACAACGACTTTTTTAATGCAAAAAGACCCAGACACCTAAATGTCTAAGTCTTTTATTATGTCTTCAGATTCCACAAACTCAGGATCCATATGTGTCAAGAAATGCCACTCATCTGAACTTCTATATAAGATGGCTTCGCCATCTTCAGAACCAAAATAAGCTCTCTCTACCTCATATCCTTTAGATTCTAAGTATTGTTTAACACATCTATAGTTATGTTCTCTTTTCTCTATATAATCCTTAAGTTCATCATTAGGAATAGAATAAGCATCCACTCTTGTAGATCCTTCAATCATTCCATCTCCTGGTATAGATAAGTCCACTATCTCATTCCAATAAATATCTACTCTTCCATCACCAGTAAACATATATGTAGTAAAAGGTACAATATGACCATTATATTCTAGTTCTACATAATCAGGTACAATAGTAGGATCAAAGTACTCATACTCAAACCCTTCAATGTCTTCATACTGATATCCAGTTAATTGAGATATAAGCTTTCTACCTTCCTCTATTGAGCCAAATAAGCCAACATTAGTACTTAACTCACCTTGACTTAATTGTAATATATACATAGTTATCACCTATTTTTTATAGTAGCTTAAGTTCTCTTCTAATCCATCTGTAATAGCTTCTTTAAGCTTCTCTGGACCTACCACAATAATCATTGGACCAAACTGTCTAATCCAGTTCATTAAACCTGTATTAAAGATAATTCCTTCAACACGTGTTTCATACCATTGATGATCATTCTCTATTGGCGCAATAGTCTTATTAATAGTAATATCTTTTCCTAAACGTGATACAACTTCTCTAATAAGTACGCCATCAAACTGAATATGCAGTGTAATTTCATCACCATCAAAGAAACTATTCATTGACTTCGCAAGTGATTGTTTCAATGATTCACTCATTTTTTCCTCATCATCAAAATCAAAATAATATGTACGGCTCTTATCTAGCTTTCTAATACGATCAATACGGAATGTAGTCAATGAGTCCTTATGCTTATTATAATAAGCACGTAAATAATAATGACCATCCACAATCACTGTATTATAAGGACTCACATTATAATATTCATGATTAATACCTGCATTACCCTTAGTAGAATATGTTTCTACAGGATGTCCATCCCTAATAGAATAGTCTACATACTGGAAACGTATATCCTTCTTATTACGTATTGCAGAAGTAATAATCTTTAGATTTTTACTTAGAGAATAGACACCTTCATCATCATCTTCTAATTCTGGTACAATGAGATAATCCTTCTGTTTAGCAGGTGAAAGTTTTAAAAGCTTATTAACTATTTCTCTTTTATCATTATTTGTGAGATCTTGACGATAATTCACCATATCAATAAGTAATTGTATCTGTGCTTCATCAAAATAACCTGTTTCAATCATATAACCAAAACGTCTCACTGCTTTGATTATTTCTTTTCCAAACATTAAAGATGTAAATACATTGATCTGTTTAATCACTGCATATACAGCTTTTAAACCAATATCATAACCTTTTTCTTCTAATTGACGCTGTATATCTTCTGCACTGATGCATTCCTCTGAATTCATCAATAATGAGAAGACAGCCCACATTTTTTCTCCCATCTTATGCCTCCTGATACCTGATAAGATACCTTTTTACTATAATGATCCACAAGCTGGAAATAACCAATTAAGTCATAAGATGCATAAAGATTTAGAAGTGATTCATCTGGTTCCTCAACACAATTCTCTAAGTATTCATAAGCCCCTTCTATATCTTCTTCTACTAAAGAAAAGTAAGCAGCCTGTGCATAAGTAATCACTTCTTTATCTACTAATAAAGAGATAAGTGCAAGATATGAGAAAGGCATCAAATGTCTCACAATACGGTATACATCTAATGGTGATCCATTATGGAGCATATAGTTACATAAATTCTTATTCAATGATTGAATACGAGGATGTTCTCCAAATAAGTATTCAATCATTACGAGATGATTTTCTAAACATTGCATATCATCTATTTCATAGAGTTTCTTTAAGGCTAGACCTAAGTATTTCTTTTGGTGCGCCTTAATATAACCTTCTATTTTCTTCTGACTTCTGCAAGTATCAATAAATGAATCATGATATACATCAATGACATCTAAATAGTCCTTTAATTTATTTAATGAGATTGATGTAATTTCTTTATAACTTTCTAACATATTCTTTCCCTCCTCTTTTTTCTAACACTATTATAGCGAAGAGAAAGAATTTATGCGTTAAAGTTAACGCTGATAACACCTCATTATAGGTGTTTTGATAATTTTCTTTTTATTAATAATCCCATAAGTTCATATCTGGGTAGTTTGTTTCATATAAGAACTGTTCATTCATGACTTTAGTCAATATGGCAGCCCAGAGTATTAATGCATAAAATGAATTATTTAAACATTGTACTGTACCTCCACCATTGACCTTATCTTCATATACATAAAGTTCTTCTTTTTCTGATGGTACATAATCTAGTTCATCTAGATCATCTAATATACCATCATATGGTCGCGTACTCATTTCTTCTATGACATCAATCCACTTCTTATATGCTTCTTCTGTATGATCATATGAAAAGAAACGTATCGCAGCACGCAACTTGTATATAGCTGCATAGACTGCATTGAATGTAAGTTCTGTATAGGGTTTTTCTGTAATAAGCTTAGGTAAGAATATACCTGGCTTAAAAGTCAAATGAATACTAGGTTTTACATCAGTATAATCATGGGTAATACCCACACTCGTACGTACATATTCTCTTGATAATTTTATTAATGCAAGACATACACACATATTCGCATATTTCATATCATCTACTAATGGGAGTGAAAAACCTAAGTCTGCACCATATTGTCTAGAGAAGAAAGGCTTAAAGACAGCTTCTTCATCATATTTATAAGTAACCGCAAAGGTATAGTCTTTAAATGTAATACCATGAGTCTTAAGAGAGTCTCTTAATGCTTCATCATAATCTTCATAGGTATTCTCCAACATATCCTCTACGACTTCACCACTTGTCATAACAGCTTGAAAGCTTAATTCCTGTAAAAGAACTGCTGCTTCTAATCTTTTAGTAATTTCTCCTTTGGTGATACACGTCATATCACCACTTTTCAATAAATAACGCAAGCTTTGTGTAGCTGCACTTGTCTGTACAACCATTTCAAATTCTCTTTGCATATATATATACCTCCTTTCTATATAAAAAAAGCAGATTCATCATCTGCTTCCTACTCTGCGAGATTTTTGATGAATTGGATTCCTACACCACCAATTCCCATATGAGCACCTACAACACTTGGTAACTCTCTCATGGTAACTTGACATGGACCTAATTGTTCTTCAAGATAGTCTCTTACACGCTGAGCTTCTTCAGGTGCAAGAACATCTTCAATCGCAAATGTATAATCTTTCGCATTTGCGCCTCTTTCAACAACACGATCAGCAAGCATCTTACATGCCTTACGTGTTGTTCTTACTTTGCCTAAAGTATCAATCTTACCACCTAATTCACTATTCAATTCCATAACTGGAACAAGCTTCAACATATTGCCAAGCATTGCGACTGCAGGCGTAATACGCCCACCCTTTTTAAGGTGATTCAAGTTTGGTGTAAAAATAATTGTACCTGAATGCTTAACCATATCTTCAAGCTTTTCTTTAATTTCAGAAACAGACTGATCCTTTTCTACTAGTTTTCGGGCTGCTTCAACAAGCTTCTTTTGAACATGTGCTGTTCCTTGAGAATCGATTAAAGTAATAGGCATTTCTACTGTATCAGCTGCAACCTGCATACCATTTAATGTAGATGATAAACCAGTTGCGATAGGAATCCCAATTAACTCATCATAACCATCTCTTTTTGCATCTTCCATAGCCTTCATTAAAGAACCAGTCGAAGGTTGAGATGTTGTAAACATATCATCTGTTTCCTTCATCTGATTAAATACATCAAGACTTGTGATTTCTAATTGATCTAAATATGTCTGACTACCATGACCAATACATAATGGTGCAATATAAATACCTTCATGCTCTCCATTAATATCAATCTGACAGCCACTGTCTGCAATAATCGCTATTTTACTCATTTTTAATACCCCATCAGTGATAATACACTATGTACATTATAGTTTATTTCTTTTTATTTTACAACTTTTACGCTATAATACGAACGGGTGAAACTATGAGATCAATCAAAGAAACAACGACAAATACAATCATTATTAAGAAATCAGAATTCATTACTACCCTAATTCCATGTAATGATGAAAAAGAAATAAAAGACTTAATAGAACTCTATTCTAAAGATGATGCAACACATAACTGTGTTGCTTATCGAGTAGGTCCTTTAGAAAAAGCAGATGATGATGGTGAACCATCAGGTACTGCAGGACTTCCTATGTTGAATGTATTACAAAGACAAAAGATAGATAATGTGATTGCGATTGTAACACGTTATTTTGGTGGGATTAAACTAGGGGCCGGAGGATTAACTCGTGCTTATACTAATAGTGTTGCAGATGCATTAAAAGAAGCAGAAATAGTCGATAAAGAACTTGTTAAACTATATCGTATTAGTGTTGACTATCACTTCAGCCGTAAGGTATCTTATTTAATACAATCTAAGAATCTGTTATTAATGAATACTGAGTATGATGAAGAAGTTCACTATGATGTTTATTTAAGAGATACATCATTCTTAGATGAACTCAATGAACTGACTGCATCCAATATGCATTATGAGGTTGTAAAGGAAGATTATATTCCTGTTGAGGTATAAAGATGTCTAGTATAGAAATATTACTTATTGGTATTGGGTTATCCATGGATGCTTTTGCGGTATCTGTATGTAAAGGATTGTCTGTAAAGAAGTTATCTATTAAGAATATATTGTTATGTGGTTTATGGTTTGGTGGATTTCAGGCATTGATGCCATTTATTGGTTATTGTCTAGGTTCCACATTGAGTGGTTTAGTGGATTCTATTGACCACTGGATTGCATTTATATTACTCGCATTTATTGGAATCAATATGATTAAAGAATCTTTTGAAGAAGAGAAACAGAATGATGACTTCTCGTGGAAGACAATGTTGATGCTTGCTATTGCGACTGCTATTGATGCACTTGCGGTAGGTGTTACGTTCTCTTTTGAATCTATCAATATCTTCATGGCTATTTCTATTATTGGTTTAACGACATTTATTATTGCATCAGCTGGTGTATATATAGGTCATATATTTGGAAATAAATATCAACAGAAAGCACAGATCACTGGTGGTATTATTCTTATTCTCATAGGTGTTAAGATTTTAATAGAAGGTTTAGGAATTATTTAGGGAATCTACGTGATTCTCTTTTTTAACACGCCGTGAGCAAGAATTCCCCCACCACTATAGGTGGCGGGATGAATTGCGGTAAAAATGGTGTTTTGTTTTGCCATTATTGTCAGGTAGTAGTATAATATATATGTAATCAGAAATAAATAGAAAAAAGGTCACAAATACAATGAAATTAGATAATAATAACCATTCAGTATTCTTACTGAATTATCAACTTATAATATGCACTAAACATCGTAATAAGGTGATAGATGATGTGATCTCAAATCGTCTCAGGGAGATGTTTGAAAAGCTATCTCCTAAATATAATATCTCATTGGATGAGTGGAATCACGATGCCGACCATGTTCATGTCCTCTTTCGAGGACAGCCTAATTCAGAGATAAGCAAGTTCATCAACGCTTATAAATCTGCAAGCAGCAGGCTCATCAAGAAGGAGTTTCCAGAGATACGCAAATCCCTCTGGAAGGAGATGTTCTGGTCGCCAAGCTTCTGTCTACTGACTACAGGTGGGGCAACGGTAGAAATCATCCAGCAGTACATACAATCTCAGGGAGGTAAGGATGGCAAACAAAGCAATAAGGTACAGACTGTATCCAAACGCTGATCAGAGAATTATGTTTGCAAAGACCTTCGGCTGCTGCCGTAAGGTCTATAATCTCATGCTTAACGACAAGATTGAAAGCTACAAGAAGACTGGCAAGTTTGTCGCTGTGACGCCTGCCAAGTATAAGAAGGATTATCCCTTCCTTAAGGAAGTGGATAGTCTTGCACTTGCCAATGTTCAATTGAATCTGCAGGCTGCATTTAGAAATCATTTTGATAAGCTGCGTAAGAAGCAGGCTGGATTTCCAAAATTCAAGTCTGCAAAGCGCAGTAGAAAGTCATATACTACAAATAATCAGAAGGGTACTGTCGCTATCATTGGTAAAAGTATAAAACTTCCTAAGATAGGAAGAGTGAAGGCAGTCATCCATAGACAGCCTGAGGCAGACTGGGTTATCAAGTCTGTTACGATATCCCAGGAAGGTGATGGCACATACTATGCTTCTGTATTATTCGAGTATGAGAAGAATGTCGTAAAGGTTAGAAAGTCTGATAATGCCATAGGTTTAGATTATGCCTCTAATGGGCTCTATGTAGATGATAAAGGCAATATCGGCAATAACCATAATTATTATCGTGAAAGCCAGAAGAAGCTTGCAAAGGCGCAGAGAAAGCTTTCACGTATGCAGGGTGCTAAGAAAGGTGAGAAGAAATCCAACAACTATCTTAAGCAGCTCCGCAAGGTGAACAAGATTCATAGACATATAGCCAACCAGAGACTTGACAAACTACACAAGTTATCTACTGAGATAGCCAATCAGTATGATGTCGTATGTGTTGAAAGTCTTGATATGAAGGCTATGTCTAACAGGGGCTTTGGAATTGGCAAGGCTACTATGGACAATGGCTATGGATTATTCTTAAACATGCTGGCCTATAAGCTTGATGATAGAGGAAAGCATCTTGTCAATGTAGATAAGTGGTTTCCATCAAGTCAGATCTGTCACTGCTGTGGCAAAGTCCACAGAGAGATGAAGGATCTGCGCATCAGAACGATGAGCTGTGACTGTGGTCTTACAATGAGAAGAGACCAGAATGCAGCCATCAACATAAAGCTTGAAGGCTTACGTATACTGAAATCAGTATAAAACATATAGGCTAGGAATTAGCCGAATATAACGCTTGTGGACATCATTTAGTCCTGATAGTACCGTAAGGTTACCAGCCAGGCAGTGGTGGTTGAAGCAAGAAGCCCTGACTTCTAAGCAAAGCGTAAGTCGAGGTAGTTCACTTGACTATAATAGTATATAAGAGGTGATTTAAATGAATGAATTATCAAAATTATATCAGTTAGTATTAAACAGAGAATTAGATATTCCTAAAGGTCATATTCTAGATATTAAGAAGATTGACCATAAACTTCTTGCATTTATGCAATGTGTATATAATACAGGAGAACTAGGACATGTTTATACATTCTGGGATAAAGATACTCAGGTTGATCAAAATGCTCTTTTAGACACTTATATTGAAGGTATGCGCTTATTAATGAGTATTGCGTATGACTTACAGATTGATGAAATCAAGAATCATGAAGAAATGCCTGAAAAGAGCAGCTCTGTTAATTTACTCTTTAAAGTCAATCAGGACATTCTAGATTTAAGAAATGGTTATAGTCCTATTAAGTTACAGGATGCTTTGGATGATTACTTCCATTTTGGTTTTTCTTTAGGTATCACATTTGATGATATGTTGGAAGGATTGTAAAAAAACATAATAAATACATAGAGAATACATACGAATTACACAACTTACATGTATATTATAAGCATGAAAGAGGTGATTCTTATGATCTATATTATTCTAACTATTATTGCAGTATTACTAAGTACTTTAATCATGGGAGTTGCAAATAAGTATACAAATAAAAAAATCCATGATATTGATCATGAATTGAATATACATTGAGACTCCCCCATTACGAAAAGAAGGCAGCTTATTGTGGCTGTCTTCTTTTCATTTGAATTCCTTCATATTCGTTATGAATACTTTTTACGATACTATTGAAATCATTATCAGGTACAATAACGTCACATATAGCATCAGATGAACCATATACAATACTTTCTTTAATATCTAACTTTTCTTTTAATCTTTCCAGCATATTTTCTGGAGTGGCTTCATAAGAAAGAATCTTAAGTAAGCACATGCCTTCAAAATAATCTTCTTCTACAAAATAACGCAATTGTTTATGTAATCCTAAATCTATCAGGTCATCTATAATATCATAGATAATCTCTTTTGTATTAAGAATACTTATATAAAGAGGTTGATATGAGTGTGTAGGCATACCAAAGATGTAATTACGATAAGGGGATTGACGCATCATATCATAATAGTCCATTTGTTCGGACTGGTCGAAACTATTATAATATGTCAATAATACATCGTCTTTGAGAACGTGATAAAAGTAATTAAGATGTTTATCATCTAATAATTGAGTGATCTTTGTACCTAATGTTTGTGATAATGGGTAGGTACAAAGTAATTCATTTTTTGGTACGTCATACAGAATTGCGCCATCTAATGCGATCACTGGGAGATGCAATTTAAGATGTTCAATTTCTGCCTGCATGGATGCAGGTGTTCTTTTTGTGATGATAGTGAATAAAGCACCATCATCTACTATTTTATTCAATTGAGTCTTATTGAAGTCATTTAACTGCTGGTGTGCTGTTTGTTCCATATCGTCAAGTTCAGCTACAAAGAGAACATCATTTCTTCTTTTAACTGGTAGATGTAATGTACAGACAAGATAACCTACACCAACACCAATACATGTATCTAAGACACGATAGAATAAGAATGCGTAAGGTGAAATACCAGCATGGGGAATCACTGCAACACTTAAATAAGCCACACAGGCCATAAATGCCATATGCTGTACTTTAAATAAGACTGTTAAATAAATAGTCAACATAATAAATAATGCATTAAGTAAATCCCATGCGAGATCAATATGGATGAAAGGCTGTAAAAACATGACAATAGCTCCTGTAATTGCCCCTATAAGTGTGCCGAGGGCTCTTACAAGTGCCTGGTTCTTTTCATTCTCTTTATCTGGCTGAATACAGATAATTGTGGTTATAAGGACATAGAAAGGTGATCTCTGTACACCAAAGAGAGTGAATAATACCATGATGATGAAGACGGCAATACTTGTTTTAATAATACGTAATCCGATTCTAGGCATAATTACAACTCCAAACTATCATTACCGGCTTCAGCCATCATTTTTTCTCTACAAGATAGAACTAATCCATCAATGATTTCCATATGTTCAACCATCTGTCTTCTAAACAAATGTGTAGGAAGCAATATCGCAATTTCATCATAGTCTTTATCATTCTTCTCTCCTGTTTCCTGTCCATAATAGACACGAGCAAGAGGTGCTTCTTTTTGAATACTGAAGAATGTATCCCAGATGATTGCATAAACCTGCGCAGGTGTAAGATGAAGCTTCTTAGTATCAGGAAGTGCATAAAGAAGTAAGATGCCTCTGACTGCATCTGTCTTTCTCTGGTCTACTGAACCGTCATGTTTATAATAACGTTCTATATCATAGCCATCAGCCAGATAAACAAGGGAACGGGGAACAGGCTGATGTTGTGAAAGGATAGTTTTAAATCGTCTCATCGTATGGTGTGAGACATCCTTCCCTTCTAACAGGTCTCCAGAAGGTGATGTAAGTAGCACTGGATTTTCTCCTGCTTTACCATGAAATGTTTGAGGAATCAAATATGCATCACGTAATAAATCAAACATAGATTTACCACATATAGCGAGTAGTAATGCACTAATATCCTGATTTGAATAACTATCTAGAACGACTTTTGAAAAGGTCTCATTGTTTAATTCTTCTGATCCCTGAAAGTCTTCTAGACTTGAATTGAATGTTTCTCTTAGTCTTGCACAAGCTTCTTTACTTGCGAGTATTTTGTGAAATATGTTCTCTACTTCTTGAACACGTGGAAATAATGGTGTCATAGTTTTAACCTCCATCCACTTGTGATTATAGACTTTATATATCATATGTAAAATGTATCTTTGAGATATTGATGATATGTTTATTACATAACAAAAAAAGTGATCCGCAACTGAATCACTTGTAATAGTCTTTTGTATATTGAGACATTTCCTGTTTAAATAAACGCATAAGTATAGGTGCACAAAGTAAATAAAAGACAAAATTACCTACTGCATGGAATGTATCAAATAAGAGCCCCTGGGCATAATAGATACCAAACCAGACAGGACCACCAATAATTAATTGTTCGAGTGAAACAACAAATCCAAAGACATAACCCATTAAAAAGGCATAGAGAGCCATAAGAAGTAATGGGGGTTCTTTATTTATTTTCTTATAGAAATCACTGATACATTGAGTGAATAAACAGATGACTACCCATGAGAGAATCTGAAAAATTGTCCATGTTCCCATACCTAGAATCATATTGGATGCAATAGTTGTTACTACTGTGAGTTTAATTCCAAATGATAAGCCAAATAAGAGTACAGATATAATAATGATAGATGTAACAGGTTTAAAGTTAGGAAGTGCCTGTAAGGCTACTCTAGAGGCAATATTGACTGCAGAGAGAATACCTATCAAACATATTTCTCTTGTCTTATTGTTCAGCGTTGACATAATACCAAATGACTTGATCTCCTGCTTTTAACCTATAAGCTCCTGCCCCAATATTTGGTGGTGTACCATTCACTTTATACATCCATCCAGAACTTGGCCCATGATCAAATTCTTTTAATCCATCTATACCTGATACATAAACAGTAGAACCAAACCCTTTTGTAGAGATACTCTTACCATTTTGTTTTGCAAGTTCTCTTAATACACTATAAGCTGTAGAAGAACTATTCACTTCTATATTCCCCTGCATCATTATGCTATTTACTCCAATCACCTGTACTGAAACAGTTTGTTTTATAGGTGTTTCCTGTTTAGGTGGTTCTACTTGTTGAGGAGCAGAGGTTTCTTGTTTACTAGAAGAATTGTTTGTTTCTGTCTTCTTTGTCTCTTGTTTAGTAGAAGAAGATTTTGTTTCTATTTTCTTTGTTTCCTGCTTCTTAGTCTCTTGTTTACTAGAAGAGGATTTTGTCTCTTTTTTCTTTGTTTCCTGCTTCTTAGTCTCTTGTTTACTAGAAGAATCAGATGATTTTGTATCAGTCTTCTTCGATTCTTCTTGTGACTCTATTTGTTTTGTCTCTTCTTTTTTAGAAATATCTTTCTTTTTTATGCTACTTTTTACTTCATTACTAATAGTAGGCTGAGACTGGAATTGTCCAGTTATACCACGATAAGCTGTAAAGCCAAATATAAAGACAAAAGCGATTGCGACAAAGGCAATCGCTAATTGTTTAGTTGTGAATTTCTTCATTATTTCTTTTTACTTTTGATTACTAATACGATTACACCCACAGCTGCGATAGCTGCAACTACATATGCCATCACATTTGTGTTATCACCTGTATTAACTACTTTTACTGTTTCCTTCTTTGGTTCAGTAGTAGTTGTTGTTTCTGGCTTTACAGCTGGTGTAGTTGTACTAGGTTTTGTAGGTTCTGTAGGTGTTGTAGGTGTTTCAGGTTCAGTCACTACTGGTGTAGTAGTCTCTGTATAGTCGTTTCTAGCTCTTAATACAAAGCTTCCATTATTGATTACACCAAGTGCTCTTGCACCTTCTACTGATGCATAAGCATTAGGTTCTAACTTGAATGTGTTGTAGTTTAATGCATTGAATGTACCATCTTCATTCTGATAAGAAAGTAAATAGTTATATGCATTTGTATCTAATGTATAACCTGCAACAGATAATCCTTCTAATACACAAGACTGAGTATCCGCATTTCCACCCCAGCCAATATCATAAGAACCATCTGTACTATTTAACTTAGACTGTACAAAAGTATATGCTTTTGAGATAGCTGCATCATAAGTAGAACGTCCTGCAACACTTAATGCTTCCATAGCCCATCCAGTTGTATCTAGATCTGCATTTGGTCCCTGATATTCATACCAGTAAGCACCATTGTCCATAGCCATAGTAGATAACTTATCTGCAACAGCTTTTACCTTAGGTGAGTTTACTGTTTCTAAAGCCATTAATGTCCAAATAGTAGCCCCACATCCACCATTTACATCATTTGTAAGAGTACCATCTTCCTGTACTCTATTTTCTAGGATTTCAACTAAGTTAGTCTTATTGAAATCTTTTGGATTTTCACCTAATAAAGAAATTGCGATAATAGACTTAGCTAAATCACCATAAGAGGCAGTAACATAATCTGTTCCCTTGAAGTTATTTAATAAAGCATCAGCCTTATAATCAGCTTCCATACCTGTAGCTTCATACGCAATAACTGCATCAGGACTATCTAATGCGATAGTCTTTAAATAATTTTGTGATTTAAGAAATGCATCATCATTCGCAAAAGCTGCTGAGAATGATAACGCAAAAGTTAATGCGATAGAAGTTAATACTGTAAATATTCTTTTCATTCTTGTTCTCCTCCAAATACTTTATCCGCAAAACGCACTGTTTCCATTGCGTCTTTCGCATAACAATCTGCACCGATACGATCTGCATATTCCTGAGTCATAACGGCTCCACCTACAACTGTAAGTGTATCAGGCTTCTTTTCCTTCAACAGTTTAATAGTATCTTCCATACTCACTACTGTTGTTGTCATTAAAGCACTGAGTCCTACTAGTTTTACATCTTCTTTTATTGCAGTATCCACAATTTGTTCAGGTGGTACATCTTTACCAAGATCAATGACATCATAGCCATAGTTTTCTAACATAACCTTCACGATATTCTTTCCAATATCATGAATATCACCCTTAACTGTCGCAATGATAATTTTTCCTTTCATTTCTCTTGGTTTACCTGCCATAGAGTCTTTAATGACCGCAAATGCAGCCTTCGCTGCTTCAGCACTCATTAATAACTGAGGTAGGAAGATAGTGCCTTTTTCAAAGCCTTTCCCTACTTCATCAAGGGCAGGAATCAATTCTTCATTAATAATTTCTAGTCCTTCTTTAGTTTCAAGCTGTTTTTGAGTAGCTTTACCTGCATTTTCACTCATACCACGCTTGATACTTTCATATAAAGACATATCAACCGCTTCACTCTTTACAAGAGCTGGTGCACTATTACCATAGGCGCTAATATATTCTGTAAAGTTTGTATCAAGCCCACTTAAGGCAAGATAGGCACGATATGATTTCATCATTGCTTCTGATGAAGGATTGATGATTGCACAGCTGAGTCCTGACTGCATTGCCATAGTAAAGAAGTTCGCATTAATGATTGGTCTTTGTGGAAGACCAAAAGAGATATTAGAAACACCTAAAATAGAATGTCCATGAAGTTCATCTCGAATAATACGTAATGTTTCTAATGTCGCAATGGCAGAAGTAGGATCTGATGAAATAGTCATAGCGAGTCCATCGATTACGATGTCCTTAGGTTCAATACCGTATTTACTTGCTTCTTTATAGATCTTCTTCGCAATACGAATACGATCTGCCGCATTATCTGGAATACCTGCTTCATCTAAGGCAAGTCCTACAACCACACCACCATATTTCTTTACTAATGGGAATACAGCATCCATGGATTCCTGTTTACCATTAACTGAGTTAATCATAGCCTTACCGTTATAGTGTCTTAAGGCTGCTTCTAAGGCAATTGGATCTGATGTATCAATCTGTAATGGCAATGCAATGACAGATTGTAACTTCTTCATGACTTCTACCATCATCTTAGGTTCATCAATTTCTGGTAGACCTACATTGACATCTAGAATATGTGCTCCTGCATCTTCCTGTTTTAAACCTTCAGATAAGATATAGTTAATATCTCCATCACGTAAGGCCTGCTTGAATTTCTTCTTACCAGTTGGGTTAATACGTTCCCCAATAATAACTGGTTTAGGGCCTATTTCTACAGCTTGTGAGAAAGAAGTCACAACAGAGATATTCTTCTTTACAGGTGGTTCGATAGGCAGGTTTTTCACTAATTCTATTGTTTTTGAGAGATATTCTGGTGTAGTCCCACAACATCCACCTAGTACATGCACATTCAATGAGGCAATCTCTTTCATCTCTGATGCGAATTCATCTGCATTCATATCATAATATGTATGACCTTCATCATCAGTCTGAGGTAAACCAGCATTAGGTGTCACAATAATAGGTGTAGAAGAAACTTTAATCATTCTTTCTACAAAAGGTTTAATTTGTGTTGGACCTAATGAACAGTTAATACCCAATGCATCAACATGTAACCCTTCAAGTAAGGCAACAACCGATTCAGGTGTACCACCTGTCAACATCTTACCTTTTTCATCAAATACAACAGTTGCACATACTAGTAAATGCGAATGTTCCTTAGCAGCTAGTACTGCAGCTTTTAATTCATAGCTATCCTGCATTGTTTCAATAAGGATGACATCAGCACCCGCTTTAGTTCCATACTCAATGACTTCAGCATAAATATCTACAGCATCATCAAATGATAAATCTCCTAGTGGTTCTAAGAGCTTACCTGTAGGACCTAAATCAAGCGCAATCAGGGCATCAGTGCGTCCTGTAAGTTCTCTTGCCTTTTTCGCATGTTCTACTGCTTTGGTAACTATTTCTTCTAGATTATCTGGATATTTTAATCTATTGGCACCAAATGTATTGGTGTTGATGATATCACATCCAGCTTCTAGATAACCTTTATTTAATTCTATAATCTTTTCTGGATGAATGATATTCCATGTTTCAGGTAATTCACCAGCCTGTAAACCCCAGCTTTGAAGTACTGAACCAGTACCACCATCCCAGAATAACCATTCTTTTGTCAGTCTTTCTTTAAATCCCATTAATCTATCCTCCTGAATTCACATTGTGCAGGACAATTGGCACAATCCTTCGTATGACGAGGCTGTGCGTGATGTGTAATACCAATGATCGCCGTCACTGATTTGGATGGGACCATTAAGAGACTTTCTAATAAACTGATACCAATCTTATCCATCTGTAATATACGCATAAAATCTTTCTGATGATCTAATGCAAGATCTCCATAACCAGGCGAAAAGCGTGGCTTTAAGAATTCATTATTCTTATATGCCTCCTGATTAAGTTCTTCATTCACTTCATCACAATAAGCTTCTATCATAGCAGCTCCTGCTGCCTGATAGATCACTGCATCACTCATCTTAGTAAGTTCTGTACGTTTAATCAAACGATCGACTTCTATACCTATAGTAGCCGCAAAGAGATAAACTGCATGACAGCCTTTTAAGTTATTCTCTAAGTTTTTACTATGTATCACCATATCACCAATTGTGATTGTATGATTCTCTATTGTGAGAGGTAATCTTTTCACAATATGACGTGGTACAGCTGTTTTTTGTAGTACTTCTATACAATGATCAAGTGCGACATTGATTTCAGTAAGATCACCTTCTACAGATTGACGGTATCCTAAGTATCGTAAAGCTTCTTTACGATTGATTTCTATCATTTAAGAATCTCCGAAATATTGTTCATGATGCCTTCGGCGATGTCTGGTTTATTCATTGTATAAACATGGATATGTTTTACACCATTCGCAATTAAATCAATAATCTGTTCAGATGCATAAATAATACCAGCCTGCTTCATGATTTCAGGATTATCACCAAATGCATCCACCATCATCTTAAAATGATAAGGAATAATAGATGTACCTGACATCTGTACAGCACGACTGACCTGTTTCGCATTAGTAATAGGCATAATACCAGCGACTACAGGTACATTAATACCAGCTTCCTTAATTTTATATAAGAAGTTATAGAAAACATTGTTGTCAAAGAACATCTGAGTTGTTAAGAAATCTGCACCTGCTTCTACTTTTTCTTTTAGATGCTGGATATCTTCCTTAATGCTAGGTGATTCTACATGTCCTTCTGGATAACATGCTGCCCCAATACAGAAATCACCCTTCTCTTTAAGTTCCTTAATTAACTGACAGGCATACTGGTAGTCTTCTCCCACTTGACCATCCTTAGGAATATCTCCTCTTAATGCCATGATGTTCTCAATACCATTTTCTTTAAACTGTTCAACCATGGACTCTACATGTTCTCTTGTGGAAGAAACACATGTCAAATGAGCCATGACTTCAACATCATATTTCTCATGAATATCTTTCGCAAGTGCAACAGTATGTGCACTTGTTCCTCCACCTGCACCATAAGTCACAGACATGAAACTTGGATTTAAAGATGCAATCTTTTCTGCAGCCTTTAAGACATTTTCATATTTACTGCTTGTCTTAGGTGGAAATACTTCAAAAGATAAAGTAACTTTATCTTCATTTAATAAATCAATAATTTTCATTGATGTTATCCCCCCTTTTTTTCATATTCTACATTATTTTTTTATTAAGCACTAGTATGTGTTTTATAATATTGTTTTAAAACTGAATCTAAGAACTCAGTAGATGCTGAAACATAATAAGGTTCCATACCACTCACAATAGTCAACATTCCATCAGTATATTTCATTTGTGGCTTCTTAAACATATGATTGACATACGCAAAGAACTTCTGTCCATCTAAATCTTCTAAGAAGACTTTAGAGAAACGTATTTCTAGTCCCTGGCTGCTATCTTTCACATCATCAATAAGTGGATCATGTGAAAGGATATCAAATCTTCTCTTGACTACAATATTACGTACCTGTGATGGGAGTACACCATAAAGATCTGTCAATTCATGTTCTACACGTTTCAATGTTTCTAAATCATTGGCTTTATAGACACGCTGATAAAGTTCTAGCTTTTCCATATCACTTTCTACATAATCTTCAGGAATATAACCATCTACTGGTACATTACGTGATGGTACAGTCTCATCTTCTTTAATCTTACCCTGTTTTTCTTCAATCGCATCCTGTAAGATCTTCATATACATATCAAAACCAACCTGATCAATAAATCCTGCCTGTTCGCCACCAAGAATATCACCGCTGCCACGAATAGATAAATCTCTCATCGCAATCTTATAACCAGAACCTAATTGTGTAAATTCCTTAATAGCTGTTAATCTCTTTTGGGCTTCTTCTGTCATCGCACGATCTTTTGTATAAAGAAGATAAGCATATGCGATACGTTCACTTCTTCCTACACGACCTTTGATCTGATAAAGCTGTGCTAAACCAAACTTATCCGCATTCTCAATAATAATTGTATTCGCATTAGGTATATCAATACCTGTCTCAATAATAGTTGTACATACAAGAATATCGTATTTCTTTTCTACAAAGTCAGTCATGACATCTTCTAGATCATTCTTATCCATCTGACCATGTCCTACACCAATGCGGGCATTAGGTAAGAGTGTCTGCAATGTAGAGGCTATTTCATAGATGTTTTCTGTTCTATTATGTAAATAGAAAACCTGTCCATTACGTGATAATTCTCTTTCAATAACCTGTTTAATAAGAGCCCAGCTCTTTTCTGAGACATATGTCTGTACAGGGAGTCTATTTAATGGTGGTGTTTCTATTTGTGAGAGTCCTCTAATACCCATGATGGACATCTGTAATGTACGAGGAATAGGTGTGGCAGTTAAAGTGAGTACATCTATTGTTTTTCTTAGATTCTTGATCTTCTCTTTCTGTCTTACACCAAAACGTTGTTCTTCATCGATACAAAGTAATCCTAAATCCTTGAATTCTACATCCTTGGATAAAATTCGATGTGTACCTACTAATAAATCAATATTACCTTCCTTTAAATCAGCTAATATCTGTTTCTTTTCTTTAGTAGTCGTAAAACGATTGAGTAACGCAATATTCACAGGGAACTTCTCAAAACGCTTCTGCATTGTACGATAATGTTGTGCTGAAAGAATTGTAGTAGGACATAGGAAAGCACATTGTTTCTTAGATACAACCGCTTTAAAGCAGGCTCTTAAAGCCACTTCTGTTTTACCAAAGCCTACATCACCACATAATAATCTATCCATAGGACGTGGTGTTTCCATATCCTTTTTAATTTCTTCTACAGCCTGTGCCTGGTCAGGAGTGAGTTCATAACCAAATTCACTTTCAAACTCTAATTGAAGATCTCCATCAGGCTCAAACGCAAAACCTGGCTGTCTCATTCTTTCTGCATATAAGTTAATGAGATCATCAGCTAAACCATCTACCTTCTGTCTGACTCTTGCTTTTTCTTTAGCCCATTTAGGTGAACCTAAAGCATGAATATGAGGTGGTTTACCATCTCTTGATGAATATTTTCTAATTAACTGGAACTGTTCTACCGGTACATAAAGGATATCATTTCCTTTATAGGCAATATGTAAATAATCCTTATGTACACCATCTACAACTAATGTTTCAATACCCATATATTGTCCAATACCATTTGTATCATGAACAACATAGTCTCCTACTTTTAATTCATTATAGTCTGAGATTTTAGTGGCATCTCTGTATTTAATATATTTCTTCTTTGTTTCTTGTACTTTAAAGAGTTCCTGACTTGTGAGTAATACAGTCTTCTCTTCTACAAAGTTCATTCCACAAGGTAGATGTCCTAAAAATAGATTAACCCCGTCATAAATCTTATTTGTGGCACTTGTGAGAGTAAATGGAATAGCATGATCAGTAAATAGGTTTACTAATACATCTATCTGACGCTTTTCATCTACACCAATCATGACACGATTATATGTAAGTAAGTCCTTTAATTGACTAATAAAGACTTTTTCATTAGCCATAGAAATCATTACAGGCTGAGTCATAAACATGATTTGTTTATCATTTTCTCTAAAGCGTACTAAATCAACATCAGGATGTTTTAAGATATCCTGAGGGTTATTAATAAGCTTAATTCCTCTGATCATCTGTCCTATTTCTTCTAGTTCATGATAATAGAGGTAGTTCTCTTCCATATAAGTCTTATAAGAAGCAAGAATAGAAGCAAGAGATGCAGTAATAATAGTATAATCACTTGCATAATCTATAATTGTGGCAGTTTGAGGGAATAAACTTAAGTATTGATAAATACGTGGACTATAGTCATGTGTTTTGAGTGATTCAATATCTAATGCATATGTTTCTTCAAGTTCATCCTTGAATTCATCTTTGATCTTCATCTTCTCTTTTAAAGCCATGATAGAGGCTTCTACCTGTGATAAACCATCATCCTCATACATCATATCTGTAGCTGGAAGAATATCGATAGATTCTTTTCTTTCTGTTCTTCTTTGTGAGTCTTTATCATAAAAAGAGATTTCTTCTATTTCATCATCAAAGAATTCAATACGTACTGGATGTTCATACTGGATTGTATAAACATCTAGTACTTCACCTCTTCTAGAATAATAGAAAGGAGAATCTACTCTTTGGGTATTCTTATAGCCAATAGACTGTAATTTCTTCTTTAATTCTAAAGGATCTACTGTATCACCCTTCTTTAAACTTATAATACTCTTTTTAAAGAGTTCTACAGGTGTCACATAACGTGTCATTGAATGCATATGACAAACACAGATCATTGGTTTATCTTGTGTCATCGCATATAATGCATTAATTCTTTCTCCTAATAGTTCATAAGAATACGCCACTGATTCGACACGTAATGATTCATCTGCAGGAAAATAAACAACTTGATTCACAAGTTCAGTTAATGTTTTATAGAGGTTAAATGCCTCATATTGGTTATTTTTAATAATCAGGATTTTTCTTGGATGATGCCAAAAAGAACCAGCAATGAGATAAGCCTCATCGCTAGTTGAGTTTGTGACAATAGTTCCTTTGTCTGTATCTAAGGTTCTTAAGGCCTGATTATCTTTTAAAAGATTCAGTATTTTTTCCATAACAATCACCTAGTTAAATTTATTCATTGCTTTATTAAAACCATCATCTAAATAACATAATACAGCTTCTGTCGCACGTTTAGCACCTTCTGATATAAGCTTTTCTTCTTCTTTAGAGTAGTGTCCTAGTACCCAGTCTACAACACTATAAAGCTTATTCTTTGAAATACCTACACGAATACGTTTGAAGTTCTGAGTCCCTACATGGGCAATAATACTCTTGATTCCATTATGTCCACCTGCACTACCTTTTTCTCTTAAACGTAGTTTACCAGTAGGCATATCCATATCATCATAAATAACTAATATATCTTCTACTGGAATCTTGAAGAACTGCATCACTGCTGCAACAGATTCACCAGAATTATTCATGTAAGTCTGAGGTTTTAATAAAATAACATCTTCACCCTTATACTTGAATTTAGTATATAAACCTTTGAATTTCTCTTTGTCAATAGATTGATTCATTTCATCACTTAATACATCTAAACAATAAAATCCTGTATTATGTCTTGTCATATCATATTCTTTACCAGGATTTCCTAATCCAACAATTAATTTCATTACAATCTCCTATCTTGCACATACAACCATGGATACACCAAATACATTGAGTTGTCCATTTTCTATTCTTTCATTTGACATACTATATAATATCTTAAAATCATCTTCAATACCAATAGTAATGACATCATATGAAGGATTAAAATAAATCTTAAATTCTTTATAATCTCCTTCATCCTGAGTGAGATGATATTCTACCATACGATAGTAGATATTGTTGATAAATACATGCTGATGCATATCTTCATAATCATAATATCTAAAGCACTTGTTGTGTTTTCTTAGATCAATAAAGAATTTTACAGCCTGTACAACATTCATATATTCGTCATGACGTTCCCAGTCTAGTTTATTAACTGCATCACCCGCATTATAAGAATTCTGATTACCATTCTTAGTACCTAAAAATTCCTGTCCGGCATGAATAAAAGGAACCCCTTGTGCAAGAATTGTCATCGCAAGTGTTAATAAACATCTCTTTTGGCGACAATATTCATCTTCATGTCCATTGGAAATAATAAATTTATCAAATACAGTCGCATTATCATGACATTCTGTATAGTTAATGCTCTGTTCTATAGATAAGAACTTATTGTAGTCACACATCGCAATAATGGCTTCATTTGTCTTATAAGTGTCCCCTGATGTATAGCCTTTGACTTCCATCTGATTAGGTCCCTTGACTGTATCTCTGAAATGATCATTAAAGAAACCTACATGAGGTGTTTTATGGTTATTTTCAATTGTTGTCTTTTCTGAATCAGGTAATGCAGTACCCATATTCCAACCTTCACCATATAACATAAATGAAGAATCTAAAGCATGACCCTGTTCATAAATCATATTCACTGTATCATTATCCACAATACCCATCAAATCCATTCTAAAGCCATCTACACCATAAAGAACCTGCCATCTCTTACACATATCTAAGATATATTTACGGCACATCTTTGCGGTAGTGTTTAAATCATTACCACACCATGAACCATTAGATAACTCCCCATTTTCATCTCTTCTAAAGAAATAATAAGGCACTGTCTTCTCTAATGTATTGTTATTCACATCATGCATATGATTATAGACTACATCTAGAATAACTCTCATATTATGCTTATGAATACAGCGTACCATACGCTGACATTCTAATATTCTCTTATAGCCATCATTTGGATCAGTAATATAACTTCCTTCAGGTACATTATATTGTGCTGGATCATAACCCCAGTTATAGAGTAAATCTGGATGATCTTCATCTACTGTTGCATAATCATTAATTGGTAAAAGCTGTACATGTGTGACACCAAGCATATCTAAATAGTCCATACCTGATGAAAAACCATTCTTAGTCACTGTACCTTCTTCACAGAATCCTAAGAACTTGCCTTTATGTGTAATCTGTCCATATTCATCAACAGAGAAGTCTCTGACACCGACTTCATAAATAACTGCATCTGTATTATGTTTTAGTTCTGTCAAAGGATAGTCTACTCTTCTTACTTTATCTAAATCAATAACTACTGAACTATGCATATTAGCTGTACAAGAATAAGCATATGGATCAGCTGTTTCAATTGATTGTTCATTCATTCCAATAATATAAACATATTCATAACCATCTAGATCTTTCTTAATAGTTGTACTATAAACACCCCTATCTCCTCTTTCTAAAGGATAATAATGAAGGTCTTCATCTTTCCAAATTTTTAATACAACTTCCGTAGAAAGAGGTGACCAGACCTTGAATGTCGTTTTTTCTTTTGTATAATGACTTCCTAAATCATCACCATCATAGTAAAAATGATCATCAAACTCTTTACTCATAGAAAGCTGACTAAAGTCTAAAAAACAAGCTAAACCATAATTATCAAACACTTTATATCTTGTACCTACAGAAAAGTCTGTATGCAAAAGATACGACTGGAATCCATTTTCTTTCTCAGTCGCTTCGCCTTTAAGTATCTTAACTTCACTTGTATCTAAATTCTTTAAATAATACTGACTTGAAATTCCGTTATAATAATTTAATGATAAATCAACTTTGATTAAATCAAAGTCAATCGCATAAGCATACATACGAATTGATTCTCTTTGCATGTCTACATCCCACCCTCTTCTCCCCCTTATTCTATCATAAAAATAAGATAAGAAAAGAAACTATCAAAATTTGTAAAAGAAAGCCATATATCATAAAAAAAGACTTAACGTAATCGTTAAGCCTTTGAGCCTTTATTCTTCTTCAGACATCATTGAATCTAATACTTCCTGTACAAATGCATATTCTTCTTCTGTTTCAATAGGAAGAATATTATCTGCATCTTCAGGATCTACCTGTGAAGCATAGATATTCAACTGATCATCTTCATCTGAACTGTTATCTGTATAGATGATATATTCTTTACCTGTTGCGTCATCTGTGAATCCTAAAATGACTTCACAAGTTACTTCTTCACCATCTACATCTAGTACGAATGTATCTTTCATTAGATTTTTACCCTATTTAAATGCCAGATATCCTTTACATAGTCTTCAATAGTTCTATCACTTGAGAAATGACCACTCTTTGCGATATTAGCTAAGCAGATCTTAGACCAGTTAGCACGGTCCTGATATAAGTTATTGATCTTTTCCTGTGCAAGTCTATAGCTTTCAAAGTCCTTTAATAAGAAGTATTCATCATTTCTAGCCATTAATTCATCAAAGATAATCTTGAATTCTTCTCTTGAAGAGTTCCAAGTACCATCTACTAATGAATCAATAACCTTCTTGATATTTGGATTATTGTTGTATTCATTCCAAGAGCTATAAGAACCACTTGCCTTTAAGTCATTGACTTCATTATCCTTCATACCAAAGATAACTACGTTATCATCACCAACTAATTCCGCAATTTCTACATTGGCACCATCTAATGTACCAAGTGTTAAAGCACCATTCATCATGAACTTCATGTTAGAAGTACCACTTGCTTCCTTACCAGCAGTAGAAATCTGTTCAGATACATCTGCAGCAGGAATAATCTTTTCCGCAATAGTAACACCATAGTTTTCAATAAATACAACCTTTAAGTATTTATTAGTTTCTGGGTCATTGTTTACCTTATCAGCTACGCTGTTGATTAACTTAATAATCTTCTTAGCTAAATAGTAAGAAGGAGCTGCTTTTGCACCAAAGATATAAGTATGTGGATAAATTCTGAAGCTGCTATCTTCTTTCATTCTCTGATATAAATAGATAATATGCATGACATTTAATAACTGTCTCTTATATGCATGTAATCTCTTAACCTGAATATCAAAGATAGAATTAACATCTACATCAATACCATTATGTTCCTTAATATAATCTGCAAGAATCTGTTTTCTCTGCTGTTTTACATTATAGAACTTACTCTGAGTAATTGAATCAGTTACATAAGGAGCTAACTTTTCTAAATCATCTGGTCTATGCATCCAGCTATCACCGATTGATTCATTAATTAATGAAGTTAACTGTGGGTTACAATATGCAAGCCATCTTCTATGAGTGACACCATTCGTTTTATTGTTGAACTTGTTAGGATATAAAGTATCAAAATCCTTCATTTCTCTTTCTTTTAAGATATCAGAGTGAAGCTGTGCTACACCATTGACACTAAATGAACCAGCAATCGCAAGTCTAGCCATATGTACCTGACCATCTTTAATAATCATAACTCTCTGTAATAGTTCGTTATCATTTTCAGTCTGCTGTTTTACGAAACCAATGAAACGTCTATTGATTTCTTCGATGATCTGATAAACCCTTGGTAATAAGTCTCTCATCATATCAACAGGCCATTTTTCTAATGCTTCAGCTAAGATTGTATGGTTTGTATATGCGCAGGTCTTACATACGATATTCCATGCATCATCCCATTCCATTCCATAATCATCAATAAATACACGCATTAATTCAGGAATAACTAATACTGGATGTGTATCATTTAACTGAATAACGTTCTTTTCATGGAAGTTAGTTAAATCAGGATATACTCTTAAATGAGCACGAATAATAGAATTTAAACCAGCACATACAAAGAAATACTGCTGTTTTAAACGTAATACTCTACCAGCATGTGTAGAATCATCAGGATATAATGTCTGACAGATATCATTGACTTCCTGTGCATACTGACGGAAATCTTTATTTGTAGGAATGTTTTCACTAGGTTCAGCTTTCCATAATCTTAATGTATTAGTCACCTTAGTATCATTACCAACAATTGGCATATCATAAGGTACAGCACGTACTGCTTCATAATCTACATGCTTCCATCCACCAGTTGCATCATCCCAGATTACTTTACCCCAGAATTTAACTTCTGTTGCATGCTTAGGTTTTCTTACTTCCCACATATTGCCTAAACGTAACCACTGGTCTGGTACTTCTACCTGGTATCCATTTTCAATCTTCTGTTTGAAGAATCCATAGTCATAACGAATAGTATTACCGAAAGCTGGATAAGATAAAGAAGCTAAAGAATCCATGAAACAGGCAGCAAGACGGCCTAAACCACCATTACCTAAACCAGCATCTGATTCTAATTCTTCTAGATCATGGATATTAATACCATAATCTGCAAGACCTTCCTTTGCAGTTTCATAGATACCTAAGTTCATCATATTGTTGACTAATAGACGACCAACTAAGAACTCCATAGAGAAATAGTGAACCTGTTTCTGCTGCTTAGCCTGAACTGCCATCTTTGTCATAGCCCAGTTAACAGATGCATAGTCACGAACCATAGTTTCAAGAACCATGAACTTTTCTGTTAAATGTGCTTCTTCTACTGTACGACCATATGATTCAATGATTCGCTTAGAAAATTCATACTTAAATTCTTCTTTTGTATTAAACATTTACTACTTTCCTTCCTTTACAACACTTTTCTTTGTCTTCTTTGGAGAAGACGCTTTTTTAGCTGGTTTATGGTATTCAAATACCACCGCGCTAAATGGCGCTAATTTCACATGAATACTCTGTGCTTCATTGAGACAAGTACCTTTCTTTGATCTTAAAGCACGTGTATTTGTGTAATTAGAACCGTTATAACTATCTTTATCTGTATTCAAGATTTCTTTATAGCTTCCAGCAAACGGTACTGGCACAGCATAATTATCATGACTATTCCCAATAAAGTTAGCTACTATAACTAAACAGTTGCCTTTCTTATCAAATCGAGCATATGAGAATACACTCTGATTATGATCATCTACAACCAGCCATTTAAATCCTTCTGGATCATAATCCATACTATAAAGGGCTGGATGTTCTTCAACCATCTTATTTAAATCCTGCATAAAATGATGGAAAGAATCATGCTGTGGATATTCTAAGATATTCCAAGCCAATGCTTTTCTTTCATCCCATTCCTTGTATTCACCTAATTCATTACCCATGAAATTAAGCTTCTTACCAGGATGAGTCATCATATATGTATATAAAGCTTTTGCCTGTGCGAACTTCTCTCCATCAAGTCCCCACATCTTATTTAAAATAGTTGCTTTACCATGAACCACTTCATCATGTGAGAATGGCAAAATAAATCTTTCTGAATAGAAATACATCATTGAGAAAGTTAATAAATTATGATCATATTGACGATAAACTGGATCTTCTTTGAAATACTTCAATGTATCATTCATCCAGCCCATATCCCACTTATAATCAAATCCTAAACCGCCATCCTTAACTGGTTTAGTAACATATGGGAAATCAGTTGAGTCTTCTGCAATAGTCATTAATGCAGGATATCTTTCATGAATCTGTTCATTCATAGTCTTTAAGAACTCTAAAGCCCCATTGTTTGTACCAAAGTCTTTATTACCTTTCCAGTAAATAAGGTTGCTGACAGCATCAAAACGAATACCATCAATATGGAATTCTTCTGCCCAAAAATGAACAGCACTCTTTAAGAATGAACGTACAGTATCTTTTGTCACATCAAAATATACTGAATCCCATTCAGAATAACGGTTATTCACATCTGCATATTCATAAACCCAGCCTCCATCAAACTGATAAAGACCATGTCCATCTTTTACAAAATGAGCAGGCACGAAGTCCATAATGACACCTATACCTTCTTTATGACACGCATTAATGAAATCCTTTAACTGTTTTGGATGTCCATAACGACTTGTCGCACTAAAGTAACCTGTTGCCTGATATCCCCAAGAGCCATCAAATGGGAACTCATTTAAAGGCATTACTTCAATATGTGTATAGCCCATCTTCTTTACATAAGGAATGATTTCATCAATCATTTCTTCATATGAATAAAATTCTCCATCAGATGTATCTGTAAATTCCTTTTTCATCTTCCAAGAACCAAGATTCGCTTCATAAATATTCATGTTACGATCATAGTTATTAGAACGTGACTTCATCCATCTAGAATCATGCCAGCGATAACCATCTAAATTATATACCTTAGATGCTGTACCTGGTCTAATTTCACTGAAAAAGGCATATGGATCTGCACGATCAACAATAGCTCCAGAAGGTGTTTCAATTCTATATTTATAAAGGTCATACTGCTTTAACCCTTCAATATAGAGAGTCCACACGCCTCCATCATTATATCTCTCCATATAATGTTGTGTTCCATCCCAGTCATTAAAATTACCTACAACCTGAACACTTCTTGCATGTGGTGCATATACTGTAAAGCGAACGCCCTTTTTATCCGGATGAGCACCGAATACCTTATATGCCTCTAAACACTTTCCTTCAAAAAACAATTTTATCAAGAAATTATCTAACATACCTATATGTCTCCCTTCATAAACTTTATTATACAATAAATATGACCAAAATTCATTCATTTCAGACAATATAGGCAAAAAAATGTAAACGTTTACTTAATTGTAATGTCTTGAATATTATTTAATACGATAGAAATTGTTCCATCAGGATTTTCTTTCTTTTCAAAAGTAGAGCCATTCACATATTCATCTACTGGCATAGTTATCTGAATATCCTCATCAAGAGTAATCTTAACAACCTCTACAGAACGTCCTAATGCATTTAAAGAAATTGTATCATCCTCACCAATCCCAAGATCCTTCAACATTGTTTCTGATTCTTCCTGAGCCTGATAATCTCTTTCCATGACCTTACGAACTACTTCTATTGGTTTAACAAGTTCACCCATCTGTGTTCTTTCTAATATTTCCTGTTTTACAAGTGGAAGTGCTTCTTTATCATTTACATGATAAATATCATCAATCTTATTCACTACTTTCTTCATAGTAGAAATCTTCTGACGATCAGTGAGTTTTTCTTCTCCCTTAATCCATTGACTATTAAGGTAAGTATCCATCTTGCCATCAATGAGATACTTCTTTTCAATAAGAGATATCTTCTTATGATCTGTATCTATAATAATCGCTTCATCAACAGCTGTACCAATCTGAGGAAGAACCTGTCTTCTTGTAATACGGACATTTTCCTCTTCTACAAGAGATACAGAATTATATTTATAATTAAGCTTTAAAGCGGCAATCATATGTACACCATCACGATAACAATCCACATATAAAATATTACTATTAGGCATTTCTTCAATCACTGAACCTAACGCAAAGAACTTTTCACTAATTTCTTTTGCCTGTTTCTTGAATTCTTCATCATCTTCTAGCATCTTATCAGCACGAAGTAATAATTCATGAAGTGAAGGCACAACAAGTTCTTTAATAGCTGGACTGTATAAAGCTTTTTCTACTTTTTTATGATAATATTCCTGAGTTGTATCATTTAATTCGCAGAAATCTTCACTTAAATATATCTTACGATGCTCAAAATCAAGCATATGCATCATGATTTTATTAATAATAATAGTGTTCATTTATATTCTGCCACTCAAAATGTGATTAAATATACTCACATCGAGATAATGTAAGTTCTCAC
>ERZ838483.279-NODE-279-length-66876-cov-33.658925_pt1 | contig 66876 bp, 66 predicted proteins | sample MGYA00519939_ERZ838483 | MGnify/ENA primary metagenome ERZ838483 (study PRJEB31850, sample SAMEA3708836) | human gut metagenome | biome: human gut; feature: human-associated habitat; material: faeces | place: China | collected 2014 ...
TCGCTTTGATTTAATATGAGCAAATTAATGATACAGCGAAAGGTTTTTAATTACATAAAAAATAGTTAAAAAAGTGGGAGCCACAGTGTGACCCCCACAGATTTAAAGGTGCTGTTTCCAAGACCCCCCAAATATTTAGAGCGAAGGTCGGACCCCCACAAAAATTAAAGACCCCGATTTTATCAATAAGCTGTTTTTGTGTTGTGGTCATTAATTAGATTGGCAGTTTTAGTGAAAGAGATGCTATACTAGACATATAGAATAATTCGATGAGGGAAAATTGTGCGAGTGGAATTAGTTTACCTATAAGTGAATTGCGGTATAGCACTCCTGTGTTTGTGGGAATGCTGAAATCTAAAAATGTAAAAGATTGAATTTCTCAATTTGATACAGTAGAAAACAACACAAAATGGAATTTGTGTTGTTCAGTCTTAGTTTTTATCTTTGTATAATAAAACCATCAAATTACAGGAGGTTTGTTATATGAATACAGATAAAATTTATGCTGAACAGCTTGCAAATGAGTATGCACCAAAAGATACATCAAAGGTAGTTGCACTTCGCAAATTAGACGTAAGAGCAAAGTTGCCGGCAACTGTTTTCACCTATACTTTCGGGATTATTACATCCTTTATTGCCGGTGTTGGAATGTGCCTGTCTATGAAGGTAATCGGCGATGGTACAACCTTTATGTTTGTTTTGGGTGTTGTTGTTGGTATTATAGGATTGTTTGGAATGGGAATCAACTATCCTATTTACAAGAAAATGCTGGCAAACGGTAAGCAAAAGTATGCGTTTGAAATTATGCAGCTTGCTAAAGAAATCAGTGAGAATTAGATATGACGTGGGCAAGGATGATAATGAAGCGAATATTGCATCCGAAGAAATGGGTATTGAGTGCTATTTCTTTGGTTTCCTATACCACACTTATTCTCATCTTTGTATATGGAAAAACAGAGAGTGTGTTGGCATATCCGATTTATTGTATGTCGGCATACTCTCTTGTTGCTTTTAGCGTTGCTGTACCCGATGTGATAAGAAAAACAGCACAACATTTACAAAAAAGCAGATTGATGAGATGGGTATTATCCTCAAAAATAGCTGATAGATATATATCCGATGTGGCTTTTCGGGGAAATATCAGTATTTATCAGGGAATGACAGTCAATTTTTTGTATATGATATTTCGTGCTGTTGCCGGAATGTATTATGCTTCAGTTTGGTCTATTTCAATCGCAGTTTACTATTTGATACTCGGAGTGATCCGAGCATATTTGGTTATCTGTTATAAATATCGGGATAATAAAGATGAAAGCATCTGTTATCGGAATACAGCGTGGAGTCTGTTTTCTTTATTATTTCAATGGGTGGTATGATTATATTGATGATAAAGACAAATTCTGGATTTTCTTACCCGGGATATGTGATTTATCTTTCGGCATTATATACTTTTTACATTTTGATAATTGCAGTTAGAAATATTGTGAAATTTTGCAAAGTAGGAAGTCTGATTCTCTCTGCAGCTAAAGTGTTGAATTTTATTGCTGCGATGATGTTGATTCTTGGCTTGCAGACTGCAATGATTTCACAGTTTTCCGCCAATGGCGAGGATTATCGTAAAATGATGAATATAATTACAGGGGGATTTGTGTACGGAATTGTCCTTGTGATAGCTATATATATGCTATTGCGTAGCAGAAACATAAGGAAGGGGGAAATGCAATGAATAAAAATGAAAGTAAGTATTTTAATACCGCTGTAAAAATGGACAAGGCATTTTTGTCACTTCTTGAAAAGAAAGATTTTTCGTATATAACAGTGAAAGAAATCTGCGAAAAAGCAAAAGTGAATCGTTCTACGTTTTATCTTCATTACGAAACACTGGAGGATTTGTTGTCCGAAAGTGTAGAATATATGAACGAACAGTTTTTAGCTTATATGAAACAGGATACAAATGTTTTTATGACACGCATTCTGGAATGTCCTTTAGACGAATTGTACTTAGTAACTCCACAATATCTGACGCCCTATTTGAAATATATTAAAGAAAACAAGCGTCTTTTTTTAACAGCAGTAAAAAATACGAAAGCACTGCGATTAGAAGAAAGTTATGATAAGATGTTCCAATTCGTATTTGCACCAATTTTGGAACGATATCAGGTTTCAGACGAAATCAGAAAGTATATGATGGCATTTTATGTTCAGGGACTTATGGCAATCATTGCGCAGTGGCTAAAAAATGATTGTGAAGATACGATAGAACAGATGATAGATGTCATGCAAAAATGTACAGGGCAGCATAAATGAAGATAGGAGATATGATGAAGGCAGGAATTTATTTAGGAAAAGAAAAGATTGAAATAAGAGAGCTTCCGTTGCCGGAAGTAGGGGATGATGACGTACTAATACAAAATATATATTCCAGCATTTGCGGGACGGATGTGGCAGTATTTATGCATGGTCCAAACACAGGTCATAAAGTAAATGTTGGCGGTGAATTTGGTCACGAAACCATTTCAAGAGTTGTTAAGGTAGGAAAAAATGTAAAAGATTTTACAGTTGGAGAACGTATATATCCATATCCACGATATGCGAAAAATGATACAAAACGAGCTGGAACAATTGGGGGATTTTCAGAATATATTCTGGTACCGAGTGCAAAGAAAAATCGTTCGTTATATGTTGTTGATGAGCATATTTCGGACAAACTTGCAAGTTTAATCGAACCATTTATGGTTGGATGTCGCGCGGCACGACGAGGGATGATTCCTTGTGGTAAAAACGCATATGTAGACGGACAGAATGCGGTTGTTTTTGGCTGTGGAACAATTGGAATAGCGGCAGCAGTTGCTTTTCTTTATTTTGGAATGAATAAAGTGATGGTGTGTGATTACTCTGATTTTCGATTGAAGTTAGCAAAAGAACTTGGCTTTACTGTCTGCAATCCTTCAATGGAAAATTATACTGATAAAGCAAAAGATTATTTTGGTATAGCACCATCATTGAGTGGAGAAACAGCAGATATTGATTGTTGGCTGGATGCTGCTGGTGCAAAGAGTATTCTTGATGATTTTATAAAATTAGGAAAATTTGAAAGCCGTTTTGTTTCTGTTGCGGTAAATAATACGCTTCGTTCTGTTGATTTGCTGCATATGACATACGCACAACAGAGTATTATAGGGTCAGGAGGCTATATGCCGGAAGATGTGATTGATGTTCAGAAAATGATGTCCTGTGGGAAATGGGATTTGGAACACATCATTACACACGAAGTTCCGTTAGAACAGTTAGAAACAGCCATCAGGACTGCAGGTGATGTCAATCAATCAGGAAATGTGGTTGTAAAAATGAAGAAATAGTATTGATTTTTAAGCAAAAATGCTTATAAGTTATTACAGAACATACTGCTATTATCCACGGCGATAACAAAATGATAACATATAGCTTATATAGGCAGTTTAATATGGATATATCAAATAATCAAAAGAACAAGAGACACGACCCAACATAAGACTTACACAAAACAAGTTAAGTATTGTCGAGTTTGAATAATTGATATTAAGACCTCGATTATAGTGATTAAGGTCTTTTTTTATTTGTGAAAGAGATGAGTAGGATGATTGTTGTATAATATGGAGTATATAGATTTTTTGTATTCATGGAGGAAATAAGAAATGAAGTATTCTTACTTTACTGATATAGAAGAAGTAGCGAAATGGACCTATGATCATAGTGAAAGATTCTATGATAAGAACAATCCTGATAGTGCAAATTACAACTCGTGAGGAACAACAGGAACAGTTAATAATATTAGAAAGATGAAGTCTTATCCAAATGGTGAAATACTCAAAGAAGTTAATGTAGAAGAAATCAACATTGCAGAGTTATTGTTGTGTATTAATAATGTGAAGGATGCAACACGTCCTACAATGAATAAAGACGATTTTACAATGACAAGTACTAGTAAGAAAGTTATGAACATATTATTACTTGGTAGAATCCTAGATGGTGAGAGTGTTGAAGGATGCTTTGTAGTAAAGCAGGAAACACAACCATTATATAACTACTTTGATAAGCTATATCACTTATCGGATAGACCGAATAAGGGAGTCAAGAGTATTCGTTATTTTCCAGGAAGAACAGTTTCCTTTACACAAATATGTCATGCAAGTGAAAGATTCAAGAACAGTATTACAAGAACGGGTATATGGGATGGACTTATAAAACTAGTAGAGTATGGATTTGTTGAATGTGTGGATGAAAAGAATGAACTCTATAAATTAGACTTTAGTTATTGCAAGAACTTTTTAGAAAAGTACATGAGCGGACAATTATAATGAGTCCGTGTCTTTATGTTGTATAAGCTATATTCTAAAGACATAAGGAGGATACATAAAGTGAATAGAAATAGTGATCCAGATATGTCTAGAAAAGCAATTGAGAGTTATGTATTAAACTATCCAGATATCATGGAAGGAGAACACTGCAAGAAAAGTTACAGAGGTGATACATTAAATAGTGTAGGTTGGACATTTGGAAGACAAACCAATGGAAAATTTAATGTAAGATTATGCACCTATTCCCGCTTTTTTACACAAAATAAGAGATTGAAGTCATTGATACATTTCATGAAAATTATCATTGTCCTGGTAACTATGCAGTCATTCCAAGAAATTTGAATTTATGGAGAGAAGCTATATCAATAGATCTGAATGATCATTTTGGAATAGGCCAATGCGATTATTTTGATATATTCTTAGATTTGGTTCGTTCCTATTATTTGGATTTGAATCTTCCAAAGGTTGCTAGAAGTCAATTACTAAACCATCAAGATTGGTTCAACTTCTTTGGTGTTGGAGAAGAAGGCTGGTATACCTTTGTAGACTATTATCACTTCAAACCGTATGTAAATGATAAATACGAAGTTAAAGACTTATTTGCATCTTATGAACAATATAGTAAGAAAGATTGTACTGAAATTGTAGGGACGTATCATGGTTGGGATTACTGCCTGCTTCGATGTGGTAAAGAAAATCGCACAGTTCCTATTATTGAAGCAAAAAATCATGCATATAATTAAGCAGTTAATTCTCTATGGATTTGGAAAGAAAGAAATATACTATTGAAAAAACTCGTGGCTTAATAGTCAGGAGTTTTTGCGTCTGTATTCTGGATGATATATTGTACAGCCTTTTGTGTACGTATATATGAAGTGACAGGGATCTATGACTTTGCCACCTTTTGGGTAAACGTATAACTTCTTTATGTAATTTTTAGGCGAATGATTTCTTTGTTCAGACAGAAATTTATAAATGTCATTTTTCTAATAAATGAAATTCTAAAGATATGCAGCATTTTCATCAAGAGCTGATGGAATTTGTCTTTAGACTAAGTAGTAATAACATAATTACGATGCATTTCACTTGAAGCGTTCTGAGAGTAAGGTGCATCAGAAATAGTTCCAATTATGATATAGGTATGCCTATGTGATATTTCTTTGTGATAGACTTAACTATAAGAAATACTGATAAGTAAGATATTGTCTCTTTTTTGTAGTATGAATGTATATAGAGTGGATTTATAATGTGATTGACACCTTATATGACACCATATTATAATAAGAACAGGAGAAATGAATTATGTCGAAATGGGATAAACTAATTTTGAAGATTAGTGCATTATCAAAAGATTTACGTTTTTTTGAATTGAGAAAAGTATTGGAGAGTTATGGATATGTAATGAATAATCCTAAAGGAGGAAGCAACCATTATACTTTCAGAAAAAAAAGGGTGTATGCCTATCACAATACCTAAACATCAACTAATAAAAAGAGTATATGTTGAAATGGTAAGATTAATTATAGAAAAAGAGGAGAAGAATAATGAAAACGCTCAATGATTATATGGCTTTACCTTATCGTTTAGAAATAGTAGAAGATCAAGAAGAGGGTGGATATGTAGTTTCTTATCCTGATCTTCCAGGTTGTATCACTTGTGGAGATACAATAGAAGAGACCATGAATAACGCAAAGGATGCAGAGAAAGCATGGATAGAAGCAGCATTAGAAGAAGGTATTGAGATTAATGAACCAGATAGCATTGAAGATTATTCTGGACAATTCAAATTGAGAATTCCTAAGACTTTACATAGAACACTTGCTTTGCATGCTAGAAAAGAAGGAATCAGCATGAACCAATATTGCGTCTATCTCTTATCTAGAAATGATGCATTACTTTCAAAATAGAACATCATCACTTAAACACATACACTTGTATGTGTTTTTGTAAGTAGAAATTAAATTTCAATATTCAAGGTATTAGCTGAACATATATTTTGATTGATAATTTACATTGCTTTTATTTGTCTAAAATGCAAAAAATCTTTTTGTCACCAGCCGGTGCAATTAAGCATGATGGAATCGTACCATCTATATCTTATAAGCGGTTCATTGGTATGTGGGCTTGGGACTCTTAAAAACAGGTTGTAGCTACTACTCAGTTTAATCCAGAATTAGCTAAAAATAATATTAGAGCATTATTCGATTACCAGATCACTAAAGAAGATGCTGTTTGTCCACAGGATGAAGGTGCTATCATTGATTGTATTTACTATAACCAGAACGAAGACCGAGGCGGTGATGGAGGAAACTGGAACGAACGTAACTCTAAACATGCACTTGCTGCATGGGCAGTTTAGAGTGTTTATGAAGCAACTGGTGATAAGGAATTCTTAAAAGAAATGTATCCTAAGTTAGTTGCATATCATAACTGGTGGTATAAGAACCGTGATATCGATAAGAATGGTATTGCTGAATACGGAGGAATGGTTCATGAAACATGCTATGACTGGCAGAACTATGAAAACCCTCTAACTGGTGAAAGCTATTATATCGGTGAAGAAGTAGAAGGTTTTGGTAAGATCGTTGGTGTACCATCTGATGATGGAAATTAGTTACCTCTTTTTTATTTCAATTTATTTCTCTATTTCATAGATGTTTCATATATGGCGGATATGATGAAGAAAAAGAGCTGATAAAAAATGAAATTAATAAGAAAAGTAATGATGTTAGGAGTAGTATGCTTAAGTATTGCACTAGTAGGATGTCAAAATAAGACAGAGGCTCTTACAAGTTCAGTGACTATTAAGGATAAAACAAGTTTTAAGCCAATGAATGAGACAATAGATTATAAAGAAGATTATATTTATGAGTATCTAGGTCTTAAATTCAGCTTGTCTCAAAATATAAAAGAGGCTATGAACAATAAAAGTCTTGTTATGCTTGATTCTCAAAGTGCTTTAAATGAAGAACTAAGATATGCCTTTTTATCTTTTAATAAAGTTTCTCGTAGGCAGCAGGATGCTGTTGTTCAAAATATGAACGAATATATGGAGTGGGAAAAGAACCTAGAACGTTCAGGAACTATTGGAATGTATAAAAAAGGAATGTCTGAAAAAGAAATAACAGAACTGACTCAATGTACATATCATAAAAAAATAGGTATTTCTCATGATGGACAGTATTCTTATTACATAAGTTATCAGAATGATACATTTAAAAGAGAACTGGAACAGTGTCATATAGAAATTATTGATCGTTTAGAAGAGAATGATAATGGTTTTGTTTTAAAGGAAAAGAAGGATTTAGAAAATACAGAGGTTTTTAATGATTAAACGTTCTATTTATTATGTCACAAGAAAGAAAAAACGTTCATTGATCATAATGATGATTTTAACGATTATTCTCTCATGTTTATATATTTCTTCCAGTATTACAATATCAGCCGCTCAGTTAGAAAAGACCATGTATGAAGCAGCAAATACGTCTCTATCGGTCACAAAGAAAGATCAATCATTATTTGACTATAGGGAATATAAGGAAATCAAACAAGCTAAAGGCTATACATTATATTATGAAGGTCTCATTCAACCAAGAAACCTTCATGTCATAGAAGCACAACAGTCAGTAAAAAGAGATGATTTGAGTGATGAATATAAGAACGTTATGTCTTATCTCGCAACGAATCAGACAAAATCTCATGCTTTATTTAAAAGTGGCAATTTTGTATTAAAAGAGGGCAGACATATTCAAGAAACTGATTGTAATAAGGTGATGGTTCATGAACAGTTTGCGAAAAAGAATCATCTTGTATTACATGATTTTATAAATTTAGACAATAATAAGAAATATGAGATTATTGGTATTTTTTCTGGTAAGAAACAAGAAAGATATACGGGTTTAACATCAGATTTTAGTGAAAATATGTTGTTTATGGATTATTCTTCACAACAGACAAACAATGTTCATAAAATAATCATGTACTTTGATCATTTAAAGGATACCCGTTTAATGATGAAGCAATTAGAAAAGAATCATCCAGATGCTTTTGTTGAAATGGATACGCAGACATATGAGGAAACATTAGAGGCAATTACACATATACAATATATTATAAAAGTGATTGTATGTTCTTTAATTGTTGTTGCACTTGTCGTTCTTTCTTTAATTTTAATTTTATGGTTAAGAGAGAGACTTTATGAAATAGGTATTTTATTATCAGTAGGATTCCACAAATCTGAAATTCTTGGTCAATTTATTTGTGAATTATTATTTGTTTCAATACCAGCGGCGGTTCTTTCTTTTGGATTAGGTCATATATTCCTGAAATATGTGATCAATGTTTTATTAAAGAATGCATATTCTCTATTACTTGAATACGGATTCAGACAAGAAGGAATGACTTTTATAGGAAGTTATGGGATTCTAGCAGGTGTAATCATCATTTCAGTTATAACGACATGTGGAATGTTTTTAATAAAGAAGCCCCAAGAGATTTTATCAAAAATGAGTTAGGAGATTAATATGACTATATTAGAAATAGATAATGTAAGCTATCGCTATAAGAATACAAGAGAGAATATTTTAGAAGATGTGAATCAGACATTTGAAAGCGGCCAGTTCTATGCCATTATTGGTGCCTCTGGTGCAGGCAAATCAACATTATTGTCATTATTGGCAGGATTAGATGAACCACAAGAGGGACATATTCTTTTTGAACAAGAAGATATTAAACAAAAAGGTTATAGTTATCATCGAAGACATCATATTTCCTTGGTCTTTCAAAATTATAATTTGATTGATTATTTGACACCATTAGAAAATGTGAGATTGGTTGATAAAAAAGCATCTTCCTCAATATTGATCGAATTAGGCTTGAATCCAAATCAGATAAAAAGAAATGTTATGAAACTTTCTGGTGGACAGCAGCAAAGAGTTGCTATTGCACGTGCCTTAGCATCTAAAGCACCTGTCATTCTTGCAGACGAACCAACAGGGAATTTAGATGAGAATACAGCAGATGAAATAATCACAATATTGAAGAAGATGGCGAAAGAACGCAATAAGTGTGTGATTGTTGTGACTCATAGCAAACAACTTGCTCAAAGTGCAGATGTTGTTCTAGAACTTAAGGATAAGAAATTACAGATTGTTTAATGGGAGAGAAGTATATGATAAAAAATGCATGGGCTTATGTAACAAGAAAAAAACTTAAATCACTTATTATGATATCTGTGATTGCAATCATGTCTACATTAGGTGTATTAGGCTTAGCCTTAAAAGATGCCACAGATCTTTCGTCTAAGAAGAGTTTAGGAAATATCACAAATAGTTTTTCAATGGAAATCAATAGACAATATAATCCTGGAACGCCTAGAGGCGGAGGCAATGTAAAAGGACAGGATATTAGTCAGATTGCTCAGTGTAAAGAGATTGATTCTTATGTAAAGAGAATCAATAGTGTAGCGGATTTAGTGGATTATGATATTGTAGAAACACCTGAAACATTGGCTTATCAATCACCTGAAAGAGCAAAAAACTTTAAAAGTACAGTAATGCTTACAGGTGTGAATGATTCTTCAAAAGAAAATAAGTTTGTATCAGGGGCTTATAAATTAGTAGAAGGAGAGCATCTTAAAGCTGGTGATAGAAATAAGATTTTGATGCATAAGGATCTTGCTTTAAAGAATCATTTAAAGGTAGGAGACCATCTTAAAATCAAATCAAATTTATATGATGCGGATAATGAAAAGCAGGCAGATGAGATTGTTGAAGTAGAAATTAAGGGCCTCTTTGATGGGCATAATAAGGGTGGCGCAAGTGCACCCCAGGAACTATATGAAAATACTTTAATCACTGATGTGCATTGTGCAGCACAGGTATATGGTGAAACAGAAAAGACAGCTGTTTATCAAGACGCTACTTTCTTTGTGAAAGGTCAATATGATTTAAAACAGGTCATCAAAGTATTAGAGAAGCTTGATATTGATTGGAGAAATTATGTTCTGATAAATGGTGCTTCTAATTATCCAGCTTTACAGATGTCTATTTCATCTCTATATGGAATGGCCGATAAATTATTTTATGGTGCATTGATTTTTGCTGGAATAGTTGTTGCGCTTCTTCTTATGCTCTGGCTTAATGCAAGAAAGAAAGAAATAGCTATTATGCTTTCGTTAGGTATGACAAAAATGAGAATTTTTGGTCAATTGATGACAGAATTAGTATGGATGATGATACCATCTTATCTTATTGCTTACTTTGTTTCTGGTGCTTTAGCACAGTCATTTGGTCATACAATCTTAAATGGGGTGACAGGAGATATAACTAAACAACTAGCAAGTCAGGGCGTATCAAGTCAATTAGGAGCAGGTGCTGAAGTAGATGGCTTTAATAAGACACTTACGAGTCTGAATGTGCATGTTTCTAGTGATATGATGTTTATTGTTATTGGCTTCATGACAGTTGTACTTATTATGGCGTTGGTGGTTTCTTCATTTAGAATTCTTAAAAATAAGGAAGAATCACTTATTTATACACGTTAACAGATAAATATATGTGTATAATATAAAGAGGGAGGGATAGTATGGATTTACTGATTGTAGAAGATGATCCTATAATTAGAGATGGTATGAGTGAATATTTATCAGAATGGGGCTCTCATGTCATAGAGGCTAGGGATGGTCGTGAGGCTTTATCCTTATTTAATAAGGATATCAAGGTTGTTCTTTTGGATATTCAGCTTCCATTTATGAATGGATTAGATGTTTTAAAAGAAATAAGAAAAGAAAGTAATATCCCTGTTTTAATGTTGACGGCATTTAATAATGAAGAATACAAAATAGAAGCCTTTACTCAACTTGCTGATGGCTATATTGAAAAGCCATTTTCTCTGCCTGTCTTAAAAGCGAGAATAGAGGGACTTATAAAAAAGTATTATAGTTCTATAGAAATATTCAAATATAAAGATCTAGAAATCAATTTCACAAGTTATACAGCTAAAATAGATGGAAAAGTCATAGATAGTAAGCCTAAAGAATTAGAAATATTAAAATGTCTTCTTGATCATGAAGGACAGGTTCTGTCAAGGATGCAGATTATAGATCAAGTCTGGAAAGAAACAGAAGAAATTCCTTATGATCGTGTAATTGATGTCTATATAAAGGAACTTAGAAAGAAGTTACATCTAGATTGCATATCAACTATTAGAAATGTAGGCTATAAATTGGAGAGATGATGAAAAAACTAAAGATATTTCCTAAAATGTTTCTCCAGATATTTTCTATTCTCAGCATTATTGTCTTATTGATTCATATCTCTATCTACTTGATATTTCCTAGAACGTATCTGGATACTAGAAAGGCTGATATTAATAAAACAGCCAATGAAATATCTCATAATCTAGAAGGTAAGGAAATCAATGAGATTGAAAGAACAATTGATTTGTATTCTAAAAACAGCGATATAAAAGTATTTGTGAGTCAAGAAAATAAAGACAATGAAGTAAAAGTTACAAATAATCTGAATGTGAATTTGAACAGCCTCAATAATTCATTAATTATTGAGGAAAGACGTATTACTTTAAATGATGGACATCAATTGTATTTGAAATTTATCTCTACTGCTGATATGCTGCAGGATGCTAAAGATTTAAGTTTAGGTTTTCTTCCTTATTCATTATCTATTTCTCTTTTATTATCTGCTATCGTTTCATTGATCTATTCAAAATCAATTAAAAATAATATTGATGAAATTAAGAATGTAACTGATCAAATGATGCAATTAGATAAGAATGTCAGTTTAGTCCATAACAGTGATGATGAAGTAGGAGACTTAAAGAAGCAAATCAATGAACTCTATTTTACATTATTGAAGTCAATAGATGATCTAGAACTTAAAAATAAAGAAATTCTCGAACTTGAAAAACTTAAATATGAATTTTTAAAGGCTGCTTCTCATGAATTAAAAACACCTCTAGCAAGTCTTAAAATCATTCTAGAGAACATGATGTATAATGTAGGAAAATATAAAGAGAGAGATGTATATCTTGGACAATGTGTAGATATAGTGGATGATCTTTCAAAAAATATCTCTCAAATATTATCTATCTATTCAATAGATCATCTAAAGAACGATGAAGAAGATGTTATTATAAAAGATGTTCTTAAAGAAGTCCTGAATAAATATGAGTTGCTCGCATATCAAAAGAATATCGTAATCAATAATAAAGTTGGTTTAGAGCATTTATATATTGGTAGAAATGCATTCAGTGTGATTTTATCTAATTTAATAAGCAATGCGATTAAGTATAACTGTGATTATGGAAGAATAGATATAGGGATAAAAGAGAATTGTTTCTATATAGAAAATACCTGCCAGGAGAATCACATGGAATTAAAAAAAGATACAAGTCATGGACTTGGCTTATATATCGTAGGTAACCTATTAAACAATTATCAGATAGACTATCAAATTATTCAGACAAAGACCACGTATCTCTTTAAGATGAAGATACAATGATTTATAACGTAGAATTAAGAAAATCCCCAAAATGAGGATTCTTTGACTGGTACAAAAAAGTGATAGCTTCTAATGGCGAAGATTTAGATTAAGCGTCTAATTTTTTCTTAAATCTTTCAAGTTATTTTAGTTAAGCACCTTCGGGTGCTTTTTTGCATTGAGTATTTACTTTATACCCCTTCTATAAATCATAATTCTCAATAACATAATAATTATGATTAGGTTAGGAGAAACAATAATACCCAATAATGATAGTATAAAATGTTTTGTGTTCGATTTTATCATCAAGGACATAGAAAGATTCTAAATCATACAGATTCTCTGACAGTTAACTATCTTGTGATTTGTAAGTCAGGGTAGTTCACTGAAGCATTATCTCCATTCTTGAACACACGAGTCCATCCTGTATACTGTCCCCCATTTATATTTTACAAGAGTTCCATCTGCAGAATCCACATTTGTATCAAGATATTTCATATCTATGCCTTGACTACTTGATTGATTTGCACTTACCACAACAACATGACTAAAACTGTTTGAAGGAATACAACTAAAATCATCTCCCAGTTAAACTTATCTTAAGAAAACCTGAAATACGATTATATTTATGATGAAATTCTGTTCCGTGCGCTTGACATATTTCATATTATTTATATACCTATCATAGGTAATTACCTTTGGTAACTAAAAGGTGAGGTTTATGAATAGTCAAAAAACAAAGGAAATGCTGGACAGCTGTTATATGGCAAAAAGAATATTAGACTTATTATCAGAACTTCCTGAAGGAGTTCTTCCTTCTTATATTCGTTATCTAGAGGCTATTATTGATTTAAAGGAAAGATATGGAAAAGTGAAGGTTTCAGAAATAAGTGAAGCATTGAATCTGCCTAGACCAGGTGTGACACGTACTGTAGGTTCTATGGTAGAAAAAGGTTATTTAAATAAGGTTTCTTCAAAAGAAGATGGTCGTGTCACTTATATTGAAGTAAATGAAAAAGGGCAAGCTTTATTCGAAAAGTTCAATAAGGAATATTTTGAAGACTTATCGCAGAACTTGAGTCATATTTCTATTGAAGAAGCTGATTGTATGATTGAAACGATAGAAAAGTTCTATCAAGTGATGTGTGAAAGGAGAAAATCATAAATGAATTCAGATTTTACTCAGGGAAGTATTTTTAAGAAATTAGTCGCATTTATGATTCCTGTACTAGGTGCTTTAGTATTACAGGCAGCCTATGGTGCGGTTGACTTACTTGTAGTAGGGCGTTTTGGAACAACAGCAGGTTTATCAGCTGTTTCTACAGGAAGTCAGGTATTAAACTTAGTGACATTTGTGATCACTCAATTCGCAATGGGTATTACAGTACTTATTGCAAGATATATTGGTGAAAAGAAACAGAAACATATAGGAGCCCTTATTGGTGGATCAACAATTCTATTTGGTATTATTTCAATGATTCTTTTTATTATCATGGTGTTATTTGCAACGCCAATCTCTACACTTATGCAGGCACCTTTAGAAGCACTCAATCTTACATCTATGTATGTAAGAATATGTGGTGCAGGTATTTTCTTTATTGTGGCTTATAATGTTTTATCAGCTATTTTTAGAGGTTTAGGAGATAGTAAATGTCCATTACTCTTTGTAACTGTAGCATGTTTAATTAATGTAGTAGGAGATTTAGTTTTAGTCGCTGGCTTCCATTTGGATGCAGCAGGAGCTGCAATGGCTACAGTACTTGCCCAGGTATGTAGTGTATTATTCGCATTAGGATTATTAAAGAAAAGAAAACTTCCATTTGAAATCCATAAACAAGATTTTAAAATCAACCCTCACTGCATTCGTGCAATGAAGATCGGTGTACCTCTCGCATTGCAGGAATGCTTGACTCAGATCTCATTCCTTGCATTATGTGCCTTTATTAATCGCTTAGGACTAGAGGCATCATCAGGCTATGGTGTAGCATGTAAGATTGTAAACTTTGCGATGCTTGTTCCTAGTTCTCTCATGCAGTCAATGGCTTCATTTGTAGCTCAGAATGTTGGCGCAAATAATGAAAAAAGAGCCAAACAATCTATGCTTATAGGTATGGGTATAGGTCTATTTATTGGAGCTTTTGTATTTTGTTTAGTTATGTTTAAGGGGGAATATGTTAACAGGTATATTTACGACAGAACAAGGTGTTATTAATCAGGGCTATGCTTATTTAAAAGGCTTTGCATTGGAAACAATAGTCACTGCAGTACTCTTTAGTATGATTGGTTACTTTAATGGACACGATAAAACAGTATGGGTTATGGTACAAGGATTAGTACAAACACTTATTGCACGTCTACCTCTTTCTTATTATATGTCTATTCAGCCCAATGCCAGCCTTACTCAAATCGGGCTTGCAGCACCAATTGCGACTATTACTGGTATTATTCTCAATGTATGTTTCTATTTCTATATGAATAAGAAAATGAAATGATTAGATAGCAGAAATGCTGTCTTTTTTAGTATAATGGAATTATACAGAGGAGGTGCCTATATGGAATGGGAAAGTTACTTTTATAAACGAATATTGGATAGGGGGTATGACTATTATTTAGATGGTTGTGTAGAAGATTTACGTATTACATCTAATAGGATTAAAGCAGTAGTTTATGGAACACATCCTTATCATGTAGAAATAAAATTAAATGGAAATCGTATAATAGGCATGTCTTGTGATTGTCCTTATGCGTTAGATGGACATAATTGTAAGCACATGGCAGCTGTTTTATATGACTGGGAACAAAATGCGACTCATCCAGTCATAGATAATTCAAAACTTGTGAAAGAGGCCTCAGAAGAAGATGTACGATTATTTCTTGTTCAAGTACTTGATGATAATCCTAGTTTAGTAGAAACCTTTAAACAATATACACAAAATGAATTTTCTTTGGATACAATGATTGATGATTTGGAGGGAGTTTGTAATTCTTATAGTGATGGTTATCATTATATCGATTATGAATATAGCTGTGATTTTTGTGAATACTTTGAAGAGGCTGTTTTTAAGTGGCTTGATCTCTTGAAAGAAAAGAGACAATATTCTCTCGCATTTAAATTTCTATTAAAAGCTTATGATATACTTGATAAGTTAGATATAGATGATAATGAAGGTGAAACGTATGAGCTTTCTTTTTCTATTATAAACGCATGTTCAAACATTATTGTGTGTATGGAAGAATCAGAAAGAATAGATGCGTTTGATTTACTTAAACAATTTCTCGGCAATACAAGAAATAATTACGATAGAGTAGATATTTTACAAGTGTTTTTTAATTCTTTAAAAAGTGAAGATTTCTTGAAGCTTCAACTTGATTTTGTGAAAGAACAGTTAGATTACATAGATAGTCATAATGATATTTTAGATAGAGAGTATGTGCTTGATGATTTTGCAAAAATGTATCTTAACCTCTTAAAGAAAAACAATGTATCAAATCAGGAGATAAATGTCGCCTATAAAAAGTATTGGAAATGCGATTCTATTAGAATGGACTGTGTCTTTACTTGTATTAATAATAAAGAGTATGACAAAGCTTTGGATTATATTGATAAATGTATTGATCTTGATTATGAGAACCAAACTCTTATGAAACGTGATATAGAATTGAAGAAAGATATTTATAAAAAACAGGGAAACACTGAAGCTTATAGGGAAGAATTAAAGAATTTGATTCTCTTTTTCAATGATACTAATATAGACAATTATATTGAACTTAGAAGTCACTACAATGATAAAGATTGGATTACAGAAAGAGATTCTCTTATTGAACAGCTTACTCCTGGAAGGTTCTTATGTGAAATATTAGAAACAGAGCAACTATATGGACAGCTATTTGATGTTATTTTAGGAAGTAATAATAGAGATTTATTGCATCAATATACTCACGTGCTTAATGATGAATATCCTGAAAAACTGCTTCAGTTATATCGAGAAATTGTTGAAAAACAGGCTGAATCTACTGGAAGTAGACAACATTATCGTCAAATTGTCGAAGACTTAAGAATTATGAAATCTATTAATGGTGGTGATGAAGTAGTTGATGAAATCATTAAGAAATGGAAGGTTCAATATAAAAACAGAAGCGCAATGCTGGATGAATTAAATAGAGTATAGTCCACTCCGGTGGACTTTTCTTTTGCGCAAAAAATGACAGTCTAGAAGTCAAAGACTGTCATTTTTTTACATCCTTCTTTTACATAAAATAGAATCATCAAAGGAAAACATAAATGAAGGAGGCAAATGGAAATGAGCCAGTATTATCTTGCGGTAGATATTGGAGCTTCTAGTGGACATCATATGTTAGCCCATATGCAAGATGGAAAAATCAAACTAGAAGAAATCTATCGTTTCGAAGATGGAATGAAACGTGTATGTTTACGTACGAGAATATCGTCATCCTGTGAAGCCATGAACTTACTGCTTTCAATAACGTAGTCAATCTATTCAGTATAAAGATTTCATTGAACAGTATCTTTGCCTTCTAGTATGAGTTTTTCTTCTGGTGTATTCTCTCTTAATTTATCAAACCAGTAATCGGTCATTAACGTCACCTCACAGGTAGAATTATTATGAAATATAGGTATATCTCAATCGTCAGATACTATTGACTAACAGTAGGATATAATGTTAGATTATTAATCAGTTTATATATAAAGGAAGAGAAAAAATGATAAATACTTTCATGGAAATTGGTATATTAATTATTGGTTTTGTATTATTAATTAAGGGTGCAGATTTCTTTGTGGATGGAAGTTCTTCTGTCGCAAAAAGATTAAAAGTTCCTTCGATGATCATTGGACTTACAATTGTCGCAATGGGTACAAGTTTACCTGAATGTGCAGTCAGTGTCGCTGCCTCAATGAGCAACAACAACGCTCTTGCAGTCAGTAATGTAGTAGGATCTAACTTATTTAACTTAATGGTTGTATGTGGTGTATGTACATTATTTGTACCTCTTGCAGTCTCTACAGATACGTTAAAGAAAGAATTTCCATTCTCTATTATCTGTGCTGCTTTATTACTTGTATTTGGTTTAGATGGTATGCTAGGCAGAGTAGATAGTGCAATCTTTATTGTATTATTTGCCGCATATTTAGGATGGATGATCTATTCAGCATTACAGGCAAGAAACAAAGCATTAAGCGAAGACAATGATGAAGAAATCAAGCTATTACCAGTATGGCAGTGTATTGTTTATATTGTCGGTGGTGCAGCTGCTATTAAATTTGGTGGTGATTTCGTCGTAGAAGGTGCTACAGCTATTGCGACTATGCTAGGACTCAGTCAGAACCTTATTGGTTTGACTATTGTCGCTTTAGGAACAAGTCTTCCAGAACTTGTGACTTCTATTGTAGCTGCAAGAAAGAATGAAATCGATATGGCTTTAGGTAACGTTATTGGATCTAATATCTTCAATATCTTACTTGTATTAGGTATTGCCGGGGTAATTAGTCCTGTTGCGATTATTGCAGAAAACTTGATTGATACATTTATTCTCATTGTAGTAAGTACTCTTGTATGGATATTTGCATGGAAGAAGAAAGAACTTGTTAAATGGCAGGGTATTGTGATGCTTGCTATTTATACAGCATATCTTGTTTATATTTGTATGCGTTAAGAAGGCAATGCCTTCTTTTTTTATGGTTGCTTTATAGTTGATAGCGCAACTTGCAATATTAAGCTATATTTGAAGTGAGGAGGGAATTCAAAATGACAAATACAATGATGTTATTATTAGTGCTTATACCTGCATTTATTATCTGGAGCGTAATCATCTATGTTGTTTACTTACTCATTATCGCATTAAGAAAATATATTAAGTCAGAGCCAGTACGTAAAGAAAAGGAAGAGTATGCTAAAACACTAGGGGGTGTAATTAAAAAACACCGTATGAAATGTCAGATGACTCAAGAATTTGTGGCAGAAACACTTGGTGTATCTAGACAGGCAGTCTCTAAATGGGAAAATGGTTCATCTGATCCAAGTACAACTAATCTTATAGCGCTTGCAAATCTATTTGATATCACCCCAGAGGAAATGTTGAAAGAAATACGATAATCTTTACAAAAAGACCTACCATTTTAAGTGATTATTTATTATAATTGTGAAGTATTTTTTTAAAATACTGATTTTAAAATTTAAGGGGAGTTTGTAGTATGATTCAATTTTTTAAAAACAACATCGAACCTAGAAAGAAATTAAGAACAGCTGAAATTATTGTTCTCATTGCATTAGTATTAGGTTCAATTATTTCTCTTTGTGTAGGTCTTAAAGAAGTACATTCTAATCCTGGTAAAGTGGATTATGTACAAAGCGTTGTAATGAAAAGAAATACACAGGATGAAGACTATGATTCAGACAACACAGTATGTGATGTTACATATAGTAAAGGTGACAAACAGCTTGTTGTTTCTTATTCTTATGAAGAATATACACAGTTAAAGAATAAGACTATTACTGCTTATGAATTCAAGACAAGTAATGGAACTGACTTATACTTTGATCACAAAGATGTGAGTCAGAAAGAAGTTAAACATTCTTATAAGCAGGTCATGGCAAATAAGACTATGTACATCTTTAACCTTGCATCTTCTTTATTTATTTTAAGCTTGTCATTGGCTTTAATGTTGTTATTCTCTAAACAGTTTACAACATATGAAAAGAGCTGGTTCATGACTATCATGGTACTTGCTACTATTTTCGCTGTTGCTTTCCCGGAAGAAAGTGCAAATGGTGTTAATGGTATTGTTATCATGTTATTGTATCTTTTAGATACATTCTTAAATATCTTATGTGAATTACTCATTTCTAAACAGTCTCGTTATAACTTCTTAGTATCTGTTGCTGTAGAAATTGCGGAAATCGCAATGTGTGTTGTATTAATGTATCGTTTTGCAACAATGGTGACTACATTATTCTTCTGGCTTCCAATTGATATCATCAGTTATATCAACTGGTCTAAGCATAAAGATGAAGAAGAAGATGAATTAACAATGGTAAGAAAACTAAAAGGTTACCAGGAAGTACTTGTTATTGTAGGTATCTTTGTATGGACTATCGTTGTTGGTTATTTCATCAGTGGTTTAGATATTGCAACTGATTTCTATACAAATAAGACATTAGAAACATGGATCATTTATATTGATGCCTGTGCCTCTGCAGTAGGTATTGCGAATGGTTTATTTATCTTCTTCAGATTAAGAGAACAGTGGATTGCATGGTATATCTGTGCTGGGTTAGAAGCTATTATTAACATCTTATCTGGACAATATGTATTATTAATTCTTAAACTTGGTTACTTCACTAATACAACTTATGGTTATATTAAATGGACTAAATATATTAGAGAACACCAGAAAACAAACGAAAAACTATCTTTATTCTAATTAAATTTCTCTATAACTTGAGAGTAGCTCATAAAACTGCTACAATAAGAACGTAAAAAACATAAAGAAACAGGAGTGATTATTATGGCAATTGCTGCAGGAGATTTTAGAACTGGACTTACATTAATCGTTGATGGCGATCCTTGGGTTGTTTTAGACTTCCAACATGTAAAACCAGGTAAAGGTGCTGCTATCTTAAAGACTAAGATGAAGAACTTAAAGACTGGTTCTACACAGGACAGAAACTTCAACGCTTCAACAAAATTCGAAGCTGCTAACATTGAAAAGAAAACAGCACAGTACTCATATGAAGCTGATTCTACTTACTATTTCATGGATATGGAAACATATGATACTTATGAATTATCAGAAGAACAGGTTGGATTCAATAAATATTTCATCGTAGAAGGAAGAGAAGCATCTCTTATGTTCTTTGAAGGTGATTTATTATCAGTATCTATCCCAGAAAAAGTTGAATTAACTGTTGCTAAGACAGACCCAGCTATTAAAGGTGCACCATCTAACCAGACTAAGGATGCTGTCACTAATACTGGTCTAACATTAAGAGTACCTCAGTTTATTGAAGAAGGCGAAGAAATCGTTGTCTTCTCATCTGATGGAAAATACGCAGGAAGAGCTTAATATAAGCTCTTTTTTCACATATGAATAAAGTTGTACTTGTAACTGGTGGTGCTCAGGGGATAGGGAAAGCCATCGTATTAGAACTTGCGAAAAACCATTATGATGTAGTGATCAACTACCTTACTTCTAATAAAGCAGCGGCTTTATTAGAAGAAGAGATTAAAAAGAATTATGATGTACGTGTGATGACTATTCAAGCGGATGTATCAAAGGAAGAAGAAGTAGATGCCATGATTTCTTTAATAGAGAAAAAATGGGGTGGTGTTGATATTCTTATTAATAATGCTGCGGTTGATTTATCCAATCTCTTTCATCTTAAGACAGCAGATGAGTTTAGAAAGACATTGGATGTGAATGTCGTAGGGGCATTTAATTGCAGTAAGCGTGTCTATAGACATATGCTTGATCAGGAATATGGACGTATTATTAATATTTCTTCTACCAATGGTATAAATACTTATTATCCAATGTGTATTGATTATGATGCCTCTAAAGCGGCATTGATCTCATTAACACATAATCTTGCCTTTGAATATGGGCCATATATTAATGTGAATGCAATCGCACCAGGATTCATTGGAACAGATAATGAACTAGATGGATATGATGAAGAATTCTTAAAAGAGGAACAGGAAAAGATTATGGTGAACCGTTATGGTAAACCAGAAGAAGTGGCTTATCTTGTGAAGTTTCTTATTAGTGATGAAGCGAATTTCATCAACAATACAATTATAAGAATAGATGGCGGCCAGAAAGGCAGCTGTTAAAAAAAGGTCCTGAAATCAATCAGGACCTTTCGTGTTATTTCTTTAAAACATTTGTAAGGGCGAATAGAATAGAGAGTTTACTATATTCTAATGTCAAACCACCCTGGATATAAAGTGTATAAGGTGCAACAACAGGTGCATCTGCACTTAATTCAATTGTACTACCAGAAGTAAATGTACCAGCAGCCATTACTTCATCGTGAGGATAACCAGGCATTGGTGCAGGCATAGTGGCTACAAATGAATCAATTGGAGAACTATTCTGAATAGCCTGTGTAAATTTTACTAGGTTTTCTTCTGTACCAAGTTCTAATGTCTGAATAATGTCAGTTCTTTCTTCATTGTATCTTGGAGAGACATTATTAAAGCCTAACTTTTCTAACATATAAGCACTAAATACAGCACTCTTTAAAGCATTCTTTACGGCATTAGGAGCCATAAATACACCCTTGAAGAATGTATTATTCATATTGAAGTTAGCTCCTAGATCTTTACCAATACCAGGTGCAGTTAATCTTTCAGCACACATAAAGATTAAATCTTTTCTACCTGCAATATAACCACCAGTAGGAGCAATACCTCCACCTAGGTTCTTCATTAAAGACCCTACAACGATATCAGCACCAATATGTCCTGGTTCCTTCTTTTCTACAAGTTCACCATAGCAGTTATCTACCATGATAATAACATCTTTATTTACTTCTCTGATCTTAGTAATAATACGTTCAAGCTTAGAAAGTGTTAAAGATAAACGTGAAGAATAACCCTTAGATCTCTGGATTTCTACAAGTTTAACATCATTCTTTTTTAAACGTTCTACGATTTTATCATCATCGAAATCATTATCAACTAGATCAATCTGTTCATAAGATACACCATGAGCCTTTAATGACTGACTAGATTCTCCTGAAATACCAATCATTTCCTGTAAAGAATCATAAGGTGCTCCAGATAATGAAATCATTGTATCACCATGCTTAAGTAAAGCCGATAAAGTTAAATAAAGCGCATTTGTACCACTCATGATTTGTGGTCTAACTAATGCATCTTCGCATCCAAGAATAGTTGCGAAAATAGCTTCTAGCTTATCTCTTCCTGAATCATAGCTGCCATATCCATTCATGTCCGCAAAATCAGAATAGCTGACATTATTCTCAATAAATGCAGAAAGAACTCTGTTTGAGTTATAGAAACAAACATCATCAATCTTTTCATAAATGTCTTTTAATACAACATCAGATTCATTCGCAATTTTTAATAAGTTTTCATCTATTTGTTCTAATATCATAATCTTTCTCCTTTGAATACCTGTGCTATTATACACCAAATACACCATTATTTTGAATGATTTTAATGAAAATCATGTATAATAAGAAAAAGGGTGAAGCATATGTTAGACAGAAAAATAGAATATTTTATAGAAGTAGTAGAGAAGGGCTCTTTCTCATCGGCAGCTAGATCATTTCTTTTATCACAATCCGCTATTTCTCAACAGATCACATTATTAGAGAACGAAATGAATATACAATTATTTGATCGAACAGGTTATAAGCCTCAATTGACACCTGCTGGGAAGATATTTTATGAAGGATGCATTAAACTCAAAGAAGAATCAGAAGAGTTATTAAGACATATCCATGAAGAACATCAAAAGATTACAATAGGACTTACACAATTACAGCAGAATAATTCAATTATTCATATCATCAACAAATTTAAATATAATCATCCAAAGGTAGAATTTGATCTTGTAGAAGGTACGTTTGAAGAAACATATACCAACTTATCGATTGAAAAAACAGATGTTGCTTTTGGATTAGAAAGTGACTTTACACACGATCCTTATATTCACTATACTTCATTATTTCAATATCAGATGGGGGTTATATGTTCTTTGAACCATCCTTTTTCTCGTAAGAAGTATATCACAATAGATGAGTTAAAGAATGAATCCTTCATAGTTATGTCTAAGAAGTTAGGAAGAATATTCTATAAGGATTTCTTAAATGCATGTAAACAGGATGGCTATAAACCTCATATCGTAAAAGAGGTTGATTCCTTTGAAGACTTTATTGTTCAAGTGTCTTTAGGTAAAGGAATAGGAATCTGTTCTATGGATGTTAATAATAATGCACTAGTTAAGGCTATACCTATTTCTAAAACACATCATCACAATGACTGTGTCATTGCTTATAAAGACAATGTTTCATCTATATGTCAGCAGTTCATTGATGAAGCAATTCATTACTTTAAAACTCTATAAGTTTAACTTATAGAGCTCTCTTGTTTTTTCATCACTATGATTTTTCAATGATCCTTGTTAATATAATAACAAGAAAAGAGGGCGAACAAAGATGAAAAAAATATTATTAAATGGTGTTGATGGTAATTTCGGCAGCAAGGCTGCAAAGGTTCTTTTAGAAAAGTGGCCACATGAAGATTTAATTTTTGCGGCTCCTAGTGAAAAAGGATTAGAAAAGTATGCTGACATTGATGTAGAAAAGAGAGTGGCAGATTTCAACAATCCTGAAGGATTGGTACAGGCTTTTACTGGTGTAGATACTATGGTTCTTATTTCTATGCCTTTTGTAGGACCAAAAAGAAGAAAGGCACAGCAGACTGCATTAGATGCAGCTGTGAAAGCAGGGGTAAATAAAGTTGTTTATACTTCAATTGTAGGTGCAGGTGAAAAGGATATTGATACATATGAAGTGAATGACCATGTGTGGTTTGAAGCCTATGTAAAAGAGCAGCCTATTCATTATCTATTCTTAAGAGACTCACAGTATGCAGAAGCAATGATTTCTAGCTATGTGAACGCTTATGAGAATACAGATAATGAACTTGCAATTAATATGGGTAATGGAAAGATGGCTTTTGTTTCTAGAGATGATTGTGCTCTTGCATGCGCATATGCCGCTATGAGTGATTTAGAAGATCAGGTGATTGACATCAATGGACCAGAACTGCTTACTGTTGGTCAGTATGTCCAGATTGCGAATGAAGTCACTGGTCATAACGTAAAGTATGTCGAAATCACTGATGAACAAATGTATGCATTCTTTGATTCTATTGGTGTTCCAAGAACTACAGAAGATATGTGGGCACAGACAGCGAGTAACTTCCCATTCTGTTCAGATGGTATGGTGACATTTGGACGCGCCATTCGTTTAGGTCAGATGTCTACATTCACAAATGATTTTGAAAAATTAACAGGACAGAAACCTATGACGGTTAGAGAAATGTTTGAAGATATGGAAAATCATTTGATTGGTTCAAGAACATCTACTGAAGATTAACTGTAAGCATTCCTTACAGTTTTTTTATTTTGTCAGATGTTTGTTTTGTTCTGTTTACTCTGTTCAAGAAATCTATTAGAATATCAATGAAAGGGGTTTACATATGTATAAGGTTATAGAAGTGAAACAGAGTATATTTGAAGATAATAATAAGGATGCCGATTTATTAAGACAGGAATGCAAAGAAAAGGGTGTTTTCTTACTTAATATCATGTCTAGTCCGGGTTCAGGAAAGACAACCACATTATCACGTACTATTGAAACAATCAAAAATCAAGTGAATATTGGTGTTATGGAGGCTGATATTGATAGTGATGTGGATGCGCACACTATTAGTCAGTATGGTATACATACAATACAGTTACATACAGGAGGTATGTGCCATTTAGATGCGGATATGACAAGACAGGGATTACATGAATTAGGAATGGAAAATCTAGATCTTGCAGTATTAGAAAATGTGGGAAATTTGGTATGTCCTGCAGAATTTGATACAGGTTCCTCTTTAAATATTGCGATATTGAGTGTGCCAGAAGGGGATGATAAGCCTTTAAAGTATCCGCTTATGTTTGAAGTATGTGATGTAGTACTTATTAATAAGGTGGATGTTCTTCCTTACTTTGATTTCGATATAGAAAAGTGCAAAGAGAATATTCATTATCGTAATAAGAATGCAAAGGTGTTTGAAATATGTGCAAAAAGTGGGGAAGGTATCAAATCATGGTGTGATTACCTTTTAACACGTATAAGAGAATGGAAGGAATAAAACAATGGTCTATAGAGATAATATTGATAGACTTGCAAGACGTATTACAGACCGAATACCAGTGAAGTTCAAGAAACTTAAAGAGGATGATCCTGAATACAAATGTTTAAGTGAAATTTTGAATGATGAACAATGTAATTTATGTTTATTTTTTGAAGTACGCAAACCTATGTCTTTTGAAGAAATCCTTAAAAGAACAGGGTGGGAAGTAGAACGTGTTGAACGTGTATTAAAAGAAGTATGTGATATAGGGATGATTGAATATAACTGGGAAAATGAAGATCATCATAAACAATATGTGATGCCTCAGTTTGTCCCTGGTTCTGCAGAATTCATGGTTATGAATAATGATTTAGTCAAAGAACATCCAGTTGTGACTGATTTCTTCGAGCAGATGACAAGATTACCACTAGAAAAGGTCACTCCAATGGTGCCTCCAGGAGGGGCTGGTATTGGAATGCATGTTATTCCAGTAGAAAAATCTATTGAAGCCAATCAGGAAGCAGTGTCTGTAGAAAAGATTTCTCATTGGTTGAATAAGTATGATAAGTATGCTTTATCTCCATGTTCATGTCGTAGACAACAAAGAGTTCGAGGAGAAGGAACAGGTGATATTGAAGCCGATGTATGTATTGCGGTTGGTGATATGGCTGATTATGTTGTAGAGACAAATAAAGGTGGTCATTACTGTACTTATGAAGAGGTTATTGAAACATTAGAAAGATGTGAAAGAAAAGGTTATGTGCATCAGATTACAAATATTGATGGTGAAGATAAGATCTTTGCGATTTGTAACTGTGCAGCAGGTGTATGTAATGCCTTAAGAACAAGTCAGCTCTTTAATACACCAAATATGTCTGCAAGTGCTTATCGTGCACATGTGGATGTCAGCAAGTGTGTAGCCTGTGGTAAGTGTGTAGAAGTATGTCCAGTAGGAGCTGCAAAGCTTGGACAGAAGCTTTGTACAAAGAAGGGTCCTATTGAATACCCACAGGTGGAATTACCAGATATGATTAAATGGGGACCAGATCATTGGAATCCTGATTTTAGAGATACTGCCAAAGTCAATTGTCACGAAACAGGAACTGCTCCTTGTAAAACAGCCTGTCCTGCTCATCTTCCTGTACAGGGCTATATCAAGATGGCCAGTGTTGGACGTTACATGGATGCTTTAAAGCTTATTAAAGACTTTAATCCATTCCCTGCCGTATGCGGTTCAATCTGTAATAGAAGATGTGAACAGGAATGTACACGTGGATTATTAGATGCCCCTCTCGCAATTGATGAAATCAAGAAGTTTATTGCGGAAAGAGAACTTAATGAGGAAGAACGCTATATCCCATTATGTGAAAATGAAGAAGGTGGATTCTATCCTCACAAGATGGCTATTATTGGTGCAGGTCCTGCAGGTATGAGCGCTGCTTATTATTTAAGAATCAAGGGTTATCCTGTCACTGTCTTTGAAAAAGAAGAAAAGCCAGGTGGTATGCTTCGCTATGGTATTCCATCATTTAGATTAGAAAAAGATGTCATTGATGCAGAAATAGAAGTACTTAAGGCAATGGGCATTGAATTTAGATGTGGTGTAGAAATCGGTAAAGATATCACTATTGATGGATTACGTGAAGAAGGCTATGAAGCCATCTATCTTGCGATTGGTGCACAAGGTGGTAAGAACTTAAATATCTCTGGAATGAATGAAGAGTATGTTATGACAGGTGTTGATTTCTTAAGAGAAGTCAATAGAGAAGAAAGTAAAGATATGCTTAGTGGTCATGTGGTTGTCATTGGTGGTGGTAACGTGGCTATGGATGTGGCAAGAAGTGCTTTAAGAAGTGGTGCAACATCTGTTGACTTATTCTGTTTAGAATCAGAAAAATATATGCCTGCTAGCCCTGATGAAGTAGAAGAAGCCATTCATGAAGGTATTACTATGCATTGTGGATGGGGTCCTCAGGAAATCAAGGATCATACAATTACATTAAAGAAATGTATCTCTTTAAGAGATGAAACAAGTGCTTTTAATCCATCTTATGATGAAACACAAACAGAAAGTTACCCATGTGATTATGTCTTATTATCTGTAGGACAGGATATTATTCCGGTAGAAGTAGATATCAATACAAATCCAAATGGTACAATTCAAGCGGATGCTATTACTTTACAGACTTCTGTACAAGATATCTTTACAGGAGGAGATGTCTATACAGGTCCTCGCTTTGCGATTGATGCGATTGCACAGGGTAAAGAAGCGGCTGAATCAATGCATCGTTATGTACATAAGGGTCATTCTTTAACTCTAGGTAGAGACTTACACCAGTTTACTCAGCTTGATAAGGACGATATTTTAATTACTTTAGACTTTGATCATTCAAAGAGACAGATTCCAGGTACTAAACAGGGTCTTGCGACGGAAACATTTAAAGACTTACGTTCTACATTTACGTCTGAACAGGTACAAACAGAAGCAAAACGCTGTCTTGGATGTGGTACAAGTGTGGTAGATCCTAATAAATGTATTGGATGTGGTCTATGTACAACTAAATGTGAATTTGATGCAATCAAGCTTACACGAGATATTCCAGAAGGAAGCAATATGGTAAGATCAGAAGATAAGTTGAAGGTCATTCTTCCTTATGCTGCAAAAAGACAGATTAAGATCTTACGTAATAAGAAGAAATAAAGATGCATGAATTAGGTATTGTCGTACATATTGTCAGAACATTAGAAGATGTCACACAGGAAAACAGCCTCACAGATATACGCAAGGTCACTTTACAAATAGGCAAGGTCAGTGGTATTGAACCAGACTATTTAGTAGACTGCTGGGAATATTATAAGAAGAAAGTGTCATTGCTTAAGTATTCCACACTTGATTATGAATGGATTGAAGCTATTACAATCTGCCATAACTGTCAAAATACTTATTCTACAATCGATTATGGCAGAGAATGTCCTTATTGTCATAGTGGGAATACTGTCTTACTGCAAGGCAATGAATGTTTAATTAAAGAAATAGAAGGAGAATAACTCCATACAAAAAATCCTCTCTGTAACACGAGAGGATTATTTTTTATGGATATCTTCTGTACCTGCTTTTATAGCAGTTTCATAATACCAGAGTTTATGGTCAATTGTTTCTAGTTGTTTTTCTAATTGTCGCATTTCTTCTAAGACAATCTCTTTTCTTCTCACAAAGAGTTGATAACGTTCTTCTAATGATTCATCACCACGTTTAACCATTTCTACATATTGTTGCATTTCAGAAATACTCATACCTGTATTCTTGAAACATTCAATAATACGCAGCATAGAAATATCTTTTTCTTTAAAGATACGATAACCTGATTCATTCTTTTCTAAGAAAGGAATGAGACCCATCTTATCATAATAACGAATAGTAGAAACAGGTAAAGACATCATTTCAGATACCTGCTTAATTGTATAAGTCATCGAATCACCTCTTTAATAGTATAAGAAATAATAAAAAAATATGCAAGGAATTGAGTCATGACGAAGGGACAACCCTTCATCAAAGATGAATGAGAAATTGCGAAATAAGTAAGTATTAGGAGTGTAAATTAGGTATTTACAAGAAAAAGTAAAATATTTCTACTCGAATAGTTGAAATTATCATTGACTATATTAGATATGAAAATTATAATATACCGATCCTGTTTAGAGTACAAAGGAGGAATTTATATGGAAAATAATGCTACATCAGGAAACTTACTTAAACATATTGCATTTTTTGCGATACCTTATCTGTTATCTTATTTCTTACAGACACTCTATGGTATGGCTGATCTATTTATAGTGGGGCAATTTAATGCGGTAGATGGAATTACAGCTGTTTCTAATGGGAGTCAGGTCATGCATATGTTGACAGCGATTCTTGTCGGACTGGCTATGGGGGTTACTGTTTCTATTAGTCATGCGGTAGGGGCAAAGAAACATAAACTCGTAGAAAAAACAATAGGTAATACGATTACACTCTTTGCATGTATTTCTATTGTTTCTACTATTCTATTGCTTATTTTTGTTAAACCACTTGTTGTGTTACTCAATGTCCCACAAGAAGCAATGACTGGAACTGTACAGTATCTTGTCATCTGCTTTATAGGGATTCCTTTCATTACTGCTTATAACATCATCAGTTCTATATACAGAGGTTTAGGGGATTCTAAAAGCCCAATGTATATTATTGCGATTGCTTGTTTATTAAATATTGTCTTAGACTATCTCTTTATCGGTTTATTTCATATGGGACCTGTAGGTGCCGCATTAGGAACTACTTTATCACAAAGTGTGAGTGTTATTATCGCACTCATCTCAATGAGATATCGTACCTCTGATATTCATATCAAAAAAGAAGACCTTCATCTTCAACCTCAGGTATTTAAACAGATTTTAAAAGTAGGCTTTCCTGTCGCAATTCAGGATGGATGTATTCAGATTGGTTTTATCATCATTACTATTATTGCGAATAGTCGTGGCTTAAATGATGCCGCTGCAGTAGGTATCGTAGAAAAAATGATCACTGCCATCTTTATTATCCCTTCTACAATGCTTGCGACTGTATCAGCTTTGTCTGCACAAAATATCGGTGCCAAAGACTACGGGCGTGCCCGTACTGTATTAAAATATGCAGTTATAATTGCTACTCTCTATGGAATCATTGTTGCCTTGATTGTAGAATGTGCTGCACCTACAATTCTTGGCTTATTCACTAAAGATACAACGGTAATCTTACTAGGTGCACAATATATCAGTTCTTATATTATTGATACAATATTTGCAGGGGTTCACTTTAGCTTTAGTGGTTACTTTGCGGCTGATGGTAAGAGCTATATTGGTTTTATTCACAATATCATCTCTCTTTCATTAGTCAGAGTACCAGGTTCTTATATTGCTTCTATTTTGTATCCTCATAACTTGTTTCCAATGGGACTTGCCGCTCCTTTAGGATCATTATTATCAGTGATTATTTGTTTAATCGCATATCGTATATTGAAGAAGAAAGATGAATTAAGTGTGCTATAATTGATTCTAAGAGAGGTACATTTATGGATAAGATAAGATGGAATCAATTGTTCACTCCAAGAACATTAAAGAGAGGATATGAACTCTACCAAAGAGGTGCAGTAGAAGACATTCAACATAATGAATATGCAATCAAAGGAAGCATATTTGACGATGATGACTATTACTCTATTGTTTATCTGCGTGATGGAATGATAGAAGATATGGATTGCAGCTGTGAGAATGAAGATGAATATTGTGAACATATTGCAGCACTTCTTTATGCCTATGATCCCAAACAAACATATCAATTCCATGATTTTCAAGAATCCAATACTGATGAAAAGTACAAGTCTGTAATCAGAGATATTATTACAGAGAGTCGAAGCTATAAAGAGATGATCAATAAACTCATTTCCTATAAACGCTCAATTCTTCCTACAATAACCGAAGACTCTCTTGGATCACTTAATTTGGTATTTGAAACATTCTATCTCATTTCATCTATACCTGAAGAAAAAGATGATATCTTAGAAGAACTTAAGAATGATTTAAAAATAATCATTTCTTGCAGTCATAATAAAAAGACTTTATTAGATGTATTTGAAAGAGAATACCATTTCCATAAGTATGAAAAAGAAGATGAAGAGTATCTCACTGAAGTCTTTCTAGAATGTTTTAATGATGAAGAATTATATGAAGACAAGTACCGCATAGTGAATCATATGATTCTAGGTAGTGAAGCCTTGAAAGATATCTGGGATGGACGTATGCAATATTCTCGCTGGATATACATAGGATTAAAGATGTTGCAGGAAGCACGTCAGTCTCATCAGGACATTCTTCATTTCCTTGATACATATCATAATTATCCACCAGTGTTTACTCGATATGCGAAGATATGTTTAGAAAATAGAAATAATAATAAAGCTCTTGAAGTCGTTGAACTTGGATTAAAGTATCATCAAGAAGATGAAGATTTACTTAAGATGAAAAAGGAGATTGCACCTTGTTTAAATCTTAATATGATAGATTGGGCAGACCAGTTTACAGATGTCATCTTAAAACGTGGTTATGATTACTTTTATAAAAAGAAGATCAAGAAGCTCTATCAGGAGCCTTATGGTATTGCGGCTGTAGTAGAAGGGTCAGATGATTATCATGTGACTATAGATTTAAAGGATAAACAGGTCACTGGTATGTATTGTGATTGTCCTTATGCTAATAAAGGACATCATTGTAAGCATATGGCAGCTGTATTACTTGCATGTAGTGATTATGAAAATTATGATGATATCAAGGCAAAACTAGATATCGAGTTTATAAAAGAACTCAAAGAACGTATTCATACACTTCCAAGAAATCAATTAGAACAGCTCTTGTTTAATGAAATGAGATTCAACGAGTCTTTACAGCAACGCTTTATTGATCTTATTGAAACAACGACAATTCAAGATAAATACTTAGACTATCTAGTAGAACTGATAGATGATAATGAAGATCATATACCAACACTTTTAAAGAAGTTAAAAAAGTATCTTCGTATCTCTTTAAGTAAACTTATATCAAAACGTGATTGCCAGACAGCACATGCGCTTATTGCCTGCGCACTAAGTAAAGTCACATGCTTAGACCCAAAGAAAGAAGTCTATGACTTTCTTAAAGATGTCCATGAGTATTTGAGACAACTTATAAAGATCTATCCTTCTAGTGAAGAGGCCTTTTATGCAGTGAAGGAACTTTATGGTGACTGCTACAGGCCATTTTATGAAAGTATGATTGATCCAGTACTATTAAATGATTTTGATAGTAAGCAGTTCTATGATTTGAAGTTTAATCTTATTCATCAGAAGATTCTCTATTCATCTCTTTATGATGACAGAGAACTCCAAAGGTTTATTTATGAACGTTGGACAAAATATGGTTTGGATTTACTTATAGAATCAGGTAAAGAAGAATCAGTGATTCTTGATTATTTAAGTCAGTATGCAGATAGTGAAGCAGTACAAGTCAATTATGTTGATTACTATGTAAGAAAAGGTCACTATCAAAAAGCACTTGATATTTTAGATGAGCATACAGGTCATGCTTATGAAGTAAAAAAACAAGAAGTTATAGAAGCAATGAATCACCATAAGGAAGTATCTTAAGAAACCTATTCACAGGTTTCTTTTTTTGGCGATTTATTCAAAAGCATAGATTGTATTTACAGATAGTTTTATAATTAATAAAGATATATCGATAGATAAGGAAGGTACAATCTAATATGAAGAAATATATCAAATCAAGTTTCTTTTATTTTTCTATTTGCATTATTTTGTTTTCAACAGCAGGTCTTATGTCTGTCTTTTTAGCGAATATTCTCAAAAGAATGATTGATACCTCAACCGCAAAAAATATTATGCAGTTTTACCATGTGATGATTCTTACTATCTTCTTTATTATCATTAATTTTACTCTTCATATACTAAGAGGTTTCTTTAAAGCAAAATTTCTCAAGAAAGTCATGTTGTCTTTGAAACATGATTTATTTAAAGGAATATTCTCAAAGAGTATCAAAGACTTCAATAGGGAAAACACTTCAGTCTATACGAGCATATTTAATAATGATTTAAAGATACTTGAAAAGAATTATTTTGATAACCTTCTTACAATCATCTCTGACTTATCTCAATTCTTCATTTGTTTAGTTGCAGTCATCTCATTCCAATTTGAACTTGCTGTCATAATCATATTAATTAATGTGATTGCGATATTTGTACCTGTATTATTAGGTAAAATATTATCCCATAAGCAGATAGATTCTATTAATAAATTCAGTGATTTGAATGTGAAGATTAAGGATTTCTTCAATTCTTTTGAAATCATAAAATGTTTCCAGGTGACTCATAAAGTAATAGATAACTTTGATCATGCAGATAATATATATGAAGAAAGTATGGAAAACTTTAGATATTGTGAAGGAATCATAGCTGGTTTTTCAACTTTATCATCACTTGGTGTAAGTGTTATGACAACACTTATATCACTCTATTTTGTCATCAAGAATCAAATTACTATTGGTGAAATGATGGCAATCACACAACTTGTAAATAATATTGCGAATCCTTTAGGACGATTATCTAGTGAACTTCCATTATTAAAGAGCACAAAACCTATTGAACTTAAATTAAAAGAATATATGGATATTAAAATGGTTCAAACTGGAATTAAAATAAATGGTCTAAATCAAATCACTATGGATCATATATCATTTGGTTATACTGAAAACAAAGAGATCATTCATGATTTTAGCTATGAATTTCTTAAAAATAAGAAGTATGCGATTGTCGGTAATAGTGGATGTGGGAAGTCCACTATCGTTAAGCTTCTTTTAAATTACTATGATAACTACAAAGGAAATATCTTTATCAATGATGTAAATCTCAATGAAATTGATATGAGTAGTGTTTACTCTCATTTATCCATGGTTCATCAAAATGCACCTATTCTCAATGATACACTAAGAAACAATATTACTTATTATAATGATTATTCAATAGAACAGGTTAATCAAATCGTACATGAGGCAGGATTAGATCATTTTGTAGAATCATTACCTGATGGATTAGATACTGTCATCAATGAAAATGGGAATAATATCTCTGGAGGAGAAAAACAGAGAATCAGTATTGCAAGAACTTTATTAAAGAATGCAGATTTATTGATCTATGATGAACCCACATCTAACTTAGATCATGTAACCGCAAAAGAAGTAGAAAAGAATTTGTTGAATAGAAATAATACATGTATCATGATTACTCATAGATTAGAAGATAATCTATTAGAGAGATTCGATGAAATACTCGTACTAGATCATGGAACTATTGTAGAATCAGGTACTTTTAAAGTTCTTCTAGATAGAAAAGGAGTATTCTACTCTTTGTATAAAGGATGAAAAGTAGGAGATATTCTTGTAATGTCTCCTATTTTTTTATCTGAAGACAAAAATATAGTATCATTTATTGATTTCTTAGAGCATAAGATTATAATAGTTCATATATGAACTATCTAAATATGAAAGAAGGTAAGAGCATGTATTTTAATATAGAGTTTCCAAATAAAATGGCTCATGCATACAGTGTTATGTGTAAACCACTATGTCAAGAAATGAAATTACCACAAACAGCTTTTGATATATTGATGTTTTTATCAAATAATCCTCAATATAAGACAGCAAGAGATATTGTAGAGGTAAGAAAAATTAAAGCCAATCTTGTTTCTATAAATGTAGATAAGCTTGTAAAAGAAGGGTATCTAGAAAGAAAAGAAGTAGCAGGAGATCGCCGTAAGACAGAACTTGTATGTACTTCTAAGGCAGATTCTATTATAGAAAAAGGACGCTTAGTTCAGAAAGATTTTAAAGATACATTATTTAATAACATGGATGATTCTATGAAAGAAATATTATTTAAAGGTATGGAAATCATGGAAGATAATCTTGATAGGATATTGGAGGATCAATAATATGACAGTGTTAATGACTATTCTTGTTACGTTTTTTGCGGGTATGGGTGCAGGATTAGGTACTGGTTTTGCAGGTATGAGTGCTGCAGCTGTTATCAGTCCAATGTTGATTACTTTCTTAGGAATGGATCCTTATATGGCTGTAGGAATTGCTTTATCTTCAGATGTACTTGCAAGTGCTGTCTCTGCTTATGAATATGGTAAAAACAAGAATCTAGATATTAGAAATGGTTTAATCATGATGGTTTCTGTATTATGCTTTACAGTAGTAGGAAGCTATATCTCTAGTTTAGTGCCAGCAGCCACTATGGGTAATTTCTCAGTCTTTATGACAATGCTTCTTGGAATAAAGTTTATCCTTAGACCAGTTATGACAACAAAAGAATCTATGGAAGCAGTCTCTCCTCAAAAAAGAGCCATTCAGTCAGTAATCTGTGGTGTTATTATTGGTTTTATTTGTGGTTTCATTGGTGCTGGTGGAGGTATGATGATGCTTCTTATTCTTACTTCTGTATTAGGCTATGAACTTAAGACAGCAGTAGGAACAAGTGTCTTTATCATGACATTCACTGCCTTAACAGGTGCTGTATCCCATTTTGCGATTGGTGGGACACCTGATTGGGGTGTATGGATTCTATGTGTTATCTTTACATTCATCTGGGCAAGAATTGCAGCGCGTTTTGCGAATAAAGCCACTCCAGAAACATTAAATAGAGTGACAGGTATTATTCTAGTTATATTAGGTATTGTGGTACTTGCATTCTCAATGGTGAATTAAAAAAAGTCTTCTTTACATTTGACGTAAAGAAGATTTTTTAATTACTTAGAAATAATTTCTACACCATCTTCTGTCACAAGAAGAGTATGTTCCCATTGTGCTGATAGTTTTCCATCATCTGTATAAACAGTCCAGTCATTATCAGTACCTAAATGGATATGACGTGTTCCCTGGTTAATCATTGGTTCAATTGTAAATACCATTCCAGGAACTATTAATACAGTCTTTTCTTTTGGTGTATAATGATATACATAAGGATCCTCATGCATGGCTTTTCCAATACCATGACCACAGAACTCTTCTACAACACTATATCCATTAGCATGGGCATGCTTTTCAATTGCTGTACCGATATCAGCAATAGTACTTTCCCAAGGCTTCACAGCCTTCATACCTTCTTCAAGACATTCTTTAGTTACTTTTACTAGACGCTGTGCTTCTTCTGATACATGACCTAGCATAAACATTCTTGAAGCATCTGCATAATAGCCATTTACTCCAGTTGTAGCATCTACATTAATGATATCTCCATCCTGAATTACATAATCTCCAGGAATACCATGACATACTTCATCATTGACAGAAGTACAGATACTCTTAGGATACCCTTCATAGTTTAAATCTGCAGAATAACCACCATGACTTGAAGTATAAGCCACAGCCATATCATCAATATCCTGTGTTGTCATACCAATCTGAATATGTTCTTCAATATAGTCTAATAATCCATTATTGACAACAGCTGCTCTTTTAATAGCTTCAATCTGTTTCTCATTCTTAATCATTTTATGATTAGGAATAAGATAACCATGTTTTTTATATTGTTTAAGCTTTTTATCAAAAGCTTCATGACAATCATGATAGTCTAACTGACTACCACACCAGCATTTTCTTTTCATTGCGTTACCTTCTTTCTTTACAAAGTATACACCATTTTTTTAAAAATTACATTGAAAGTTAGTTATATATAACAAGGAGTACACAAATGATTTATTATTTTACAGGAACAGGCAATAGTCGATATATTGCAAGAGAACTACATCAACAATTAAATGAAGATTATATAAGTATGAATACACTTATTAGAAATAATGATCATAGCTTACAGAATATCCAAGGAACATTGGTATTTGTCGTACCTACTTATGCATGGAGAATACCTCGTATTGTCGAAGAATGGATTCGTTTGACAGCTTTTAAGGATGTTGAAGAAGTCTATTTTGTGATGGATTGTGGGGGAAATATAGGCAATGCAGGTCATTATAATAGAAAACTATGTGAGAAGAAGGGGTTCAACTACAAAGGTACAATGGAAATCATTATGCCAGAAAACTATCTCGCAATGTTTGATACACCAGAAGATGATGAAGCCAAAAAGATTATTAAACAGGCAGATCCTGTAATTAAACAAGCAGTTTCCTGTATCCATCAGCATTTACCTTTTCCTAGTATGTCATTACAATTGAAAGACAAGTTCCAATCTTCTATTGTGAATACAGTTTTCTATCCACTTTTTGTGAAAGCAGCTGCTTTCTATAGTACGGATGAATGTATTGGATGTGGATTATGTGAGAAATTATGTCCGTTAAAAAATATACAAATAAAAGATCATCGTCCTGTATGGGGTAAGGAATGTACACATTGTATGGCATGTATTGCGAAATGTCCTAAAAAGGCGATAGAATATGGGAAGAAAAGCAAGGGAAAGAATAGATATTATATTGACTAGGTACAACTTGATAGTTTATCGCTTATTCAACTAGATAGTTATGTTATAATAGTAGAAAAGAAAGGAGTGTCCATATGAGAAAAGCTATACCTTTAGGAGTAGTAGATTATGAAACCTTAAAGAATCAGAATTATTTTTTTATCGATAAAAGTATGATGATTTATGATTTTTTAATGAGAAAAAGTACTGTCACTCTTATTACTCGACCTAGAAGGTTTGGAAAAACAATCAATATGTCAATGATGTCTTCATTTTTTGATATTACTAAAGATTCTAAAGAAATATTCAAAGATACAAAAATTGTTGAAACAGAGTATATATCAGAAATGAATCAATATCCTACAATCTTCATTTCGTTTGCGAATGCAAAAAATGATAAATGGAATGTTGTAAAGGAAATTAAATTACAACTGCGTAAAGAATATGATCGATATGCTCATGTATTTGAACAAAAAATGACTGTATTTGAACAAAATGAATATGAATCTCTTGTACAAGGCTTAATGACAAAAAATGATGGGATTCTAGATAATATTATCGATGCACTTTCTTTTTTGATGGAACGATTAGAGAAATACTACCACAAAAAAGTAATGGTATTCATAGATGAATATGACACACCTTTTATTGAAGCTCATGTTGGAGGATATTATGAAGAGTTGCGAGGAGGATTATCTTCTCTGCTTCATAATGCATTAAAGACATCTACGAGTCTACATTATGCAATGATGACTGGTATTCAAAGAGTTGCGAAAGAGAACATCTTCAGCGATTTGAACAATCTGGTTGTATGTACTGTAAAAGATCCAGAATATTCTCAATACTTTGGCTTTACAGAAGAAGAAACGAAGCAAACATTAGAATATTATGATTTATCACTCAATGATGAAGTGAAATCTATGTATGATGGATATCATTTTGGAGAACATGATATCTATAATCCATGGTCTATCTTGAATTATGCTTCTAGAAAAGTATTAGAGCCTTATTGGGTGAATACGAGCAGTAATACAATGATTAAAAAAGCAATATCAAGCAGTGATGAAGCTTTTGAGAGAGGATATGAGGAGCTTATTCGAAATGGTAAACTCGAAACCACTGTAAAAATGGATACGAGCTTTTTTGAAGTAAACAATACAGAAAACTTGTGGGGTCTTTTGGTTAATGCTGGATATCTAACATTACACAAAACAATATCTATTCAAGATAGCCTGTATATCATAAAAATTCCTAATCAAGAAGTTCAATTGGAATTTAGAAAGCTTACAGCCTATCACTTGAAAGCGACTGAAACAGATCTGACAGTACTATTCAATTCATTGAAATGTTGTCGAAAAGAAGATTTTGAAGACAGATATCGAAAGATTCTACTCACATTACCTTCTTATCATGATTTGAAAGATGAAAATAGTTATCATATGATGCTGCTTGGAATGTGTGCCTGGCTTTCTAATGAGTATGAAGTAATCAGTAATCGAGAAGTAGGAAAGGGAAGATGTGATATCATACTAAAATCCAAGAAAAGTCAAATATCATATATTCTAGAATTTAAATATACAAATGATAGTTCAGTTGATTTGAAACAACTTGCAAAATCAGCAATAGATCAAATTGACAGTAGAAGATATGATAGTGAATTAAGTGGAACAGTGATTCACATAGGACTAGCACATTATCAAAAAAATGTAGAAATTGAATGGCAATAAGAATATCGGATATTATTTCTGATATTCTTTTTTCTATGAAAAAGAGCTGTAACGCTCAAGAATTCGTTACAGTCTTTCACAAGTATTTTCCAATTTTACTATTCTTATTCTGCTTAATTTCTTCGACAGTTCCCGTCGCAATAATCTCTCCACCAAGTTGACCGCCCTCAGGACCCATATCAATAATGTAATCAGAATTTCTAATAACATCTAAGTCATGTTCAATCACAATAATAGTCGCTTTTTGATTAATTAATGTATCAAATACACGAAGTAGTGTTTCTACATCTAATGGATGTAATCCAATAGAAGGTTCATCAAAGATAAAGATGCTTCCATCTTGTACTTTTCCTATTTCTGATGCCAGTTTTAATCTTTGTGCTTCTCCACCAGATAAGGCAGGTGTTGCTTCACCAAGAGTCAAATAACCAATTCCTAAATCTACTAGAACCTGTAGTTTCTCTTTAATCTTCTTAATGTCTTTAAATACATCTAAAGCTTCTAATATAGTAAGAGACATCACATCCTTAATAGAATAACCATGGTACATTATAGAATCCACATCATTGCTGTAACGTGTTCCATCACAATGTTCACAAGTCATTTCTATATTTGGAAGAAACTGTATATCCATAGAAATAGTACCAGTACCTTCACATACAGGACATCTTAACTTACCTGTATTATAAGAAAAATCACCTGCACTATATTGATCACTTAATCTTCCATACAACCTTCTTAAATGATCAAATACACCAGAATAAGTTGCGACAGTACTTCTGACATTATTTCCAATAGGGGACGCATCAATCAAATCAACCTTATTGACCCATGATGCATCCAATTCTTTTACATGTTTAGGAAGTGTTTCTTGATTTAATGAAGCCTTTATAGCAGGATATAAAGATTCAAGAATCAATGTTGTCTTGCCACTTCCAGACATACCAGTAATTGTAGTAAGAACTCCTTTAGGAATAGAAATATCAAGTGGTTTGACAGTATGTATTGTATCTGTTTTAAGTCTTAAAAAGCCTTCATTAAAAATTTTTTTCTTATTTCTTACAAGAGCTTGATGTAAATCATTGAGATAAGGTCCAATGATAGAATTCTTATCCTGAATGATTTCATCAATAGTACCCTGACTAATTATAGAACCACCATTCTTACCTGCTTCAGGCCCTATTTCAATCATATAATCAGCTTCCTTAAGAATTCTTGTATCATGATCGACCAAAACAATAGAGTTCCCATCCTTGATCAACTCTTTCATAATCGCAATCAAGCCATCTACATTGGCTGGATGTAATCCAATAGAAGGTTCATCAAGAACATAAAGAACACCTGTTGTTCTATTTTTTACAGTACGTGCAAGCTGTACTCTTTGTAGTTCACCTGTTGATAGTGTAGAAGAAGCACGATCAAGAGTCAGATAACCGAGTCCTAAAGACAGCAATGCATTCGCATTAATCATGAATTCTTCAAGAATTGTAGAACCCATTTCTTTCACATCATCATTAAGGGTATTGATTACCTGTGGAAGCCATGCAGCTAAATTCTTTAAACTCATCGCACATACTTCAGTTAAAGTCTTACCACCTAGTAATGTAGAATTTGCACGTGTATTAATACGAGAGCCATGACAAGTCGGGCATGTCTCTTCCTTAAGGAATTTACTGACACGCTTCATATTCTTTTCATTCTTGACCTTCTTTAATGCGTTCAAGACAGTCGCTTTGGCACTATAGTAAGTAAAATCTAATTCTCCTGCTTCCACGCTCTCTTTATTCTTAGGACGATAGAAAATATGCTTTTTTACCATTGGTCCATCATATACAATATGCTTCTCTTCTTCTGTTAATTCTTCAAAAGGAACATCAGTACGCACACCCATCGCACGACAGACATCTTTCATTAATGACCACATGAGTGTATTCCATGGTGCTACAGCTCCTTCATCAATAGTTAGATGAGGATCAGGAATCAAAGAATCAATATTAATTGTCTGTACAATACCAGTGCCCTGACAATCAGGACATGCGCCTTGTGAATTAAAGGCATACTCCTGAGCACTTAAGCCATTAAATCTTTCGTGGCAGATTGGACACTCAATCATTTCACCTCTTGCTACATTTATACTCGCAGGTACTCTATGTCCGTTAGGACATAAATAATCTCCACAACGTGAAAATAATAAGCGAATAGAATTCAATAATTCTGTCTGTGTTCCAAAGGTAGAACGAATGCCAGGTATATTAGGTCTTTGATGTAATGCTAGAGTACTAGGAACATATTTAATAGAATCTACTTTGGCTTTTTCTCCTTGAGAGATTCGTCTTCTTGTATAAGTAGATAATGCTTCTAGATATCTTCTAGAACCTTCAGCATAGATGACTCCTAATGCTAAAGAAGACTTACCACTTCCTGATACACCAGAAATAGCTACAATCTTATTTAAAGGAATATCAACGTCAATATTCTTTAAATTATGTACCTTTGCGCCTCTTATTTCCATATGATCAATCATACAAAATCCTCCACATAATATAAAAAACTAGCTATCTCTAGCTAGTTCATCTTAATTAATGGTGCGGCCGATGAGATTTGAACTCACACAGACGTACGTCCACAAGTCCCTCAAACTTGCGTGTCTACCATTCCACCACGGCCGCAACTTAGTGCAACTCAAATTATACTTGAGTTGCACATAGAATTCAACTATTTTTTAAGAAGATTATAGAGAGACTGAGCGTAGATAGCAGCTGCAGTTAATAAATCATCTAATGAAATTAATTCATTTTCTTCATGCATATGATGGTTTTTACCAGGGAATTCACAACCAAAAGCAACACAGTTAGGCATTTCTTTTGCATAAGTTCCACCACCGATAGTCTGAGGACCATGTTCATGATCATTTGTGAACTGTACATATGATTCATGAAGCTTCTGAACTAATTCACTATTAGGATCTACATATAATGCAGGACCAATATCATGTTCTTCACTCAAGCCATACTTATTAACAGCTTCATCTACATTCTTAACAAGTTCATCATTGTCTGAGTCATGAGGAAGACGTAAATCAAGAGTTAATGAACCTTCATTATTTTCATAATTTAAGATACCAAGGTTAACAGTTAAAGTACCCATTTCACCAGTAAATGCGACATTGAACTTTTCACCTAAATAATCATTATATAAATATTCATCAACGAATTTTGCGTAGCTATTATCAGTCACACTTGCAATATAATGACATAAGTTACTTGCAGCATTATTACCTAACTGAGGCTGAGATGCATGGGCACTCTTACCTTTTAAGAATAAGTGTGTGTTACCATCTACAACTTCTAAAGAACCCTTAAAGTTGTTTTCTTTTAAGAATGCATTATATGATTCTTCATAGTCAGTACCCTTTAATACGGCTTTAGCCTGATCTGGTACGATATTCACTACACGTCCTGAATGAATAGAGATTACCTTATCATCATCTGTTTTACCCTTGATGATGAAATGACAGTTACCTTTTTCACCATATACAACAGGGAAATCAGCATCTGGAGTAAATCCCATCTTTGGATATGGACGATGCTGGAAATAGTAATGCATACAGCGAGAACCATTTTCTTCATTACATCCAAAGATGATACGAACCTTCATCTTCTTTTCAAAATCAAGTTCATTAACAATCTTAGCAGCATAATAAGCGGCAATTAAAGGTCCCTTATCATCAGCCACACCACGACCATAGAGTGTATCTCCATCAAGAGTCATATCATATTCTGGATAATCCCATTCCTGACCTTCAGTAGGTACAACATCTAAGTGTCCAAGGATACCAAAACATTCTTCTCCTTCACCAATATCAATAGAACCAGCATATCCATCACAATCATCAGTAACAAATCCATCTCTTTGACCAATAGAAAGCATTAAATCAAGCGCTTTACGGTTGTTTTCACCAAATGGCTGATTTTCTTTCGCAGTAGATTTATCAAGAGTTGAAGGGATTAGACATAAGTCCTTTAAATCTTTCAGCATTTCATCTTTATGCTTTAATACTTCTTCTTTAAAATCAATCATCTTATTCACCTCAGTGACTATTATATACAATTTCTGTAGTATTTGAAACACACATACTGCACCTTTTTGTAACGTTCGTTCAAGAGTTGTGCTAATATAGTAAAAAGGGGGCAAAATAATATGGAGAATAAGGACATACAGTTTCATATTACAGTCAAAGGTATTGTGATTTATGAAGGTAAGACATTAATCTTAAAACGTGTCAGACCTTCATCAGATGGACTTGGTTATTGGGAATTACCAGGTGGGGGATTAGAATATGGGGAAGATCCTCACCAGGCGTTAGTAAGAGAATTAAAGGAAGAAACAGGATTAGATATTGAAATCATTAAGCCAGTTTATACATTTACGGCTATTAGACCACATTATCAGACAGTGGGTATTGGTTTCTTGTGTATTCCTACAAATGATCAAGTTAAGATTTCATTTGAGCATACAGATTATAAGTTTGTGGATGAAGATGAACTAGAGAAGACACTTGACCCACATATCTTTAATGATATTAAGAAAACAATCGAAGAATATAACCAGATAAGAGAATACAATGAATTAAAAAGAGAAGCGAATTAACGCTTCTCTTATTTCATATAGATTTTTTCAACTTCACAGATATACATTGTATGGAAATCTTTATTAGGATAGTTCTTATCCACAAGCGTTTCATCTAAGAAACATTCAGGCTTGATTGTATCTTCATAGAGTTTCTTTCCCACAACGACAATGTCTGCTTCTTCAAATGTAGGAAGACCTTCAATAAATGTAGGTGTTAAATCAGTCTTCGCAATCTTATCTCCATCACGTCCAGATTCTCTACCTAATACTGTTAAATCTTTCATATGTTCTCCATTAAAGAATGAAAGAGTCATTTGATCATTAGAATCTATAAATTCCTTTGTATAACGCTGTGGTCTTACAAAACAAGTCATCACTGGCTTATTCCATAATGTACCCATCTCGCCCCATGAAATAGTCATAGTATTAAATGCGTCTTTATTACCTGCACTAAGTAGTGCCCATTCTTTGTTCAATTTATTGAATATTTCTAAATCAAATGTCTTTACATCTATTTCTTTAAACATAGTCATTACCTCCGTTCTCTTATTATAGACTTATGCCACTATTTAATCAAATTTGTGCTTGTCAAACAATAGGTTATTTGATACACTACAACTGTATTATACGACTGACGGAAGTGGAATTAACCACATGGAGTATAATTTCTTGAAGAGCCGACCGTCTGGGCAACGTCCTGGACTTAGTAGGCTCTTTTTTTGTTTTTTCAAAAAAAAAGAAAGCATGCAGGTACTGGATTAGTATATAATTGTTTTGAAAGAAAATAACCTGAAAGAGAGGAAAAACAAAAAAATGTTAACAGACGTAGAAATTGCACAGAGTACAGTCATGGAGCCAATTAAAAATGTGGCAGAAAAGATTGGACTAACTGAAGATGATTTAGAATTATATGGTAAATATAAAGCAAAAATCTCTTTAGAAACTATCAAGAAAGTTGAAAATAATCCAGATGGTAAATTAATTCTTGTGACTGCAATCAACCCAACACCTGCAGGTGAAGGTAAGACAACTACAATGATTGGTTTATCACAGGCATTACATCAGTTAGGTAAGAAATCTATCGTTGCAATGCGTGAACCAAGTTTAGGCCCTTGCTTTGGTATTAAAGGTGGTGCAGCTGGTGGAGGATATGCCCAGGTTGTTCCTATGGAAGATATTAACCTTCATTTCACAGGTGATATTCATGCCATCACTTCAGCAAATAACTTGATTGCGGCAATGCTTGATAACTCTATTCAGCAGGGTAACCCTTTGAATATCGATACTAGACAGATTGTATGGAAGAGAGTTGTTGACTTAAACGATCGTGCTTTAAGACATATTGTTGTTGGTTTAGGCGGTAAACCAAATGGTGTTCCTCGTGAAGATGGTTTTGATATTAGTGTGGCAAGTGAAGTAATGGGTATCTTATGTTTATCTACTTCTCTTGAAGATTTAAAAGCAAGAGCCGCAAGAATGATTGTTGCTTATAATTATGATGGTGAACCAGTCACAGTTGATGATATTCATGCAACTGGTGCTGTAACTTTATTATTAAAGGATGCTATCAAGCCTAACCTTGTACAGACTTTAGATCATACTCCAGTATTTGTACATGGTGGTCCATTCGCCAATATCGCTCATGGATGTAACTCAGTCATGGCTACAAAGCTTGCTATGAAACTTGGTGATTATGCCATTACTGAAGCAGGATTTGGTGCTGATTTAGGAGCTGAAAAGTTCTTAGATATCAAGTGTCGTCAGGCTGGTTTAAATCCAGATGCAGTTGTCATTGTTGCGACTGTTCGTGCATTAAAGATGCATGGTGGTGTTAATAAGAAAGAATTAGGTACTGAAAACCTTGAAGCATTAAAGAAGGGTATTGGTAACTTAACTAAACATATTGAAAACATCAAAAAGTTTGGTTTACCTTGTATAGTTGCTATTAACGCTTTCCCTACAGATACAGAAGCTGAATTAAAGCTATTAGATGATATGTGTAAGGAATTAAATGTTGAAGTATCTATTTCTGAAGTATGGGCTAAGGGTGGCGAAGGAGGCATTGATCTTGCTAACAAGCTATTAAATATCCTTGAAACAGAAGAATCTCATTATGCACCTATCTATTCATTAGATATGCCTATTGATGAAAAGATCAAGACAATCGCCAAAGAAATCTATGGTGCAGATGATGTTGTCTTCACTAAAAAGGCAGCTAACAAGATCAAGAAGTTCACTGCTCAGGGCTTAGGTGATTTACCAATTTGTGTTGCGAAAACTCAGTATTCTTTATCAGATGATGCGACTTTACTTGGACGTCCTGAAGGATTCAAGGTAACAATCAATGACTTGATTCCAAATACTGGTTCTGGATTCTTAGTTGCTATTTCTGGAAATATTATGCGTATGCCAGGTTTACCAAAAGTACCAGCTGCTAATAATATGGATATTGATGAAGAAGGTAAGATTACTGGTTTATTCTAATAATTGAGGTCAAGTTTAGGTGAAAGGCCTCTGAGCACCTAGATCATGAAAGTCATAATGAAAATAATGGAGGACTGAAATGAAAGCTGCAGTAATTATGGGTTCTGCCTCTGATGAAGCAAAGGTAGAAAAAGGAATTGCTATATTAAAAGAATATGGCGTAGATGTTGAAGTACGTGCTTTATCTGCACACCGTGCACATCGTGCATTGAGTGAATTTGTAGAAGAATGCAACAACAATGGAACAGATGTTATTTTAACAGCTGCTGGTATGGCTGCTGCCTTACCTGGTGTCGTTGCTTCTATGACAGTGTTACCAGTTATTGGTATTCCAATTAAAGGTGCAAGTTTAGATGGAATGGATGCCTTATTATCAATTGTCCAGATGCCTTCTGGTATCCCAGTTGCAACAGTTGCAATTGATGGTGCTAAGAATGCTGCCTGGTTAGCACTTGAAATCATGGCAATCAAATATCCAAAATTAAGTGAAAAATTAAAGAACAACCGTCAGGCTATGGAAAAAGCCTGCTTAGATACAAATAACGAAATTTCAGAAAAATACAGATAAGAGGAGAAAACAACAATGGAAAAGAAAGAATTAATGTACGAAGGAAAAGCTAAGGAAATTTTTGCAACTGATAATGAAGATGTTATCTTAATGCATTATAAAGATGATGCAACTGCAGGTAATGGTGTAAAACATGATCAGTTTGCTGGTAAGGGTGTATTAAACCACACTATTTCAGGTATTATCTTTGATATGTTAGAAGAAGCTGGTATCAAGACTCATATGATTGAAAAGTTAAATGATACTGATGATTTAGTTAAGAAAGTAGAAATCTTCCCACTAGAAGTTATTGTACGTAATATTACAACAGGTTCTTTCTGTAAGAGACTTGGTGCTAAGGAAGGTGTTGTTTTAGCAGAACCAATTTTTGAAATTAGTTATAAGAATGATGAATATGGTGATCCATTAATCAATGAAGACCACGCTGTTGCTTTAGGTCTTTGCACTAGAGATGAATATAACACTATCAAATCTGAAACATTAAAGATCAACGAATTACTTAAGGCTTTCTTCTTAAGATTAAACTTAAAGCTAGTAGATTTCAAAGTCGAATTTGGTAAGACTAAAGAAGGCGAAATCGTATTAGCTGATGAAATCTCACCAGATTCTTGCCGTTTATGGGATGTAGATACTAATAAGAAGTATGACAAAGACGTATTCAGACAGGATATCGGAGATTTAATTGAAACTTATAAAGCAGTTCTTGCAAGAATGGAAAAATAATAGATAAAAGGATGAAGAAACATGGATTATAAAAAAGCTGGAGTAGACATTGAAGCAGGTTATAAGTCAGTAGAATTAATGAAGAAGCATGTTAAAGCGACTATGAGACCAGAAGTACTTGGTGGTATTGGTGGTTTTGCTGGTGCTTTTGATTTAAGCAAGATCAAGGATATGGAAGAACCAGTTCTTTTATCTGGTACTGATGGCTGTGGTACAAAGGTAAAACTTGCTTTTGTAATGGATAAACACGATACAATTGGTATTGATGCAGTTGCAATGTGTGTGAATGATATTGCTTGTTCAGGTGGAGAACCTCTATTCTTCCTTGATTACATTGCATGTGGTAAGAATTATCCTGAAAAGATTGCGACTATCGTTAAGGGTGTTGCTGAAGGATGTATTCAGTCTGAATGTGCCCTTGTTGGTGGTGAAACTGCAGAACATCCAGGTTTAATGCCTGTTGATGATTATGATTTAGCTGGTTTTGCAGTAGGTGTTGTAGATAAGAAAGATATTATTGATGGTTCTACAATCAAGCCTGGTGATGCTTTAGTTGGTATTGCATCTACTGGTGTACATAGTAATGGATTCTCTTTAGTACGTAGCGTATTTGAAATGACTAAAGAATCTTTAGATACTTATTATGATGAATTAGGTACTACTTTAGGTGAAGCATTAATTGCCCCTACTAAGATTTATGTAAAAGCATTAAAGAGCGTAAAGAACGCTGGCATCAAGGTTAAAGGATGCAGCCATATTACTGGTGGAGGATTCTATGAAAACCTTCCTAGAATGTTACCTGATGGTGTAAAGGCTGTTGTTAAGAAGGACAGCTATAAAGTACCTCCTATCTTTGGCTTAATTGCAAAAGCAGGAAACGTTGAAGAAAAGATGATGTACAACACATTCAATATGGGATTAGGTATGGTTCTTGCTGTTGATCCTGCAGATGTTGAAAAGACTATCGAAGCAATTAATGCTGCTGGCTATGAAAGCTATGAAGTAGGTTATATTGCTGAAGGTGAAAAGGGAGCAGAATTATGCTAAACATAGCTGTATGCGTATCTGGTGGTGGAACTGATCTTCAGTCCATCATCGATGCGTGTGAAGCCGGAAAAATCAATGGACAGATCCGTCTGGTTATTTCTAACCGTAAGAAGGCTTACGGTTTAGAAAGAGCCCGTCTTCATGGTATTCAGGCAGAATGGATTAAGGATGAAGATGAGATCTTAAAGAGATTTGAAGAAGAAAAGATTGATGTTGTTGTATTAGCAGGCTATCTTGCTATTGTTGGAGATAAGCTGCTTGAACAATATAAAAATCGTATTATTAATATTCATCCCTCACTTATTCCATCTTTCTGTGGCCCTGGATTCTATGGAATGCATGTCCATGAAGCTGTGTTTAAAAGAGGTGTGAAGGTGTCAGGTGCAACTGTTCATTTTGTTACTGGAGAAGTGGATGGTGGACCAATCATCTTACAAAGAGCAGTTGATATTTCAGATTTAGAGACGCCTGAAGATATTCAGGCACGTGTCTTAGAAATCGAACATGAAATCTTACCAGAAGCTGTTGCTTTATATTGTGAAGGACGTGTTTCTGTAGAAAACGAAAGGGTGAAGATCAGTTGAAAAGAGCGTTAGTATCAGTTACAAATAAAGAAGGTATTGTTGAATTTGCGAAAGGTCTTGAAGAATTAGGATTTGAAGTTGTTTCTACTGGTGGAACATATAAGAAACTATTAGAAGCAGGTGTAAAAGCTATTGAAATCGATGATGTGACAGGTTTCCCTGAAATTCTTGATGGAAGAGTTAAGACACTTCATCCAAAAGTACATGGTGGTATTCTATTTAGAAGAGATGTAGAAGAACATGTCAAGACTGTAGAAGAAATGGGTATTACACCTATTGATCTTGTTTGTTGTAATCTCTATGAGTTTGAAAAAGCGCTTAAGGCTGGTAAGCCAATGGCTGAAATGATTGAAAACATTGATATCGGTGGACCTTCAATGATCCGTTCTGCTGCTAAGAATTTCAAGGATGTATTGATTGTTACTGATCCAAAAGATTATGATGCTGTATTAGAAGCTATTAGAGAAGATAAGACTGATTTTGAATTCAGAATGAATCTTGCTTATAAGGCTTATAGCTTAACAGGCAGCTATGATGCAATGATTTCTCGTTATTTCGCTGATCAGGTACATGATGAATTCCCTGATATCTTAAATATTTCATTAAAGAAGACAGATCACTTGCGTTATGGTGAAAACTCTCAGCAGAGTGCAAATGCCTATGTTGATCCATATGTTCAGCATTCTTTATTAGATTATGAACAGTTACATGGTAAAGAAATTTCTTTCAATAACGTGAATGACTTATATGGTGCAGTTGCCTGCGTAAGAGAATTTGGTGATCAGTTAGTGACTGTTGCAATTAAGCATTCAACACCTTGTGGAGTTGCTATTGGTAAGACTGGTTATGAATCTTATAAGCGTGCTTATGAAGGAGACCCAACTTCTATCTTTGGTGGAATCATCGCTGTAAACTATAAGATTGATAAGGAAACTGCTTTAGAAATGAAGAAGACTTTCTTAGAAATCATTGCAGCACCTGATTTTGATGATGATGCTTTAGAAGTATTAGAAAAGAAGAAGAACTTACGTTTATTAAAGCTTAAGAATCTTGATGCACGTGATGCTAAGTATGATATTAAGTATCTTGAAGGTAAAGCACTTGTTCAGGAATTAAATACTAAGCTTATTGATGAAATGAAAGTAGTGACTAAAAAGCAGCCAACAGAAGCTGAATTATCTGATATGGAATTTGGTTTAAAGGTTGTTAAATATGTTAAGTCTAATGCGATTGTACTAGTGAAAGACGGATGTACTTTAGCTGTTGGTGGAGGACAGACTTCACGTATCTGGGCATTAGAAAATGCAATTCATAATAATCCTGATAAGGATTTCCATGGTGCTGTATTAGCAAGTGATGCTTTCTTCCCATTTAGTGATTGTGCACAGGTGGCTGATGAAGCAGGTATTAAGGCTATTGTACAGCCTGGTGGATCAATTCGTGATCAGGAATCTATTGACTATTGTGATGAACATGATATGACAATGGTATTCAATGGTTATAGACATTTTAGACACTAAGGAGGCGCTATATGAAGGTTCTTGTTATTGGTAGTGGTGGAAGAGAACATGCAATTGCCTGGAAATTAAAACAGAGTAAACATGTTACTGAATTATATGCTATTCCTGGTAATCCTGGTATGGATGCTGTATGTATTCCAGGTAGTGTAGAAGATATGCCTTTTATCTTAAAGACTGTTGAAGAAAAGGGTATTGATTTAACTGTTATTGGTCCTGAAGTACCATTATGTATGGGACTTGCTGACTATTTAGAAGAAAGAGGACACAAAGTATTTGGTCCTAGAAAAGAATCAGCTATTCTTGAAGGTTCTAAAGCCTTCTCTAAGGATTTCATGAAAAAGCACAATATTCCTACTGCAAAGTATGAAGAAGTGACTGATTATGAATCAGCTGTTAAAGCATTAGATGCTTTTGATCTTCCTGTTGTTGTTAAGGCTGATGGCCTTGCAGCAGGTAAGGGTGTAGTCATCTGTGAAACTAAAGAACAGGCTAAAGAAGAACTTAAAGTGATGCTTGATGGCAGTGCTTTTGGTGATGCTGGTAAGAAGGTTGTTTTAGAAGAATTCTTAACTGGTTTTGAATGTTCTCTATTATGTTTTGTAGACCATGATACAATCGTACCTATGGTATCTGCAAAAGACCATAAACAGATTTATGATAATAATGAAGGTCCAAATACTGGTGGTATGGGTACTGTATCACCTAACCCATTCTTACCTGAAGGTATGGAAGGGACTTTCAAAGAAAAGATTCTTGACCCATTCATGAAAGGCTTACATGAAGATCATATGGATTATCGTGGGGTTGTCTTTATTGGATTAATGATCAAGGATCAGGATGTAAAAGTATTAGAATTCAATGTTCGTTTTGGTGATCCTGAAACTCAGGTTATCTTAATGAGACTTGAAAGTGATTTATATGAAGTGATGTATGGATGTGCTACAAATACATTAAAAGATGTAGATGTTAAGTGGAAAGATGAACAGGCAACATGTGTTGTTCTTGCAAGTGGAGGCTATCCTGGATCTTATGAAAAGGGTAAAGTCATTACTGGTTTAGATCATCTTCCAGAAGATATCGTTGTCTTCCATGCAGGTACTAAACGTAATGAAAACAATGAAATCGTCACAAATGGTGGACGTGTATTAAATGTTTGTGCATTAGGACATGACCTTGAAGAAACAAGAAAGAAAGTCTATGATGCAATTGAAAACATTCATTTTGATGGCATGTATATGCGTAAAGATATTGGCTTACATTAGGAGGATAACATGGCTAAAGTTTATCGCGTTTATGTAGAAAAAAGAAAAGAAAATGCGGTTGAAGCAGACTCTATCAAACATGATTTGATGACAAGACTTGGTTTAACTGACGTTTCTAACTTAACAGTTGTCAACCGTTATGATCTTCAGGGTATTACTGAAGAAGTATTAGAAGAAGGTATTCCTACTATTCTTTCTGAGCCAATGGTAGATGAAGTATATCGTGAAGAATATGCAATTCCAGAAGGAGCTGTAAGTTTTGCGATTGAATATCTTCCAGGACAGTATGATGCTAGAGCAGATGCCTGTGAACAGTGCTTCCAGTTATTAACTGGTGAAAAAGGCGTTAAGGTTAAATGTGCAAAGCTTATTGTAATCGAAGGTATTTCTAGTGATGAATTACCAGCAATTAAACATTATTTAATTAACCCTGTTGATTCTAGAGAAGCGTCTTTAGAAAAGCCAGCAGATTTAAATGATGCTGTTGTTGAAATTAAGAAGGTTCCAGTGATTGAAGGATTTATTGGTTTCACTGATGAAGAAGTTGAAGCATTACTTGAAAAGATGAGTCTTGCAATGAACTTCGATGACTTAAAAGTAACTCAGAATTATTTCAGAGATGTAGAAAAGAGAGATCCTACAGAAACTGAAATCAGAGTATTAGATACTTACTGGTCAGACCATTGTCGTCATACTACATTTGCGACAGTTATTACTGATATTGATATCGCAAGTGGTGCATTTAAAGAAATCTTAGAAAAAGATGTAGAAAAATATAAAGCAAGCCGTCATCTTATTTATGGTGTAGATACAAAGAGACCACTTACTTTAATGGATCTTGCAACTATTTCTATGAAAGAACTTAGAAAGCGTGGCTATTTGGATGATATGGAAGTATCTGAAGAAATCAATGCCTGCTCAGTTCGTTTAAAGGTTCATACAACTGATGGTGATGAAGATTGGTTATTAATGTTTAAGAATGAAACACATAACCATCCAACTGAAATTGAACCATTTGGTGGTGCTGCTACATGTTTAGGTGGTGCAATCCGTGACCCATTATCAGGTCGTGCTTATGTTTACCAGTCAATGCGTATTACTGGTGCAGGTGATCCTCGTCAGAAATTAGAAGATACACTTCCTGGTAAATTACCACAGAGAAAGATCTGTGAAGAAGCAGCTCATGGTTTCTCTTCTTATGGTAACCAGATTGGTTTAACAACTGGTTTTGTACATGAAGTATATGATCAGGGTTATGTTGCTAAGAGAATGGAATTAGGTGCTGTAGTTGCAGCCGCACCAGAAGAACAGGTTAAGAGATTAATTCCTGAAAATGGACAGATTGTCTTATTAATTGGTGGACGTACTGGTCGTGATGGTATCGGTGGTGCCACTGGTTCTTCTAAGAAACACGAATTAAAGACTACTGAAACTGCTGGTGCTGAAGTACAGAAAGGTAACCCAGTTGAAGAAAGAAAGATTCAGAGATTATTTAGAAATAAAGAATTCTCTAAGAAGATTGTAAGATGTAATGACTTTGGTGCTGGAGGTGTCAGCGTTGCAGTTGGTGAATTAGCACCTGGTCTTGATATTAACTTAGATGCAGTATTAAAGAAATATGAAGGTTTAAATGGTACTGAACTTGCAATTAGTGAATCACAGGAACGTATGGCTATTGTCATCAATGAATGTGATAAAGACTTCTGTATCCAGGCTGCTCATGATGAAAACCTTGAAGTTGTACAGGTGGCTACAGTTACAGATAAGAACCGTTTAACTATGAAATATATGGGAGATACTATTGTAGATATCTCTAGAGACTTCCTAGATGAAGCAGGAGCTAAACGTTATCAGGATATCCATGTAGAATTACCTGATTTTGATAAGGCACCATTCAATCCAGAAGCAAAAGAAAACTTTACTGAAACAACTAAAGAAGTATTATCACGTTTATCTACAGCTTCTCAGAAGGGCTTAGTAGAACGTTTTGACTCTTCTATCGGTAATGGTACTGTTCTTTCACCATTTGGTGGTAAGACTTACCGTACAGAAACTGAAGGTATGGCTGCATTAATTCCAGTATTAGGAAAAGAAACAACTACATGTTCATTAATGAGTTATGGTTATAGCCCACTTATTTCTGAATGGTCACCATATCATGGTGCAATCAATGCAGTTGTAGAATCTGTCGCAAAGATCATCGCAATGGGTGGTACATGGCATACAATCCGTTTCTCATTCCAGGAATTCTTTGAAAAGTTATTAAATGATCCTAAGAGATGGGGTAAACCATTTAGTGCATTACTAGGTGCTTATCGTGCTCAGGAAGAATTATTATTACCTTCAATTGGTGGTAAGGATTCTATGTCAGGTTCATTTGAAGACTTAGATGTTCCTCCAACTTTAGTATCATTTGCGATTACTGGTGGAGATGTACACAAAGTCATCACTCCTGAATTAAAAGAAGCAGGACATGTATTAGTAGAATTCATGCTTCCTAAAGATGAATTCCATGTATTTGATTTTGAAGCTTTAAGAAAACAGTTTGATGCTGTAGAAGCTTTAATTCAGTCTGGAAAGGCTTATTCAGCTTATACAGTTAAAGACGGTGGTTTAGTTGAAGCTGTTTATAAGATGGCATTTGGTAATGAAATTGGTGTAGCATTTGATGATGCTTTAACACTTAATGACTTAGTTGAAAAGAACTTTGGACATATCATTGTAGAAGTAGACAACGCAGAAGTTGTTGCAGGATATGAAAATGTTCGTATTATTGCTTCTACAAATGAAGAAAAGGCTGTATCATATAAGGGTGAGAAAGTGACACTTGATGATGCATATGAAATCAACTGTGCACCATTAGAATCTGTATATCCTACTACAGCAAAAGCACCTACTACAGAAGTACGTACTGGTGACTGCAGTGAAAGAGGCAAGATGTTTGCTTCTAAGAAGTATGATGAAGTCAATGTTGTTATTCCTGTATTCCCAGGAACTAACTGTGAATTTGATTCTAAACGTGCATTTGAAAAAGCAGGTGCAAAGGTTCAGCTTGTTCTTATTAGAAATAAGACAGAAGAAGATATTAAGAAGTCTGTTGATGAATTAGAAGAAGCAATCCATAATGCACAGATCATGATGCTACCAGGTGGTTTCTCAGCTGGTGATGAACCTGAAGGTTCAGGTAAGTTCATTGCAACTGTATTACGTAACCCAAGATTAAAGGCTGCAATCGATGATTTATTAGACAATCGTGAAGGCTTGATGATTGGTATCTGTAATGGATTCCAGGCATTAGTAAAACTTGGTTTACTTCCTCATGGACATATTAAGGATATGAGTAAAGATGATCCTACTCTAACATTCAATACAATTGGACGCCACTTATCTCAGATGGTGACTACAAGAGTATCTAGCGTGAAGTCTCCATGGCTTGCTAATGTAGAGTTAGGTGATGAACATATTATCCCTATTTCTCATGGTGAAGGACGTTTCGTTGCACCTAAGGAAGTGCTTGATCAGTTAATTGATAATGGTCAGGTAGCATTCCAGTATGTTGATCCAAATGGAAATGTGACTATGGAATCTCCATATAACCCTAATGGTTCTATGTATGGTATCGAAGGTATCGTTTCTGAAGATGGTAGAGTATTAGGTAAGATGGGTCATTCTGAACGTCAGGGTGAAAACAGAGACCTTAACATCTACGGTGAAATGGATCAGAAGTTATTTGAAGCCGGCGTGAAGTATTTTAAAGGAGAATAACGAATGGATAAATTAGAATTTGAAAGTATGACACTCTGTCCTCTAGATGGACGTTATGGCAAGATTAAAGATCAGTTAGCTGATTATTTCAGTGAATATGCACTTGTTAAGTATAGAGTGTTTGTAGAAATCCAGTGGTTGAAGTTCCAGTTGGATCACCTTCATACAGAAACTTTAGACAAGGTTGACCCTAACAAGGTAGATGATATTCTTGCGATTTCTAAAGATTTCAACTTTGATTCTTTCAAGAGAATTAAAGAAATCGAATCTGTTACAAGACATGATGTAAAGGCAGTAGAATATTTCATTGATGAAAAACTTAAAGCTTTAGGTTATGAACATTTAGAAAGCTATGTACATATTGGATGTACTTCTGAAGATATCAACAATACATCATATGCATGTATGATTAAACATGGCTTAAAGGATGTTTGGTTACCTGCAGCTAAAGAATTTGCTTCAATGATCAATAAATTAGCAGTAGATCATAAGGATGATGCAATGCTTGCACATACTCATGGACAGCCTGCTACACCTACAACTATTGGTAAAGAATTCAAAGTCTATGCTTATCGTTTCTTTTCTAGTATTGAAAACGTTGAAAATATCAAGATTAAAGCAAAATTCAATGGGGCAACTGGTAACTACAGTGCTATCTTAACAGCCTTCCCTAACGAAGATTGGCCTACATTAAATAAGGAATTCGTAGAAGACTATTTAGGACTTACATTCAATCCATTAACTACTCAGATTGAATCTCATGACTATACTTGTCATATCTTAGATGGTATCCGTCATTTCAACAATGTATTGGCTGACTTAGATGTAGATATGTGGTTATATATCTCAATGGAATACTTTAAACAGATTCCTGTTAAGGGTGAAGTTGGTTCTTCAACTATGCCTCATAAGGTTAACCCAATCCGTTTTGAAAACTCTGAAGCAAACATTGATTTATCAAATAATCTATGTGTGGCTTTATCTAACAAGCTTCCTAAGTCAAGAATGCAGAGAGACTTATCAGACTCTTCAAGTCAGCGTAACTTAGGATTATGCTTCGGATATTCATTACAGGCTATTTCTGAAACAACTGGCGGTTTAGCTAAGTGTGTTGTAAATAAAGAAAAGCTTGCAAAAGACTTAAATGAAAAATGGGAAGTTCTTGCAGAACCTATCCAGACAATGTTAAGAAAATATGGTGTACCAGATGCTTATGATACACTTAAGGCCTTAACTCGTGGTAAGAATATTTCTCAGGAAGATATTCAGGCATTCGCAAAGAGCTTAGAACAGTTAAGTGATGAAGATCGTCAGACTTTATTAGATATGACACCTGCTTCATACATTGGTTTAGCTTCAGAACTTTGTGATATCGAACTTTAATCATTAAGAGACAACCTCTATTGGGGTTGTCTTCTTTATTTTTAGAGATAGGTTTGTTATAATGTTACAAAAGGTGGTGAGAATCTTGGGAGATACACGATATATATTTGCAGAATGCATCAAACAATTGATGAATCATCAGTCTCTTGATAAGATCACAGTGACTGATATTGTGGAAATGAGCGGTAAGACTAGACAGACATTTTATCGTTATTTTCGTGATAAATATGATCTTGTGAACTGGTATTTTGAAGTATTGGCGGATAAGTCTTTCTTACAGATTGGCAATAGTGAAACTTTAAGAGAAGGGCTTACTAAGAAATTTGAATTTATTTATCATGATAGAGTATTCTTTAAAGAAGCATTTAAATCTAAAGATTATAATAATGTAGAAAACTATGATTATAACTGTATTCTCACTTTCTATCAGAATATTATTAAGAGAAAACTAGGTAATAATATCCCATCAGATATTGAATTCTTATTGGAAATGTATTGTCATGGGTCTATTACTATGACTGTAGACTGGGCAACAGAAGGATATAAGTTGAAACCTGAAGAATTAGCTGATATGCTGATAGAAGCATTACCACCAAAGTTAGATGAACTATTAAGAGATCTGAAATAAGGTCTCTTTTTTCAATTTAAATAAACTTTCGTGCAATATATTGCTACTTAGGAGAAAATAATGGACGGTATGTAAAGAACAGAGTTATAATTTAATTAACCAAAAAGAATTTCTTTGAGGAATTTTAAAAGAGGGATTGACAGTCATGTTTAAAACTTGCTACGCTTACGACAGACAGACAGACAGACAGACAGACAGACAGACAGACAGACAGACAGACAGACAGTAACTGAGTCTGCCCTTTTTAGCAACTTAATATTTATATTTAGGCATGGATTATTTATATATTATTAAATAGTTCATGCTTTTTTTGCGCTATTCAAGAAGCTTAAAAGATTTCTTTTTGGATAAATCAAATAAGGAGAAAACGATTATGAACAAAAAATTGATGACTATGTTAGTAGCTTGTGCTTTATCAGTATCAGCATTATCTACTACAGCAGTATTTGCAGAAGATGCAGTAGTTACTGGAGAAACTCCAGCTGTAACTGAAACTACACCTACACCTGAAACTACACCTGCAGCTTATGAACCAGAAATCACTTTAACTACACCTAAATGGACAGGTGATAGTGATATTGTCTTTGAAGTAGATGCTAAAGGTGGAGCAGTTTATCCTCAGGAAATGTATGTTTATGGCGCAGATGACGCAGCAATGCCTATTATCAGTGTTCCATCTAAGGTAGAAGTAAATGAAGAAGGTAAAGGTAAGGTCACATTTACTAACGATGCATTAAAAAATGCAAAAACTTGGGATGATACTCTTACAAACCAGATTTCAGTAGATTGGACAAAGTATTCTGAAATTGAATTTGTTTTTGCATTCGAATTAAACGGTCAGGATAAATATAGGTCTATGTTTGTAGAAGCTTCTGTAAAGGCTCCAGCACCAACTGTAACTCCTACTACACCAGCTGAGCCTTCTACCCCTGCAAAACCTACAGAAAATAAAGGTACAACTACAATTACACCTAATGCATCTGCAGCAAAAGATGACAAGAAAACAAATACTACAACTACTACTAAGAAAGAAGCACCAAAAACTGGTGATACTATGAATGTTGCATTATATGCTTCATTATTATTAGTAAGTGCTTTAGCAGCAGTTGTATTAACTACAAAAAAGAGAATCACTGAATAATCTGTCTATTAAAGTAAGCGTTAGTAAAATTAAATATTATGGGAAAGAAAAGACAATTGAAAAATGAAAATCAGTTGTCTTTTTTATGTAAATTAATTCACAAAGTGACAAATCCACTCATCTGTCACTTGAATGATAACACTTACAATGTTAACATGAAGTCAGAAAAGTTAATTAAAAGGAGATTGATAATCATGTATAAGTTCATGTTAAATGAAACAAGTTATCATGGAGCAGGTGCTATTAAAGCTGTTCCTGAAGAAATTAAAGCAAGAGGATTTAAGAAAGCATTTGTTGCTTCTGACCCTGATTTAGTAAAGTTTGGTGTTACTAAGAAAGTAACTGATTTATTAGATGAAGCTGGTATTGAATATGTTCTTTACAGCAACATTAAACCAAACCCAACTATTGAAAACGTACAGACTGGTGTTGCTGCATTCAAAGAAGCAGGCGCTGACTGTATCGTAGCTATCGGTGGTGGATCTTCAATGGATACATCTAAAGCAATCGGTATCATCATTACAAACCCTGAATTTGCTGATGTACGTTCATTAGAAGGTGTTGCACCAACTAAGAATCCTTGTGCACCAATCATCGCTGTTCCTACTACTGCAGGTACTGCTGCTGAAGTTACAATCAACTATGTAATCACTGATGTTGAAAAGAAACGTAAATTCGTATGTGTAGATAGTCATGATATTCCAGTAGTTGCTGTTGTTGACCCAGACATGATGTCTTCAATGCCAAAAGGATTAACTGCTGCTACAGGTATGGATGCTTTAACTCATGCTATTGAAGGTTATATTACTAAAGGTGCTTGGGAACTTTCAGATATGTTCCATATTAAAGCTATCGAAATCATCGCTCGTTCATTAAGAGGTGCTGTTGAAAACACTGCTGAAGGACGTGAAGGTATGGCTTTAGGTCAGTATGTTGCTGGTATGGGATTCTCTAACGTAGGTTTAGGTGTTGACCATTCTATGGCTCATACATTAAGTGCTTACTATGATATGCCTCATGGTAAAGCTTGTGCAATCTTACTTCCAACAACTATGGAATACAATGCTGAATATACTGGTGAAAAGTATAAAGACATCGCTAAGGCAATGGGTGTTGAAGGTGTTGATGGTATGACTCAGGAAGAATACCGTAAAGCTGCTGTAGATGCTGTTAAGAAGTTAGGTGAAGATGTAGGTATCGAAATGACTCTTAAGGGTGTTGTTAAGGAAGAAGATATTCCTCAGTTAGCTAAGGATGCATATGCTGATGCTTGCCGTCCTGGTAACCCAAGAGATACTTCAGTTGAAGATATTGAAGCATTATATAGATCATTACTTAAATAATAATCGTTCATCGGGAGGAACATTTGTTCCTCCTTTTTGTTTTTTATTGATGTTTCTTATAAAAAATGTATAATAGAATTGTGCTTTTGTATATAGCACTCAATATAGTTATTAAAGGAGTATGATAGTGTCGTGGACTCGAGTCAGATAATGATGGTTGTTATTTTTATTTTATTGATTGGATTGTCAGGCTTATTTTCTAGTGCAGAAACTGCATTTATGTCTGTTTCTAAGATTAGAGTAAAGACTGTAAGTGAGGATGAAGAAGATCCTCATCACGCCAAGGCTTTAATTGTTTCTAATCTTTTAGAAGATACAGATCATTTGTTAAGTACAATTCTAGTAGGCAATAACCTTGTTAACATTTTAGCTTCTTCATTAACTACATCTTTTGTAATTAGTGTATTTGGTAATGAAGGAACAGGTGTTGCGGTTGCAACAGGGTTTGTTACGTTAATGATTCTTATTTTTGGTGAAATTACACCAAAGACTTTAGCTGTAAGTAAAGCAGAAGCATTATGTTATAGATTCTGTCGTTTTATTCAATTTATAAATTTTATATTTACACCAGTTGTCGTTATCTTAACTGCAGTGTCTCATGGCTTAATTCATATATTAGGTGGTAATATTGATCCACAGCCTACACTTTCTGAAGAAGACTTAAAAACAATTGTAAACGTGTCTCATGAAGAAGGTGTATTAGAAGATGAAGAAAAAGAAATGATGCATAATATCTTTGATTTTGGTGATACTGATATTAAAGAAATCATGACACCACGTATTCACGTGGCTACAGTTGATTATGATGCGACTTATGATGAAGTGGTTGCTGTATTACAGGAATCGCAATATTCTCGTTTACCAGTTCTTTCAGAAGAGGGTGATGAGATTGTTGGTGTATTACATATCAAGGATATCTTAATGAAGCCTGTTGATCATGAACATTTCCAGGTGAAAGATTATATGCGAGATGCTTATTTTGTTTATGAATTTAATCATATTTCAGATGTTTTTGCTTCTATGCGTAAGGAACATGTGTCTTTATCAGTTGTATTAGATGAATATGGTGTTATGGCTGGTATTGTGACATTAGAAGATATTGTTGAAGAAATCGTTGGTGAAATCGATGATGAATATGATGACAATAGTGAAGAAGTAAAGAAAATCTCTAAGAATGTTTATTTAGTAGACGGCAGTTTAAACATAGATGAAGTCAATGACCGTTGTGGTACAGAATTCGCTTCTGAAGAATTTGAATCTATTGGTGGTCTTGTCTTAGGTCAGGTGAATGGTTCACCCAACCCTCATCAGAAGGTTTATGTAGATGGCTGTATGTTTATTATTGAAAAGATTGATAAAAACAGAATTGAATTATTGAGACTTATTATTCCAGAAGAGGAAAGTCAAAAAGAAAATGAAGAAAAACACGATTAAAGTGTTTTTTCTTTTGGAGGTGAGCAGTCATGAAAGATATATATAATAAAGCAATGGCTATATATGATGACTATCGTTATTATGTACCAAGCTTCTCTAGCGCCGCCTTATCATTTTATCTTATCATCCTGCTGATCCCTTCTATGACTATTATTGCAGTTGTAACATCTTCTTTGCATATAAGTGTAGATATTCTAGAGATGGGTATTAAAGAGTTTATACAGCCAGCTTATGCAGAGATGTTGATTGATACATTAAAGGGTAGTTCTTTAAATACAGTCTCTATATTAGTGTTTATTTGGTCTTTTTATGCTGTATCTAGAGGTGTAGGAAATATCTATGATATTTCTAAGAAGATGTTTGCGATAGAAGAAAGAACTGAATCAGTGATTGCCTGGTATATCTATGTCTTTAAGGTGACAATGCTGTTACTTGGTACATTATTGATTTCTATTGTATTACTTGCAACAGGACCTATATCTAAAGCATTTCATTTTTTATATGGCATTGCATTTATGCGCTTTGTCCTATTATTTCTTATTATGGTCCTATTTTTTATGGCTATCTATATGATAGTCCCAAGAGAACGTATCACATATCATGAAGCCCTTCAGGGAGCCTTTATAACTTCTGGTGGGATAGTGATTTTATATATTGCATTAAACTATTATTTTAAATATGCAGATTTTACATCTTTATATGGACCACTTACCTCAATCTGTGTTATCTTATTTGTATTTGATTGGGCAAGTGAAATTTTCTATGTAGGAATGTATTTAACTCATATTGCATACTTGAGGAGGAACAACGCAAAATGGCAAGAGAAGATTTTGGAAAGAGTAAACCAAGAAGAAAAAGCTTTAACAACGACAGAAAACCTAGAAAGGATAGCCGTAAAGGGTTCAACAAGGGGTCTGATAAAGGCTATAAGAAAGAAAATAGAGGGCCAAGAAAAGACTTTGACAGAAAGCCAAGAAGAGATTTTGACAGAAAACCAAGAGAAGACTTCGATAAGAAACCAGCAAGAGAATTTGATTCAAAACCAAGAAGATTTTCATCAAAGCCAAGAAAAGAAAGAGAAGAAATAAATATCAAGAAGCTTGGTATTAATGGTGAAGGTATTGGTTATATTAAGAAGAAAGTTATCTTCGTACAGAATGCTTTACCATTAGAAATGGTTGAAGTAGAAATTGATAAGAAGACACAGACTTATATGTTAGGTCATGTGACTGCATATAAGAAGCCTTCATCAGCAAGAAAGGATCCTGAATGTGATCAGTACAATCAGTGTATGGGATGTGCTTTAAAGCATATGAATTATGCTGATCAATTAGTTCATAAACGTGAATTATTAAAAGAAACACTTCATAAATATACAGATTTATCTGTAAAAGACTTGGATATCAAGCCTGTTGTAGGAATGAAAGAGCCAGAACATTATCGTCATATCGTTGCTTTCCCAATTACTTACTTCAGTGGAAAGTTATGTGTGGGCGTTTACCAGCGTGAAACAAAGTTCCTTACTTTAATGGATCATTGTCCTCTTCAGACACAGAAGATTAATTCTTTACTAGTAAAGATTGAAGATATTCTTAATGCAAATAACTGTCGTGATTATAATGATAAGTTCAAGAAGGGCTTAAGATTCTTAATTGTTAGACAGATTGGTGAAGAAATGCAGGTGGCATTCGTTACTGGACAGGATGGAATCAGTCAGACTGTGACTAAAGAAATCGCTGCATTGGATGAAGTGACTGCATTATATTATACAGTAAATACATCTCGTTATCAGGATTTCTATGAACAGGGATTCAAGAGAATTTATGGTCAGACACATGCACAGTATAAGGATTTCAAGATTTCAGTACGTTCTGATATGATCCTTAACCCAGAAATGGATGATGAAAAGACAAGACAGATTGCTTCTTTATTAGATAAGAAGGAAGAAGTATTGTCTATGGGTTGTGGTTCAGGAATTATGGAATTACAGCTTGAAAACAAAGTTGTCGCAATTGATGACAATAAGGTAAGTATCCATGATGCCACTGAAAACGCAAAGAGATTAGAATTAGACAACAAGTTATTTGTTGCAGGTCATGTCAATGATCAGGCAGCACATCATTTAAAGAATCATAGATATGATGCATTGATCATCAATGAAACTGTTGATGGTATGACTGAAGATTTATTGAAGTCTATTACTTTATCAGGTATTAAACATTTAATTATTGTATCTGATAACATGAGTACTCTCGCTAAAACATTACATCAATTAGAAGAAATGTATGATGTGAATACTATTATCTCACTAGATAAAGAACCACATACACCTCGCTTAGAAATTATTGTAGATTTAAAGCGTAAGTAATATGGAAATTGTATTAAGTATTATTTGTATTGTACTATTGGTTGTTGTTATTTATCTTCTCTATACAACACAGATGAAACTTCATGAGAAGATGGCTGAAACACAGGCAAATAGTTCATCTCTTGATAGACAATATAATTCTATTATTACGATGTTAAATGATGCGAGTAGATCACTAGGTCAATCTGATACAAAAATAAATCAGATGATTAATGATATGCATGATATTAATGTAATTATGACCAATACAAAAAAGAGAGGGACATTTGGAGAATATCAGCTCTACCATATTCTATCTCTTTATTGTGGTGATAATTCACATATCTTTGAATCACAATATCATTTAAGTAATGGAAAAATAGGGGATGCCGCTTTACATTTACCAGGTAATACTAAAGTACTCATTATTGATTCTAAGTTTCCTATGGAGAACTATTTAAAGATAGTAGATAATCCTAAGGATGTTGTTTATCGCAATGAATTCAAGAAGAATGTAAAGAAGCATATAGATGATATTTCTAGTAAATATATTACCGAGGAAACATTGGAAGAGGCGGTAATGTTTATTCCTAGTGAAGCCATCTATCTCTATTTATGTGATGAATGTGCTGATTTATATGATTATGCACATAATAAGAAGGTCTTAATGACATCTCCTTCTACACTTATGGGGGTTGTCTTTACACTTATTAATATTACTAAAGACTTTAATCGTTCTGAGAATATTAAAGAAATAGAACAGCGTATTATTAAACTTAAAGAAGATACGAATCGTTTAGATGAACGTTATGACAGAGTCATGAAGAACTTAGGTTCTCTTGAAAAGAGTCTGAAGGAACTAGAGATATCTAAAAATAAGATCAGTAAAACAATCAATCAAGCCTATGATGGTGCTATAGAAGAGGAGTAATCCTCTTCTATTTTTTTACGTAAAAAGGAGGGGAAAACCCCTCCAGTCTAATTTACAGAATCACTTTTATTCATGCTTTCAAGATATGTAAATATATCTTTCGCATTATCACTATAATCACAACTTAGAACAGCCAATGACATCAATAAGAATAGATCACTATAATTACTTAATTCTAAGTCTATACCAATCGCATTCTCATCTCTTACTCCCACTAATTCCTGCTGCTCATGCGCAAAACCACGATCCACTGCCTTAGAAACAAGCAGTTCGTAGTTTCCTTCATAATAACTGGAAACAAAATCATTAAAATCCTTACCGACAATCTCTATTACATTTTCAATTGTCTCATCAGATTCTTCTGCAAGTGTATTGATAAACTGTTCTAACATCACAACAACATACTCAATTACACTATCCGCATTTGCAGTCTCTTCGTTATATATGACATACATGCCTTTGTCATCATAGTAAGATGTAAATAAATGTTTCATTAATCTTCTTTACCTAATGTTGCAACCATAACAGCTTTAATTGTATGAAGTCTATTTTCTGCTTCATCAAATACAACAGAGTTTTTGCTTCTGAATACTTCATCATCCACTTCACGAACATCTAATCCCTGTTCATGTTTTACTCTTGCTGTTTCTGTTTCGAAATCATGGTAAGATGGTAGACAATGCATAAATAATGTATTGTCATTATGTGTCTTACTCATTAATTCTTTGGTTACTTTAAATGGACTTAATAATTCCACTCTTGGCTTATACAATGATTCATCTTCACCCATTGAAACCCAGATATCAGTATAGATAACATCAGCACCATCAACTGCATCTGTATCATCAGTAATAGTCAAACTTCCGCCAGACTTTTTACATTCTTCCTGACAATAAGCCACAACTTTTGGATCCATTTCTAATGATTTAGGACCTAAACATACAAAATGCATTCCCACCTTACATGCACCATACATTAATCCATAACATACATTATTTCTAATATCACCAGTAAAGACAAACTTAATTTCATTTAAAGGCTTATCAAGATGTTCCTGAATAGTAAGGAAATCAGCTAAAGTCTGAGTAGGGTGGTCAACATCTGTTAAACCATTCCATACAGGTACTCCTGAATACTTAGCTAATGCTTCAACATTTTCCTGCTTAAATCCTCTAAATTCAATCCCATCAAACATTCTACCTAGTACTTTCGCTGTATCTTCAATTGACTCCTTCTTTCCCATCTGTGACTGAGTCAAGAAAGTAGCATGTCCTCCTTCATCAAGAACACCTACTTCAAAAGCACATCTTGTACGTGTAGATGTCTTTTCGAATAATAAGGCAATATTCTTACCTTCAAGTGAATGACCAATCTTTCCTGCTTTCTTCTTAGCCTTTAGCTTTTTAGCTAAGTCTAGAAGATAATAGATTTCTTCTTTAGTATAATCCTTAAGTGTTAAAAAACTTCTCCCGTGTAAATCCATAATTATACTTCCTTTCTACTTATATTTCTTTACCTACTACTTTACCAATTTCTCGTAATTCTTCAATAAGTTTTGTATATTTTTTAGGCTTTAATGACTGAGCCCCATCA
>ERZ838483.280-NODE-280-length-66829-cov-10.425285_pt1 | contig 66829 bp, 63 predicted proteins | sample MGYA00519939_ERZ838483 | MGnify/ENA primary metagenome ERZ838483 (study PRJEB31850, sample SAMEA3708836) | human gut metagenome | biome: human gut; feature: human-associated habitat; material: faeces | place: China | collected 2014 ...
AAGAGATAATACCTTATGTTTTATCTGGTGTCTATCAGGAACCGTCAGACATGATAATTATTATGGATAACATCTGATGAAGGAAGAATCCCTTCTTTTGTTATCTGATTTACAGAAACTTATTAACCAAGTAGTCTTGATTGACTACACCATTATTATACTAGGAGGCGATAGTATGTTTCCAACAATTAATAAAAAAGAAACAGGTGTTAATCTTCGAAGAATTATGGATATGAGAGGAGTAAAACCAAAAGATATTCAAGAATATTTAGGGTTTGGATGTGTGCAGAGTGTTTATCGATGGTTGGATGGCGTTAGTATGCCAACAGTCGATAATCTGTATGCAATTAGCAAAATGCTTCAAGTTCCTATGGATTCAATTGTTTGCGGAAATGCTGGAAGAACAAAAAGTCAAATGGATGCATGTCTTACGGATCAGGAGAGAAGAGTTTATACCTACTATAAGAAAATGAGAGAATTAAATGCAGCATAATTTTTGAACTACAAGTTCAATGACATTACATGAATCCTCCCTTAGAATTATATTAAGAGATAATTTTTAAGGGAGGATTTTTTATGAGCGAAAAGATGTTAGTAACACAGGCTCTTGACGAAAGAGACCTACTAGTAAAGAAGATATCAGATAAAATTGATAAAAGACGATAAGCCTCTTGGAGTCGTGGATGCATATGTGAAGGAAAACACAACAGAACTTGTGGATCCGCTTGATATCAAGAAAAAGATAGAGAGCCTGGAGGAAAAGAACAATACACTTTTAAAGGAATTAGATACTCAGATTAAAGTGTCTAATGCGACTACTTTGATTGAAATAGCATAAAGTATTTGCCTGCATTGCGAAAATCCTAAATCTGGCTTCCCGTAACAGGGTTACGTTACAAGATAAGTATACCAATTCAGCGAAAATTGGGTTACAAATATACAAAGTAGCGCAATGGGTAGCGCACATGATTTGTAGGCGTCAGATTAACCTTATCTGGTTCAATCGGCTTAAGCTGAAATGCTTTAAAGATATCTTCACCAAGCGTTTCTAATGCAACTTCATATGGTGTCCTTCCACTGAGGATTTCTCGCGGAGTGGAGTTGATGTGGTTTACGATGAGATTCACATCCCATTACCTAAGACCACACCTCATGTTTGCAGACATACTTATTGCAGTAACATGGCAAAAAGCGGAATGAATCCCAAGACACTTCAATATCTAATGGGGCATTCTGATATAGGAGTTACCCTGAATACATATACGCATCTGGGAGCAGAGGATGCCAAGGAAGAACTTGGCAAATATGCTAAAATGGCTTAAAATTTAAAAGTATTGATACAACTAAAGATAACCTAAGTGGAAAAAGTCTTTAGTAAAATGAGAAAATCGAGCTGTTTTACTAAGATTTTTACTAAATTTGGATGACAAAATATACGAATTTATGCCACGATATGCGACGAAAACGAAGAAAACAATCTATCACAGCAAATCGTATAAAGTGGCGTAAAATCAGGGAAAATCAGCATTTTCAAGGAGTTTTTAAGGCATGATTAAAATATTATTCATCTGCCACGGCAGCTTATTAACAATACTAGCAAAGCATTGAATTTACTGGCTTTCGACCATTATATTGTGATTTTTACCAACGATTTACCAAAATTGATTTGAGCCCTGGCAAATTGTGTTTTAAAAAGTGAATTAAAAAAAATATAAAATCAACATAAATGCATAATTAAAAGAGTTGAAATAATGTCACGAAAAATATATAATAATCGTGACAAAGGAGGCGCTTATATGTCCAATGGAATTTACTCCGAAATAAAAAAAAGAATAGAATTATCAGATGGTGGAACGGTGTTTGTCACTTCTGATTTTGCAGATTTAGCAACGATAACAACTGTGAGAAAGTGTCTTGGCAGACAGGTAAAAGAAAAGACAATTCGCAGAATTTTAGATGGAGTGTACGAGAAGCCTGTATATAGTAGTTTACTTGAGAAAAATGTTCCTGTTAATCCAGAAACTGTTGCATATGCTATTGCTAGAAATTTTCATTGGACTATTGCTCCATGTGGGGATATTGCTTTAAATAAACTAGGTTTATCAACACAGGTTCCTGTAGTTTGGTCATATATCAGCGATGGACCATATAGAAAATTCTCATGGGATAATATAACTGTTTCATTTAAACACAGAGCAAATAGAGAAATATCATTTATGTCTGAACCTACAATTTTAGTAATCGAAGCATTAAAGACATTAGGTAAAGAGCGAGTGGATGATAATATTATATTAAAAATAAAAAATCAATTATTGAAAGAACAAAAAATAAAAATGATAGAGGAAGCTACAGATGTTAGTGAATGGATATACGCAGTGATTAGAAAGGTATGTGCTGATTAATGAGAAAAATCGCAAGACTACAGATCAAAGATAGAACTGAACTTTTTCATGCTACTGCAATTTCAATGGGAATGCAACCTAATGTAGTTGAAAAAGATTTTTGGGTATGCTTTATGATAGATCATCTTTTCCATGATTGTAAGTATAAAAATGCTTTTGTATTTAAAGGTGGTACAAGTCTTTCTAAGTCGTATCATGTGATTGAACGTTTTTCTGAGGATATAGATTTGATACTTGACTGGAGAAAAATTGTAAACAACGTTAATCCGTGGGAAGAAAGATCAAAAACGAAACAGGATCAGTTTAACAAACGGATAAATACGGAAGCTGCGAAATTCTATGAAAAAGAACTAGTACCTCAATTGAATATAGAAATAGAAGGAAAGCTAGGAAGAGGGGAATGGGTTTCTGTTGATAAAGATGATAAGATGGTTGTTAATTTTTATTATCCGCAGATATTTGCAACAGGATATCTACGGTCATGTGTTAGATTAGAGATTGGTCCATTGGCAGAGTGGCTACCATCACACGAGACAGTTATTACACCATTTGCAGCAGAGAAGTATCCCACATTGTTTGAGCAAAAGAATACATCAGTGTTGACAATTGATGTTGAAAGAACTTTCTGGGAAAAACTTACAATATTACATAAAATTGCAAATTTTCCTGAAGAAAAAATTTTACCAGTTAGGTATGCGAGACATTTGTATGATGTGTATAATATGGGCAATTCATGGGTAAAAGAAAGTGCATTTAAGAGAAAGGAATTGCTAGAAAAGGATATTACATTTAAACAGAAATTCTATTATGCAAAGAGTGCACATTATGAGACTGCAACATTAGGAACAATTATGCTTGTGCCAGGAGAACGAATACATAAAGCTCTAAAAGAAGATTACCAGGCTATGCGAAATATGATATATGGGAAGATACCGGAATACGAAGAAATTATAGAATATCTTCGTAAGTTGGAAGAAGAGGTGCATGGATTGGAATAGTGTGAGTGATAAATTGCAATTTTTGAAATAGGTGATATATAATTATTGGATGAAATATTAAAAATGGAAGTAAGACAAATATCAAATAGAAAAAATAAGATTTGTTTGTGTGTGGGAATTGGCAAGTGTATCATAAGTGTTATAGAAATGCTGTTGATAAAATTTTATTTTAAATCTAAATGGCCAGGTCAAAATGTAGATTTATTTTTTTTATGGCTTGGTATTATAGGCATTTTAATGATACTAATAGCTGGTGTTAATATTGTAAGTAATATCGAAATAAATAAGTATCTAAAAAATTCAGCATATGGCATAGATTATCAAAAGGAAATTTCAACCTATAAAATAATTGGGAAAAATAAGAAAAAAATTAAAAATGGGGCTTTGAAATTTGAAAAATATAGTGCGTGGAAAGAATATATCGAGAAAACGTTTGAGGCGATTATTGATAATGAAGATGCATATCGTTTTATGGTTAGAAGACTTAGAAATAAAGAAAGTTATAAAGAATTAATTACTTCAGCAGTAATTCCAATAGAAATTGGAATGCTTACAGTATTTTATTCTGCTGGCATAGATACTTCTAAGATAGGTACAATTCTATCTATATTGGTTTCAGCTGTTATTTTACTTATTATTGTGGTGGTAAATTATCTTGACTGTAAAGAAGAGATAAACTTTATTTTAGATTTCAATGAAATAGTATTTCCATCAAAATTCCATCTAAAAAGCATCTCTTATCATTAAGCTCCTTGAGATTGTTATATAAGAAGTATATTAAAATGCAATGGGACTTTCAGATACACAGTATTTTGTGATGATGAAAAATAATTAAAAACGATAACTTACAATCTATCGGATGATGGATTATCTTATGATAAGTTTGTGGATATTATATTGATTATATGTGATAGTGGAAGGAAATTTACCAATATTTTTACCAATTTTGCAGACAAAAATATGACAAGATATACCAATATATGCTGAAATATGCCAGATTATATGTACTTGTAATCTGCTGCGTGGCATACTAACGTAAGTGAAATTAGTGTATTAATGGGTATTTGCAAAGATATGCAAAGTTATACAAAAATATGAAAGAATATTACAATCATGATAAAAATACTATTCATCTGTCACGGCAGTCTATAATAAAATGGCTGAAACGTAGTAAAATAGAGCTTTTGAACAATTTGTAATTAAGTTTTTACCTAGAGTTTACTTATAATACTTTTATAAATATGTAAGAGCATATAGTAGTAATTAGTATGGGCAGTGCCGATAGGCGCTGCCCTTTTGCATTTTCTACAACATCTCTAATTTCAGTATGAAAACTCTGGCTATTCCCACTACTGACATCCAGTTTTCCCAGCGTTATTGTATTAAATTTAAGGAGGACATAAAAAGAAATGTCCAGAAAAATAATAAATGCGAAATGCAGGAGGAAAACGATATGTGTAGAAAATTAATCATTACAAACGAGATCTTTTTAGGAAGCAGACCGATATGTTTTGAGGCTTACAGCTTACCAAAAGGAGAGGTCGTGGAGCTGACAGAAAAGCAGATAAAGGATGCGCTTAAGGGCATTACATCGGATGAGGTTTATGGTATGAAAATAACAGAGGCTGGTGAGTTAGAGCTTGATACAGAGAATTTCTTTGTAACAAACATGATGAAAAAGGTTCATACAAATACATTAATTCCAATGGTCGAGGATGATTGTTTAGCGAACCTGTTTTATATTGTGATAGGAACCCATAAAGATAAAGGCACTACAATGTATGATGTGATTTCATCACGATATGAACGAACAAGCTTCACAGAGGAAAAAGTGAAAACATTACTCGATATGCATATCATTAGTGCAGGGGCAAAGATGCAGGGCGATAATGTAATTGTAGCCCCATTGGAAAAGTTAGAGCAGTCAAGACCACAGCAGCCAGCAGATACAAAAATTGAGAAAACAACAGTAACAGAAAACCTAACAAAATAATTCAGTAAAAGGCAGGTGCAGATAAAAGCACCTGCCACATTTATTTTTGATATATCGTATCATGTAATAGCCATAATTTATAGTGGTAATAACAAAAAAATGAGCGCAGCTCTTGACAAAAATGATTTAAAGGCGTATTTTTAGATAAAAGACATGTAGCTGCTAGATGTAGCAGCAGAAAGGACGTTCGGAAAATGATTATAAATAAAAATTTAGTTAAGGCGGCTGGATATATAATCCGACTAAAGAAAGTAGACAAAAATCTATATTTGAAATGTGTGATTTGATTGAAAAAGGTGAAATATCATTACCATTGTACCAAAGAGATTTAAGTTGGACATTAAAGAAATCAATAGAGTTACTTAATTATCAATTGCTAGGAAAATCTCCGGTATCTCCAATTTCGATAAATGTTATTAATAACATAGATGAGGCGGTTCCACAAGTGACATTTATTGATAGAGAAATTGTGACTAATATTGTGAGAGGGCAGAATTCTGTTGTGGATGGACAGCAGAGATTGACCACAAATTATAAGGCATATATTAATCATGATGATTTTAAAACAATTGTTTTGGATTTAGGAAAAGGTCAGTTTGTTAAGTTTGATGAACAGCCTAGACCGAATCAAATACCTGTGGGAATTTTGTTAAACAAAGATGATTCGGTATTATTTGAATATGCTAAAGAGCATCGTTCATTAAATGATCCACAGGCGATAAACATATTATTACAAGTGAAAAATAAAATGAAATCGTATAACTATACTATTAATCAAGCTATCGACTTGACAGAAGATGAGCAAATTGATTGGTTTGAAGTTTTAAATAATGCTGGCAGTCGTGTTAGTATTATTCAAATGAGATTTTCAAAGTTAAAAGCACATGGAATAGATATTTATACACAGTATACGAACATTTATAAGGAAAAAATGTATGAACGTGGTTATGATGACTTCTTTACACCGCAAAAAACAAATGTATCATATCCAATAGCAGCATTAAACCCAGCATATGAAACTATTGTGGGTAAAGAACATAATAAGAATTTTGCACCGATGCCCTCTGATACAAAAGAAAATCAATTATGTAATTTGTGCACAGAAAATCCTGAAAAATTAACAAAATGCTTTGAAATAACGTTAGGTGCACTTGATAGAGCTTTAGATTTTATTTCAGAACATAATTTAAAGAAGCCTGAAAGAGTAGATTATATTAATTATTTATTGGGATATTTAGTATTTCATCCACAAGATATAGGTGATGCAACTACACACAAGCTAATAGAATGGTACAATACAGTTGATTTTAGAAATAAAAGTAATTCTAGCAGACGAAAAATTTTTACGGAACTATTAAATATATAACATCTTATAAAGGGGTGTTTTAAACAAAACTTTGTAACCAATACCGACTATCAGAAATGGTAGTTGGTATTTTTGTGTTTCAATAGGGTATACCCATATGAAATAGTTGGTAATGTAGTGAAAAGTATTTCAATAGGCTATAAATTGCAATTTTGAAATATTTCAAAGAAATCAGATACCTTATTGAAACAGAACAGGGCAAGCATGGCAATTTGGTTTAGGCATCCTCATCAGCAGTGAAATTAGATAAGATATAATTTTTATTTTATTTAAGTTTTAATTATTAGAAGTTAAGAAAATGGAGAGGCATCAAGCCTTTCCTTTTCATTTTATAAGGAGGAAAGTAAGACATAAGAAGTATTATACATACTCAGCAGAACAAGTCAATGAGATGATGAGTGCAATACAGTCTGCTATGGATGAGGTCAAGAAAGAGTTCTTGACTGATACAACAGAAAAGAAGAAAAGGTTTACATTTTCTTCTTAAGAGAAAAGACTAAACGACAAATTTCACGGTTTAGCATATGTTTGCGCATTGCTAAGCTGTGAAATAAATGAAAAGGATAACGATACAAAAGAAAGGATTTTTGTATCGTATGGATATAGAAAAAGATAATTTAGCAATTAATGAAAAATATAATCTCACCATTAAAGAAGCAGTAAAGTACTTCAACATAGGTGAGAAAAATCTCCGAAGGTTGGTGTCGGACAATCCAAATGCAGACTACATACTTATGGTAGGGAATAAGATACTTATTAAACGTAAGATATTCGAGCAGTTTATTGATGAGACAGGCTCTATATAAAAGTAAAAAATACCTTGCAAAATATATGTAGTTCCGATACACTCCCCATCCAATGGTGGGGAGTGTATTAGAGTTTGGAGGATAAACCATGAGTGAAAAAAGAAGAGACAATAAGAATCGCATATTACGTATAGGAGAACAGCAACGTGCAGATGGGAGATATTTATTCAGCACGTTAGATCCAATTTCAAAAAAAAGAATATTTGTATACAGCTGGAAATTGGAAAGACATGATAAAATGCCAGAGGGAAAAAAGCCAGACTTATCGCTTAGAGAAAAGGAAAAATTGCTAGAGCGTGACTTGGCAAATGGTATTTCGTTATCCGGTGGAGATATGACAGTATTAGAACTGGTAGAGAAATATTTGGAGCAAAAGCGCAATGTCAGACCTACCACAGCCGCTGGATATAAAACAGTGGTTAATGTATTAAAACGAGACTGCTTTGGAAGTCAGAAGATTAATCATATCAACACGATAGATGCAAAGGCTTGGTTAATAAAATTACAGTCGGAGGATGGAAAGAGCTATAGCAGTATCCATACAATACGTGGAGTAGTAAGACCAGCTTTTCAGATGGCTTATGAGGCAGACCTAATCAGAAAAAATCCTTTTGATTTTGAACTGCACAATTTTCTAATTGATGATTCACTAAAAAGAGATGCAGTAACATCAAAACAAGAAAAGGAGTTTTTAAGGTTTGTTCAACAGGATGAACATTTCAGTGAGTGCTACAATGGGATGTTTATATTATTTAGAACAGGCTTGAGAATAGGCGAGTTTTGCGGACTTACGTTAAAGGATATAGACTTGGAGAAAAGAACAATCAACGTGAATCATCAGTTACAGTATGTAGGGAATAAGGGAAAGTACATAGAAAAAACAAAAACTGAAGCTGGAACACGAGTATTGCCAATGTCGGATGAAGTTTATGCAGCATTCAAGAGGGTAGTACAGAACAGAAAGAAACCTAAAGTCGAGGAAATGATAGATGGTTATACAGGTTTTCTGTTCTTGGATAAGCGCGGGAAACCAATGATGCCTTATCAATGGGAAAAACGCTTTCAGCATGTGGTTGAGAAGTACAATAGAATTTATCGAGTGCAACTTCCAAAGATAACACCGCATGTGTGCCGCCATACATTTTGTACGAATGCGGCAAAGAGAGGAATATCTGTAGAAACATTGAAATATTTAATGGGACATACAGATATAAGTGTTACCTCAAATGTGTATACACACCTTAAGTTGGAAGATGCACAGAGAGAAATGGAGAGGCTTGAAAGGATAGAAAAAGAAATGAAAAAGTGTGCCAAGTAAGGAAATAAATGGCATAGGGAAAAAGTACTAATGAGTACGAATCGGGTTTATACCTAGATTTGTACTCATTTTACTTACCGAGATATGGTAAAATATGCGATTTTATGCTAGGATAGGTACACTAGGTTAGATGTCGTGAAAGTGTGATAAAACCTAGGAAAAATAAGGATATACAAGGAAAAACGAAGATATGCAAGATAAAATTAAAGTGCTCATGGTTTGCCACGGCAATATACTAACCTTGATTAAAAATACTTGAGTTTACAGTGTTTTGGGGATGTTACAGTAGATTTTACCAACGATTTACCAAAGCTATTTGAGTAGTGGATAAACTACTCAGGATATGTAAAGAGAAGTATTATAAAAGAGTCCTAGCAAAGAAAAATCCGCAATTTAGCGGATTTTTTTAATACGTTCATTAAATAAAAGCAATCTGTTAATCTTATCATCATAAAATTCTTTTTGCTGTTCAATCACAGCTTTATCATTATCCTCATAGGAAATTAAATCCATCTGTTGTTTACAATTTAGATAAGAACAAATAGCTTCATTTATTTGTGAATCTTCAAATGTCATGTGTATGCTGCTGGGGATGTAGTTGCCATCTTTATCCTTATCAGCAGATATTTTCAATGAAGATTGTTCATTAAGCTTCATAACCAAAGAAAGAACATCACTAACGGTATTAATATCGTAATCAAGAAATACAGTTACGCTAATGCCAAGAGCTTCAGCTATTTTTTGAAGTTGATCTGGTTTTGGATTGCGTTCACCGCTTTCATATTTCTTTATGGTAGATAAATAAATACCGGACTGTTTTGATAATTCGTCCTGTGTCATATCTTTTAATTTTCTATATTTTTGAATTTTACTTCCAATTGAATGTCTATTATCCATTAATAATCACCTCAAACAAATTGATATGAATATTTTAACACAGAGTTCACAAAAGTGGTACATTATTTTGAAAATATATTGACAACCACAAATGTGGACTATATAATAAAAATGCGAACAGACCACAAATGAGGACTAACATAAAAAGAATAGATATGTTGAAAATACTTCTTTTGGCGAAGTTCAAGGATTCAAAATTTTGCTATATCATAATCCTGCGAGTTGCAAAGCAGCTCATACAATTGAATAACAATTACAGATATAGTGATAATTCCGGTTCAGATACCTGATGGAAATCAAATATACTTGCGAAGAGTGCTGAAGGATTGAGAAATGAAAGTGGAGCGAGTAAGGGTAGTCAATACTGTTGCGGAAGGGCGAGAATGTGTATATAGATTCTCTTACCTATGAGCAGTTTATGATGCTTGGTGATGCGGAATTAAGCAGAAGATTCTCAATGCAGGATGAAGCAGAGCAGAAGGCAAAGATTGACAGGGAGCAAGCAAATGAGCTTGAGTATGTCGATGAATCGCAGAAGTCTGATGCTGCAGAAAGTGCCAATGCGTCTAATGGAAGTACTGGAGCTAAGCCTGTAAGGAATCCTGAGAGGGAAAAGCCTAAGTGGGAGGATACCATCACAAACAGAATGCTACACTGGTCATATACACCGGAGCAGAAGGAAGAGGTGAAGAAAGCACTTGCTGCAGGAGTTCCGAAGGCAACGATTCTTACTTACTTTTATGCGGAGGTAACTGTGGAGAAGATGAGTTCATATCGGAATAAGCATTAAATGATATCGCATAGGCACAGGAATTATGTTATACTGTGTCTATGTAAATGAAAATGATGTTAAATTCGTTGATATTTTAGGTAAGTAAAGCGTACAACTAAATTTAAAGAATAAGTAGAATGAACACATTAATTGTTGTATAACGTTTTTATGCAATTAAGGGTTACAATTTCGATAGGAGATATTTATGAAAAAAATTATTTTTACTGTTTTTTCAATACTAATTATATTGACTACTATATTTTTTATTGCTATTGGAACAGTTCGTGATTCACGATACTATATATTGATTTTAGTTTATATTATTGTGTACAAAATTATTTTGTCATTTACAAATAGAAGCAAAAAAAAGTAAACAATATTTTTCAACATTAGAATTAAATTTTTTTGTATAATAATTATTATGGTTTTTATACAGAGAAATATATGAATAACTAAATGAATATATTATGCATGATGAGAGGTGAGAACAATTTGAAAGTTTACTATTTAGCGCTATCATTATTTTTAACGTTCTTCTTCGCACATCAGATAACGCATGTAATGTGCTTTGGCAGATATAGAGATAAAAAATGCAAAAAGAAAAAATTTTATTTTATCTATGGATTTTGGGTGGTATTTTTTGGAATATTGTGTACAATGATGGGTTCGGCATCAGGGGTGGATCATACATTTGATTATGGAATGAACTCCTTAGAATTGTATTTGGGCAAAAAAAATTATTTTGAGGGTAATGTTATTTATGCGGAAGATGACTATAAGCATAATGGTGATTTTATACTAGAGTATTATGTAAAAAATACAGAAGACATAGAAATAATATCAAAACAAATTGTGGAAGAAAATGTATTTATATTTAGAGCTTACAATTTAAGTGATATAAATGTTGTATGGAAATCGGTTGATGATGAGCTTTATGTTTATGGAGGTGATGAACTTTATGCAACTATAGATGTGGAAAGAAAAGGCTTGCTAGTAAAATTAAGTTTTTATTGGAATCAAGAAAAACTGAATCAAAACATGGGAGGATAAAAGTATGGCAAAAACAAAGATTGTAAAATTTATGTGTTCAATTGTGCTTGCGGTCAGTCTGGTACTTTCTCAAAGTTATACCGCAATGGCTTCAGGTTCGTCCACAATAACTGAGCAACAGTTGGGAGTTCTATTTGATGGGATGGAAAGCATAGTAGTACAGTTGGAAGAGATGGGATTGACAGAAGAGGATATAAGTGATTTATTTGGTGTACTACCAAGAGAAGACTCTTTTTACCATGAAATAGAACCACAGTCAATAGAATATAACGGAACTTTTGTATGTGAAGGAAGTTTACTTGATGTTTCACCAGAATCATCTAATACCAGAAGTTATAACGGAAATTTACCAAGTTCAGATGTAACGCAAAAAGAAAGAATAGAGAATATTTATGGTATTGCATTACAGTATTATAGGACAAATTATTATGAGGGTTCTAAAGTAGATGGTACAGCATTTGGAAACTATTTATCATATCTGTATCTGTCACATTATATAGACGGACCGGGGAGAGCACCAACAGCAAATGATTTGCCATATATTATTTCCACAAGTGATGTTAGTGCATATAATCAATTTTTGAGCAGTGCTAATTTATCCAATTGGGCGAATAATCTTGCAAATCTAGGAAGTGCGTTATATTCGGACTTTGATTATATGGCTTCACTTACATCTATAAATAGTGTGGATCAGCTACTGAGCAATGGAGTGAATCAAGTAACTATGGAAGCTGTTAATGGGTATAATACAACTAAAGCGTTAATAACAATTGCACCTTTAATTAAAAAATATATTGTTGAAAATCATGCAACAGCAGTTGATGATGTGACATTAACAGACGATACACTAGAGTATGTTGAAAGCCAATTATCAGCTTTAAATTTTTATGAAACATTTGATAAAGATATAACAAGTGCAGTAATAAGTATTGTCACAACAACCTTTATAAGTGCTATATGTAGCAGTATATCTTTAATGGGTGTATTTGTTTCAGTAGTGCCATTATTTGTATATGAGTGCACAGGATTAATTCAGACGGCAGTTCTGGCAAGGCTACAATATTCATTTAGTGGAAGATATGCTGTACGAACGGGAATATATATAGATAACATGTAAAAAATAGGATTAATTAGAGTTATATAAAGAAAGAGCACTTTAGCCAAAGAAATTTAGGTTAAGGTGCTTTTTTTATGCCCTAAAAGGAGGTGGTCACAGCAGCAACACACATCAGGGAAAGCCTGACTAATTTTAGTTCCGGGAGTAATCCCGTTTATTATAGAAACAATTATATAATGCAGATAAGAATGGATGAATGACATCTTGATCCGAATGATTCCAAGGGAATGGTAAGAGAAAAGGGTGAGTTCATGCTTGGTCTTTGTGAGCAGTGTATCGGAGACAGCTTAAATTCAAGACAGAAGTCAATCATTGACCGCTGCGTGAGAAAGCTGTATATCGACATTGCAAGAAGCAAAGAGAAGTATATCCCGGTGATGAGTGATTTTTACGATATCCTTATGGCACAGCCGGAGGATGAGGCAAAGGACATTGCATTGTCTTTGGAGCTTTTCGTAAATGGTTCGCTTAACATCTTCAATCACCAGACAAATGTGGATGTAGACAACAGATTCACAGTTTATGGTATCAGAGATCTTGGTACGGAGCTTAGTCCTATCACAATGCTTGTCATGATGGAGTCTATCCAGAACAGGATTGTTGAGAATGGTAAGAGAGGCAAGGCAACATGGCTCTATATTGATGAGTTTCACGTCTTACTTAATTCCGAGTATTCTGCAAAATATCTGCAGCAGCTCTGGAAGAAAGTAAGAAAGCAGGGAGGTCTTTGTACTGGTATCACGCAGAACGTAGTAGATCTGTTGCAGAACTATACAGCAACAACAATGCTTGCAAACTCAGAGTTTGTAGCACTCTTAAAACAGGCGAATACAGACAGTTCCAAGATGGCGGAAGTTATCGGGGTATCAGAGGCACAGCTAAGATTCGTAACCAATACCGCATCGGGAATGGGACTTATTAAGTGTGGTTCTGTGGTGATTCCGTTTGATAATCAGATTAGCAAGGATACAGATTTGTACAAGCTGTACAATACCAACATTCACGAAAAAATCGAGATGATGAAAAAGCAGGCTGAAAATTAAGCCGGCTCGTTGTCATCTGAATTATTATTGTCTTCTAAAAGAGATGTATCAACTTCAGTGAGCAGCTCTTTTGGAAGGCATTTCTTTGTAATACTTATATTTTTTGATTTGTATGTAAGCTGTGTATATAGTGGTGCACCAATTGGTTTTTTAAAGATTGCAAATATCTTTCCTGGCGGTTTTGGAACTATGGAACGGATATCTCTGTTCTTGGAGTGACTCCTGTAAAGTGGAGAAAAGTCATTGAGAGGATTACTGAGACTTGATATAATGATTAAAGGGTCAAAAGGTATCATCGATGCATGCGTAGCATGTAGTAATCTGATTAATCATAAACGAGGGGGAAAAATGGAAGTATACTTTTGCTGAATACTTACCAATATAATGACAATAGAGAGTATACGTCGATAAAACCTTTTAAAGATGATGTGACACAGATTTCCTTGATAAACGCAGCCAATGAGAAGAACACCTTTACAATTGGAGGTATTTTAGAACAGGCTGATTTAAAGGAATATGGTTTTTGGGAATTGACACCATACCCGGTCAGAATTGTCGTACCTGATGCGGATGCAAGGAGCTGTGACTGGTTTAGTATGCCATCAGATGAGGATGATTATACGGAATATGCCAGAAGCGTCATGGATGAATATTTTCCGATTGCGGCAGAGGATTCTTATGTAGAGCAGGGATATACCGTGAGAATTGCCCGCACAGATGCTATGGTTAAAATGCTCAATATAGCTATAGTTCTTGTTGAAATTGTGATGTATGGTTTTGTTATCCTGCTCGTTCTTATGGGATTTACAAGTGTAATTAGTACGCTGACGACAAATATCAGAATCAGAAGCCGTGAGTTTGCAGTATTAAAGAGTGTTGGAATGACAAATAAATCACTTTGCAGGATGTTATATAGTGAAAGTGTTTTTTGCGTTTTAAATGCACTTGTTCCGGGAGTGATACTTGGAATTGCAATTCCGTTGTTAATTAATTTATCTATTCGGAAGGCTTTTCCGGTGTTGTATCATATTCCGTGGGCGACATTGTTTTGTGGTATATTTGTTTTGATAGGAATTGTGTTTTTTATCACACGAACTGAAATTCACAAGATAAGAGATAAAAGTATTATTGATGAAATAAGAATGGATATTATATAAATTATTTGTGGGCTGTGCATGAACTCAATGATTATATGGGCAGAATTCTTGAGGAAATCTGTACGCAGTATTTATGGAAACACTGATAGAACGCAGTGGATTATTTTGTTACACGAAAATACATTATTTCCTGTTCTCAAAAACCGGATTTACAAAAAGGTGCATGGAAAAGGCAGTAGAGATGGGAAATGTGTCATTAGTAAAATATGAAGATATTATTGACGCGATGACTCATCATTACCGGTGAATTTGACCTGTCTGCTATTATACGAAGGGAATATTATATGAAACAGAAACTGTTAGATGAACTAATGAAGGTATCGGAAGAAGAACAGAAATATCTGGACGGCCAGGGTAACATTGAAAGACAATTGTATGTGAACGAAAAGCTAGAGGAAATAGACAGGGAACGGCTGCTTCGCAGAGGACAGCTTATTACAGTACGTCCGCATAGCCGTTTTGTTGATTTCCCGGAACACAGACACAATTATGTAGAGATTATGTATGTGGTCCAGGGCAGTATTACGCATTATATAGAAGGAAAAGAATTAGTACTTCATAAGGGAGATGTCCTGATGCTGAACCAGCAGGTGGTGCATTCAATAAAAAGAGCGGATTATCAGGACATCGGTATCAATTTTATCGCACTGCCGGAATTCTTTGAGATACCTTTATCAATGCTCGGTGAAGAAAATGTCCTTGCCAGGTTTGTGACAGGTGTATTCAGGCAAAAAGATCCGGTTTCACATTATCTGCTGTTCAGACTGCAGGAAAATGAACAGGTTGAAAACCTTATGGAAAATATGGTGGAATCAATGCTGCACGGATATGCTGACGAAGATATTATAAACCAATATTCTATGGGAATTGTATTTTTGTATCTGCTGAAGCATCTGGAAAATCTTAGTCATAACTCTTCTATGGACTATAAGGAGACTGTAGTCCAGGCAGTGCTCGGATATATTAACAGTGACTGTAAAAATGCCAGTCTGACAAGAATTGCAGAGGAAACGCATCAGTCAATGACAACTTTGAGTAAGCTGATAAAAGAAAAAACCGGATACAATTTTCAGGAGCTTTTGCAAAGAAAAAGATTTCAGATGGCAGAGCATTTGTTAATGGATACAGACCTTACCATTGAGGAAATTGCTCTTGATGTAGGGTATGAGAACCAGAGCTATTTCTTTAAGCAGTTTAAAAACAGATATGGTGTGACACCAAGGCGATACAGGATAGAAAATAAGTGATGAGAAAATAAGGACAGTTTTTTAGTCTAATGAGAGGCTAAAAAGCTGTCTTTATTTTTGTTATCGTGAGAACCAAAAGAAAAAGCTTTGCTAGGAGGTATCTCATGAATAAATTAAACGCAGTTATTTTTGATCTTGATGGAGTTATATGTTTTACGGACAAATATCATTTTCAGGCATGGAAGAAGCTGGCAGATGAAGAGGGAATATATTTTGATGAAGAAATAAATGACCGATTAAGAGGGGTCAGCAGGATGGATAGCCTTGATATCATATTAGAGAGAGCATTCAGGGAATATACGCAGGAGGAGAAAACGCAGATGGCAGCAAGAAAAAATGAAAGCTATGTGCATTTACTTGATCAAATGTCTCCTGCGGATTTATCGGTTGAGGTAAAGGACACACTTGATGAATTAAGAAAGCGAGGCTATAAGCTTGCGATAGGATCAAGCAGCAAGAATACAAAGAAAATATTAAAACAAATAGGTCTGGGGGATTATTTCGATGCGATAAGCGATGGAACGAACATTACAAAATCAAAACCTGATCCGGAAGTGTTCCTAAAAGCTGCTGAAATGCTTGGTGAGAAACCTGAGAATTGTATGGTTGTTGAGGATGCGCTTGCCGGAATAGAAGCTGCATATGCAGGGGGCTTTGAAAGTGCAGGGATTGGAGCTGCCGGCACTCATAAAAATGTGACATATCCAATCCATACGTTTTCAGATTTATTAGCTATCTTATAATAACGGAACAATTTGTATCAGACGGACTTCCAATAAGTCTAATGTGGCATTCAACTCTAGAATACCATCAGAGGTTACATCGGCTAATCTTTGATGGAATCCGGGGGTGGATGCCTTTTTTAGCAGATCAAATTCATGTGGAGTGGTAGGCTCTAATGCGCCCATGGCAATCCATTGATCAAAAGAACTGCCGTGTGAACGGTTTATGTATGTATCGGATACTTTGTAATGTCCTTCGGGAATATCAGATAGCTTACATTTGACAGTAACAGGTTCGGAGTCTGTAAATACGGTATATCTGTCGGTTTCTGTCATGTCAAATCTCTCGCCGTTAGCATACAGATAGTTAAAATGCTGATAATTATAGAGCATTATCTGATAGCTTGTATCTTTTCGTGTAATAAAATATCCGTCACCACGCCCGAGAAACTCGTCACCTAATTGCTGTAAAAGTGTGTAGGCATTATAGCTTGCTTTTGGAATGCCGTTTGTAGTGAACAGACCAAGTCCACCAAAGAATAATTTGTTTGGAAGAGCTGCATCGGCCATGAGATCGGTAAGCGCCTGATATGTAAAACTGCTTAGTCGGTCATAGTTTTCAAGTATGTTTTTTACTATATAGCAGGATTTATAACAGGTATCATTAAGCAGGTCCTGCTGACTTGGCGTATTATTCCATTCTGACAGGTATATAGGCATATTGCCAAGTTTTAACTGGCGGCGTTCTCTCAGCACCTGCATAACAAAATCCTTAAGTCCGTCAGGTGATTCGGAAAGGCTCATAGTATAAACAAATCCGAATGATTCTTTTGTGTGATTGTTTGTATTCATAAGCTTTGTGTCGTAGTAAGTAAAGCTGAGACTGTCTGGAACACAGCCGTTGCTCCTGCACCAGTCAAGAAAATGTAAATACCAATTCTCGTATTCATCTGAGACTATATAGAAAGTCGGAGGCAGACAAAATTCCAAGTCATTACAGAAGCCTTTTAGACAAATATATGTTTCTTTATAAAATTCAAAAAAATCCTGTTCTTTTGAAAATCCAAAAAGATTATTGTCTGTGTTTGGCTGGTTCCAAAGACCAAACTTCCATGTTTTGATTACATCAAGACCATATCGGGCAGCTATGTGGCGCAAGAATTCTAAAACCAGCTGACACCATGATGCGACAGAATTTGGCTGACTGACATTTGAGCCGAATAATCGTTTGTTTGGATATTTTGCAAGTTTTTCGGGCATATATGATAACTGAATCCACGGCTTTAGATTATTGTCTGTCACAAAATCAAGTATTTTATCAAGATACGAAAAACTATATACAGGTGAGTCGTTTGGCATTTCGGTGTACACATGTAGATCATCCGAAAAAACACCACATAATTTGATGTACTCAAAACCTACAGCCAGTTGCAACTGGGTTAGCATTTGCTGTACATCACTTATCAGTACATCGCTTGCGCGACCTACAGTCATCATTTTTTTCCAGGTGTTTATCAGATGTATCGTACTTCCGGAAACGGAAAAATCTATTATGCGGTCAGCAGTCGGAGTTGTAACATTGGACGATATGTCATTTATTAAGTATTTTTTGAGTCCGGCAATATAGTTATGCTGCTCAATCTGCTGGTGAGAGTTCTCTTTATTGCTTTTTTGTTCTTTTCTGTATTCTTTTGGCAGCATATCATATTGCTTTTTGAAAAGAGAGACAAATGCATGACTGCTTGAGAAACCACTGTCAATAGCAATTTCATCAATATTTTTATCGGTTGTAGACAGTTCCTGCACGGCATGCATGAGGCGGTACTGATTTAGATAACTCAAAAAATTCATTCCATAATATTCTACAAAGAATTTTGACAGGTATGGTACCGATAAATGAACTTCATCAGCCAATTCTTTTAATGTGATATTTTCTGTATAGCGCTGTTGGATAATCTGAGATATTTCAGAGAGTCTCATAGCATATTTGTGGTTTTTCTTTTCCTTTGCAGTAGAGAGCTTTATACGGAAATTTCTATAAAAAATATCCATAACTTTATATATGTAAGCCCAGTTTCGCAGCTCATATCCCTCTTTTTTATCAATGTTGGTCTTTATTATATGTGCAATCAGAGAGCGTAGTTCAGAAATTGCTTCCGGGTGTTCAGATACCGTGCTGACACAAAAGAAACGAGGTTGAGAGGGTATCGGAAGAATCTGCGTAAACAGAGACTGGTTGAATAATATGGTTACAATTACGCAGTTTACACCATGTAGTTCATGCAGCATCAATGGATCAACACAGAATACGTCATCAGCTTTAAGACTATAGATATGGTCATCAAGCTGTAACGAGCAGTTTCCGGACACGATCATTGAAAACTCAAAAAAATCGTGCATGTGCTGACGTAAATGGTCAAAGCGCTGCATTGTACAGCGGATTGGCATATGTGTATCGTTATCTGAAATAAGATAGTAATTCTCTGACATAAAAACCTCCGTATTAATTAAAAATTTGATTATATATAAATTAAAACATGAATGGAATATGAAAATCAATAAAAACATATAATTTTTAATCTATTTTTTGACAAGAAGAATAGAAAACCGGGCTTGAGAAAATTGTAAAGCAAAAAATATTAAAAAGTAGACTGAAACAGATAAAAAACAAAATCACATGATTATTAATCAAAACCTATAATAACAGTATAGACGAGGTGATAAAAATGAGTGAACCAATTTTAAAAGTTGAAAACATGAATAAGAAATTTGGAAGTACGGTAGCTTTAAATGATGTATCGCTTTCGGTGTATCCGGGAGAAATCAGAGGACTTATCGGAGAGAATGGATCAGGAAAATCTACAGTTACTTCTATAGTAGCTGGAATGCAACCATGCGATAGCGGTAAGATGTTTTTTAAAGGGCAGGAGTGGAAGCCGCAAAGCATGATTGATGCATTGCATAGAGGAATAGGAATGATCGTTCAGGAAAGCGGAACGATACAGGGAGTGACAGTTGCAGAAAATATTTTTCTTGCAGAGACTGAAAAATATAAAAACAAATTCGGGCTTGTGAACAGAAAAAAAATGAATGCTGATGCAACTGAGGTTATGAAAAACATCGGAGTAAATGATGTGACAGGCGATATGCAGATGCAGCAGTTGGATTTTCAGACAAGAAAGCTGGTTGAGATTGCGAAGGTGGTAATGAAACAGCCACAAATACTGGTAATAGACGAGACAAGCACGGCTCTGTCACATGACGGAAGACAGGTACTGTACGATATTATGAATCGTTTCCGGAAGGAAAACAAATCAGTTATTTTTATTTCACATGATCTGGATGAGATAATGGATGTCTGTGATACATTAACCGTCTTAAGAGATGGAAAGATAATAAGAACATTTGTGAAAGAGGAATTTGAGGCAGGTGCTATTCGTGCGAGCATGATAGGAAGAGAACTTCAGGGTGATTATTACAGAAGTGATTTTAAAGCAACTTCACAGCCTCAGGTAGCACTTGATGTTAAGAATCTTATTTATGGAGACAGACTTAAAGATATATCTTTTCAGGTAAAAAAAGGCGAAATAGTAGGAATCGGCGGTCTGGCGCATTGTGGAATGCATTCACTTGGAAAAGTGTGTTTCGGAGCGTTAAAGCCTGAATCGGGAAGTGTTTCGGTAAGCGATGGAACAATCATTGACAGTCCTTCAAAAGCAATGAAAAAGAGACTCGGATATGTTTCAAAAGACAGAGATGTTGAGTCATTGTGTTTGAATGCCAGCATAGAGGATAATATTTCAATTGCCGGAATGAGCGAGTTTGCAATAAAAGATTTTCTTGTATTAAAAAACAGAGAAAAGAAATATGTAGATAATCAGATTAAAGAGTTGTCTATTAAATGTGCGGGAAGAGAACAGTCAGTTTCACAGCTTTCGGGTGGAAATAAGCAGAAGGTTGTTTTTGGAAAATGGATAGGCTGCGGAAGCGAAATCATCATTCTTGACTGTCCGACACGAGGCGTTGACATCGGAGTTAAGCAGGCTATGTATCAGCTGATGGTAAAACTGAAAAATGAAGGAAAATCCATTCTGATGATTAGTGAAGAATTACCGGAACTCATAGGAATGAGCGACAGAGTGCTCATCATGAAAGATGGAGAAATTACAATGGAGTTTGAAAGAAGTGAAAATCTTTCTGATTCACAGATCATCGAATATATGATTTAGGAGGCAAAGGAAGGATGACAAAAAGTAAAAAAATGATAATAGGGACATTGCCTTTTGTAGCACTTATAGTCCTTTTTGCTATTTTTTGCGGGATTGTAAGCAGCAAAGGGTATCGTCTGGATATGTACATTAAAATCGTATTTAACGAGGGCATTGTATTATCAATTGTAGCAACAGGGGCAATTTTTATATATACGCTGGGTTCTTTTGATATCAGTTTAGGAGCAGCGACTTTGTTTGCGGCGACACTGGGGGTTATGACATATAATGCGACAGAAAATATTGGATGGATGATACTGGTTATCATGCTTGCAGGAATTGGATGCTCTTTACTGAATTCGGTTCTGGCATCAATATTTCATATTCCGGTCTTTGTTACAACGGTTGCTATGATGTCTGTTTTGTCAGCTATTGCATCACAGATTATTACGACAAAAGGTGGTGCGGTAGGCGGAATAAGCATTCCGAGTGCAGTAGTAAAGTCCCTTGATACATCAGTATTCAAAGTGATAGTACTTGTAGTCTGGGTAGCAATTTGTATTTTCATATTTAACTATACGAAATTTGGAAGAAGAGAGAAATTTGTGGGTGGAAACCCTGTATGTGCCCAACTTTCGGGTATTAAATACAATAATTATGCTATTTTAGGTTTTTTAATGGCAGGAATAGGCGTTGGAATAGGAGCATTTATGACCCTTGTATATACACCGTCGGTTACAACCACTACAGCAGGTGATATTGGAATGAACATCATGGTGGCAATTGTTTTTGGAGGCATGCCGATTTCGGGAGGTGCGAGATCAAAGATATATGCGGCTGTAGTCGGAGGATTCTCATATATTGTTTTAAATAACATACTGGATCTGCTTATTGATTCAACATCAGGATATGGAATCACACAGATAATCAGTGCGGTATTTTTCCTTGTAGTAGTTTATGTCGCGAGCGCAAACTATCGCTCACAGATGTTACCGAGATAATTAAGAATTTAGCACATAGTGTGTTAAAGATATATTCACCAGGAATAGGGAGGAAGAAAAGTATGAAACTTAAAATGAAGAAACTGGTAAGCCTTGGTCTTGTTAGTGCAATGTCACTAACAATGCTGGCAGGCTGCGGAAACAGTAATGGGGCAACAAATGACACAGGCTCTTCAAAAAATCAGGAGTCAAAAGCTGCAGGAGATGTAAAAATAGGTGTTTTGGTTCAGGACGTAAGTGGTGAGGAGGCGCTTGGATTTAGAGCCTATTATGAGGACTATGTGGCAGACCAGTATGGTGTAACTTTTACATATACAGATGAGTTAAAGGATGCTGCAAGTGAGAAATCAGCAATTGAAAAATTTGCATCACAGGGATATCAGGCTGTTATCTCACTTTCAAGTAATGATCGTGCACTTCAGATTGAAACCTGTGAAGAAAATCAGATATATTATGCGGTTGCAGCTGGAAATATTGATGATGATCAGTTTGAACAGTACAAATCAAATGAGTGTTTTCTTGGACAGGTCGGACCAAGCATGCAGACAGAGTATGAAGCCGGTGTAGATATGGGTAAGTTCTTTGCAGATAAGGGAATTAAGACAGCTGTAATTTACGGAGCATTTATTCCAAATCCAATGCATGTATATCGTGTGGCCGGTGTTCTTTCAGGATTAGGACTTGCATATGATGGTTCAACAGAAGAAGACGAAGTAGTTGGAAAGCTTTTTGCAAATCAGGGTGTTGATGCTTCAAAAATCTCAGGAGATATCAAAATAGTTTCTTATCTTCAGGGATATGGTGATACAACAACAGATGAACTTAATGCAGCGATTCAGGCAGCTCCGGATGCATTTATTTCAGTAGGAATGGCAACAACATTCTTCACACAGCAGTTAAATGCAGCAGGAATAGAATTCTCTGATATTGATTCATTTACAAAGAGCAATGGTGAGGCTATTTCAGAAGGAAAACTTGTATATCTTGCAGGTAAATATTCATCATCTGTAGGCCCTGCTTTTGCATTGGTTATGAATGCAGTAAACGGTAATGTAATCCGTGATGCAGAAGGAAACGCTGTATCAATCAGCCAGAATTATCAGGTTGCAACAGATGAGGCAACATTTGATGAATTTTTCAAGACAGATAATGGAGACAATCCAATTTACAATAAAGAAACATTAGATACTATAATTGGAGATTCTGTTACCTGTGACGACATTACCAAGCTCGTAGAGTCGAAATAACCTATTTTTCATTATCAGGTCACGGCTTCTAAAGGGAGCCGTGCTCTCTCCAGATAGATGATGGCAGAGATATCATTTATTTGGAGAGGGTATGGACTATCCCTAAAAAGAGAGGAGAAAAAATATATGAACAATAAACACTGGATAAAGAATTTATTTGGAGCAATAGCAATCCCATTGCTCGTAGCAATATTACTTCAGGGATTATGTATCATAAAAGGAAGAACGATGATTGCAAATATGACAAGCTTTGATAATTTTGTTGTTTATATAGCAATCGTAATGATAACAACCATTGCATTATCAATCAACTTAAATAGCGGACGATTCGATTTTTCGCTGGGTTCTATGGCAACACTTTCATCTGTACTTGGAGCCAAGATCACATATTCGGTTCTTGATGGTGGGAATTACAGTGCTTTGATGATGTTTGTTTTAACACTGCTTATCGGTATGCTGCTTGGTCTTATATCGGGAATTTTATATGTAGTACTTCATTTACCGCCAATTATTACGTCACTTGGTGTGACACTTATTTATGAGGGTATTCTTTTTACAATAACAGAAGGACGTTATGTAATGAAAGAAGTACAGAATAAGTCAATGACAGCTTTTACAGGAAACTGGATTTACGCAGCGATCATTATAGTAGCAGTACTCCTTATTTCTATAGCTATATTTGATTACACCAAATTTGGATATGATTACAACGCACTCAAAAACGGACAGAAAGTTGCAGTAAATACAGGAATAAAGGAGATTCCAAATGCAATAGGCTGTTATGTGATTTGTGGTGGACTTATGGGAATTGTAGGATTTTTAAATGCTGCAAGAAATACGACAATAAACGGAGGCCAGTTAAATTTCGGTTCGATCAGCATTATGTTTACTGCGTTCCTGCCTATGTTCATAGGTTCTTATATAAGCCGGTTTACAAATGAGAAGATTGGATTCTTCCTTGCAGCACTTTGCATGTCAATGCTTAATTCAACATTTGCTGTATTCTCAAACGAGGTAAATGCTTCCATGCAGGCGATTATCAACGCAGTACTTCTTGTAGTATTTTTGATATATCTGAGCAATGAGCAGCTGCTTGTAAAAATTTTTACAGGAAAAAGAAAGGCATAACAGGGAGGACATCAGCATGATAAATTTGACAAAAAAACCATTTTTTCTGGCACAGGAAGATATAGAATGGGTTGAAAATACAAAGAATTCTATGACAGTTGAGGAAAAAATAGGACAGCTATTTGTTCCTATTGGATATTCAGGGGATTCGGATTATCTGGATAATGTTATGCTTTCGCATCATATTGGTGGAATAATGTACAGATGTGGTGAGTCAAAAGAAATGCAGCAGACTCACAGATATCTTCAGGAGCATAGCAGGATTCCTCTTTTGATAGGAGCTAATCTAGAAGATGGTGGATGTGGAATTGCAACAGACGGTACACAGTACGGCAAACAGATGCAGGTAGCTGCAACTGCAGATACAAAGGATGCTTACAGACTTGGAAAGGTAAGCTGTAGTGAAGGTGCTGCAGTTGGCTGTAACTGGGCATTTGCACCTGTTGTAGATATTGACAGAAATTGGAGAAATCCGATAACTAACGTCCGTACATATGGTGATGACCCTGATCGTGTTTTAGAGTGTGGACTAAATTATATGAAGGCTGCAAAGGAGGAAAATGTACTTGTTGCAATTAAGCATTTTCCGGGAGATGGCTGTGATGAAGTCGATCAGCATATTCTGACAAGTGTAAATAGCCTTTCCTGCGAAGAATGGGATGCTACATATGGAAAGATATATGGCGGTCTTATAGAGGCGGGAGCACAGACTGTCATGGTTGGACATATTGCGCAGCCTGCATACCAGAAGCTGTACAATCCGGATTTTCCGGACAAACTTGTTCCTGCAACACTCTCACCTGAGTTGTTAAAGGGATTACTTCGTAAGAAGCTTGGATTTAACGGTCTTATAGTTACAGACTCGACATGTATGGTTGGTTTCAGCTGTGCAATGAAGAGAGAAAAAGCTGTTCCGTATGCGATTGAAGCAGGGTGTGATATGTTTCTTTTCAATAAGGATCTGGATGAAGATTATAATTATATGCTTGAAGGCTACAAACAGGGAATTCTTTCAGAACAGAGACTTGATGAAGCTATAACAAGAATCCTTGCAACAAAAGCGGCGCTTGGATTACATAAGAAAGCTAAGAATGAAATCGTGCCAAATGAAGCAACATTAAATATCTTAAAAAATGAAGAGCATGTTAAATGGGCGAAAAACAGTGCGGATAAAGCTGTTACACTTGTAAAAGATACAGCAGGTATTTTACCTCTTAGTCCGCGAAAAACAAAGAAAGTCCTGTTAGAGATAATGGGAGATTTCCCATCAAATGAGCGAGTTCTGGAAAGTTTCAGAACAAAACTGTCCGATGAGGGATTTGAAGTTACAGTATATGAACATGAGAATTTTGAGACTGCCAGATTTGATGTTGAAACATTTAAAAAGAGCTATGATCTTGTAATCTATATCGGAAATGTGGAGAATGCATCGAATAAAGTTACTAATCGTCTTTCATGGTATACATTCTGGGGTAATGGTAATAATGTGCCGTGGTTTGTGGCTGAAAGACCGGTAGTGTTTATAAGTCTTGCAAATCCGTATCATCTTGTGGATGTTCCGATGATTAAGACATACATCAACGGATATTCAAATAGCGAGTATGTTATTGAGAGCGTTATGGATAAATTAATGGGGAGAAGCTCATTTACAGGTAAAAGTCCGGTGAATCCATTCTGCGGAAAAGAATATTTGAAATGGTAATTATGATAGAGAGAAGAAACTGTTATGGAAAAAAATACTGAATTATTGAGTAAAGCATTGAGATTATTACCAGAAGTTAAAAATACAGTAGTTCATCCGAATGAGGGACAGGAATATTCAAAACCACTGGGAAAAGGTGACTCAGTTCGAATTGATTTCGGAAGACATCTTGTTGGTCATCTTAAATTAAAGCTGGGATATACTGATTCGCATCCGGATGCACCTGTATGGCTTAAATTCTCGTTTGCAGAGAATTTAAAGGAATTTGATGAGGATGTTGAAAATTATAACGGATGGATATGTTCGGCATGGGTACAGCAGGAACAGGTTCATGTGGATGTTGTTCCAGGAGATTATGAACTTCCTAGAAGATATTCATTCAGATATGTAAAAATTGACGTACTTGACATAAGCTCAAAGTTTAATCTTGTTATAGAGGAGGCATGTGCAACAGCACTTTCATCGGCAGATGAAAGCAGATTATTGCCTTATAGTAATTCTGATAAGGAATTGGTGAAAATTGATCGTATCGCATGTAATACATTACATGACTGTATGCAAAAGGTTTTCGAGGACGGACCAAAGCGCGACAGAAGGCTTTGGATGGGAGATCTCAGGTTACAGGCACTTGCAAATTATGAGACATATCAGATGAATGATATGGTAAAGGGCTGTCTGTATCTGTTTGCGGCGCTGCCTATGGAAAATGGTCAGGTTGGCGCATGTGTGTTTTTAGAACCTGAGCCGGAGGTGGATGATACCGTAATGTTTGATTATTCGCTCCTTTTTATTACAGCATTGTGGGATTATTATAAACATACTAATGACAGAGAGGCCCTTGAAGATTTATGGGATACTGTAAAAACACAGATTTCTCTGGGTATAAAACAGGTGGGAGAAGATAATGTTGTAAAAGATAGTGATATAATTGGCTGGTGTTTTCTTGACTGGTCGCTTGAACTTAATAAGCAGGCAGGCGCACAAGGCGTTTTACTGTATGCAATGCAAAGTGCGATTGCCATCGCAAAAGAAGTAGGTAAAAATCGTGAAGCGGAGTGTTTGTTTGAGACATATGAATTATACAGAAAAGCTGCCAGACTTAAATTTTATGATGAAAATAAAGGGCTTTTTACAAGTGGCGCAGATAAACAGGTGTCATATGCAAGTCAGGTCTGGATGGTTTTAGGTAATGTTATAGAACCGGAAATGGGACTTGAAGTATTACATAATGTTGCTGCTGAGAAAGATGCGGTAGAGATGGTTACACCATATATTTATCATTACTATATAGAGGCGCTGCTTAAATGTGGAGCAAAAGATGAGGCTCTTGCGGTAATGAAAAATTACTGGGGAGGAATGGCAGAACTTGGTGCAGACACATTCTGGGAATTATATAATCCAAAGAACCCTGATGAGTCTCCTTATGGAGGAACAATCGTCAACAGTTATTGCCATGCATGGAGCTGTGCACCGGCATATTTTCTTCGCAGATATTATAGTGAAAAGTAAAAGATAATGAGGTGCCTGCATGAAAAAAATTGGAAATAAAGTGTTATTGATGATAGCAGTATTTGTTGTGATATTTGGAATCAATACAGCAGTTTCTGTCCGGACGCAAAAAAGTGTAAAGCTGGCAGGAGCCAGAATAACAGAGCAATACATACCGATTCAGACAGAAATTTTTAATATTCAGAAGAGTATGGAACGCGGTCAAAAATATCTTAATATCATAAGTCTTTATGATGACGACGATTTAAGACAACAGCTGGAGACTTCTCTGGCTGATGAAATAACAACTATTGCAGAAAGTGAGAAATCAATATCTGCATATCTTGAGAAAATGGATCAAACTGATCTGGCTGATAAAATCAAAAACTATGAGGAGTTTCTGGATAGTGTTATAGAGCAGTTTAATGTTATTCAGGGATATGTGGATAGTGGTGATTTTGCACAGGCCAATATGGCACTTAGTGTTGATTTTCAAAATCTGGTAAAAGAGGAAGGCGAACCGGCAGAGACAGCTTTGACAAAATCACTTGAGCAGGGAATTTCGGATTTGTCAGAGCAATATAACAAATCGGTTCAAACAAATCTTTTAATGACCAAAATTTTATTTTCATTTTTCATTGTAGTAGCGACAGTAGTTATTTTTATTATGAGAAAAACTGTAAGCAGACCGGCACACGAAGCAAGCAGTCAGCTTAGTGAGATAATAGAAAATATAAACAATAATGAGGGAGATCTGACAGAGCGTATAGATATTAGAACAAATGATGAGATTGGTCAGTTGTCAAAAGGAATAAATGATTTTATGGGGCAATTACAATCAGTTATATGTAAGATATCAAAACAATCTGAAATGATGCAGAAAACATTAGGACTGATGAACACAGAAGTTAACAGCTCAAACGATAATGTAAATTATATTGCTTCAATGATGGAACAGATTACAGCAAGCATGGAGGAGATTACAGCATCGGTAGAAGGCTTAAGCTCAAATACTCAGGATGTACTCGCTTCTGTAGAAAGTGTCGGAGAGCAGACAAAGGAAGGCGTTGCTATAGCTGCTGACATTAAGGCGCTGGCAATTGGTGTAAAAGAAGCAACTGAGAATAAAAAAACAGAGATTTCGGATATCATAGCCGAAAAACAAAATGTACTGTCTTCTTCGATAGAGGAGAGCAGGCAGATTGGAAATATTGATAATCTGACAAATGATATATTAGATATTGCAAGCCAGACAAATTTGTTAGCGCTGAATGCTTCAATAGAGGCAGCGCGTGCAGGTGAAGTTGGAAAGGGATTTGCTGTTGTTGCAGAGGAAATACGTCAGTTGGCGGAGAACAGTAAAAATACAGCAAGTGATATTCAAAATATCAGCGTCGGAGTAGTGAGAGCCGTTAACCAGCTTATGTACAATGCACAGGATCTTATGAATTTTGTGCGTGACAGGATCATGGATGATTACGCAGGTTTTGAGGGGGCAACAGATATGTATTATGAAAAAGCAGAGCATATGGATGCGGTAATGGCTGTTTTTGATAAAAATGTTGTGAATCTTCAAACTGTAATGAGCAGAATTAATGATGGAATTGGCAATATATCAGCGGTGGTAGAGGAAAACGCACAGGGCGTAAGCCGTGCAACCGAGAATGTATCAGAGCTTGCAGCTTCAATTGCAAATATCAAAGAACATGCTGTTGAAAATGTAGAGTCTTCAAAGCAGTTAATGAATGAGATAAATCATTTTCAAAAAATATAGAAATTGTATCAGGAGATGATATGACTATGAGGAAAAGAATTGCATTTCTTGCAGGTGCAATCAGTTTTGATAATCAAAACAGGGTATTGGGAGGAGTTTTAAAACGTGCATCAGAACTTGACATGGATGTATATGTGTTTACATGTTTTGTAAATTATGATGAGTCAGAGGAGAATAAAGTAGGCGCATTTAGAATCATGGATTTACCGGAGTTTGATTTGTTTGATGGAGTAATTTGCATGAAAAACTCTATACAATATGAGCCAGCGGTAAATTCTCTGATAGCACGAATAAAGAAAAGTAAGGTTCCAGCTGTAAGCGTGGATGAAAAAGTTGATGGAATGTATAATGTCGGAATTAGCGACTACAGCAGTCAAAAAGATATTGTGGAACATTTGATTGAGACACATGATCTTAAAAAGATAAATTATGTCTGTGGTATTTTGCAGGGCAAAGAAGGCCGCGAACGATATAATGCATATAGGGATGCAATGGAAGAACATGGCATCCCTGTTTGTGATAATCAGATTTATCACGGCAATTATAACAGGGAGAGTGGCAGGAAAGCTGTGGAGCAGTTTATGAAATATAATATGCCACAGGCAATCGTCTGTGCTAATGATGCAATGGCAATTGGAGCGATGGAACGTTTGCAGCAGAATGGTTACAGGATACCTGAAGATGTTATAGTAACAGGATTTGATAATGATGAATTATCAGAGTTTTTTGTGCCATCACTTACAACGGTTGACAGAAGACAGGAGCTTCTTGGTAAAAATGCAGTAAATCTTTTGTTTGAACGATCAGATGATGTGAATGTACAAATTGATACAAAAACTATTTACAGAGAAAGCTGTGGCTGTAATATGCAGCCAGCGATGGAAATCAAGGATCTGAGAATGGAATATCAGAACAAATGTCTTATATATGAGGAAGCGTTGGATTCATTAAAATGTATGGAACTTGATCTTACGGGGCTTGAAAATATTGATGAACTATGTGAGAAAATGAAAAAATATGTTGTTGGATCCGATATGCAGAGCTTTTATATGTGTCTGTGCGATAAAAATGAATTGTTCGCGGATAAGTCGGTTTGTGATCATTTTACAGAGAAAGTAAGTATACCACTTGCGTATCAGAACGGAAAATTTTGTTCTTACGATGATTTTTTATCAAAAGAGATACTTCCGCTTGAAATAAGGGAAAAATCAAAACGAACATTTTATACTGTTACACCAATATATTATCAGCATATATGTTATGGATATTGTGTTTCTGACGGAAGCCTGTTTGCACTAAAAAGTGAGCTGTCTTATCTATGGACGGTAAATATAGGTATGGCTTTGGAGAATATCAGAAAATGGCAGTGGATAAACCGGATGAATGAAAAAATAAACAGAATGTGGAAATATGATATGCTGACTCAGGTGCTTAACAGAAGCGGTTTCTTTTATTGTGCAGAAACAATATTACAAAAAATAAAAGAAGAAAAAAGCAACGCATTTATAATTTTTCTGGACATAGATGGCCTTAAATCTGTAAATGATAATCTGGGACATGAAATAGGGGATGCTTTTATCGCAAAAATCGCAGGAATATTAAAAGAAGTTGTTCCAAAAGACTGCCTTATTATGAGATACGGAGGAGACGAGTTTGTAGTTTTCGGAAGTTGTAAGCAGGCAGGACGGATGCAAAGAATTGCAGAGGATATAAAGGCTGCGATAAAAACAGCCGACCAGAAAGAAAACCGCAGCTATCATCTGGCTGCAAGTTTAGGGTGTTCGTTGCATAAATCATACGAAATGGACAATTTAAACAGTCTGATTGAGCTGGCAGATAAGAAAATGTATGAGGAAAAGAAAAATAAAAGAAGATAACATTGCAGTAGAAAATAAGGACAGTTTTTTAGTCTAATGAGAGGCTAAAAAGCTGTCTTTATTTTTGTTATTCTTGCCTTATCAAATACGAAAGGGGACAGGGATGGATAACAGATATTACCTGGCAGTGGACATAGGGGCATCCAGTGGCAGACACATATTGTCTCATATGGAGAATGGGAAGATAATACTTGAAGAAGTATACAGGTTCCATAATGGAATGACAGAAAAAGATGGTCACAAGATATGGGATGTTGACAGGCTTTTCGAGGAAATACTAACCGGAATGAAAAAGTGCAGTGAAATCGGGAAAATGCCTTATAGTATTGGAATAGATACATGGGCTGTCGATTTTGTGTTACTGGACAATGATGACAGAAAGATTATGGATGCGGTTGCTTACAGAGATGACAGGACAGCAGGGATTGATAAAAAGGTGTATGAAGTAATTTCAGAGGATGAGCTTTACGCCAGAACAGGAATACAAAAGCAGAACTTTAACACCATATACCAGCTTATGGCAGTAAAAAGTCAGGAACCAGACGCATTCGAAAAAGCCAAAAGCATGCTTATGATTCCGGATTATCTTAATTTCCTTTTGACAGGAGAAAAGGTACAGGAATACACAAATGCGACCACAACACAGCTTGTGAATCCGGTAACAAAGGATTGGGATTATGAGCTTATAGACAGGCTTGGATATCCAAAAGATATTTTCGGGGAGATTAAAAACCCGGGAAGCGAAGTCGGAAAATTAAGATCAGAAGTAAGCCGGAAAGTTGGATTCGACTGTAAAGTTATTCTCCCGGCAACACACGATACAGCATCTGCGGTAATGGCAGTCCCAACGCAGAAAGATGATACGCTCTACATCAGTTCGGGTACATGGTCACTTATGGGAACAGAGCTTGTTTCGGCAGATTGCAGCAGTCTGAGTATGGAACACAATCTGACAAACGAGGGCGGTTATGATTACCGCTTCAGATATCTTAAGAATATAATGGGACTTTGGATGATTCAGTCTGTAAGAAAAGAGATTGTTCCTGATATGAGCTTTGGACAGATTTGTGAGCTTGCATCAAAAGAGCCGATAAAGTCTATTGTGGATGTAAATGATAACAGATTTCTGGCACCTTTAAATATGACAGAAGAGGTAAAGCGTGCCTGTGCCGAAAGCGGGCAGCAGGTGCCGGACAGCATAGCACAAATAGCTGCAGTTATTTATAACAGTCTGGCAGAATGTTATGCATCAACAGTAAAGGAAATAGAGGGACTTACCCATAAGAATTATGAATATATTCATATAGTCGGTGGCGGTGCAAATGCCGGATATCTTAATGAACTTACCGCAAATGAAACAAGAAAGACTGTCTATGCAGGACCGACAGAGGCTACGGCAATTGGAAATATTGCATCACAGATGATAGCAGATGGTAAGCTGAAGGATTTAAAAGATGCAAGACGATGCATTTTCGATTCTTTTGAAATAAAAGAATATAACCCAGATTTATAAACGATAAATACAGAATTGATATCACCAGGAAGGGAGAAACAAATGTTAGTAGAGACAAAAGCAAAGGTTGGAGTATTTGCGATAGCGCTTGGGGCGTACCTGCCACAGTTTCCAACACTCGTTCCGGAATTTGAGGCACAGTATGAGGCATTTAAAAAGACGATTCCGGATACCGTTGAGCTGGTAGATGGAGGAATTGTTACCACAAAAGAGCTTTCCATGAAGGCAGGAGATAAATTCCGGTCAGCAGATGTAGACCTGGTAATTTTACAGCTTCTTACATATGCGACAAGCTACAATATGCTTCCGGCGGTCAGAGACTTAAATGTACCGGTTGTTCTTGTGAATGTTCAAAAACGTAAGACACCGGATTATGCCAATACAGATACACCAACATGGCTTGGCGAGCTGTATGCATGTGGAGCAGTCGGAGAGATGGTTGCAGATCTTGAAAGAGCAGGAAAGAGACATGCAGTAATCACCGGTGTTGTGGAAGGTGGAGATGACTATGTGGCAGCGGAGATAGAACAGTGGTGTAAGGCAGCACAGGTCAGAAGAAGATTCCGTTATACCAATATCGCACAGATCGGAAGACCGTATCCGGGAATGATGGATCTGTATATTGATGAAACCAATCTGTATAACCGCATGGGACTTTATACAAAACAGTTTGACTGGGAAAAAATGTGGGCAATCGCAGATCATATCACAGACGAGAATGCAATCCGGACAAAGGCGGAAGATATTCTTGAGACATTTGATATAGCACCGGACAAAGACGGAAAAGCAGCTACCGTTGAGACGGTATGGGATATGGCAAAATACGTTGTGGCATTTGAAGAATGGGTAAAAGAGGAAGATCTTGGAATGGTGGCATCCCATTATGATGGTTATGCCCAGGGAATCGCAGGAAAGCTTGACAGTATGCTGATACCGGCATTTTCCATGCTTATAAAGCAGGGAACAGCCTGTGCAGTTGAAGGAGATATCAAGGTTGCTATGGCTATGAGTATTTTAAAAACAATTGCCGGTACCGGTCAGCTTTCAGAGATGTACTCCATCGACTTTAATGAGGATATCTGTATCATAGGACACTCCGGTTCAGGTGATGCGGCAATTTCACAGGCAAAAAAGCCAACCATGAAGATCGTCGATGTATTTCACGGAAAAACAGGAGGTGGATATCTGACACAGTTCTATCCACCGGCTGCAGATGTAACCTATCTTGGAATCACTCAGGACATGAACGGGAAATTTAAATTTGTTGCAGCAGAAGGTGTAAACGAGGAAGGTCCGATATTCACATTTGGAGATACCAATATGAGAACTCGCTTCTCAATCGGAGCAAGAGAATTCTGCAACCGGTGGAGTGAGGCAGGACCGACACATCACATGGCAGCAGCAGTGGGACGACACATTGATACCATACTTAAGGTAGCAAAGATACTGGATGTGCCGGTTGACATTATATGCAGATAAAATATAGTCATATCTATAAAAGTCACATTATAGTATGGCTTTACAGCAGCTAATCAAATACAAAATAGTAGTTTAAATATAGTAGAAAAATGAGGAAAATATCATGAGATTTTTAGATGCAGAATTTGTAAAAGGATTTATACGTATGGCAAATGACGGATGGGAGCAGGGATGGCATGAAAGAAATGGCGGTAATCTCTCCTATCGTGTGAAGTCTGAGGAAGTAGAGTCTGTCAAAGAGAACTTTGATCCAAAAGAGTGGCAGCCAATCGGAACAACCGTACCGGAGCTTGCCGGAGAATATTTCCTTGTGACAGGAAGTGGAAAATATTTCCGAAATGTAATAATCAAGCCGGAGGATTCAATCTGTATGATAGAGCTTGATGAAAAAGGTGAGAATTACCGTATTGTATGGGGACTTGTGAATGGTGGAAGACCGACAAGCGAGTTGCCTAGCCACCTTATGAATCTTGAAGTCAAGAAACAGCAGGATCCGGATTACAGAGTAGTGTATCATGCACATACAACAAACATTATTGCGCTCACATTTGTTCTTCCGCTTGAAGATAAGGTCTTTACAAGAGAACTGTGGGAAATGGCAACCGAGTGTCCTGTAGTATTCCCGACTGGAATCGGTGTAGTTCCGTGGATGGTACCGGGCGGAAGAGAAATTGCAGTGGCAACAAGTGAACTTATGAAGAAATATGATCTTGCCATCTGGGCGCATCATGGAATGTTTGCAGCCGGAAAAGATTTTGATCTGACATTCGGACTTATGCATACAGCAGAGAAGTCGGCAGAGATTCTTGTCAAGATGTTATCCATGAGACCGGATAAGCTGCAGACAATCACACCGGATAACTTCAGACATCTGGCGAAAGATTTTAATGTTACATTGCCGGAAGAGTTTTTATATGAAAAATAATACAATCGTATCACAGAAAAATAAAAGAATTGCAAAAAGGGTACGACTTCTCTTATATGATTAAATAAGGTATCATATAAGAGAAGTTTTTTGCATTAGCGGTTAATCTTTCTATGGTCGATTTAATTAGTACATAGCCTACAGAAAAAGGTTGCGTGAAGCCACATAAAAATGTATAATTAGGAGTAATGAATTTCATATTAAATGATATTGGAGGTACTCATGTCACAGTCGGTTACGATAAAGAGTAATAAATATGGAATCAATTTAATTTTAGATGCGGATATGCCATTTGCTGATTTGATAAAGGCAGTTGTGGAGAAGTTTAAGGCATCCGCCAATTTTTTTAAAAACGCAAAGCTTGCTATTTCATTTGAGGGAAGGCATCTTTCAGATGAAGAGCAGCAGCAGATAATTGCAGCTATTGAGGAAAATACCACAATTGAGATTTTGTGCATTGTGGAGAGTGGTACCGAGCAGGAAGCCATTATGAAGGAGCAGGTTGAGGCATTTAATGAGGCAGTGCAGAAGCAGTGCGAGAATGTTGCGACAGTCAGTGTTCCGGAGCAGTTTTACCGTGGTACGCTTAGGTCAGGCCAGGTGATTACCAGCGAGTCTTCGGTCACAATCATAGGTGATGTCAATCCGGGAGCCAAGATTATAGCTCAGGGCAATATCGTTATTCTTGGTGCATTAAAGGGCAATGTCCACGCCGGATGTACAGGTGACAGGAGCTGCTTTGTATTTGCACTTGACATGCAGCCGATTCAGATTCAGATTGGTGATTTGATTGCGAAGAGTCCGGACGATCCTCAGCCAAAGCACAGGGTAAGGCGCAAGGAAAAGCCGGCACAGGAGCAGGCACAGATAGCCATCGCAAAGGATGGATATATTTACATCGAACCAATTACTAAAAATATTTTAAATAGCATTTAGGAACGTAGGAGGAATAAAGTTCATGAGCGAAGTAATCGTTATCACATCAGGAAAGGGTGGTGTGGGCAAGACCACAACCACAGCAAATATTGGTACAGGTCTTGCACAGTTAAATAAAAAGGTTGTTATGATTGATACTGACATCGGACTGCGTAACCTGGATGTTGTTATGGGACTTGAGAATCGTATTGTATACAATCTCGTAGACGTCGTTGAGGGCAAATGCCGTATACGTCAGGCCCTTATCAAGGATAAGAAATATCCTGATCTGTGTCTGCTTCCATCAGCCCAGACAAGGGACAAGGATGCTGTTACACCGGAGCAGATGGTTGAGCTTATCAATGAGCTTCGTGAGGAGTTTGACTATATTCTGCTTGACTGCCCGGCAGGTATCGAGCAGGGCTTCAAGAATGCCGTTGCAGGAGCTGACCGTGCACTCGTTGTCACTACACCTGAGGTATCAGCAATCCGTGACGCTGACCGTATTGTTGGCCTTCTCGAGGCAAATGAGATGAAGCGCATTGATCTGATTGTCAACCGTCTGCGTGTCGATATGGTTAAGCGCGGTGATATGATGAATGTGGATGATGTAACAGAGATCCTTGCAGTCAACTTAATCGGCGCAGTACCGGATGATGAGCAGATTGTTATTTCTACAAACCGTGGTGAGCCGTTAGTTGGCTCAGACAGCCTTGCAGGAAAGGCATATATGAATATCTGCCACCGTATAATGGGCGAGGAGGTTCCTTTACTTGATTTAAATCAGAAGCATGGTGTATTTGAAAAGCTAAAGGATATGTTTAAGAAAAATTAAAGGGGGATACGTACCATGGGTATAATGGATTTATTTAAAAAGAAATCTTCTGGTAATGTTGCAAAGGATCGCCTGAAGCTGGTGCTGGTTTCTGACCGTGCAAACTGCTCATCGGAGATGATGGAGATGATGAAAAGGGATATCATTGAGGTTATTTCCCGCTATATGGATATTGACGCTGAAGCTCTTGATGTGAAAATCACAGAGACAGAGTCTGATTCTAACAACGGAATGGTTCCGGCACTCGTTGCCAATATTCCTATCCGTGACATGAAGCATCGTCCGGATCCAAGATAGAGTAAATAAAATAATATGATATGATAAGATATGAGGGTCAAAAGGTGTTTTGGCCCTTTAATTATTGTATTGAATAAAAAAGACTTGATTTGATATTAGAGTGTGATATACTTTAATACGTTACAAATAAATAAATTTTAGCAGAGTAGACACATGTGCGTTAAGTGCCGGATGAACAGGGAGTTGTCACCCGGACGAAAAGAAAATCTTGCGGTACATGAGTCGCATCCCGCTGCATCCGAAGATATTAATTATCTCCTGTTGTAGTTCGGTGAGGTCTGCAAAGGAGGTAATTTTTTAATGAAAAAATTCGTTACTTTGTTCACCGATTCTGCCCGAGAGCTTAAATCGGTCAGAACCATCACAACTATGGCAATGCTTGCTGCAGTTGCCGTTATTCTTGGATATTTCTCCATCGAATATGGACAGTTTATCCGTATCGGTTTTTCCGGTATTCCAAATGGTATCGTTGATTACCTGTTTGGGCCGGTTGCCGGAGCTGTTTTCCACGGAGCGCTTGACATCATCAAGTATCTGATGAAGCCTACAGGACCATTTTGTCCACAGCTTACACTTGTTGTAATGCTTGCAGGTGTTTTATATGGATGTTTCTTTTATAAGAAAAAGCTTACCATATGGAGAGTGCTTGCTGCGAAGTTTGTAGTAATGCTCATCTGCAATGTCATTCTCAATACTCTGTGTCTGCAGGTGCTGTATGGACAGGCGCTTATGGCAATTCTTCCAATGCGTGCACTTAAGAACCTTATTATGTGGCCGATAGATTCAATTGTCTTTTTCGGCATTGCAAAGGCACTGGAGCAGATTGGATTGTTCCGCACCTTCCGTAAACCGGAGCTTGTAAAGAATGCATAGCAACAGGTGAATGGACCGGGTACTCAAATGAGAGTACCCGGATTTTTTATTTAATGGAACGAAATACGTATAATGTGGTATGTGTATCATGTTCTTTATAATGTATATAAATGATAAAAAGAAACATAGCAACAGAATAATGCACAGACAATATAATGCACAAAATATTACAATAAAATAATATTTTAAGCGTTAAATGACAGTTTTTATTTATAATTTTAAGCATAAGTGCCTTTAAACTGACAATTGTGAGGTATTTCGCATTTTTAATGAAAATTGTTGACACAATATATTGAACGTGATATTGTTTACTTGTTCAAAATAATACACAAAAGAAAACGAACAAACAACTACATATTAATTATGAATATTTAAGAGCAAAGACGCTAACCGGTGAAGCACTTTGCTCTTTTTTATTTATCAAAATCACAAGGATATTTAAATTAGGAGGCAATATATTATGAAATTAAAAGACACAGGATTAACAGCACAGGACATCAAAGACAAAGTAAAGAAGTATATGATTGAGACATATGAGCGTTTCGATTTCATCGCTGAGACTGCTGAGGGCATGTATCTATATGATGAGAATGGCACACCATACCTTGACTTTTACGCAGGAATCGCCGTAAACAATGCCGGCAGCAGAAACCCTAAGGTTGTTGCAGCAGTCAAGGATCAGGTGGATGACATCATGCATACATTCAACTATCCATACACCATTCCACAGGCGCTGCTTGCTGAGAAGGTCTGCAAGACTATCGGAATGGACAAGATTTTCTACCAGAACTCAGGAACTGAGGCCAATGAGGCTATGATTAAGATGGCTCGTAAATATGGTATAGAGAAATATGGTCCAAACAGATATCACATCGTAACTGCAAAGGACGGCTTCCACGGCAGAACCTTCGGTGCTATGTCAGCAACAGGACAGCCTGGAAACGGATGCCAGGTGGGATTTGGTCCTATGACATACGGCTTCTCATATGCTCCTTACAATGACTTAAAGGCATTCAAGGATGCTTGTACAGAGAATACAATCGCTATCATGATTGAGCCTGTACAGGGCGAGGGCGGTGTTCATCCTGCAACACCTGAATTCATGAAGGGACTTCGCGAGTTCTGTGATGAGAAGGGCATGCTCCTCCTTATCGATGAGGTTCAGACAGGATGGTGCAGAACCGGAGCTGTAATGAGCTACATGAACTACGGCATCAAACCTGATATCGTTTCTATGGCAAAGGGCCTTGGCGGTGGAATGCCAATCGGTGCTATCTGTGCTACAGAGGAGGTTTCAAAAGCATTCTCAGCCGGTTCACACGGTACAACCTTTGGTGGACATCCTGTATGCTGTGCAGCAGCACTTGCAGAAGTAAACGAGCTGCTTGACAGAGATCTTGCCGGAAACGCAAAGAAGGTTGGTGATTATTTCGCAGCTAAGCTTGAGAAGCTTCCACACGTAAAAGAGGTAAGACATCAGGGACTCTTAGTTGGTGTTGAGTTTGACGATACAATCTCAGGTGTAGATGTAAAGCATGGCTGCTTTGACCGTCATATGCTTATCACAGCAATCGGAAGCCATATCATCCGTATGGTTCCACCGCTTATCGTAAGCGAGGAAGAGTGCGACAAGGCATTTGATATTATAAAGGAAACTGTTGAGTCACTTTCATAGAAGGTTTGAATTATATTTGAGGCAGGTAACAGAATATATTGCGGCAGATTTTACGAGCCGGATAAAAGGACAAGGGCGTCACGATTAGCTTCGTGCGCCCTTCTTTTAAACAAAGAATATAGGTAACTAAGCGGAACAAGTTTATATAACAACATATGATTAAAGGGTCAAAAGGTATCGTCGATGCATACCTTAGCGACTTTCATATCAACATAGCATAAAGATGTATATATAAGAAAAGCGAGGGGAACGAAATGGCACATCTTGTTATTACAATAGGATGCGAATATGGCGCTAAAGGAAACCAGATTGGCAAAAAGGTTGCTAAAGACCTGGGAATCAAATTTTATGACAGGGATACTGTAGATGAAATCATAAAAGAGGTCGGTATTCCGAAGGATATCATGGAAAAGGTTGAGGAAGGTATCACTATCGCCGGAAAAGGTGCAGAGGGTGATGTCAGAGGCTCTTTCTCCAAATATGCAGACCTCACAGAGCGTGCAATTCACGTCCAGAAAACCATAATCAGAAAATTATCAGACCGTGAGTCATGCGTGATTATCGGTCGTTCAGCAGACTATATACTAAAGGAACATAAACCGATTTTACGTATTTTCATATATTCACCGGATGAAGTGAGGATTGAAAACGTAATGAAGAGCCACAATTTGTCGGAGAATGATGCAAAGCTTTTTATCACTGAAAAGGATAAGCGTTATCATAAGCGTCATATGGCGCTGACAGGAAGCAACCGAGGCGACAGACACAACAGAGATATGCTTATAGACAGCAGCCTGTTAGGAGTGGATGGCACAGCGGAGCTTATTGAGTCTCTGGCGAGAAAAGTGGTAGAGAATGAAAGTAAGACAGAAGCTGGAGGTGACAAGTAATGGAACAGAAAAAATCAGAATTTAACAAAGTCCTGAATGCCTGGGACGTACTTGTAATTGCATTTGGAGCCATGATTGGCTGGGGCTGGGTTGTCTCAACCGGAGGCTGGATTGAAAAGGGCGGAGTGCTCGGTGCCGCATTCGGCTTCGTAATCGGCGGTATCATGATATTTTTCGTGGGAATGACCTACGCGGAGCTGACAGCAGCCATGCCTCAGTGCGGTGGCGAGCATGTATTCAGCTACAAGGCAATGGGTTCGACAGGTTCGTTCATATGTACGTGGATGATTATCCTTGGATATGTCAGTGTGGCATGCTTTGAGGCATGCGCTTTCCCAACAATCATCACATATCTGTGGCCGGGCTTTTTGAAGGGCTATCTGTATACGGTAGCAGGCTTTGATATCTATGCTTCATGGCTTATTGTGGCGATAGTTGTGGCATTTTTAATTATGATGATAAACATTATCGGCGCAAAGACAGCAGCGATTTTGCAGACTGTGCTCACATGTATTATTGGTGGCGCCGGAATTTTGTTGATAATTGCATCGGTAATCAATGGAACAGTTGATAACCTGGACGGACAGATGTTTGCAGGCAGCTCTGCAGGTCTGAACGTAAAGGCAATTATCGGAGTGGCAGCTCTGTCACCATTTTACTTTATCGGATTTGACGTAATACCTCAGGCGGCTGAGGAAATCAATGTTCCGGCAAAGAAAATCGGCTCAATACTTATCTTATCAGTAGTTCTGGCAGTTGTGTTCTACGCACTTGTCATTGTTGCGGTAGGTCTTGTCATGGGCCCACAGGCAATTGTTGATTCAGAGCAGGCAACAGGACTTGTCACAGCAGATGCAATGGCTGCCGCATTCAACACAAAGATAATGGCAAAGGTTATAATAGTCGGCGGAATGTGCGGTATCGTAACCTCATGGAACTCATTTATGCTCGGTGGCTCGCGTGCCATGTACTCAATGGCAGAGTCATATATGATTCCGAAGTTTTTTGCAAAGCTTCATCCAAAGCACAAGACACCTATCAATGCACTGATTCTCATCGGATCTCTCACAATGCTTGCACCTTTTGCAGGCAGAAAGATGCTCGTATGGATCAGTGATGCCGGCAACTTTGGATGCTGCGTGGCATATTGCATGGTTGCTCTTTCATTTATTATTCTTCGCAAGAAGGAGCCGGATATGCCAAGACCTTACAAGGTTCCCGCATACAAGTTCTTTGGAACGATGGCGGTCATCATGTCAGGCTTCATGGTTGCAATGTACTGCATACCGGGAAGCGGCGGAACACTTATCACCCAGGAGTGGGGCATCGTGCTTGCATGGTGTGCGCTCGGCGTGGTATTCTTCGTCTTCTGTAAAAAGAAATACAAGGAGTCATTTGGTACACTTGTTGAGCTCATCTCAGATGAGGATGCTGCAACACTTATGCCGGAGGCAGATGAGGTTGAGCTGGATAAGGTTATCGATGCTGCAATAGACAGGGTACTTGCCAGGAAAGCCAGCTAGTACATTCCAAAATGAAAAATGGGATGTAAAAACAGGCGAAAATACCTTAAGACGTAAAATTATATACATGAAATGAGATACAAAAATTCAGAAAGGACAGATTATATATGGAAACATTTAATTTCTCGGTGCCACAGGACATCACAGTGGGAAAGGGCAGTCTTTCAAAGCTGCCGGAAATAGCCAAAAAGCTTGGAGGTAAGCATGCGCTCATCATTTCAGGACCTCATCTTGAGAAGATGGGACTTGTAAAAAAGGCAGCAGATTATCTGGCATCAGTTGACATAAAAGCAGACACTTTTACAGATATAGAGGCAAATCCATCTGTTACAACAGTGGAGAAAGCCACAGCAAAATACCTGGAGTCGGGCGCAGACTTTATCGTGGCATTCGGAGGCGGCTCACCGATGGATGTGGCAAAAGCAGTGGGTGTGGTTGCCAAATATGGCGGAAGCGTCACAGACTATGAGGGAGCACACAAGGTGCAGGGACCAATCGTACCGCTCATTGCGATACCAACCACTGCAGGAACAGGCTCAGAGGTGACAGCATTCTCTGTAATCACAGATCATAGCAGAAACTATAAGCTCACAGTATTCAGCTACGAGATATTGCCAAAATATGCGATACTAGATGCAGAGCTCATCACAACAGCACCGGCAAGCGTGGCGGCAGCCTGCGGAATTGATGCATTTATCCATGCCGAGGAGGCGTATGTATCCACAGCAGCTTCGCCATTTTCTGATGCGCTGGCAGAAAAAGCGATGGCACTTATCGGAAAAAATATCCGTAGATTTGTAGCAAACAGAAACGATATCGAGGCTGCAGAAGCTATGATGACAGGCTCACTTTTTGCAGGAATAGCATTCTCATTTGCAAGGCTTGGAAATGTGCATGCGATGAGCCATCCGGTCAGCGCATTTTTCGATGTGCCTCACGGAGTGGCAAACGCAGTGCTGCTTCCTGTAGTCGCAGAGTACAATGTACTTGCAGATCATGGAAAGTATCTGACTATCTACAATGATATAAGCCCGATTCCTGCGTATGCGGACGAATTTGAGCCGATGATGCTGGTAGATGCAATCAGGGAGCTTTGCACAGACATCGGAATCCCGGAGAATCTGACCATCGCAATCAACAATGCCAGCAAAAACGGAACAGTCACAAAGGAAGAGATAGAAAGCAAGATAGAGTCGATGACTATCGATGCCATGAAGAGCGGCAACATTGCTGTCAATCCAAGGGCTTCACGCCAGTGCGATATCGAGATGCTGTATCGCAGGGCACTGTAAACTTATAAAATACAAAAACGGAGATATGAGTATGGATTATCTGTCACACAATGTATCTGAAAATTTAAAAAGAATACGCCAGTCAAAGGGCATGAGCTTAGATCAGGTAGCAGAGCAGACCGGTGTGAGTAAAAGCATGCTTGCTCAGATAGAAAAGGGCACAGCAAATCCATCTATCGGAGTGCTTGGTAAAATCACAAGCGGTCTGCGAATTGAGTTTCAAAGACTTATAGATCCGCCGAGAGTGGACTATGCGCTCATATCTCCGGATGATCTGGTCCCGACAAAGGAGCTTTTGGGACAGTACAGGGTATGGACCTGCTTCCCATACGAGGACTCAAGGGAGGTCGAGGTATACCGTATCGACGTGGAGCCGGGCGGCGTGTATACAAGCGGTGGGCACGGCGAGAAAACACGCGAGTATCTTACAGTCACGGACGGTGTGCTGACAGTTGAGTGTCACGACCATGTGCAGGAAATCCATAGGGGACAGGTGTATAAGTTTGAGACCGATCAGCCTCATTTGTATCGCAATGATGGTGATAGGGTGGCAAGCTGCATGTGCTTCTTTTTGGATTATACTAATATTCGGTGAGATTTTTAGCCTCTCTTCACCACAGCACTTTTCCCTCTAAAAGCAATACCGATGCTTATAATTGAATTCACACCATTATCGCGCAGCTCTGTGTCGTATTTCTTTGCTTCTATTTGTTGTAGGGCGCTGTCGGCTAATGCAGATAAATCGGTATGTTCATCTTTAGTGTGTTTAAATTCAAAGATAAATCCGGGCATTCCCTTTGTTAAAGGCATAAGCTGAATATCAAATCGACCGAGGCCTGATTCGCGGTTTGAGCGTATCTTGTAGCGGTTTCCAAGTATGGCACAAAGACCAAGCATCATTCCGTGATAGAAGCCTTCATTAGCTCCATCAATAGAAGAAATGCTTTTTACCATAAAATCCTCCAGCAGAGCCTGGAGTTTTTGCGTGTCCTTGGAAAAGATAGCCTGACTGATAGATATGGCAAGGCTATTTTGGTTGGTGCGGTTTAGAACCTCCTTTTCGTAAACAAAAGTAATTTCTTTGTTCGGAATAGCAACGTCACACATGAAATTTCCATCGCTTTGCGGATAAATATTGGCAACCTTCAGGTATCCGGCTACCAGAAGAAAGCTGTATATACTATATGGATTATTCTGAACCTCGGGATAGATAACACCGGTATCAATATAGGCTGCGATTTTTTCACCACAGAGCAGCTTATAAAGGCCTTTGGTAATTTCAGGCGTAGCTGCCTGGATAATTTCTCCGATTATCTCATTGCTGCCGGTGGACTGCCAGAATGCTTTCGGAAAGCAGTTGTCAGAGATATAATTGATTACAGACCATGGATTAAAGATTTCTGTATTGCCAAAACGATATCCATCGTACCATTCGCTGAGCTCATTATATTTATCGTCTTTTCCATAGTATCGCAGCATGTCTTTTACCTCTTTTTCAGTAAAACCAAAATAAGAGCTGTAGCCATCATCGAGAATAGAATAGGTTTTCAGATTGTTCATGCCGCTGAAGATACTTTCCTTTGCTACACGCAGTATTCCTGTAAGAAAGCCAAAGGCAAGGTGTGGATTGTCCTTGAGTCCTCCTGAGAAAAAATTGCGCATGAAATTTACTATTTCCGGATAGAAATTGCAGGTATGCCCCTGCTGGATGGGTGTGTCATATTCATCAATGATAATGATACATTCCCTTCCATAATGCTTATGAAGCAGTAATGATAAAAGCTGCAGACCCATCTGACAATCGACTTCATCCCCGCTGTCTCCGGCAAGAAGATGATATTGTTCTTTTTCGTAAGCGGTTAAAACAGAACTTGTCTCAAGCTCGTTATGTCGTATAAATTCTAGAGATATAAGCCTGCGGATTTTCTGAAAGGTTTCTTCCCAGGTCATGCTTTTAACATCTTTGAACGTCAAAAAAATGACAGGATACTGTCCTTGATGTTTAGTGTAGTAATCGCCGCATTGCCATATCTGTTTGTCTTTGAAATAAACAGATGTATCATCGTTTGTTTTTTCAAAAAATACGCGCAGCATATCCATATTCAGAGTTTTTCCGAAACGCCTTGGACGTGTGAAAAGAGATACCATAGGCTTTTTATCCAGAAAATCACGTATCATCAGAGTTTTATCTACATAATAGTAGCCGGTGGTTGCAAGCTTAAAATCAGATACACCTATTGGCAGAGATTTATTTTTCGCGAAATGATTCATGTGTATGGTTTCGTCAGGGATTAACCATTTACGTCCTTCCTTTATTGCACCGGGCAATTCACCGTTTTTGCACATCTGCTGGATTCTTCGTACAGAAAATCCCATTGCTTTTGATGCATCTGAGCAAGATAAATATTCCATGTGGCACCTCCGCATAATAATTTAATAGCAATACTTTGATTATATTATATGTCATTATGCGAAATATAACAACTGTGATTTCACATGGATTTCGCATAACAAGGTGAAAATTTCGCATAGATTTCGTCTACAGACGAAATCTATGTTATTTATCAGGTGTTATCCGCTGTTTTTTCATTGGTTATCCTATTGCATATATAGGTTTACCTATATATAATGATGTACGTTGAGAAACAAATTGTTTTAAAAAGAACATCCCAGGAGAACACCATGCAAACATTAAAGAAATTCATCAAATACTACAAACCCTACAAAGCAGTCTTTTTCATAGACTTGCTTTGCGCAACAATAATCAGTGCCATAGATCTGGCGTTTCCGCAGCTGCTTCGCACGCTGACCAAAACCCTTTTTGCAGGAGCACCGGGAAAAATCATTTCTGCGCTGATTCCTATTACAATAGGCCTTTTGGTGGCATATATCATACAGACTGCGTGCAGATATTATGTGACGTATGCGGGGCACATGATGGGAGCGAGGATGGAGCGCGACATGAGAAAGGAGCTTTTCGACCAATATGAAAAGCTTTCTTTTTCGTATTATGATCAGAATAATTCAGGACAGATGATGAGCAAGCTCGTATCCGATTTGTTTGATATATCGGAGCTTGCACATCACGGACCGGAGAATCTTTTTATATCGCTTATAAAGATAATCGGTTCGTTCATTTTTCTGTTTATGATAAACCGTATGCTTGCGGTTCCTATGCTTATTCTTGTGGTGCTTATGCTTGTATTTTCATATGGACAGAATAAGAAAATGCAGGAAACCTTTATGGATAACAGGCGAAAAATCGGTGATATTAATTCGAGTCTTCAGGATACTCTGGCGGGCATAAGGGTGGTGCAGTCATTTGCCAATGAGCGTATCGAGCAGGAAAAATTTAACAGAAGTAATGAAAATTTCCTGATTTCAAAGGATGCAAATTACAGGTGTATGGGAAGCTTTATGAGCGGAAATGCATTTTTCCAGGGGATGATGTATCTTGTTACGCTGGTATTTGGTGGTTTTTTGATAGCGCATGGAAGGATGGAGGCATCCGACCTTGCTATGTATGCGCTGTATATAGGCATCTTTATCAGTCCTATCCAGATACTTGTAGAGCTGACTGAGATGATGCAGAAGGGGCTTTCGGGCTTTAGAAGATTCTTAGAGGTGGTGGAAACTGAGCCGGATATAGTTGATGCTGCTGATGCAAAACCGCTTAAAAATGTAAAGGGAAATGTCTGTTACGAGGATGTTTCGTTCCACTATAGCGATGATGATACACCGGTGCTTTCGCACGTATCCTTTGAGATACCGGCAGGAAAATCAATTGCGCTTGTTGGACCGTCAGGAAGCGGAAAGACGACAATATGCTCACTGCTTCCGCGGTTTTATGACGTGACGGAGGGCAGGGTCACAATAGATGGAAATGATGTGAGAAAGCTCACGCTTGAGAGCCTTCGCTCGCAGATTGGACTGGTTTCGCAGGATGTTTATCTGTTTGGCGGAAGCATAAAGGATAATATCGCCTACGGAAAACCGGATGCGACGATGGATGAGATTGTAGATGCGGCCAAAAAGGCGAATATACACGATTTTATCATGGAACTGCCGGATAAATACGATACGTTTGTGGGAGAGAGAGGTACCAGATTGTCCGGAGGTCAGAAGCAGAGGATTTCCATTGCGAGGGTGTTCCTTAAGAATCCGCCTGTGCTAATACTTGATGAGGCAACCAGTGCCCTTGACAATGAGAGCGAGCGTTTTATCCAGAAAAGTCTTGAGGAGCTGGCAAAGGACAGAACGACTATCACAATCGCCCACAGGCTTTCGACAATCAGAAATGCGGACGAAATTCTCGTGGTAGCTGACTGTGGCATTGCTGAAAGAGGCACACACGAGGAGCTTTTGGCACAGGACGGAATATATGCGCGCTATTATGAGATGAGCAGGTAGGATTAAGGAAAATCCCCCTGGATTTATGTTATTATAGCTGCATAAACTAACTATATAGGAGCAGACACTATGCAGGCAATGTTCATAGACGTAGACGGCACTTTAAGCAGTCCGTGCTACAAGGTAAACGGAAAATTTCAGATAGGAATGTCAGATGTGCAGTGGGCAGACTACTGCAGTAAGCATGGTGAGGATACATATGAGTGGTGCCGTCCTGTGATGCAGGTAAAGGAGTATGCCATGAAGGCAAAGGAAAAAGGCACGAAGTTGTATGTGCTTACCACATCAGGCACAAAAATCGAGACAGCTGCAAAGCGCAGATTTTTAGACAGATACTATGCAGGTATGTTTGATGACATCTATGCGGTGGAGCATGATGATGACAAGGTCAGGTTCATTCTAAAAAAAGCAGCAGAGCTTGGGATTGAACCGTCGGACTGTGAGCTTGTGGAGGATACATACCGCATACTTTTGCAGACAGTGACAGAGGGGATTAAATCCACTCACATCACAACGATTCTCACAGGCGGATGCGAACGGTAACCAAAAATTTTCCACGGTCTATAAAGAAATAAAAAAAACATCCGATAAATATGTCAGGAAGCAAAATTTACATATTTCAAGGATGAAATATAAATAGAAAGGAGATCCTGTTATGCGTATAGATGCATATAATCAGATAGCCCAGTTGTATGGCGTATCAAGAACAACAAAGACAGCAAAGACACAAAGCGCGTCGAGGATGTCTGATCAGGTATCAATTTCGCAGGCCGGTAGAGATTACCAGATTGCGAAAAAAGCAGTATCAGAGGCTTCGGACATCAGGGAAGATAAAGTCGCTTTGCTTAAGAACATGGTAGACTCCGGACAGTATGAGGTCAGTGGAGATGATTTCGCCAGCAAGCTGTTAGAGAGGTACAACTCTCTGTAATATGATAATCATATCATATATCAAAGGTAAAAGAGGATTTTATAGTGGCTAGTTTAGTGGAAGAGCTTATAAATGTGCTCACAGAGGAAGAAAAAGTATACAGAACACTCGCTGCAAATGGGGAGAAGAAACGTCAGATAATCATAGATGCCGATATCCCTGCGCTTGAAGCACTGACTGATTTGGATCAGCAGGCAGGCGATGAGCTTCTTATTATGAGCAATAAGCAGGTTTCACTTCTCACAGATATTGCCAATGTACTGGGCAAATCAGATGAGAAGATGACAGTCACAAGGCTGATTGGATATCTCGGTACACAGCCGGATATTCAGGCGAAGCTTACGGCAGCGCGCGACAGTCTGATTGAAGCAGCTGCACAGATGAAAGAAATCAACGATTTAAACTCACAATTACTTGCTCAGGCAATAGAGCTTACAGAGTTTGACATCACCCTGTTCAAGAGCATGAAACAGGCGCCGGAGACCGCCAATTATGACAGAAATGCATATAACACAGGCGATATCTTAGGCAGCAGCGGTTTTGATGCAAAGCAATAATCATTAACCGGGAGGACAGGAACATGGCAAATGGATTCGGAAGTTTTTACGTAGGTAGTTCCGGACTTAAAAACTCGCAGAATGCTCTTAATACAACAGCAAACAACATGGCCAATGTCAATACGACAGGCTATGTGCGCCAGCAGGTAAGATTTTCAGACAAACATTATATCACCAGAAATAACCCTACAGCGGGCACCAACATCCAGCAGAGCGGACTGGGTGTTTCCGTATCGGATGTGGCACATGTCAGGGATATATTCTTAGATAAATCGTATAGGCAGGAGAATGGTCGAAAGGGCTTTTACTCGACACTTTACAGCACCACATCATATGTGGAGGATATCATGCAGGAGATGAACGGTGCTGAGTTTAAGGAGAGTATATCAGAGCTATGGCAGGCTTTTCAGGAGTATGGCAAGGATCCGACGAATTCGACGAATCAGAACCTTATTATCCAAAAGAGCGAGCTTTTTCTGACCAGATGCAATACGGTTTATTCTGATCTTCAGAAATACCAGTCAAATATCAACTTACAAATTAAAGACCAGGTTGACAGAATCAACGAAATCGGCGACAAGATTTATGCGCTCAACCTTGAGATTCAAAAGACAGAGTCAGGCGGTGTAGAGACTGCCATGACAGCGCGCGATGCCAGGGACAGTCTGATTGATGAGCTCGCAGGTTACGCTAAGATAGAGGCTGAGGAGGATTCCACCGGCTACGTGCGTATCAAGCTCGAGGGACAGCAGTTTGTACAGGATAACAAGTGTAACCATATAGGCCTGACCGAGGAAAAGGGTACAGGCTTTTATACACCGTACTGGCCTCATATTACTACACAGGAGAGCTATATGCCGGTGTTTAGCGACGTTGCGCTGCCGTCAGCGCTGGCTGAAAGAGTCGGCTGCACGCAGACCACCAACATAGCAACCAGCCTGAATAATGATATAGGAAGCCTGAAGGCACTCCTTGTATCAAGAGGCTCAGAGTATGGCACCTATGATTTCATGAGCGAGGAGAATTACAGTAGGGTGGAGGACAATGTGGTCATGGAGACACAGGCCGAGATATCATATCTGGCGCGAAACATCATGATGGCCATGAACGATATATTTTGTCCGAATACCACATACACAGCGGCAGACGGTACCACATACACGGTTTTGGATACGGCAAACTGCTCGGTAGGAGCTGATGGCAGCCTGCCACCGCATGAGCTCTTTGCAAGAGAAGGATATGACCGTTACACGCAGATGGAAATAGATGGCAAACAGTTTTATGTATACAATGATGAGACAAAGGCTAACAACTCATCATGGTACAAGCTTGGAAATGTTTCAGTAAATCCAAAGCTTGCAGCGCAGGTGACACTGATGCCGTCATACAAGCAGGACGGATCCGCAAATTATGGTCTTGCAGACCAGATTACAAAGGCGTGGTCAGCAGAGAATCTATACATCAACCCAAAGGATACGTCGAAGTGCAATTTTGAGGGATATTATGACAAGATAATCTCGCATCTCGGAACAAACGGCAGCATATATAAGGCGTCATCAGACACTATGACATCGACAGCAGCGGCCATAGACAACCAGAGAAACCAGATAATGGGTGTGTCGAGTGACGAGGAGCTGACAAACATGATCAAGTATCAGTCAGCATACAACGCATCAAGCCGTTTTATCACTGTAATCAGTCAGATGACTGAGCTCATAGTACAGCTCATATAGTTTTAGGATACGACAAGAGAGTATGAACAGGAGGAGTCGATATGGCTTCAACATTTTTTGGATTACATATAGGGTCAAGCGCTCTGAGCTCATTTCAGGTAGCGACCAATACAACTGCAAACAACATAGCCAATGTCAAGACGACCGGATACACCAGGCAGGAGGCTACCCTGCAGGCAAAGGATGCCATAAATGTCACAGCCCGCTACGGAAGCGTCGGCACAGGTGTTACAGTCACCTCAATCAAACAGCAGCGTGACCTGTACTACGACAATAAATACTGGGAAAACAATTCCTGCTATGGACGCTATGAGCAGAAGCTGTATTACATGGAACAGATTCAGAACTACTTTAAGGATAACGGCTCATCGGTTAAGGGCTTTTCGAGTGTTTTTTCACAGATGTTTTCAGACCTTGATACACTGCGCAGCAAGCCGTCCGACAAGACAGTGAGAAATCAGTTTATCAGCAGTGCACAGAGTCTTTGTACATATTTCAACCAGATGAGTGACAATCTCTCAAAGCTGCAGGATGACTGCAACGAAGAAATCAGAAACAACGTAGACAAAATCAATTCAATCAGTGAGAAAATTTCACTGTTAAATAAGGAGATTAACCAGATAGAGACAGGAACCGGTGTCGAGGCCGGCTCACTTAGGGATGAGAGGGCGAATCTCATCGACAGCCTGTCCAAGATTGTTAATGTATCTTATAATGAGACAGAGGTGCAAAACACCAATGGAGACAACTTGGGCGGCACAAATTTCTCGCTCTATATAAATGGAGAGAAGGTTGTGGAGGGCAAGGATTACCGAAAGCTCATCTGTGAGTCGTCAAAGACGAAAAACAATCAGACAGACAACGACGATCTGTATAAAATATATTGGGAAGATACTAAGATGGAGTTTTCCGCGACAGCCGGAACCGCAGGGGGAAGCCTGAAAGCTCTCTTTGAGGTGAGAGACGGTGATAATCTGGAGAATTTCAAGGGTAAGGTCACAAAGGCTGATTCGTATTCGCTCACAGTGGAGAATATATCAATAGACAATATAAAATCACTCAATCTGCCGGACAAGGACGGCAAAATCACTGTAAATAATATCAGCTACAGCTATGACAGCTGGGAGGCACAGGTGGATGCGCAGGGCAATATCAAGTCTGTAACATTTAATCTGAGCAAGGACAAGGCCATAGCAGACCCTGAAAAGACTGTGGCAGAGGGATATCTTTTAAATGCGGGCTCTGCAATAAATGCGAGGGGAATCCCTTACTATATGACACAGCTCAACGAGTTTGTCAGAAATTTTTCAGAGATGTTCAATCAGATAGAGAGCAAAGGACAGAATCTGAATGGGGATACACCACCTACATTTTTTGAAGCAATCACAAACACAGCCAAGGTATATGATTTCTCGGAATCAGAGGCTTACAGCAAGCTGCCTGATGGACAGACTGCCACAATAAACAGCAGCTCCAACACGTATTACAGGATGACAGCGGCCAATTTCTCCGTAAACAAGGATGTGATGAACGATGTATCGCTTTTTGCGACTTCCACAGACTATGTCAAGACAGATTCATGTGATATAGTTGATGAGTTAAAGAAGCTGCAGTCGGAGAAAACAGTATACAGAGGCGATAAAGCGGAATCATTCCTTGAGACAATCATCTCCAATGTGTCAGTGGATACGGAAAAGGCAGAGACCTACAACAAGCTCTATAGCAATCTGGAGCAGACTATTGCAAACCAAAGAACATCGGTATCAGGTGTGGATGAGGATGAGGAGGCATTAAACCTCGTGAAGTTCCAGTATTCATACAATATGGCATCTAAAATCATATCGGTTATGAACCAGATGCTTGATAAGCTCATAAACGATACGGGCGTGGCATAGAAGCGGGAGGCATAATATGAGAATCACAAACAATATGATAATGGGAAATACCAAGACAAATATCAATTCAACAAAGGTTTTGGTGGACAAATACAATACCCAGATGACTACTCAAAAGAAGATATCCAAGGCATCGGAGGATCCGGTTATCGCAATCAGATCGCTTCGCTTGTCGACCAGCCTGTCGCATCTTGACCAGTACAAGGACAACAATATCCCGGATGCTTCTTCGTGGATGGATGTCACACAGACAGCCCTTAGCAACATGAAATCACTCCTCACAGATATCCGTACACAGTGTGTAAACGGCTCTACAGATACGCTCACAGCTGATGTCAGAAACACTATATTACAGCAGCTTACAGCGCTGTCAGAGCAGGTGTATACAGAGGGCAATGCAGACTACGCAGGAAGAACGGTATTTACGGGCTACCGCACATCATCAAAGCTCACATTCCAGAAGGACACAAAGAGCACATATCAGATAACACAGGAGTTTTCTGCCGCTGATTTGTCAGAGAAGCGGTATTATACAAATGGCGTGACTGTTCCAAATAGTATAAATGCGGCAACACCTGACTGTACCACAGATGTCACAGAGCACAGCTTCCAGAGGATCCGTCTGGGCTACGGTAATACGACAGATGATGTGAAGCTTTCTATCGATGGAAAAGAGCTGACACAGGGCACAGATTATACTGTATACAAGAGTGTGTCTGATTTTGACCCATCAAAGCTCTCTGCTGATGATACGGCATATATACAGGAAACCGGTGAATTTGTTTTTGGTAAAAATGTAGCTGCTTCAATTAAGAATAATGAAAAGAAGCTGTCTGTCACATATGTAAAGACAGGCTTTGACAGCAGTGATGCTAGACCTGAGTATTATTACAACTGCAAGGATATTACAAATGCTGTGACACTCGATGCAGGTGGCAATGTACCTCATGATGCAGCAGGAGATATCATATACTCCGATCCATCAAAGGTAGTGGATTTTAAGTTTTCAAGTCAGGAAATCAAATACACAGTGGCAAACAGCACCGATATCACTGTCAATACACAGGCGAAGGACGTCATGGATACAGGCATCAAGCGCGATGTGGATGAGTTGATTGATGTAGTGCAGAATGCTGTCAATGCTCACGACAAGGTCTCACAGATAAAGAAGATGATGCAGCAACAGCAGTACTCTGACAAGGATTCACAGGCAAAGCTTAAGACATATTTAGAGGCTGCAGAGCAGGAGGCTGACTATGCCGACAACAATTTGCAAAAGACCTACAGCCAGTACATCACACGCTTTGATGATCATTTGAATAAGGTAAATCTGGCACTCACCAATTCGGGAAGCACAAAGAGCCGCCTCACTCTCATCAAGAACAGAGTTGATGAGCAGCAGACGACCATAGAGGAGCTTAAATCGACCAATGAGGATAGGGATATTTCTGATATAATCATTGATTTTTACGCTATGTACAATGCATATCAGTCCAGTCTGACAGCGGCATCAAAGGCAAACTCACAGACATTGCTTGATTATCTGTAAGAATTTTAAAAACGGTACACAGCTACCGGGTTATATAACGCTCGCGGAGCGGGCGAAAAGGAGGAAGCCATGAGGGCAAAAACGAGAATATTTGGGGAAATTGACATCCCACAGGACAAAATCATCACAATGGAGAAGGGGATGATAGGCTTTTCGGAGCTGAAAAACTACACTCTGATATACAATTCGGAGAAGGAGAATGATAAGAAGTCTATCATGTGGCTTCAATCGATGGATGATGGAGACATTGCATTTCCTGTCATGACACCGGATATCATCATGCCGGACTACAAGCCGACGGTCAACGAGGAGCTTCTTGCGCCTCTTGGAGATCTGAATGAGGAGAATATGTATGTGATCGTCACTGTAAATGTGCCTAGCGACATCACAAAGATTGCCTGCAATTTAAAGGCTCCTATTGTGGTCAATACCGACAGCAACAAAGCAGCACAGCTTATAGTTGAGGATGACTACAAGGTGCACTTCCCGATTTATGACATCATAAAAGGGAAAAAAGAAAGGGCGGGTGAATAGTATGCTGGCTCTTACAAGAAAAAAGGGTGAATCTCTGGTGATTAATAATGACATCGAGATTACTATTCTGGAAATCAGAGGCGACCAGATTAAGCTCGGTGTAAGTGCACCGAAGGAGGTGCCGATTTACCGCAAGGAGGTTTATACGCAGATACAGCAGGAGAACAGGAAATCTGCGGATGCACAGAATGCACAGGCTCTCAAGGAGCTGTTTGGATAGCTTAAGACAGAGAGTTATATGTCGAAAGTTGCGACCGAAACCAATTGAATGAGAGTTCTATCAAGGCTATAATTGAACCAGTACAGCGATATAACTTTTTCGCAGTGCTGGTTCTTTTCGATGTGCCAAAAGCGTATAGCGAATAAAATATAATTTCAGACAGGAGGACTTCAATTTGGAGAAAGTACGTTACATGATTTCCGATGCGGCAGCTGCTGTGGATGTGGAGACTCATGTGTTGCGTTACTGGGAGGATGAGCTGGGACTTGATGTGCCTAGAAATGAACTTGGTCACAGATACTATACAAGAGACAATATAAAACAGTTTTTGAGGATAAAGGAGCTTAAGGAGAAGGGGTATCAGCTTCGCGCAATCCGTGATATGCTTCATTCGGATGCACCAGGTGAGCCATTAAATCCACCGAATCCTGCGGCTATGGAAAAATCAGTGCAGCCTGTAAATTACACGAATATCACAAATCAGACGGTGAAACAGGAGATGTCAGGGTATAATCCGGCATATCACGATGAACTTCCGGGATACAATCATACATATCGAAGCCGCACGGCAGATGAGCGTATGGATGAGTTTCGCGAGCTGATGAGCAATATCGTGGGGAGAGCCATAGCACTGAACAATGAGGAGCTGAGTCAGCAGATATCCACTGAGGTGCAGGAGCGGATATTAAAGGAAATGAACTATCTGATGCGCGAACAGGATATTGCGCAGGAGGAGAGATATAAAAAGCTGGATGCTGCCATACGCGGAAATCTGCGCAGAAAGGGGCTTTTTTCCAGGAAAAGGAACGCGGACATGCCTGCAGATGCAAAAATAAGCGCTGCAGACACCAAGGGAAAGAAGGGGCGCGACAAGACGCATACGCATGAGCTTAATCCGGTGAGACTGTAAAGCGTGCATGACAACGCTTACACTATAAAAATAATTACTGCAAAAACGCTTACAGCATAAAAATGATTACAATACAAAGACGATTACAACACAAAAAAAGACGACCCATAACAGGTCGTCTTTATTTCTTACAGTATGCTAAAAATTAGCCCTGGCTGATTGCTCCAGTTGGGCAAACACCAGCACATGTACCACAATCGAGACAAGAATCTGCATCGATTACGTACTGTGAATCACCAGCAGAGATAGCTCCTACTGGGCACTCACCAGCACATGTACCACAGCTAACGCATGAATCAGAAATTACGTATGCCATAATGAAATCCTCCTTATAAAATAATGATCATTATTCGCCGTTATTGGCTTATCTGCATTGTAGTACAAAACACAGAATAATGCAATGCCAAATAAAATTGTACTTACTTTTACACAATCTTATATAAAAATTACCAAATATTGAGTAAAACTTGAAATGCTATTGTTACTATTGTATAATAAATAGAAAACAATTCAGAACCTCCGGGAACAAAAGCTGATACGTCATGTTTACATGTAAGCAGCAGATTTTCCTGCTCTCGAGGTGGCTCTGAAGTGTTACAATAAAAACACATGATTATTTAGAAAAACTGGTGTTTGCACATGGTATATTACTGTAGTATGTGCGGTGAGGATATAAAATGGAAACAAAAATTATAAAAATAGATCAGGACAATTTAGACCATAAGCTCATGCAGGAGGCAGGTGATTTGATTGCAGCCGGTGAGCTTGTAGCGTTTCCGACAGAGACAGTGTATGGGCTTGGCGGTGATGCTTTAGATCCGGAGGCATCAAAGAAGATATACAGTGCAAAGGGGCGTCCGTCGGACAATCCGCTTATCGTACACATATCAGATTTTTCGAATTTGGAGCGCATCGCAAAGACAGTGCCGGAGGATGCAAGGAAGCTTTCGGATGCTTTCTGGCCGGGACCTCTTACCATGATAGTGGAGAAGGGCGATGCAGTGCCTTATGCCACAACAGGCGGCATGGACACAGTGGCTGTGCGTATGCCGAATCATCCTATAGCACTAGATCTCATAAGAAGAAGCGGCTGTCTTATCGCGGCGCCAAGCGCCAATACATCCGGCAGACCGAGCCCAACAGAGGCTGCACATGTGGCTGAGGATCTAAGCGGCAAAATAGCCATGATTATAGACGGAGGACCGGTTGGCATAGGAATAGAGTCCACCATCATTGACCTGACAGAGGATACACCTATGGTGCTGCGCCCGGGCTATATCACACCACAGATGCTTTCAAAGGTATTAGGCAAGGAGGTCGTCATCGATCCGGGAATCATAGCGGCAGATGATACTAGAAAGCCAAAGGCACCCGGCATGAAGTACAAGCACTATGCGCCAAAGGCTGACATGGTCATCGTGGACGGTACCAGAAAGCATGTGATTGCAAAGATAAATGAGCTTGTGGCTTCGCACAGGGATGATGGCAAAAAGATAGCAGTCATCGCAACAGAGGAGACAAAGCAGTTTTATGATGCAGATGTTGTCCTGTCGATGGGAAGCAGGGCGGATGAGGATTCGATAGCCCATGAGCTTTACCGTATATTAAGGGATTGTGATGAGCTCGATGTGGATGTGATTTTCTCGGAGAGCTTCTCCACACCGCGTATAGGACAGGCCATCATGAACCGTATGCTAAAGGCGGCAGGCCATCAGGTGATAGACACACATGTGAAGTATGACAAAATCATTTTTGTCGCACAGACCGGCACATGCAGGGAGCAGATGGCAAAGGGCATCATGAACGACTTTGTACTCAAGGTTCCGATGGAGATTGAGGCGAGAGGACTTGTTGTCCAGTTTCCGGAGCCGGTCAATCAGAAGGCAGAGGCAGTGCTCATAAGCAATGGTATTTCCACGGAGGGCATGGTGTCAACGCAGCTTGAGGAATCGGATATCACGGAGAGTACTATGGTATTTACCATGGAGTCATCACAGCGAGAGCGCATTATAGAAAGCTTTGCCGATATCGACCCGGAGCAGGTCTTTGTGCTTTCGCAGTATGTGGGCGATGAGCTTGAGATACTGGATCCTTATGGCGGCACACTTCAAAGCTACGGACTGTGCTATGAAAGCCTCAGGGCTACGCTTAAGAAGCTGGTAAAGCGCTTAAATGCAAATACATAAAAGACAAACAAATATAACACAATATAAGACAAAGGAGAACAAACATTATGGGTAAGGTAGTAGTTATGGATCATCCGCTGATTCAGCACAAGATTGGAATTATGAGAAGAACCGACACAGGTTCAAAGGATTTCAGAACACTCGTCAGCGAGGTTGCGATGCTTGAGTGCTACGAGGCAACAAGAGATCTTGAGCTTACAGATGTGGAGATTGAGACTCCTATCTGTAAGGCCACTGTAAAGGAATTAAAGGGCAAAAAGCTTGCAGTTGTTCCTATCTTAAGAGCCGGACTTGGTATGGTGGAGGGCATGCTTGAGCTCATCCCTGCCGCAAAGGTTGGACACATCGGCATGTATCGTGACCCGGAGACAGCAGAGCCTATCGAGTACTATTGCAAGCTTCCGGCAGACTGCGCAAACAGAGAGGTATTTGTGGTAGATCCGATGCTCGCAACAGGTGGTTCAGCAGTGGCAGCACTTGATATGCTCAAAAAGCGCGGTGTGAAAAACATCCACTTTATGTGCATAATTGCAGCTCCTGAGGGAGTAAAGAGACTCACAGAGGCACATCCTGATGTGGATGTATATATAGGAGCGCTCGATGATCATCTCAATGAGCACAAATATATTGTGCCGGGACTCGGAGATGCAGGAGACAGAATTTTCGGAACCAAGTAATAATAATGATGATAATAGCTGCAGGTTGCTCTGAGGTGTAAACAGTGATATAAAACAGTAAAGTAACAGACAGTGTGATAGACCATATTGAATGGAGGTGTATATATGGGAGCTTCGGAAAAGAGAAAGGATTATATCTCATGGGATGAGTATTTTATGGGCATAGCGATGCTTTCAGGTATGCGCTCGAAGGATCCGAATACCCAGGTGGGTGCGTGCATAGTGGACCCGGAGCACAAGATACTCTCCATGGGCTATAACGGCTTTCCTCTTGGCTGCTCAGATGATGAGTTCACCTGGGCCAGAGAGGGAGAGGATAACAAGTATTTCTATTCTACACACAGCGAGCTCAATGCCATCTTAAACTACAGGGGCGGAAGCCTTGAGGGAGCGACCATATATGTCACCCTGTTTCCGTGCAATGAGTGCGCTAAGGCAATCATACAGTCTGGCATCAGGGAAGTAGTCTACGACTGTGACAAATACGAGGGCACGGCCAGCGTGACAGCTTCAAAGAGGATGCTTAAGGCAGCGGGGGTTACAATTCGCAGGTATGAGCACACTGACCGTGAGGTGACGCTTGTGCTGTAATCGCCGGAAATAGTGATAATACTGCAATTGTTGTGTCAAATTGACGTGATTTGACATGAAACACATGTATTTTTTATGCATTTTACACATAAAAATGTAGACAAAAGCAATAAAAATGATATAATAATTTGTATATGAAAAGAGATAATAAGAAAGAGGTAATGAATGCACTTATCATGGTTTTCCAGTTTGGAATCAACATGATTGTGCCGATATTTCTCTGCACACTGGCCGGTGTGTGGATTGGGAAAAAGACCGGAGCGGACTGGGTAACTGTTCCATTGTTTTTCCTTGGAGCATTTGCGGGGGCAAACAATATATACCGCATGGTTCAAAAATTCCTGAAGCCGGAGGATGATGGCAGAGCCGTCAGACAGACACCGGGCAGGCAGAGTACTACGGAAACAGAGATATCAGACAGTATTAGCAGGGTAGAGAAGGATGTTAAAAAGAATAAATGACGCATTGCCGGGACTTGTATTTGGGATAGTTTTTTACGGGATTGTTGTGCAGCTTATTGGGGTATGGTTTGTCACAGACAAAATTTCATATTCTATCGGCTTATGGTATGGGATAGCGATAGCTGTTGGTATAGCTGTCAATATCGCCACAGTCATATATGACGCGACCGCCATATATGGACAAAAGGATGCCAATCGCAGGATCGTAGCAAAATCACTTTTAAGGTATATTGTTGTTGCGGTCCTGTTATTTATATTGGGACTATTTGATTTTGGAAATCTGATAATGGCCTTTGTCGGTATGCTGGGACTCAAGATTTCAGCGTATTTACAGCCTTTATTTATGAAGGTGACAGACAGATTTTCCGGGAGAAGTGATGCATCTTCCGCCGGCGAAATGGAGACAGAGTAGCAAAACAGCAGGTAAACTTAATAAGGAGGAGGTGATAATGTGAATCAGGCGATTTTACTGGAAAGTAACGCAGACAATATCGACTTTATGATCCATGGTATTTTTTCGATAAAGGTATTCGGTCAGGAGGTCTGGATTACCACATCGCATGCCTGTATCCTCATAGTGATGGCTATTATGGTCATATTCGCTATAGTGGCAAACAGGAAGCTTAAAAAAGCAAAGGAAGTACCGGACGGCTTTCAGAATATCATCGAGCTCATCGTAGAGATGCTCGACAAGATGGTTGAGGGAACCATGGGTAAGTGGGCTCCGAGGTTTGTAAACTACATCAGCACGATTTTTATATTTATACTGATGAGTAATATCTCAGGCTTGTTTGGTTTAAGACCACCGACAGCCGACTACGGAACCACACTGGCGCTTGCACTTATTACATTTTTCATGATCAGATTCAATAAGGCTAAGCATCAAAGCGCAAAGGATATCTGGACCGGTATGTGTTCACCACTGCCGCCGTGGCTGCCTATATGGGCGCCAATCAACATTATCAGTGAGATTGCAATTCCTATCTCATTATCATTGCGTTTGTTCGCCAATGTGTTGTCAGGAACTGTTATCATGGCGCTGGTATATGGTCTGCTAAGGTTTATAGCCATAGCGTGGCCGTCAGTACTGCATGTATACTTTGATTTGTTCTCAGGAGCAATTCAGACATATGTATTCTGTATGCTGACAATGACATACGTTACACAGGCATGTGAGACGGATGAGTAAAACTATAAGATGTATTTTTAGGAGGATTCAATTATGGATATCAATGGACAGGATTTAATCAGAGCATGCTCAGCAATCGGTGCAGGTTTGGCAGTTATCGCTGGAATCGGACCTGGTGTTGGACAGGGTATCGCAGCAGGACATGGTGCAGCAGCCGTAGGACGTAACCCGGGAGCAAGAGGACAGATTATGTCAACCATGCTTTTAGGACAGGCGGTTGCAGAGACAACAGGTCTTTATGGTCTCGTTGTTGCATTACTTTTACTTTTCGTTCATCCGCTCGGATAGTATATTACGGTTTGCCGCAGAGGATTACCGTGCGGCGATACAGCCAACGGAAAGGAGAGTAAAAGTTGTTAGCACAGGGATATACATTTTTGTTTAATCTGGATGCGCAGTTGCTCTTTGATACAGTACTTTTGGCAGTTGCAGTATTTTTCCTTTTCATGCTGATGTCATATCTGCTTTTCAACCCTGCAAGGAAGCTGTTAAAGGACAGGCAGGACAGGATAGAAAGCGATATAAACACAGCTGTTGCTGACAAGGAAAGTGCCGCAGCACTAAAGGCAGAGTACGAGGGAAAGCTTAAGGATATTGATAAAGAGGCCGAAGCTATTCTCACAGAGGCGAGACAGAAGGCGCTTAAAAACCAGAACAAGATTGTGGATGATGCAAAGGAAGAGGCTTCTCGCATCATAAAGAGAGCCAGAGAAGAGGCAGAGCTTGAGAAGAAGCATGCCATGGATGATATGAAGCAGGAGATGATACAGATAGCATCGCTTATGGCACAAAAGGCTGTCGCAGCTTCAATCACCACAGACATTCAGGATACACTCGTTGAAGAGACACTTAAGGAAATGGGAGAATCAACATGGCTAAGCTAGTATCTAAGGTATACGGTGATGCATTGTTTGAGGCTGCCCTTGAGGACAACAGGCTATCCGGCCTGTCTGACGAGGTAACAGCAGTAAAGGAAATCATTGCTGCAAATGATGACCTCTCAAAGCTGATGGATCATCCGCAGATTGATAAAGAAGAAAAGGTCAGAATCATCGAAGAAATATTTGGGGGAAGAGTTTCAGCGGAGCTGGTAGGGCTTATGAGGATGATTATAGAAAAGAATCACTACAAAGAGCTTACCTTAGTCTTCGACTACTTTCTTGACAGAGTCAAGGAGTACCAAAATATCGGAACAGCATACGTCACATCTGCATTTGAGTTGTCAAAGGAGCAGAAGCTTGCTGTGGAGAAACGACTTCTTGACACGACAAAATACGTGAAATTTGAGATGCATTTTGAGGTGGATACCGCGCTCATAGGCGGTATGAAAATCAGAATCGGGGACAGAGTGGTGGATTCATCTGTCAGCAGCAGATTAGAAAGACTCACCCGCGATTTGACAAAAATACAATTGAAAGTAGGTGAATGCGCTCCATGAATCTAAAGCCGGAAGAAATCAGCTCAGTAATAAAGGAGCAGATTAAAAGATACGCTTCCCAGCTCGAAGTCGCTGATGTAGGAACAGTCATTCAGGTGGCAGACGGAATCGCACGTATTCATGGTCTTGAGAATGCGATGCAGGGAGAGCTTTTGGAATTTCCAGGGGAAGTATATGGAATGGTATTAAACCTCGAGGAGGACAATGTCGGTGCTGTTTTACTTGGACAGCAGCGCAATATCAACGAGGGAGATACAGTTAAGACCACAGGACGAGTGGTAGAGGTGCCGGTAGGCGATGCGATGCTCGGCCGAGTAGTAAATGCGCTCGGACAGCCAATCGACGGAAAGGGACCTATCCAGTCGGACAAATATCGTCAGATAGAGAGAGTAGCATCGGGAGTTATCTCGAGAAAGTCAGTAGATACACCGCTTCAGACCGGTATAAAGGCTATTGACTCAATGGTTCCTATCGGACGAGGACAAAGAGAGCTTATTATCGGAGACAGACAGACCGGAAAGACGGCTATCGCGATAGATACCATAATCAACCAGAAGGGACAGGGTGTGAAATGTATCTATGTAGCCATCGGTCAGAAGGCTTCTACGGTTGCATCCATAGTAAATGAGCTCGAGGAGTTCGGAGCCATGAGCTACACGACAGTAGTGGCTGCGACAGCATCAGAGCTTGCACCGTTACAGTATATCGCACCATACTCAGGCTGCGCTATAGGTGAGGAATGGATGGAAAACGGACAGGATGTGCTCATAGTTTACGATGATCTGAGTAAGCATGCAGCAGCATACCGTACACTTTCTCTCCTTTTAAAGAGAGCGCCCGGACGAGAGGCTTATCCGGGAGATGTTTTCTATCTCCATTCAAGGCTTCTGGAGAGAGCAGCGAGACTGTCAGACAAGCTGGGTGGAGGCTCGCTCACAGCCCTTCCTATCATTGAGACACAGGCGGGTGATGTATCGGCATATATCCCGACCAATGTTATCTCAATCACAGACGGTCAGATATATCTCGAGACAGAGATGTTCAACGCGGGCTTCAGACCTGCCATAAATGCCGGACTTTCAGTTTCACGAGTTGGAGGCTCGGCACAGATAAAGGCAATGAAAAAGATTGCAGCACCTATCCGAGTAGAGCTGGCTCAGTACAGAGAGCTTGCAGCGTTCTCACAGTTTGGCTCAGAGCTTGATGCAAGCACAGCAGAGCAGCTCGCACAGGGAGCACGAATCAAGGAGATTTTAAAGCAGCCGCAGTACAAGCCGATGCCTGTAGAGAAGCAGGTTATCATAATATACGCTGCGACAAAGAAGTATCTTATCGATATCAAAATCGAGGATATTTTAAGATTTGAGGCAGAGCTGTTTGATTTCATTGATACCAGATATCCTGAGATTCCTGAAGCAATCAGGGAGAAAAAGGTGATGGACGATGATACGGAGCAGGCACTTATAAAGGCAATCGAGGAATGCAAAAAGCAGTTCCGTTAGACGGTTGGATATTAGTAGAAGGCAGGTGGTAAAATGGCTTCGATGCGAGACATAAAGCGCAGAAAAAGCAGTATTACAAGTACTCAGCAGATCACAAAGGCCATGAAGCTCGTTTCTACCGTCAAGCTGCAAAAGGCGAGAGCACATGCGGAGGCAACAGATCCGTATTTCAACTATATGTACAGGACAGTAAGCTCGATGCTTGCAAAGAGCGGCAATCTGGAGCACCCATACTTAAAGGCCGGTGATTCGCCAAGGAAGGCGGTAGTTGTTTTGACATCAAACCGCGGACTGGCAGGCGGATACAACAGCAATATAGTAAAGCTCATCACACACGGAGACTTCAAAAAAGAAGAACTCGACATATACGCTGTGGGAGCAAAGGGCGAGGAGCTGCTTACGTCAAAGGGCTATCATATAGTTGAGAGTGCATCGGAGATGATGGAGGACCCGACCTACGAGGATGCTGCGGCACTTTGCAAAAGAGTGTTAAAGGCATTTACAGACGGTCAGGTTGGGGAGATTTATCTCGCATATACCCATTTCAAAAACACAGTTACACAGGAGGCGAAGCTCATAAAGCTATTGCCGGTGGAGCTGGATGAGAGTGGGGCCGATGAGAAAGAGGACTCCAATATTCTCATGAATTTTGAACCGAATCCGGAGGAGGCTTTGGAGCTTATTATTCCAAAATATGTGACAAGCCTGTTTTACGGAGCACTGGTGGAGTCATTTGCCAGTGAAAACGGAGCCAGAATGCAGGCGATGGATTCTGCTACGAGCAATGCAGAGGATATGATCAGTGATCTGACATTGAAATATAACAGAGCGCGTCAGGGCTCAATCACGCAGGAGCTTACTGAGATAATTGCAGGAGCTAATGCGATAGAGTGATACATGCATATCCGGTCATGGGAAGGCAGGCATGTGTGTCTGTGAATGGCCAAAAAGGCGAGTGTATCATATGAATTAAAAAAGAAGGAGAAACTATAAATGGCAGATAAAAATGTAGGTAAAATCATACAGGTTATCAGTGCCGTTCTGGATATCAAGTTTTCAGAGGGTAATCTGCCTGAGATAAACGATGCAGTCGAGGTGCCGCTGAAAAACGGCGGAAAGCTGGTCGTTGAGGTTGCACAGCATCTGGGCGACGATACAGTCAGATGTATCGCCATGGGACCTACTGATGGTCTCGTCCGCGGCATGGACGCTATCGCAACAGGAGCACCTATTTCTGTGCCGGTGGGGGAGAATACACTTGGAAGAATGTTCAATGTGCTCGGAGAGCCTATCGACGAGGTTGAGCCTCCACAGACAGAGGAGAAATGGGCAATCCACAGACCTGCGCCTAGCTTTGAGGAGCAGGCTACATCGCAGGAGATGCTTGAGACAGGAATAAAGGTTGTAGATTTGCTCTGCCCATACCAGAAGGGTGGAAAAATCGGACTCTTCGGAGGTGCCGGAGTAGGAAAGACGGTGCTCATCCAGGAGCTTATCCACAACATCGCTACACAGCATGGTGGATACTCAGTATTTACCGGTGTAGGAGAGCGTACACGAGAGGGAAATGACCTGTACTACGAGATGAAGGAGTCAGGTGTTATCGACAAGACCACCATGGTGTTCGGACAGATGAACGAGCCACCTGGAGCACGTATGAGAGTTGCCCTGGCAGGACTTACAATGGCAGAGTATTTCCGTGACAGAGGCGGCAAGGATGTGCTTCTCTTTGTGGACAATATCTTCCGTTTCACACAGGCAGGTTCAGAGGTATCAGCACTTTTAGGACGTATGCCTTCAGCCGTTGGTTACCAGCCGACACTGCAGACAGAGATGGGAGCTCTTCAGGAGCGTATCACATCAACAAAGAACGGTTCAATCACATCGGTTCAGGCTGTATATGTGCCTGCAGATGACCTTACAGACCCGGCACCGGCGACTACCTTCGCACACCTCGATGCCACGACAGTACTTGAGCGTTCTATCGCAGAGCTTGGTATTTATCCGGCTGTAGACCCGCTGGCATCCACATCGCGTATCCTTGATCCGCGTATCGTGGGACAGGAGCATTTTGAGGTGGCACACGCTGTCCAGGAGATACTCCAGAAGTACAAGGAGCTGCAGGATATCATCGCAATCCTCGGTATGGATGAGCTCTCAGAGGAGGATAAGCTCGTAGTAAGCCGTGCACGTAAGGTGCAGCGTTTCCTGTCACAGCCGTTTTTCGTGGCAGGACAGTTTACAGGACTCGAGGGCAAATATGTGCCTATCGCCGAGACCATCAGAGGCTTTAAGGAGATACTCGAAGGAAAGCATGATGATGTACCGGAGAGCTATTTCTTAAACGTTGGAAGCATAGATGAAGTCCGTGCCAAGATGCAGTAATGTGAGGTGATTTCATGGCAGATAACATTTTTGACATAGAAATAATCACACCGGACAGGGTGTTCTACAAGGGAGAGACAGATTTCCTCGAGTTCAATACCCAAAACGGAGAGATTGGTGTATACAAAAAC
>ERZ838483.284-NODE-284-length-66498-cov-97.178439_pt1 | contig 66498 bp, 49 predicted proteins | sample MGYA00519939_ERZ838483 | MGnify/ENA primary metagenome ERZ838483 (study PRJEB31850, sample SAMEA3708836) | human gut metagenome | biome: human gut; feature: human-associated habitat; material: faeces | place: China | collected 2014 ...
TCTCCGGCACGCTGAAGATCTCGCTGGCGCAGTACCGTTCGCTGGAATCCTTCGCCATGTTCGCTTCCGATCTGGATGCGGCTTCGAAGGCTCAGCTGAACCGTGGTGCCCACCTGACCGAGCTCCTGAAGCAGCCGCAGTTCTCCCCGTATTCGATGGAACAGGAAGTCGTGTCCGTGTGGGCCGGCACCCATGGCAAGATGGATGACCTGCCAATCAGCGACGTGTTGCCGTTCGAAAAGGGCATGCTGGATTATCTGGATCACAACACCGATATCCTCAAGACCATTCGCGAGACCGAAGACTTCACCGCCGACACCGAGGCTGCCCTCGACAAGGCCGTGGAAGCGTTCCGTGAGACCTTCGTGACCAGCGCGGGCAAGCCGCTGGTCGAGAAGAAGCCTGACGAGAAGCACACCACTCCGGTCGAGCAGGAAAAGATCGTCGCAGGAGAGAAGTGATTCATGGGCTCGCAACTCGCATTGAAATCTAGGATCGCCTCCACCGCGTCGCTGGAGAAAATCTTCAACGCGCAGGAGATGATCGCGTCTTCGCACATCGCCAAGGCACGTGACGTGGCCTTGAACGCGAAGCCGTATACCGATGCGATTTTCGACGCCGTGCAAGCGCTGGTGGCCCATACCCATATCGACCATCCGATCGTGAAAAAGAACGAGGACAACCCTCGCGTGGCTGTCCTCGCTCTCACCTCGGATCGTGGTATGGCAGGTCCGTACACCTCCTCGATCATCCGCGAAACGGAATCGCTGTTGGCCCGACTCGACGAGAAGGGCAAGCAGCCGGAACTGTATGTGTATGGTCGTCGCGGTGTGACGTATTACAAGTACCGCAACCGTCCGGTTGCCGGCACTTGGGAAGGCGATACCGACCAGCCCGGCGTGGAAGTCGCAGAGTCCATCTCGAAGGCACTGTTGGACGCTTATATGAAGCCGGCGGACCAAGGTGGAGTCTCCGAACTCTACATTGTGTTCACCGAGTTCGTGAATATGGTGGTTCAGAAGGTGCGTGTGCTGCGCATGCTACCCGTTGAGCTCGTGCTTCCGGAACAGCCGGAATCCGGTCCTGTGCCGGAATCCGATGCCGATGCTGCGACTCCTCTGTATGCGTTCGAGCCAAGCGTTGACGAAGTACTCGACGCGATTCTGCCGAAGTACATCCAGTCCCGTATCCATGAATGCCTGCTCACCGCAGCGGCATCCGAGACTGCAAGCCGACAGAACGCCATGCACACGGCTACAGACAACGCTCGCAGCCTGATCGATGAACTGACTCGCAAGCTTAACGCTTCGCGTCAGGCATCGATTACCCAGGAACTTACCGAAATCATCGGCAGCGCTGATGCGCTGAACAAGAAGGAAGAGTAGGAACGCATATGGCTGAGAATCAGACCACAGCGGCTCCCGAGACGGCTGCAGAGCCGACCGCTGGACGCGTTACGCGTATCCAGGGTTCGGTTATCGACGTCGAATTCCCGGTGGGCCACCTGCCCGACATTTACAATGCACTTACCGTTGAACTGGCCAACACCGGTGTCCACGAAGAGGGCGAGACCACCAAGAAGATCACCCTTGAGGTTGAACAGCATCTTGGCGATTCCACCGTGCGTACCGTCGCTCTGAAGCCGACTGACGGCCTCGTGCGTGGCGCCACCGTGTATGACACCGGCGGCCCGATCTCCGTGCCGGTTGGCGATGTCACCAAGGGCCACGTATTCGACGTGTCCGGCAACATCCTCAACAAGAAGGCCGACGAGACCGTCACGGTCACCGAACGTTGGCCTATCCACCGCAACCCGCCGGCATTCGACCAGCTGGAGTCCAAGACCCAGATGTTCGAAACCGGTATCAAGGTCATCGATCTGCTGACCCCGTATGTGCAGGGTGGCAAGATCGGTCTGTTCGGTGGCGCAGGCGTCGGCAAGACCGTGCTGATCCAGGAAATGATTCAGCGTGTGGCCCAGAACCACGGCGGTGTGTCCGTGTTCGCAGGCGTCGGCGAACGTACCCGTGAGGGTAACGATCTGATCGGCGAAATGGACGAGGCCGGCGTGCTCGAGAAGACCGCACTGGTCTTCGGCCAGATGGATGAGCAGCCGGGTACCCGTCTGCGCGTGCCGCTGACCGCACTGACCATGGCAGAGTACTTCCGTGACGTGCAGAATCAGGACGTGCTGCTGTTCATCGACAACATCTTCCGCTTCACCCAGGCGGGTTCCGAGGTGTCCACCCTGCTCGGCCGTATGCCGTCCGCAGTGGGCTACCAGCCGAACCTGGCCGATGAGATGGGCGCGCTGCAGGAGCGAATCACTTCGACCCGTGGACACTCCATCACCTCGCTGCAGGCCATCTACGTGCCGGCCGATGATTACACCGACCCGGCTCCTGCAACGACCTTCGCCCACCTGGATGCAACCACCGAGCTGTCTCGTGACATCGCTTCGAAGGGTATCTACCCGGCAGTCGACCCGCTGAGCTCCACTTCGCGAATCCTTGATCCGCGTTACGTGGGCCAGGCTCACTACGAGTGCGCGAACCGCGTCAAGGCGATTCTGCAGCGTAACAAGGAGCTGCAGGACATCATCGCCCTGATCGGTATCGATGAGCTCGGCGAAGAAGATAAGACCACTGTGAACCGCGCCCGTAAGATCGAGCAGTTCCTTGGTCAGAACTTCTACGTCGCCGAGAAGTTCACCGGCCGTCCGGGCTCCTACGTTCCGGCGGACGAGACTATCGAAGCATTCACCCGCATCTGCGACGGCGTGTATGACGACGTTCCGGAGCAGGCATTCTCCGGTATCGGCGGCATCGACGACCTCGAGAAGAAGTGGCACGACATGCAGAAGGAATACGGTGCGTGATGGCCGGATCGACTATGCAGGTGAACATCGTCGCCGCTGACCACCCTGTGTGGCACGGCACGGCGAAGTCCGTTACCATTCCCGCCTCCGAAGGCGGAATGGGCATCCTGCCCGACCACGAGCCTGTGCTGACCGTGATCAAGGAAGGAACCATCGTTGTGGTGGATCCTGAAGGCAATCGCCTCTCCTTCGAGGTGACTGACGGCTTCATCTCCTTCGATTCGAACAAGCTCACCGTCGCGGTCGAGCGTGGAACCAACGTGAAGCGCGCCGAATAAGCCGTTTCCGCTTGACGTAAGGTGGCCCGGTAATCGCAATATGTTTTTGTATTGCGATTACCGGGCCGCTTTTGTCTTTTACGTGGCTTTCCGCCGCCGCGAATACGTATGCCGTACGTACGGCGACGCGCATGGTAGGGTAGTGCCTCGTGCGAATTATTGTTGCTGACTGCTCTGCCGAATATTCCGGACGATTGAACGCCTCCCTGCCGCTCGCCAAGCGCGTGCTGCTCATCAAGGCGGACAACAGCCTGCTGATCTTCTCCGAACTCGGCTCATACAAGCCGCTCAACTGGATGTCCGCGCCATGCAGCATCAGGGACATCACCCCCGACCACGCCGATGACGACGTTGATACTGAAGTGCCGCAAAAGGTGATCCGCGCGTCGGCCGACAAATCGAACGACGTGCTGGAAGTGACGTTGCAGCACATCTATTCGGACGAATCGTACGACCTCGGCGAGGATCCGGGCCTCATCAAGGACGGCGTCGAAGACCATCTGCAGAAGTACCTGGCCGAACAGATCGAACGCATCGGCAAAGGCGCGAAGCTCGTGCGCCGCGAATACCCGACAGCCATCGGACCGGTCGACATCATGGCGATTGACGGCAACGGCGAGCACGTGGCCATCGAAATCAAGCGCAACGGCGGCATCGACGGCGTCGAACAGCTCACCCGCTACTGCGATCTGCTCAACCGCGACCCGCTGCTGGTCCCCGTGCACGGCATCTTCGCCGCGCAGACCATCACCCCGCAGGCCCGCGTGCTCGCGCAGGACCGCGGTTTCAAATGCCTGCTTTTGGATTACGAGGAGATGAAGGGCACTGAGGACGATTCTTTACGGTTGTTCTGATTCTTTCGGTTCCAACTCTGGAAATCGCGGCAACGGAGCGTTATCTTCGTTGTTCCTCGGTCGACGTACCTTCGTACGCCTTCCCTCGGTACGCCTCGATACCGCACGCGTTGCCGCGATTTCCCCTAGGACTTGCATGCATATGAAAATAGCCTCCCGAGGGGAAGGCTATTTTGTTTTTGGAGGAACCTATCAGTCGGTTCAGCGGATCAGTAGGCGGCGAGAATGTCGACCACGAAGACCAGCGTGGAATTCGCCGGAATCTTCTCCTGATCCTTGTTTCCGTAGCCGAGGCTCGGCGGCACCACCAGCAGCACCTGGGAACCGACCGTGTGGCCTGCCAGACCCTGCTTCCAGCCCTTGATCACGCTGTCAAGCGAGAAGGCGGAGGACTGTCCGCGGTCCCACGAGGAATCGAACTGCGTGCCGTCAAGCAGCCAGCCGGTGTAGTGCGCCACCACGGACTGCGTATCCTTGACCACAGCGCCCTTGCCCTTGATGAGGTCCTGGGAAATCAAGGAATCGGAGCCCTTATAGCCATTCATGTCGATCGACGGCTTGCCGTCCTTGGCGAGCGTCACCTTCGGCAGGTCGGCCGGAATGTCGGCGACCTTCTCGCCGGTGGCCTTCTTCAGGTCCTTCGACTTGGACACCAGCGTGAGTACCATCAGGTACGAGGTGCCGGAGGAATTCGAGTCGTTCACGCCGAACGCCACGGTGGAATTGAGCTTGAGGCTCTTGAAGATCTTGTAGTAGTTCTCGGTCATCTGGCTGGTATCCGAGGTGACTACGGTGGAGCAGCCGGGGGTGTTCTTCTCCCACGTGCTGGCCAGTTCGGAACCATCCTTGACGCTGATGGCGATGCCCTGCGAGCAGACGCGGTCGCCGTCCTCGATCTGGGCTCCGTCGCCCTTCTGCAGCACCACGTAGCTGTTGTCCTCAACCGTCATCGGCGTCTTGAACGAGACGGTCGGCTTCTTGCCGAGCTCGCCCTTGGCGGTCACGCCGGCGATCTGGTGCATGCCGATTTTTTCGGAAGATGAGGAGGAATCCGAGTTCGACTTGTCGGATTTCGCGCTGGAATTACCGCCGCACGCAGTGACGCCCAGGCACATGACCGTTGCGCAGACTGCCGTGACGGCCTTGGAAAGAAGTGATTTACGCATAGGGCCAACCATAGCGGCAAAGCATGATTTTCATGTTTTTTTCAGGCTTGTGCAAACGGACACTGTAGAATGGAAAAGCTATGACTGTATTGCAGGAAGAACAAGAGAAGCCGCAGATCGAGACGGGCCCTACCCGGCATGCGAAGATCATGCGTGGCATCGTCACGCCTATTTTCGGCTTGCTTGCCATCGCATGCGTCGTGTTTGGCGTGTTGAATTCAACCGTCTGGAAACCGGACAATGAGATCACCGCCGCCGCTCCGGTGAACGGTTCGGAATACGTGGTCACCGATCCGAACGTGCTGCAGCTGGTAGACAGCCGCGTCAATATTTCGGCCAAATCCCGTGACAAGAAATCCAATGTGTGTATCGCCATAGGTTCCGCGCGCGACGTTGCCGGATGGATTGCGGGAAGCAAGTACATGCGCGTCTCCGGTCTGTCCGATTGGACGATGCTTTCCACCATGAAGGTCTCCGCGCAGGGAACCGCGGACAATTCCCAGAACCAGGTGGCTTTCAAGGACTCCGACATGTGGCGCACCATCAAGTGCAATGACGGTGCCGTTGATATGCAGGTCAAAGGATCGAACAGCAATAACGCCGAGGATGTTGTGGCGTTGATTGATTTCGGCAACCGCAAAGGAGATACGGTCACTCTGAATTGGGACCGTCGTAACCTGCCGAATTTCGCCATGCCGTTGTATCTTGCCGGCGGACTGCTGGCGATTCTCGCCGTGCTTTCCGCTTCCGTATTCGCCATGCCGCCGCATAAGCGCCGCAACAAGCGCGCTTTCGCCATGGTCGAAGGCGTTGGCGTCAACGAAGGCGATGAGAACGAGGTTTCGGCTTGGGTGAAGAACGCCGAAACCGCCGCCAGCAACAGGGCACGGAGCAGGTCGCGTCACGGCAGGCGTCGCCATGCGGAACATCGCACCGGCGGTCGTACGTCGTCGTTCGAGGAAACGCAACAGCCCGTCATCGTCGATCCTGCGGCACGTAACCTGGTCGCCGACCAGCAGAACACGATTGCGGAAAGCCAGCCGACTGTGTCCGAATCGACCGTATTTGAATCGACGGCGGGCGAATCGTCTGTTGACGACGAGGCGACTTCCGTGATCTCGCAGGATGAGCTTGCCGCGTATTTCGCTCGTCTTGCCCAAGAGGAGGTTCAGACGGAAACGCAGGAAGACGGCCAAGAGGAGGACCAGTGATGAGGAAGCGTAGTCAGGCGATTATCGCGGCCATGCTCGCGCTGGGAATGGCCGTCGGCATGTGCGGTTGCGAAGGCCAGCTGCCGACCCCGAAAGCCACCACCCGGCAGGATGCGCCGAACTTGAGCGCCAAGCAGGAGCAAAAGGTCCGCACGAGGATTCTCAAAACGCTCGACCAGTGCAATCAGAACCGTGACACTGATACGTTGCCGACGATTCTCGAAGGTCCGGAACTGGACATCCGCACCAGCGAGCTGAACGTAGCGAAAGCCACGGGCAATCTTGACCGTAAGACCACCATCCCCACGGATCTGGCCCAGGCCGTGATCTCCACGGATGCCGGCTGGCCACGGTCCGTGTTCTCCATCACGTCCACAACCAAGGACCAGCAGTCCAAGCGTCTGCTGGTGTTCAGGCAGGATTCCGCACGCCAGAACTACAAGCTGTGGGGTGTGGCGCGACTGTTCTCCGGCGTGAAGATGCCGAGTTTCGAAATCTCCAAAACCGGCAGCGCGCAGGGAACGCCTACGGACACCGGTCTGGTCATGACGCCGAAAGCGGCGGTGGACGCGTATGCGGACCTGCTGCAGAACGGGGCGAACAGCAAGTACGCCAGCAAATTCGCGGATGATGATCTGCGATCGAAGCTTGCCGATCTGACTGCCCAGGTGCAGAAGGCCATGGAGCTTAACGAAGGCACGCAGCAGCAGACCTTCGAACCGGTCAATGGAGCCATCAGCGTCATGCGTTCCGCGGACGGCGGCGATCTGGTGGTGGCGCAGATCAACTCCGAATGGACGCGTTCCGCCGGCGCTGGCCGTGAATCGCAGCCGGCCTCTGACGCGGAAAAGGCGCTGTTCGGCAATGGCAAGGCCACCAGCACCATGAAGACGAGCTATGTGAACGTCATCGCGCTGTATGTTCCGCCGGCGAATTCCGGGCAGAAAATCACCGCGGTCGGTTCCGAACGCCAGCCGGTGAAGGTCGAAGCGCTGTAAAACGACGGGTCCTTGGACGCGCATCGTCGGCGGTTTTCCGCCTATCGCGCATCCGTGGGAATGAAAACCGGGAAATCGTTGTTGGCACCTATAGTTGGTGCCAGCAACGATTTCGTGTTTTTGGAGGCAAGTATGGCAGAGCAGCAAGCGTTCCATCCGGGTGTTTCATTGGCGGGAGCCGTTGATCTGGAAGCGCTCAAGCATCAGGTGAAGGCCGAGCCGGGGCAGGCGGGCGGCGCTCCGGCGGCTGGCGGATATGTCATCGACACCACGGAGAACACGTTCCAGGCCATGGTGCAGACCTCCGCCACGTTCCCGATTCTGCTGTTCCTGTGGGTGCCGACCGACGACCGTCTGTTCGCCATGGCACGCGCATTGGGTGACGCGGTGAACAAGCTCAACGGCCAGATCCAGCTGTCCCGCATCGACATCGCATCCAATCCCTCCATCGCACAGGCGTTCCAGATTCAGGGCGCGCCGGCGCTGTTCGCGTTGATCGGCGGCCGTCCGATGCCGATTCTGCAGGGCCTTCCGTCCGACGAGGAACTGCAGCAGATCACAGACGTGGTCGTGCCGAAGCTTATCGCCGCCGCGCAGCAGGCCGGCGTGACCGGCACCGCTCCGTATTCGGGCGATCCGGATTCCGACGCGGCCAATTCCGCATCCGCCGGCAGTGTGCAGGATCAGGTGCCGCCGGAACATCAGGAAGCGTACATGCTGGCACAGCAGGGCGATTACGCCGGTGCCGCCGCCGCGTACGAGAAGGTTTTGGAAGCCGATCCGAACGATACGCGCGCCGCCCGCGAACGTGCGAAGGCGCTGCTGCTGGCCCGTTCCGCCAATGCGGACGTGCGCGTGGTGCGTGCCGCTGCCGCCGACAAGCCGGACGATGTGGACGCGCAGCTTGCCGTCGCCGACATCGACATGATCGGCGGGCAGATCCAGGACGCGTTCGACCGTCTGCTTGATTTCGTGGCGGCGGGCCACAAGACCGACATCGAGCCGGTGCGCCAGCGTCTGCTCGAATACTTCACGATCCCCGAGCCGACCGACGAGCGTCTGAAGCGCGCACGTCGTCGCCTCGCCACCCTCATGTACTGAGCGTGCAGCGCGTGCTGGTTGCGCCGAGCACTCTGATGCATTGAGCGCGCGTACTGACTTTCCCAACGATTGCAAGGTCTGCGTCACGTTTTTCGCCGAATCGTGTCGCAAACGGGCGCAGACCGTGTACAGTAGTGCGTTGCATGGGTTTGTAGCTCAGCGGATAGAGCGTCTGTCTCCGGAACAGAAGGTCGTGGGTTCGATCCCCATCAAGCCCACCGGGCAAGGCTCCAGTCGAACGGCTGGAGCTTTTTTGTTGCTCGTTTGTTGTATTTTTCCGCGGTTTTCCTTGCGATTCCGCCGTTTTCGTGCCTGCTGCGTCGTGTGGTGCCAACTCCGGCCATATCGTTCTGTGAACGGTTTTTCCCGCTTCCACCCATCGGAAAAGTATGATTTCAGGTGCGACGCAAATAGCGCATGTATGGGCATATTGGCACATACTTGGCGCGCGTTTACATACCTTGCGGCAACATACCTTACGACAAAGGAGAACAGTATGAGCGAAAAGCTGGAAGCAGTGGCCACCTCCGAAGCCCCGGCAGCACTCGGCGCCTACAGCCAGGCCGTGAAGGCCAACGGATTCGTGTTCGTCTCCGGCCAGCTGGGCATCGACCCGGCCACCGGCGAACTGTCCGGCGAAACCGCTGGCGAGCAGGCCGCACAGGCACTGAAGAACATCAAGCACATCCTCGACACCGCCGGCTCCGGCATCGAGCATGTGGTTCGTGCCACCATCTACATGAAGAACGTCGAGGACTTCCATGAGGTCGATGACGTGTACGCGCAGACCTTCATCGGCTCCGTCAAGCCGGCCCGCGTGGCCTTTGGCGGCAACGACATTCCGAAGGGCGCGCTCGTCGAGATCGACGCCATCGCCGCGCTCTGAGCATTTCGCACGTTTCGTAGGTATCGCAAGCATTGCGATTACTGCGATTGCCTACCGCTACCTGCGATCAAACGGCCCGCACGCTTTTCCAGCATGCGGGCTGACGCTTTTTTACGGACTTCCGCGGGCTTCTGCACACTTCCGCGAACTATGGACGACCATCGCACGTTGCCGTGAGTCTGACGTATAGTATTTGCGATTGTTCGGCCAGCCAAACTATGTGCCGTACCCAACCAAACGTAAGAGGAGCTGGAAGCAAGCATGGCGCAATCGCAAGAAAAGCCCGACGTCGAACAGGGCGGCCTGGAACGCAAGATGGAAACGCGCCACCTGACCATGATCTCGCTCGGCGGCGTGATCGGCACAGGCCTGTTTTTAAGCTCCGGCTACACCATCCATCAGGCGGGCCCGCTCGGCGCGATCATCGCGTACGCCATCGGTTCGCTGCTCGTCTACTTCATCATGCTGAGCCTCGGCGAGCTGTCTGTGGCCATGCCGTACGCCGGCAGCTTCCACCTGTATGCGAAGCGTTTCATCGGCCCCGGCACCGCGTTCACCATCGCCGTGCTCTACTGGCTGAATTGGGCGGTGGCGCTCGCCTCCGAATTCACCGCCGCGGGCCTGCTGATGCAACGCTGGTTCCCGCATTCGCCCGCATGGGTCTGGTCGGCCGCGTTCATCGTGGTCGTGTTCCTGCTCAACATCCTGTCGGTGCGCCTGTACGGCGAATCGGAATTCTGGTTCGCGTCCATCAAGGTGTTCGCCATCATCGCGTTCATCATCATTGGCCTGCTGGCCATGTTCGGCGCGATTCCGATCGCCGGCTATGACCACGCGCCCATGTTCGAGAACTTCTACAGCGACGGCTGGCTGCCCAACGGCGTGCTGCCGATTTTCTCCACGCTGCTGACGGTCGTGTTCGCCTTCTCCGGCACCGAAGTGGTCGGCGTCGCGGCGGGCGAGACGAAGGACCCGTCCAAGGCGATTCCGAAGGCCGTGCACACCACCGTGCTGCGTCTGGCGATCTTCTTCATCGGCTCGATCGCCGTCATGGCGGCGCTGATTCCGTGGCACAAGTCGGGCGTCGACACCAGCCCGTTCGTGCTTGTCTTCCAATCGATCGGCATGCCGTTCGCCGGCGACATCATGAACTTCGTGGTGCTCACGGCGGTGCTGTCCGCCGCGAATTCCGGCCTCTACGTGTGCTCGCGCATGGTGTGGTCGCTGGCGCAGGAAGGCATGATCCCGCGCGTGCTCGCCAAAACCAACTTCCATGGTGTGCCGGTGTGCGCCGTGATGTTCAGCATGGCCGGCTCGCTGCTGGCGCTGCTGTCCTCCGTGGTAGCCGCTTCGACCGTCTACCTCGCGCTGGTCGCGGTTTCCGGCCTGGCCACACTGGTGGTGTGGGCGTCGGTTTCCGTCTGCCACTTGCGATTCCGCCACCAATGGCTCGCGCAGGGACATACGGTTGGCGAGCTCAAGTACCGCGCGCCTGGCTACCCGTTCGTGCCGATCGCCGCGATCGTGATGTGCGTCGGCGCGCTGGTTCTGGTGATTTGCGATCCGTCGCAGCGCTCCACGCTGCTGACCATGATTCCGTTCGTGGCGCTGTGCTACACGGGCTACTACGCGTCCGTGGCGTGGCGTGCGAAACGGCATGGCGGGCAGGACGATGCTCAGAACGTCTTGCAAAGCGTTCCGCAGGACGTATCGCAACCCCATCGTGAGGATGGACAGGAAGACTGATTCTGTCAGCGTGCCCGGTATTCTTGGAAGAATGAGTCCAGAAGCCCTTAGTGAACTGATTTTCAACATTGCCAACACCCTTGTCTCCGAAGGCAAGGCAGGCACCCTGACCGCCGATTTGATTCCGCCGCAGGCCAAGTTCGCCGTGATGCGCCCGAAGGACCGCGCACATGGCGATTGGGCGTCCAACGCGGCCATGCAGCTGGCCAAGAAGGCCGGCATGAAGCCGCGTGATTTCGCCGAACTGTTCGCCGCCGAACTGACCAATGCCGACGGCATCAAGTCCGTGGAAGTGGCCGGCCCCGGCTTCATCAACATCACGCTTGACTCCGCCTCCGCGGCGGCCGTGGTGGACGCCGTGCTCGAAGCCGGTGACACGTACGGCAAGAACGACCATCTGGGCGGCGAGACCCTGAACCTCGAATTCGTCTCCGCCAATCCGACCGGCCCGATCCACATCGGCGGCACCCGTTGGGCGGCCGTCGGCGACTCCATGGCCCGCGTGCTCGAAGCCAACGGCGCCAAAGTCGTGCGCGAATATTACTTCAACGACCACGGCGAGCAGATCAACCGCTTTGCCAAGTCGCTCGTCGCCGCGGCCCACGGCGAGGAAACCCCGATCGACGGCTACAAGGGCGCCTACATCGACGAGATCGCCAAGCGCGTCATCGACGAAGCCCAGGCCGACGGCGTCGACATCCTGAACCTGCCGCGCGTCGACGGTGGCGTGGACAAGGACGGCGAACCGCTCGGCGAAGGCGATTCCGAGCAGCGCGAGGAATTCCGCAAGCGCGCCGTACCGATGATGTTCGACGAGATTCAGAAGTCCATGAAGAACTTCCGCGTCAACTTCGACGTGTGGTTCCATGAGAACAGCCTGTACTCCGACGGCGAGGTCGACAAGGCCATCGCCGACCTGCGCGCCCGCGGCGACATCTTCGAAAAGGACGGCGCCACCTGGTTCGAGTCCACCAAGCACGGTGACGACAAGGACCGCGTGATCATCAAGTCCGACGGCAACTACGCGTACTTCGCCGCCGACATCGCCTACTACCGCAACAAGCGCCACCGCGAGACCAACCCGGCCGACGTGGCGATTTACATGCTCGGCGCCGACCACCACGGCTACATCGGCCGCATGATGGCCATGTGCGAGGCGTTCGGTGACAAGCCGGGCGAGAACATGCAGATCCTCATCGGCCAGCTTGTCAACGTCATGAAGGACGGCAAGGCCGTGCGCATGTCGAAGCGCGCCGGCAACGTCGTCACCATCGACGATTTGACCGACGCCATCGGCGTGGACGCCTCCCGCTATTCGCTGGCCCGCACCGACTACAACTCCCCGGTGGATATCGACCTGAACCTGCTGTCCTCGCATTCCAACGAGAATCCGGTGTACTACGTGCAGTACGCGCACGCCCGCTCCTGCAACGTGGACCGCAACGCGGCCGCCGCCGGCATCACCTACGAAGGCGCCGACGTGAGCCTGCTCGACACCACCGCCGACGGCGAAGTGCTCGCCGCGCTCGCCCAGTGGCCCGCCCTGCTGCGCGAAGCGGGCGACCTGCGCGCCCCGCACCGCGTGGCCCACTATCTGGAAGATCTCGCCGCCACCTACCACAAGTGGTACAACGTGGAGCGCGTCGTGCCGATGGAACTCACCGATCCGGAGGCCCGCGGGGAACAGGCCGACGCCATCCGCATCGCCAAGGCTCCGGAACCGGCCCGCGCCGCCGCCCGACTCAAGCTCAACGACGCCGTCAAGACGGTCATCGCCGAAGGCCTCGACCTGCTCGGCGTCACCGCCCCCGACAAGATGTGACCGGCAGGAGATAACGCAAACCATGTCTGTGAGTCCAATCTGGCCGGCCGGCTCGGCCGTGAACGACGAAGGCGAGATCACCTTCCACGGCCGTACCGCCGCAAGCCTGCTCGACGAATTCGGTTCGCCGCTCTACGTCATCGACACCGATGACGTGCGCGCCCGCGCCACGAAATTCGTGCATGCCGCGTCCCACGCGTTCAACAACACCGTCACCCACGTCAGCTTCGCCGGCAAAGCGCTGCTAAGCAAGGAAATCTGCCGAATCGTCACCGAATCCGGCATGCTCATCGACACCTGCACCATGGGCGAGATGCGCATCGCGCTCGCCGCGGGTGTCCCCGGCCGCCGGCTCGTGCTGCACGGCAACAACAAGTCCGACGCGGAAATCGAACTCGCCATCGAACAGGGCTTCAACAAAATCGTGATCGACGAGCCGGATGAGCCGGCACGCATCGCCGCGATCGCCAAGCGGCTCGGCAAGCGCGCCCGCGTCATGCTGCGCGTCACCTCCGGCATCCACGCCGGCGGCCACGAATTCGTGTCCACCGCGCACGAGGACCAGAAGTTCGGCGTGGCCCTGCTCCCCGCCGGCGCCGATACCGCCAAACTCGGCGTGCTCGACGACCTGACCGACGTGACGCCGGCCGGATCGAACGCGCGCTTGGGCGAGAACGCTGCGGATGCCGCCGATCAAGCCGCCCATGCCGGCCACGCGGAACACAAGCTCCAGTACGACGTCAAATACCCGTACGACCTGAGCCACGAGAAAGTCTCCGAAGGCGACCGCAGGCTCGCCGAAGCCATGACCATGGTGGCCGACGGCCCGGCGCTCGCCGTGCTCAAGGACATCTACCGCCGCCAGGACGTGCTCGAACTGGTCGGCGTGCACTCGCATATCGGCTCCAACATCCATGACGCGGACGCTTTCATCCAGGCGGCCAAGCGCATGATGCTGCTGCGCAAGACCTTCTACGCCACCGACGCGTACACCCTGCCGGAAGTCGATCTGGGCGGCGGCTATTCCGTGGCCTACACCGACGGCGAGGATTCCATGGACATCGACGTGGAGCTCGGCAGGCTCGCCGACGCGGTCAGCACCGTGAACCGCGCGCTCGGCATGCCGGCCCCGGTCATCTCCTTCGAGCCGGGCCGCTGGACGGTGGCCCCCACCGGCGTCACGCTGTACCGCGTGGGCACCGTCAAGCCGGTGCAGCTGAACGGTGAAGCCAAAGACAAGGGCGGCAATCCGGTGACGGAACGCGTGTACGTGTCCGTGGACGGCGGCATGTCCGACAACATCCGCCCGGCGCTGTACGGCTCCGACTACACCGCGAGAATCGCGAATCGCAAGGGATCCGACGAGACCAAGCTGTGCCGCGTGGTCGGCATGCACTGCGAATCGGGCGACATCGTCGTCAACGAGGTGCGTCTGCCGGCCGACATCAGGCGCGGGGACATTCTCGCCGTGCCCGTCACCGGCGCGTACGGCCGCACGATGGCCAGCAACTACAACCAGGCGCTGATTCCCGCCGTGGTCGGCGTCGGCGAGGCCGGCGCACACGTCATGATCCGCCGGCAGACGATCGACGATCTGCTGAGCTGGGACGTCAGCAAATAGTCCACGATTGCGTCTCACGGTATGGACGGTTTTCGGGCTTCCTTGCGGGGAAAGCTTCGGAAACCGTCCATTTTCTTGATATTCCGCGGCCTTACGTCATATTGAGACCGTACAATGAGCATGGTTATACCAATACTTCGCATTCAAGGGAGGATGCCTTGGCACAGGAAGATGTTGCGCCGATTCGCGTTGGATTGCTGGGCGCAGGTACCGTTGGTTCCCAGACCGCACGCCTGCTGGTCGAGCAGAAGGACGAGCTTGCCGCACGTATCGGACGACCGATCGAGCTGACCGGCGTCGCCTGCCTTGACCCGGCGGAAACCGATCCGTTCCCATGGATCGACAAGGCCATCGTGACCACCGACACCATGAGCGTGGCCACCAATTCCGACATCGTCATCGAGCTGATCGGCGGCACCGGCGTGGCACGCAAGTTCGTGCTCGCCGCCATCGAATCCGGCGCCTCCGTGGTCACCGCCAACAAGGCGCTGCTGGCCAAGTACGGTCCGGAAATCTACGCGGCCGCCGAAGCCAAGGGCGTCGACATCTACTTCGAAGCCTCCGTGGGCGGCGCCATCCCGTTCCTCAAGCCGCTGCGCGAATCCCTCGTCGGAGACAAGGTGACGAGCATGCTCGGCATCGTCAACGGCACCACCAACTACATCCTCGACGAGATGACCACCAAGGGCCTCGACTTCGATGACGTGCTCAAGGACGCACAGGCCAAGGGCTACGCCGAAGCCGATCCGACCGGCGACATCGAGGGCTACGACGCGGCCAACAAGGCCGCCATCATGGCCACCCTCGGCTTCCACACCTCCGTCACCATCGACGACGTCTCCGTCGAAGGCATCACCAAGATCACCGCCGACGACATCGCCGCCGCCACCGCGGAAAACAAGGTGATCAAGCTGCTCGCCGTCGTGGAGAACACCGATGCCGGCGTGTCCGCGCGCGTCTACCCGGCACTGATCTCCAACACCCATCCGCTGGCCTCCGTGCACGGCTCCTTCAACGCCGTGTTCGTCAAGGCCGAAGCCGCGGACGACCTCATGTTCTACGGCCGCGGCGCAGGCGGCGCTCCGACCGCCTCCGCGGTCGTCGGCGACGTAGTCACCGAAGCCCGCCATATCGCACAGGGCTGCACCGGTCCGTCCATCCCGCTGTACAAGGATCTGAAGAAGGCTCCGATCGAGGCGTCCAAGGCCGAGTTCGCGGTCCGCTTCGTGATTCACGACAATCCGGGCGTGCTCGCCGCGATCGCAGCCAAGTTCGCCGACCATGGCGTGTCCATCAACGGCGTGAACCAGGATCTGAAGCCGACGCTGAAGGATCCGGGCTATGACGGCGAGCTGCAGCAGCTGCGTCTGGTCACCCACATGACCGACGAGCTCACTCTGCGCGAAACCGTCAAGGACGTGTGCGAGCTGGATTGCGTGTGCGGAGAGCCGTCGATCCTGCGCGTGCTGAACTGATATCGGATGCGATTCGGGCCCATGATGCGATTGGCATGCAAGCCATGCCAAGCCGCCATCATGGGCCCGAATACGATGCACGGGTGCGGTTCCCCCTGAAATTTGACTCTGGCACTGCCACGGTATACGGTGCTTGATTTGTAATGAAGATGTGACGAAGGACGACGAGAGATGACTCCAGTTACCCGCAAGGTGCGTGTGAAGGTTCCGGCCACCAGCGCCAATCTTGGCTCCGGCTTCGATACGGTCGGTTTGGCCTTGGACTACCATGACGAGCTTGAATTCACGCTGAGCGCCGACCCAGTGAACACCGCGGCGCAGGTGATGATCGAAGGCGAGGGCGAAGACACCCTGCCACGTGACGAGACGCACCTGGTGGTCTCCACGTTCCGCCGCGCATGCCAGACCTTCGGCCTGGGACGCGTCGGATTCATCCTGCAGGCGCACAACAACATCCCGCAGGCGCGAGGCATGGGGTCCTCCGCCGAAGCCATCGTGGCCGGCATCGCAGCCGCCGCGGCCTTCGCACAGGACGATGACCTCAACCGCGACGCCGTGTTCGAGCTGGCCGCAGCCATCGAGGGCCATCCCGACAACGTGGCGCCGGCCGTGTACGGCGGTCTGACCATGTCGTGGGACATGGAAACCCCCGAAGGTGTTGGCTCCGTGCCGATTCCGGGCGGCGAACCGATGCACAACGGCTTCCACACCATCAACTACCGCGTGGCCGACGACCTGACCGCCGCCGTGTTCGTGCCGGATTACGAGCTGTCCACCGAGAAGGCCCGCCAGGCGCTGCCGAACGAGATTCCGTTCAAGGACGCCGTGCACAACGTGTCCCGCGTGAGCCTGCTGCCGGCTGCCATGAATCCGGCGATGCTGGCCGCCGGCTCCCGTCAGAACGCCAACGCGCTGCTGTTCGCCGCCACGCAGGACCGCCTGCACCAGCCGTTCCGCGCGCCGCTGATGGAACCGTCCTGGGCGCTGATCGAGAAGATGCGCGCCCACGGTTTCGCATCCACCGTGTCCGGTGCCGGTCCGTGCGTGCTCGTGCTGCACCACGGCGACGCTCATGAAGAGCTGGAACGGATCGCCGCCGAAGAGTTGGCGTCCGGCCATTGGCGTGTGCTGCATCTTGCGGTCGACACCAAGGGTGTGCAGGTGGAACGCGCATGAGCATTCCGCTGATTCTCGCCTCGCAATCGCGTCCGCGCCGTGACGTGCTGTTTTCCGCCGGCATCTGCCCGACCATCCGCGTCTCGCATGTGGACGAACCGACCGCGCTGGAACGTGAGGCCGCCGCACTGGGCGTTGCCGTCGACGACCTGAGCGTGGAACAGCGTGTGATGTTCCTCGCCACCGCCAAAGCCGAGGCCGTGCATCAGGCGTACCGCAACATCGCCGATACCGCGTCGCATGCGAGTGGTGAGCGCGTGGTCGGTTTTCCGCTGAAAGCTGCGAGGCCGACGGGTAGTGCGGAAGGCGAGGAAACGGCTGACGAGACGAAAACCCGCGATTTTTCAGGAATCGCCATTCCCACTACTGCCGAGCCGATCGCCGATTTCGTGGACGGCCGGCCGAGTCTGACCCGCGCGAAAGTCGGTCCGCTGATTCTCGGCTGCGATTCCATGTTCCTGCTGGACGGCGAATGCTACGGCAAGCCGCACAGCGAAGAGGTTGCGCGCGAACGGTTGCGTGCCATGCGCGGCGTTACCGGCGAGCTGTGGACCGGCCATTGCCTGATCGATTTCGCGTCGGGCCGCATGGTGCGTGGCGCCAGCAAAGCCACCCTGCATTTCTGCGACTATTCCGATCGCGACATCGAACGCTACATCGCAACGGGGGAGCCGTTGGAAGTGGCTGGATCCTTCACGTTGGAAGGCTTCGGCGGCGCGTTCATCGATTCGATCGAAGGCGATCCGCACGGCATCATCGGCCTGAGCCTGCCGCTGGCACGCCGATTGGCCGCGCAATTGGGCGTCGAATGGACGGATCTGTGGAACGTCACGCGTTCCGACTTGGCTCCGGATTTCGAATACGATTCGAAGACGGGTGCGGCAAAGCCGTTGCCGCCCAAGGAAAACGTGCATCAGCCGGGCGACGGCTGGGTTGATTGCGATTGCGGTCGCAAGCATTGGGGCACGAACGGCGCGTCCGGCGTGCTGCTGGCCCGTCGTGACGAAACGACCGGCGAAGTGACGCACGTCGTCATGCAGCATCGTGCGGTGTGGAGCGCGGAAGGCGGTACGTGGGGCATTCCCGGCGGCGCCACCGCGGACGGCGAAAGTCCGATTGAAGGCGCGCTGCGCGAATCGTTCGAGGAAGCCAACATCACGCCGGAAGACATCGACGTGGTCGGCTCGTACTGCGAGGACCACGGTCCGTGGGCTTACACCACCGTGTTCGCGTTCGAAAAGCCGGGCCACCGCGTCGATCCGCAGGCCAACGACGACGAAAGCATGGAAATCGAATGGGTGCCGATCGACGACGTGCCCAATCGCAAGCTGCTGACCGCCATGCGCACCGACTGGCCCCACTTCGCCGCACGCCTACGCCATCTTGCTCAGTGCGCTCGTCGTTAACGTGCGTTGCGTGCCATATTCGGCCCGTCTCTCTTGTAAAAGCTTGCCAAATCTGGCTTTTCAAACATTGATGCGGAACTCATCACTATTGTGAGCGTTCACCAAAGACGCGTGTACAATAAATCGCAGACAGCGACGGTTGATGTGAAAGAGCGAGGAAGCATGGCAGGCAAACGCAGCGCGGGCAGTAAGCGTCCTTCGATGTTCGAAGTGGCGAAACTGGCGGGCGTAAGTCATCAGACCGTTTCTCGCGTCATCAACCATTCTCCGGACGTTTCCGATGCCACCCGCGAGAAAGTGCAGAGAGCCATCGACGAACTCGGGTACCGCCCTAGCAACTCCGCCCGCGCGCTCGCCTCGCACCGGTCCCGCACCATCGGCCTGATCGCCGGCGGCCAGCATTTCTATGGCCCGATCTCCACGATTTCCGCGATTGAGACGATGGCCCGCCAGCATGGCCTGTTTGTGACGGTGAGCATGGTGCATGAGGCGCTGTGCTCGCAGGAGGAATTCGACGACCTGTGCCGCACCTTCGACGAGATGAACGTCGATGCGTTCATCTTCCTCACGCCCACCGATGTCATGTTTTCCGCGGCATGCCGGACGCGGATCGCGCAGCCTCGTGTGATCGTCACATCCACGCACGGTGGCATCGGCGTGCAGGACGGCCTGCGGCTGATGAAGTCCGCCGACCGCCGCCGCGTATCCGTCGTCGGCATGGACCAATGGTCCGCGATGGCCGACGTGATGCATCTAGTCGTGGAATACGGGCACCGTTCGGTGCTGTATTTCGCCGGTCCCAAGGAGTGGCGCGACGCGGCGACGCGCCTGCTGGCATGGAACAAGCTATGCGCGGCCAATGCAGTCAATTCCGTGACGGTGCAGTGTGAGACCTGGGAATCCTCTGAAGCGTACGGCAAGATGAACCACATCCTCGACAACATCGGCCGCACCGGCGGCAATCTGCCGACATGCATGGTCTGCGCCAACGACAGCCAGGCCGTGGGTGTGGCCCGCGCGCTGCATGAGCATGGCGTGCGCATTCCGCAGGATGTGAGCCTGGTGGGTTTCGACGACATGCCTGCCATGGACAATATGTTCCCGCCGCTGACCACGGTCCGCCCCGGCTTTGAGCAGCTGGGTGTCGCCGCCATGCGCGAGACGCTGTACTTGCTGGGCGCGGGGGAGGAGAACTCCTTCGGATCATCGCAGCATGGCGTCGGACTGGTGTCGGCGCAGATGGTCAACCGCAGCTCCCTGGGTCCTGTCCGCCGCCGCTAAGGCGCTGCTTCTTTTCGATTTGCTCGTATATTCATTGCTCCGATGACACGTCGGATTTGGTGCGTCACGGGTTTGTGCCTACAATAGTGAGCGTTAACAGTGAGCGCTAACATTCAGTTGACAGAGTGGTTGCGAGGCGCTCGGACGCAAGGAGTTCGTGAACTATGACGCAAGAGCAGGTCGCAGTGACCGCCGAGAAGATCCGCGCAGGCAAGACGAGCCTGGGCATCGAGTTCGGCTCCACCCGCATCAAGGCGGTGCTCATCGATGACGCCTACCACACCATCGCGGCGGGCGACTATGAGTGGGCCAGCCATCTCGAGGACGGGCTGTGGAGCTACACCCAGGAGGAAATCTGGAAGGGTTTGCAGACCGCATACGCCCGGATGGCCGGCGACGTCGAAACCGCCTATGGCGAACGGCTGACCCACGTGGGGCACATCGGCTTCTCCGCCATGATGCACGGCTACCTCGCCTTCGACAAGTCCGGCGAACTGCTCGTGCCGTTCCGCACCTGGCAGAACACCAACACCCACGAAGCCCACGAGAAGCTTTCCGAGCTGTTCCAGTACAACATTCCGGAACGCTGGTCCGTGGCACACCTCTACCAGGCGGTGCTCAACCACGAGGAGCACGTCTCCAAGGTGGACTACATCACCACACTCGCCGGCTACGTGCACTGGAAGCTCACCGGCGAGAAGGTGCTCGGCGTGGGCGACGCCTCCGGCATGTTCCCCATTGACCCGGCCACCCATACCTACGAAACCGAGTTCATCAAGCGATTCGACGCGATCGAGGAAGTCGCCGCGCAGCCGTGGAAGCTTGAGAACCTGCTGCCCCGTCCGCTCGTGGCGGGCACCCCGGCCGGCACGCTCACCGCCGAAGGCGCCAAACTGCTCGACCCGACCGGCACCCTTCAGCCGGGCGTCGTCCTCGCCCCGCCGGAAGGCGACGCGGGCACCGGCATGGTCGCCACCAACTCCGTGCGCGTGCGCACCGGCAACGTCTCCGCCGGCACTTCGATCTTCGCCATGGTCGTGCTCGAGCACAAGCTGGCGCGCCTGCATCCGGAAGTCGACCTCGTCACCACCCCAGCCGGCGACCTGGCCGGCATGAGCCACGCCAACAACTTCACTTCCGATCTCAACGCCTGGGTCGGCCTGTTCGGACAGTTCGCCGCCGCGATCGGCCAGCCGGTCGATGCCGGCACGCTGTACGGCACGCTGTTCCGCGCCGCGATCGCGGACGATGTCGACGCCGACTGCGGTGGTCTGCTCAACTATCCGTTCCGCTCCGGCGAATTCCTGGCTGGCCTGCCGGAAGGCCGACCGCTGTTCGCCCGCAGCCCGGAGGCGCGCATGAGCCTCGGCAACTTCATGAGAACCCAGCTGTTCAGCGCCTTCTCGCCGGTCAAGATCGGCATGGATGTGATGACCAAGGATGAAGGCGTCGCCGTCGACTCGCTCGTCGGCCACGGCGGCATCTTCACCACGCCGAAGGTCGCGCAGAAGATCCTCGCCGCCGCATTCGACACCCCGATCAAGGTCATGGCCACCGCCGCCGAAGGCGGAGCGTGGGGCATGGCCGTGCTCGCCGACTATCTGTGGCACGCCGGCCAGCCGCTCGCCGACTACCTCGACGCCCGCGTCTTCGCCGACGCGGCCTCCACCACGGAAGCGCCGGATGCCAACGACGTGGTCGGCTTCGAAGCCTTCTTCGACCGCTTCCGCAAGGGGCTGCCGATCGAGCATGCCTCCATCGAAAACATCCCGCTGGAAACCAAATAACCGTCCATCGCAACAACAGCAAGCCTGACGAAAGGAACACAATATGGCAACGTTGGCTGATTACGGCCCGGAAGTACGAGCTGAAGTCAAGCAGGTGCGCGAAGTGGTCGCCACCCTGCACGAGCAGCTCATCAAGTGGAATCTGGTGGTGTGGACCGCAGGCAACGTGTCCCAGCGTCTGCACACCGCCGACCTGATGGTCATCAAGCCGTCCGGACTGCGCTACGAGTACCTCACCCCGAGCTCGATGGTCGTGTGCGACCTTGACGGCAACGTGGTCGACGGTGCCGAAGCGCCGAGCTCCGACACCGCGTCCCACGCATACATCTACCGCCACATGCCCGACGTGTACGGCGTGGTGCACACCCACTCCACCTACGCCACCGCATGGGCGGCCACCGGCCAGAACATCCCGTGCGGCCTGACCATGATGGGCGACGAGTTCGGCGGCCCGGTGCCGGTCGGACCGTTCCGTCTCATCGGCTCCGAAGCCATCGGCGAAGGCGTGGTGGAAACGCTGAAGAAGTATCCGAAGTCCCCGGCCGTGCTCATGCAGAACCATGGTCCGTTCACCATCGGCAAGGATGCGGAGGCCGCCGTCAAGGCCGCCGCCATGACCGAAGAGGTGGCGCACACCATGTGGGCCGCCAAGCAGCTCGGCGACATCATCCCGATCTCCCAGGAAGACATCGATAGCCTTAACGACCGCTACACCAACGTCTACGGCCAGCACTGACGCGACGGAAACCGAAACGACAAACCCAACAACGAAGTAAGGAACAATCCAACATGGCAATGGAAAACCCATTTGAAGGCAAGGAAATCTGGTTCGGCGTCGGATCGCAGGACCTCTACGGCGAGGAGGCGCTGCGCCAGGTGGCCCAGCAGACCGGCGAGATGGTCGACTTCCTCAACGCGACCGGCAAGATCCCGGCCAAGATCGTGCTCAAGCCGACCCTGAAGTCCTCCGACGGCGTCAAGGCCTTCATGACCGAAGCCTCCGCCAACCCGAACGTCATCGGCGTGATCACCTGGTGCCACACCTTCTCCCCGGCCAAGATGTGGATCCGCGGCCTCGAAGTGCTGACCAAGCCGCTGCTGCAGCTGGCCACCCAGCACCACAAGGAAATCCCGTGGGAGACCATCGACATGGACTTCATGAACCTGAACCAGGCCGCCCACGGCGACCGTGAGTTCGGCTACATCGTGTCCCGTCTCGGCATTCCGCGCAAGATCGTCGTCGGCCACTACACCGATCCGGAAGTCGCCGAAAAGGTCGGCACCTGGGCTCGCGCCTGCGCCGGCTGGGATGCCTCCCAGAGCATGAAGGTCATGCGCTGGGGCGACAACATGCGCAACGTGGCCGTCACCGAAGGCGACAAGACCGAAGCCGAGCGCGTGTTCGGCGCTTCGATCAACACCTGGGCCGTCAACGACCTCGTCGCCGCCTACGAGAAGGTCAAGGACAGCCAGGTCAAGGACCTCATCGAAGACTACAAGGCCAAGTACGACGTGGCCCCCGAGCTGCTTGATTCCCGCTACGATGAGCTGTTCATCGCAGCCAAGGAAGAGGCCGCCATGGTCAACATGATGCGTGAGAACGGTTGCACCGCCGGCGTCGACAACTTCGAAGACCTCGGCACCCTGCCGCAGCTGCCGGGCGTCGGCCCGCAGCGCTTCCCGTCCGAGTACGGCTGGGGCTTCTCCGCCGAAGGCGATTGGAAGACCTCCGTGCTGGTGCGCATCGGCGCCGTGATGGGCTACGGCCTTGAGGGTGGCGCCTCCCTGATGGAGGACTACTCCTACAACTTCGTGCCGGGCAACGAGTTCGACATGGGCTCCCACATGCTGGAAGTCTCCCCGTCCATCGGCACCATCGCCAAGCCGAAGCTGGCGATCTACCCGCTGGGCATCGGCGGCAAGTCCGACCCGGTCCGTCTGGTGTTCTCCGGCAAGCCGGCCGACGCCGTCGTGGTCTCCATGGCCGACGAGCGCGAACGCTTCCGCCTGCTCATGGACGAGGTCACCATCGTCGAACCGCAGGGCTCCCTGAAGAACCTGCCGTGCGCCCGCGCCGTGTGGAAGCCGAAGCCGGACCTGAAGACCGCCGTGCAGTGCTGGATCACCGCCGGTGGCTCCCACCACACCTGCATGACCACGTCCGTCGGTCGTGAGGCTTGGGAGGACTTCGCCCGCATCGCCGGCGTCGAACTCGCCGTCATCGACGAGAACACCAACGCCCGCCAGTTCGAGAAGGAGCTGGAGCTGAGCGAAATGTACCACCGCCTCAACAACCGTCACTGAAATAACGGAGCGTTAACAGCACGGCAGGAAACTTGACGTACCTTCGTACGCCGGCGTTTCCTGCCGCACTGTTACCGCACGCGTTATCTCAGCGATACGGGGTGCGCTTAAAAAACAGCACGGCGGGGAAGTTGACGTACTTTTGTACGCAGCGTTCCCCGCCGTGCTGTTTTTGTTTACCTATGTGCGGTTCAGCGCTTGCCGGCGTACAGCTGCTGGTCGATCACGTCGGCGAACACGCGGTTCACTGCCGGACGCACCACCTTCAGCGACGGCGTCAGGCACTTGTTCTCCTGCGTGAACTGCGCATCCAGCACCACGAACTTGCGCACGGATTCGGCGCGCGAAACCGTCGCGTTCGCCTTGTCCACATACTTCTGAATCTCGTCATGAACGGCGGCGGTAGCCGCCACGCGGTCAAGCGGCGTATCCGCGGACAGGCCCACGGACGGCAGCCAGGCCGCCAATCCTTCCGGATCGAGCGTGACCAGCGCGCCGATGAACGGACGATTATCGCCCACCACCACGGCATGCTCCACAATCGGACACTTCGCAATCTCCTGCTCCATCGGAATCGGCGACACGTTCTTGCCGCCGGCGGTGATGATGATGTCCTTCTTGCGGCCCGTAATCGTAATACGACCCTCATCGTCGATCGACGCAAGATCGCCGGTCCTGAGCCAACCGTCCTCGGTGAACACCTCGGCCGTTTTCTCCGGCAGATTGTGGTAACCCATGAACACGTTCGGTCCCTTGACCTGCAGCTCGCCATCGTCGGAAATACGCACGGACGATCCCGGCGCAGGCTGGCCGACGGTGCCGATCGCATTGTCCGTGACGCGGGTCGCGGCGAACGGCGCCGCGGTTTCCGTCATGCCGTAGCCCTGGATCATTGGCAGGCCGATGCCGTTGAAGAAATGCGCGAGCGACACGTCCAGCGGAGCGCCACCGCACGCCACATAACGGATACGCGGGCCCAACGCGCCACGCACGGTGTGGTATACGGACGCCTCATACGACAGGTGTTCGGCGGTCTGCTTCATGGTCGGTTTCTCGCCAGCCTGCTGCATGCGCGACCAGTCGCGCGCGGACTCGGCGGCCTTGAGGAACAGGCGGCCCTTCCAACCCATGCCGGCCTTGCGGGAAGCCGCGTTGTACACCTTCTCGAACACGCGCGGCACGCCCAGCAGGTACGTCGGCTCGAACGAACGCACATCCGGCAGCAGCGTCTTGGTGTCCGGCAGATAGCCGACCACGCCGTCATCGGAAGCGATCGACGCGTACTGGATGAAGCGCGCGAAGCAGTGGGCGAGCGGCAGGAACAGCAGCAGACGCGGATGGTCTTCAAGAATCATCTCGTGCAGCGCAAGGCTGCCGGCACGCGTGATCGACACGAAATTGCGATGCGACAGCTCGGCACCCTTCGGTGCCCCCGTGGAACCGGACGTGTACACGATGGTGGCCAGATCGTCGGCACGCACCGACGCGATACGCTCGTCCAGCTCTTCGTCGGACACGGTGACGCCTAATCCCTCCAGCGCGCCCATGGCATTGGCGTCGAGCATCAGAATATGCTTCAGAGACGGGCAGCGGCCAATCACGGAATCAAGACGGTCGAAGCGTTCGCGATCGTCGGCGATGGCGAGCTTCACGTTGGAGTCGTTGAGAATGCGTTCGGCCTGAGCCGCGGAATCGGTGTCGTAGATCGGCACATTGACCGCGCCGATTGCGGCCAGCGCGAAGTCGAGCACGCCCCACTCGTAACGGGTGGTGGAGAAGATAGTGACGGCGTCCCCCTTGCCGATGCCGAACGCGATCAGGCCTTTGGCCGCGGAGAGCACGTTCTTGTGGAATTCGCCGGTCGTCACCTTGGTCCACTGGCCCGGAGCGGTTTTGCGTTCCGCGATCACGGTGTCTTCGCCGGTGCGCTTGATGCGTTCGGTAAGCAGGGAGTAGATGGATTCGTCGTCGCGTACTTCGACGGATGCGCCCGGGGTCGTGTACTCGGTGAGCATGAAGTGTTCTCTTTTCTTGCGTTTCCGCGGTTTTCGTGGGTTTTGCGATATATGCGATCGCTGCGATTGCGGTGATCGGTGACGTGCTTTTCGCGTCCTGTGTCGCGCCTCGCATATCGTAAGTTACGGTGACGTAAGTCCGCATTGTAAGAAACAACAAGAAATATGGCGACGGGTTTGTTTGAACTGACAAAGTGGCACGAAACGTCAACGGAACGGGGGATTGGTGCACGGATCCATCATCTCGAAAAAAGGTTTGACGCGTTCGATCGCAGGGTGTCCAACGGGTTGCGCGACGGGTTCGAGAGGGGGTTGCCCTTACGGGCGAAAACGGTGGAAAATGCGGCAAAACTGGGCGGAGTGACGTTGCGAACCACAACATGTTCCGTGTACACTCAAGTTTGGCGCAACTACCCCTTGCGCCTAGGCTGTTTGCTCAACGGCGAACATTCAGCCGCCTCACTTTTCGCCGTTCCCTTGGTTTTCTGTGGTTTTGCTGTTGTGCATTTGCTTGCGAGTTCTGATGATTTTCTAGATTTTTCCGACGATTTTCTGCGATTGCCGTTCCGTCATTGCCTTTCGTCGGTATGCCCGATACGCTTGGAGCGGATGGCGGTATTGCAAACGATTGGAAAAGGGGCATGATGTTCGACAAGAGGCTGTTTTCCTTGGCTGACGGCGTCGGTCGATTGATCGCGGCGAAAGTCGCCTGCCAATGGCTGGGCCTCGTGGCCAACATCGCCTTCGTCGTGGCCGTGGTGCGTATGCTGCAACCGCTGTTCGCGCCCGTACCGTCCGCCACCGCGCCCTGCATCGCCATTATTCTTATTGCCGCGGTCGTGCGATTCGTCACCATTCGCGCCGCCGCACGTTTCGGTAGCGAGGCCGCCGAACGCGTCAAACTTGCGCTGCGTGAGAAACTGTTCAATAAGATGCTCGCGCTCGGCCCGTCCTACGCGCAGCGCGTGCGCACCGCCGGCGTGGTGCAGTCCGCGGGCGAAGGCATCGAACAAATCCAAAGCTTCTTCGAACTGTTCCTGCCGCAACTGTGCTACGCCGTGCTCGCCCCCATCACGCTGTTCGCCGTGCTTGCGCCGATCGACCTGCCCACCGCCGCGACGCTGCTCGCCTGCGCGCCGCTCATCGTGCTCATCGTCGGCATGGTGGCGATGCGTGCTGCCCGCGTATTCAAGAAATACTGGGGCAAATACACGGATATGGGCGCCGCGTTCCTCGACAATCTGCAGGGACTTGAGACGCTGAAAACCTTCGACGCGGACGAGCGCGCCGCACGAGTCATGGACGAGAAGGCCGAACAGTTCCGCGTGATGACCATGAACGTGCTGCAGATCCAACTGCGTTCGCTCACGGCGATGGATGCCGTGGCGTACGGTGGCGCGGCCGCCGGCATCGGCGTTGCGATATGGCGATTTGTATCCGGCTCGCTCTCGCCGTCTGGCGTTTTCGCGCTGTCCGGCGTGCTGCCGCTTGGTTTGACGCCGATCGCCGCGGTATTGCTGACGATTCTGCTAGCCGCCGATTTCTTCATTCCGCTGCGACAGCTCGGCTCGTATTTCCACGTTGCGATGAACGGCATGACGTCCACGAAACGTATTTTCGCGCTGCTCGACGCGCCCGAACCGGAGCATGGCAACAAGGAACTGCCGGAATTCGGGGCTTCCGGGCGTGGTGTCGGCGTGGAGTTTCGTGGTGTTTCGTACCGGTATGCGGACGCGGATGTGGATGCTGGGGGTGCTGCTGGTGCGGGGCCTGACGCTGCCGGGTCTGCGGGTGCCGGTGTTGCGAGTCCCCGTCGTATATCGTCCACATCGCATTCCGATATGCGGAATGCGGATGTGGACAGCGTTGATGAGGGCGGCGGCGCGGGTGACGCGCGCGAAACGCGCTACGCCTTGCGCAACGTGGCCCTCCGTGCGCTGCCCGGCGAAGTCACTGCGATCGTCGGGCCATCCGGTTCCGGGAAATCCACAGCCGTCCAGCTGCTTGCCGGCACGCTTGTCGGATATGAAGGCGATGTGCTGCTGTCCGAAATGCCATCCGGAATGCAGGACGAAGTGCTGGGCGCTATGTTAAGCAGTGCGGCGCCGGATGACAGTGAAACCCTGAAATCGCACCAAATCCGCGACCTCACCGCAGCATCGCTCACCCGCGAAATCTCCATCGTCTCCGCGCACAGCCACCTGTTCGCCGGCACCCTGCGCGACAACCTGCTCATGGTCCGCGCCGACGCCACCGACAACGAGCTGTGGCAGACGCTGGAAGCCGCGCATATCGACGATTTCGTGCGCGCGCAATCGCGAGGACTCGATATGCCGATTACGCAGGATGGCGCGAATCTGTCCGGCGGGCAGAAACAGCGCATTGCGATCGCCCGTGTACTGTTGCGCAGGTCGGCCGTCTATATTTTCGACGAGGCGACCAGCAGCGTCGACGCGGACAGCGAAACGTTGATTTTGCAAACGATTCGCGCGCTCGCCGACGCCGGCGCAACCGTGCTGATGGTCACGCACCGCATGGCGAACGCGGCCGACGCGGACCATGTCGTAGTGTTTGATGGGGGTGTTGTCGTCGAGCAGGGCGCGCATGACGATCTCATGGCCGCGGACGGCACGTATGCCAAGCTGTTCCGGGCGCAGGAAAGCGTGGAACGGGTGGGATTGTCTGGTCGCGTCGCGCCACGCGTATCGCGTATGACTCATGCGTCTGGTGCGTTTGCCGTGTCTCGGATGTCTGGTTCCGCCGAATCGAACGCCAGTGGCGCCAAATCGGACATGCCAACAACCCAAGTCGTCGCCCGCTTGCTGCGCGAAGTCGGCCCACTGCGCAAACCCATGGCCATCGCCTGCGCGTGCGGCATCCTCGGCCACCTCGCCGCCACGTTCCTGCCGGTTTTCGGCGTCGCCGCGCTGTTTGCCGCAGCTGGCGCAAAAGTCTGGAATCTCAGCCTTCCTGCGGCAATCGCAGCCATGATTATCTGCGCACTGATCCGCGGCGGCATGCGCTACGCCGAACAGTACATGAACCACAATGTCGCCTTCCGCCTGCTCGCGCTGTTCCGGTCGAAAACGTTTGCCGCGCTGCGTCGCCTCGCGCCCGCCAAACTGTCCGGCAAAGGCAAAGGCGACCTGATCGCGCTGGTCACCACCGACGTCGAACTGCTGGAAATCTTCTTCGCGCACACCATTTCGCCGGTTGTCATCGCCATCGCGACCACCGTGCTTTACGCGGTCGCATTGCTTACGTTGAGCCCTGCGATCGCTGTCACGCTGGTCATCGCGCACCTGACCGTCGGCATCGTGCTGCCGAAACTCTTCGCCACGGCGGTAGGCGGTCTCGGTGGGGATATTCGCCGCGAATCCGCCCAACTTGATGACGAAATGCTCGACGATATGCGCGGTCTCGACGAAATCATCCGATTCGGCCAAGGCCATGCGCGGCTTGCCGGCATCGCGTCACGCACGCGCTCGCTCTGGAGCCGCCGTGCCCGGCTGAGTGCCAAGAATGGCGATTTCGCAGGCTTCGGCGCGGTGCTGGTCGTACTGTTCACTGCCATCGCGGCATTGCTGGCGATGGTCACGTCCGGTACGACGATGCCCATCGCTTCCACCGCCGCCGCAACCATTCAAACCGTCATTTCCGCGCCCGCCGCCCGCCTGACCGCCGCTTTCGTGCTGCTGGCCAGCTCGTTCGGTCCGACGCTCGCGTTGAGCGCGCTGCCGGCCAATCTCACGCAAACGTTTGCCGCCGCCCGCCGCCTGTTCGCGCTGATGGACGAAACCCCCGCAGTGGAGGAGCGGGGCGATTTCCTGCCGCGCTACCATGGCATGTCCATGCACGACGTCACGTTCGGCTACGGCAATTCGAGCGAGGTTCCAACTTCCGGAAGCGATGCGGATACCCCCGAGTCGTCCGCCGAGTCAATCCTCAGCCACGTCTCGTTCGACGTTCCGCAACACGGCATCCTCGGCGTCCAAGGCCCGTCCGGCCGCGGCAAATCGACGCTGCTGAAACTGCTTATGCGTTACTGGGACCCGCAATCCGGCTTGGTCGCACTGTCCGAGGTGCCGCTGCCGCAGATTGACGCGCATCATCGCCGTCGCGTGCAAACGATGATGGGGCAGGAAACCTACCTGTTCGACGGCACTATCCGTGAAAACCTGCTCATGGCCTGCGACAGGGGCGATGCGGATAGGGCTGGTAATGCTGGCGATCCGGACGATTCCGCGACTTCCGGCAGAGCGCTCCTTACCCCGACCGCTCCTCCCGTTTCGTGGAATGCCGCTGATTCCGTGCTTTCCACCCGGACGCCCCTTTCTGTCAGTGATGACGTGCTGCGCGCCGCGCTCGCCAAGGCTTCCGCGCTTGAACTGGTCGACTCGCTCCCGCAGGGCCTTGATACCCCCGTCGGCGAGTTGGGCGGGCGGCTTTCAGAAGGTGAACGGCAACGCATCGGCCTGGCTCGCGTCTTCCTGCGCAACGCGTCGCTGGTGTTGTTCGACGAGCCGACGAGTCGCCTCGACGCTTACAACGAATCCGTGATTCTGCAATCGATTGACGCGTTGGCGCAGCAGGGGAGCGCGGTGCTGCTCGTCTCGCACCGCGATTCCACCATGCGCATCGCGGACCGCATCGTGCGCATGTGAGCTGGCGCGTGCGGATTGCGAACTGATGCGGCGAGCCGATGCGTGCGAACTAGCGTGTGAATCGGCGTAATGCGGGGCCTGGTGAGGTGCCCATGCCCATGCGGCCGCATACGGACGCGCCGCACGTCCGCAATGTGGTCGTATGAAAATCGCATGTCATTCGTGTTTCCTATAGCGCGCGCGACGGCGTACGGAAGCGGACGAATCGAAAGCCATGGTCGCAGGTAAAGCAAGAAAAACGGACGAAACCGACGAAATGTCGACGGAATCGAAATCATAAGCCAATGAAACAATCATGAAAATAAGGTTGCAAATTTAGCAAAACCGACTTTTTGGTAGGTTATAAGATTCAGTTCGCGTGAAATCGAAATGGGAAATCGTTAGTATCGATAGCAAACGATTATTTTCGACGAAAGGCTGGCGATGGCCAACAACAGGAACGAACTGAACAAGAATCTGGCGCAGATGCTCAAGGGTGGCGTGATTATGGACGTCACCACCCCCGAACAGGCGAAGATCGCGCAGGACGCGGGCGCATGCGCGGTGATGGCGCTCGAGCGCATTCCGGCCGATATTCGCGCGGCCGGTGGCGTCTCCCGCATGAGCGACCCGGCCATGATCAAGGGCATCCAGGAAGCCGTGTCCATCCCGGTCATGGCGAAGGTGCGCATCGGCCATGTTGCCGAAGCCCGCATTCTGCAGGCCATCGAAATCGACTACATTGACGAATCCGAGGTTCTGAGCCCCGCCGACGACGTGTACCACATCGACAAGAACCAGTTCGACGTGCCGTTCGTGTGCGGCGCGAAGAACCTGGGCGAGGCGCTGCGCCGTATCGCCGAGGGCGCGTCCATGATTCGTACCAAGGGCGAGCCGGGCACCGGCGACGTCATCCAGGCCGTGCGCCACATGCGCACCATGAACAAGCAGATTCGCGAGCTCGTCTCCCTGCGCGACGATGAGGTGTACGAGGCTGCCAAGCAGCTGGCCGTGCCGTACGACCTCGCCAAGTACGTGCATGACAACGGTCGTCTGCCGGTCGTCAACTTCGCCGCCGGTGGCGTGGCCACCCCGGCCGACGCGGCTCTCATGATGGAACTCGGTGCGGAAGGCGTGTTCGTCGGTTCCGGCATCTTCAAGTCGGGCGACCCGGCCAAGCGTGCGGCCGCCATCGTGCAGGCCACCGCCAACTGGCAGGACGCCGACCTGCTCGCGCGCCTGTCCGAGAACCTCGGCGAGGCCATGGTCGGCATCAACGAGGACGAAATCCAGACCATCATGGCCGCCCGCGGCGAGTGATCATAGCCCGCTAACGGCGGGACGATCGAGCCGCCCCTCCCGCTGGCGAAGGCGGTCAACTTGGCGGGGGTGATTCCGCATGAATTCGCCCCCGCTGGCGGCGAGGGCTGTCGAGGAGCGACTGGGGTGGTAGAGGCGCATCCTCAGCCACCCCTCCCCACCGCATTCGACGGCTCCCCTCATCGGGAGCCAAGGAGTAATCATGGTTGTAGCTGTTGAATATATTTCGAAGGAAGAGTCGGCCGATGCCGAGACGGCAAAGCACGGCGTGACCGGCATCCTGGCCGTACAGGGCGCGTTCGCAGAGCACGCTGCGATGCTCGACAAGCTCGGCGCCCAGTGGAAGCTGCTGCGTGCCGCCGAGGATTTCGACGATTCCATCGACCGCGTGATTCTGCCCGGCGGCGAGTCGACCACACAGGGCAAGCTGCTGCGCTCCACCGGTCTGTTCGAGCCGATTGCCGCGCACATCGCCGCCGGCAAGCCGGTGTTCGGCACGTGCGCCGGAATGATTCTGCTCGCGAAGCGACTGGAAAACGACGACAATGTGTACTTCGGCGCCCTCGACGCCACGGTTCGCCGCAATGCTTACGGTCGGCAGCTCGGTTCGTTCGTCTCCACGGCCGATTTCGGTGACATCAAGGACTTTCCGCTCGTGTTCATCCGTGGGCCGTTCGTCTCCGATGTCGGGGCGGACGCCACGATCGAGACCGAGGTTGATGGGCGTGTGGTCGGTCTGCGACAGGGCAACATTCTCGCCACGGCCTTCCACCCCGAACTCACCGACGACACCCGCATTCACGAGTTATTTTTGAGCCTGTAGGCTCCCGCTAGCGGATCGGGCTGCTTGTCGGCGGGGAACGGCAGTGAGACCAGCGGGCTGGTCATGCATGGCATGTCCGTAACTGCAGGGTCGAGGGCTGTTCGCGAAGGTGACTGGGGTGGCCGAGGACTTTCGGGGTATCATCCGCAGCTCGGCGTCTCGAATTTTGGCTGAGACAGCGGGTCGCCGCGTCCCTTCGTTTCGTAGTTGTGCCACACCAGCGTGATTTTGCCCGATTTGGCCGTGGTGTGGCCACGCCGATGGCCACACCAGCTCGTGCAAACGTTTACATGACCTGTTGTGGTACATGATGTCATTCGTTTTCCTTGAAATATCAAGGAAAACGGGATTCCGACTCCAAACCGGTATCGGGCGCGTGTGCCACAGAAGGCCGAAAAGAGGCAAAAAAGCCCTGGTGTGGTACAGACTTTGCGATGTCGTGTGCGTCGTATGACCCACAAATCGCCGGATGGTGCCATCTGTCGACACGATAAGCTTATATCAACGTTGTCATGCCATATCGTTCGTCGCTTCCGAATGGGTCTTTAGCGGGGTGAAAGATGCGGACGGTGGATCGGGGGTTTGACTTCTACTTCAACCGTGCGAAGAACGAGGCTGTCGTGCGCGAGCCGGCAGGCGAGACCCTGCTCGTCTACCGCGGATGCGGCAATGCCGATGATGGCAGGGCCGTCACGCTGAAACGCAACGGTGTGCTCATCACGGTGTCGCAACGTTGACGGATCGCCGGCTCCAGACATGGGGCCGGCGATTCGAGGAGAGTCGGGCCGCGGCGAAGTCCGCGACGACGTCGACGTGGACTTCGTCGCAATGCTGCTGCGCGGGGAGACGCGGGTTCATGACGGTGACCGGGCTTCCGGCGCGGAAGCAACGCCGGCCGCAGGGCCACGGGCCGATTACCGGCTACGGCTGACGCTGGACCAATAGACGCCGGACGGTGCGGTCAGCGGCGAAATCGCTGACATCACTCGGCTGCGACTGCGGTTCCGCAGCGATTACGGAACCGTGACGGCCCTCGACGGATCCGCCGTACCGCAGACCCAGGATCTGCTCCGTCCGCTCCTGCTCGTGGTGCACCGCGATGACGGGTCGGGCATTGACGGCTCGACCGCCGATACCTCGCGCGTGGTCATCCCCGTCGTCGCGGAACGACTCGACACCCCCGTGCGCATCCCCGACACGCCTGACACGACCGGCAAGCGGGGCATGCGTTTCTTCGCCGACCCTGAACTCGCATACGAACGCGGGACGTTCTACCTGTTCGCCACCACCGACGGACACAGCGAGTGGAGCGGCTGGCAGATCCACTGCCTCGCCTCCGAAGACCTGACACATTGGCAGGACCGCGGCGTCGTCATCGACCTGCATGACCAGCATCTCGACGGCAGCAGCCGAACCAACATCCTGCCCGGCCGGACCGCCCACGCCTGGGTGCCGGCGCTCGCCGTTCGCGACGGCCGCTATTACCTGTATTTCTGCGGCGACGGGCAGACCAGTGTGGCGCGGTATCCGACCATATCGATGGAGGATACGCTCTGCAGGGCGACTTGGCGCGAACCGGCTCGCGCGCCGCGCGGCACGGCTTCGGAACCGGCATCGTCGCGCCCGGCATCGATCCCGCGGCGTTCCGCGACCCGCAGACCGGCCGATGGTACCTAGCCTGGGGCAGAACCGGGCGCGCTATTCCCGCCTGTCCGACGACATGCTGCGCATCATCCCCGAAGTCACGCCCGACATCCGGGAGGCCGCATATCTGAACGTGAGAGAGCATGCCGGAACGTGGACGTACTATCTCACGTACTCGATCGGCGACACCAACGATCCCGACTATCGAGTCGCCTATGCGACCGCGTCGACCATGGAAGGCGACGGTTCGCAGTGGACCTATCGCGGCGAAATCCTGGTCGCCAACGAACGCCTCGGCATACTCGGCACCGGGCATCACTGCATACTTCGGGTCCCCGGCACCGACGAATGGGTCATCGCCTACCACTGCTTTCTGCCGGACGCCATGCGCCCGCGCGGCGTGGACCGGTACACGGGCGAGCGCATCCGCACCGGCAACAAGCGCGAAATCCGGTTCGCCAGACTCGAATTCGACGAACGGGACGGATGGCGTGCTGCTCATCAGACCGGTGACGGTATCGATGAGCAGCCTGGCGTGGTCATGAACAGCGGCGACATGCGTGGTGGCGAACACGTCATCGGATGGCAACGATGTCGCGAAGACGACAAAACCGTAGCAGACATGCGGTAAGGAGGCCCATATGACAACTTCGGCGAAGACGATTACCATAGGGGGAGTTTCCTCTACGAGTAAGGTTGACGCGATGGGCAAGACCGAAAACGGCAAGACCGGCAAGAGCGAGATCGCGCAGAACCTGCCAGGCTCGCCGACGACGGCCGCACGTCGGCGCGTCACGTTGCGCGACGTCGCCACCGCGGCCGGCGTGTCGCTGAAAACGGCATCCAATGTCATCAACGGCACCGGACGCATGACCGACGCCACCCGCGCCAAAGTCGAAGCCGTCATCGAGCAGACCGGATACCGGGTCAACGTCGCCGCGCGCAACCTCAACCGGGACCGCACCGGCTTCATCACGCTCGCTGTGCCGACGCTGACCGCGCCGTACCTGTCCGAGCTCGCGAACCGCGTGATCGACGCCGCCCGGCAGCGCGGGTACCTCGTGTACGTCACCACATACGCGGAAGGGTCGGCGACGGGCGCCCGCGAGCTGTTGCGCAACTTCAACACCACGGTGTCGGACGGCATGATTCTGTCGATGAGCGAAGTCGAGGACATCAACCCGGAGGACCTGGAGGTCGATTTCCCGCTGGTGGTGGTCGGCGCGCGAACCACGTGGGGCAAGGCCGATCATGCGACGCCCAACGACGTGCAGGCGGCGGCATCGGCCGCCGGATACATGTTCGACTGCGGCGTGAAGTCGCTGGCGGTGGTCGGCGGACGTGGCGCATATGACGAGGCGAAGCTGCTCGGCGCGGTGGAAGGCAACGCGCAGCTGCGTTTGCGCGGCATCATCGAAGAATGCCGGCGACGCGGCGTGACGCTGGACGCGCGGCTGGTCGGCAATGTCGAGCAGGAATGGACGATTGGCGCGGGCGCCCATGCCACGCAGGAGCTCATCGACAAGGGCGTGCCGTTCGACGGCGTCATCGGCCTGAACGACCAGCTGGCCATCGGCGCGTTGACCGTGATGCGCGCGAACGGCATCGAGATTCCCCGGCAGGTTCAGGTGATCGGGTTCGACAACATCGAGGAGTCGCAATACCTGCAGATTCCGCTCACCACCATGGATTCGCGTCTGGAGTGGACCGCGCCTACCGCCGTCGAGCGGATTCTCGGGCGCATCCGCGGTGAGATCGCTAAGCCCGAGTTGTTGATGACCGATTGCGACGTGATTGTGCGCGACAGCACGCGGTGAATCTCGGGGATTACGGGAACCACGCTCTCAAAACTCGCAGATACAGGCCATTTTTAGTGAATTTGGCCCTGTGAGTTTTGAGAGCGCGATTGTAGATATAACGCCGCGTTTCCCTATTTGAGGTCGGTGGCGGCATGTGCTCCGTCCCGCGAAAGTCCCGTTTCACTGGCCTTGGATGGGACTTTTGCCGGATGGGGGGCTGACAATCGACATGATGGCGGCTTGGTGGGCGCTGGCGGGGGTTGTCGGTCGGAGGCCGGCTGGGGTGGTCGAGGGATGCTTCGGCCATGGGTCTTGCGTAGAACCGTGGTGTGCGTCGGGTCTGATTTGTCGCGACACGCCCGGAGTGGTGGCACAATTGCGAGGCTGGTTATTGCGGATCGGAGGAATTGCGCGGTTTGTCACGACTGCATATGGCGGTTGTGCTGCGCACTCCGGGCGTGTCGCAGCTGATGGCGGCGGCGTTCCCTGGCGACGTCGTTCCCTGGTAGGTGGTGTTCCTCTGTCTTGCGTGTTGACATGTTCTGATATAGCGGTGTATCATTGCTCGTCTTGATACTCCGTTGTATCAAAAGAAGCCGGTTCCGCCCGCCGACACGATCGCGCCGGTGCTCTCCGGCGTGGATGACGTGACAGTGGAACAGGATTCCGAATTCGAGCCGTTGGCCGGCGTGTCGGCCACGGACGGTGTGGATGGCGACGTGACCGATGCCGTCAAGGTGTCCGGTTCGGTGGACGCGGCGAAACCGGGAGAGTACGTGCTGACGTAGACAAGGCCGGCAACACGGCCACCGCCGAGCGCACGGTCACCGTGAAGGCCAAGGAAGGGCCGACGGAGCCGGGTAAGCCGACCGAGCCAAGTGATGCCGAGCCGACTGAGCCCAGCGAGTTGGATGACGACAAGATGGAAGCGCCGCACGGCCAGCATGGTGGCCGGCAGAACCAGCATGGCCTGTTCGCCACGGGCGCGTCGCGGTCAGCGGGCGGTCGTGCTGCTGGCCATCGCTGGCGGCATGGCACTCATCGGCCGGCGGCGTTGTTGACGGGCTGGTGACCGGATGGCCGCTATGACGGCTGATCGATCGGTGCAGGGGCCGGCGGCGTTGTCTGCTGGCCCCTGCACCGATGCCGCCAATCGCGAATCGTATGCCGGTCATCCGATATGATGGCATACTGGTGTAGGGAGGCTCGGCATATCGCCATGGCATATGCTCCGAACCGGATGTAGTGTGAAGACAAGGAGACGACCATGCTGGGAACCAGCGATCTCGCCGTTGCGGCGGCTGCTGCGAGCGTGCCGGGAATCAAACTCAATGACGGCAACGTGATTCCGCAAATCGGGTTGGGGCTGCTGCGAATCGAGAACGATGATGTCGCTCCCGTGGTCAAATCGGCGTTGGCGGCGGGGTACCGGCATATCGACGGAGCCGCGGGCTACAACAACGAGGGCGGCGTCGGCCGCGCCCTCGCCGAAACCGGCTTCAACAAGGGGCGCAAGCGCAGTCATCTGTGGGTCACGACCAAGCTGCGCGACTCCGAGCAGGGGTACGACATGGCACTTGCAGCCTTCGACCGACAGCTGGGACTGTTGCAGCTGGAATACGTCGACATGTACATGATTCATTGGCCGACTCCGTTCAATTGGCGTTCCGGAGCGACCTGGAAGGCGTTCACCAAGCTGCGCGACGAAGGCCGTGTGAAGACGCTGGGCGTGTGCAACTTCCTGCCGGAGCATCTGACCCGTCTGTACGAGGAGACCGGCGAATGGCCGGCGGTCAACCAGATCGAGCTGCACCCGACCTGGCAGCAGCGCGAAGTCGTCGCATTCTGCAAGGAGCACGGCATCGCGGTCGAAGCATACTCCCCGATGGCTCGCGGCGCCGATCTGAAGGCCGGCAACGGCACGATCGCGCGAATCGCCGAGGCGCACGAGGTGTCGCCTGCCCAGGTGATCCTGCGCTGGCACATCGAAAACGGCACGATCATCATCCCCAAGTCGGTGCACTCCGAACGTCAGCGGCAGAACCTCGACCTGTTCGGCTTCGCGCTCACGCTCGATGAACATGCCGCCATCGACGCGCTCGACGGTCCGGAACGCGCGGGGCACGACCCTCGCACGTTCTCCTACGCCTGATCCGGCGGGGAGAAAGGTACGCGGCGTGAGTCCGGGCTTATGCCGCGCGCCTGAGCCGACGACGATACCGCCGCGCAGCCCACGAGACTGACCGCAGAACCAACGACAGGCCGATTGACCGTGCGCACGCATTTTCGCAAACGCCGATTCCGCGGATCATCCCCGCTGGAACGTCTTATGATACTGGTGGCGATCGCCGCCCTGCTCGGCGTCGTCATCGGTCTGGCGTTGCCCAAAATCAGCCCCTCCATCGGCGAGATCACCGGCGAATACATTGCCTCCGGCCCGGCGGCGGACGCGCTGAACGGGCTGCAGGTCGACGACCGGCCCGACTCCACCGGCTACGACCGCGACTCATTCGGATTCCGCGCCACCGACGATGATGGCGACGGCTGCGACGTGCGCGACGATGTGCTCGCCCGCGACCTGACTGATGTCATATTCAGCGCAGCCAAGCGCTGCCAAGTCTCCTCGGGTACGCTCGCCGACCCCTACACCGGGAAGACCATCCTGTTCGTGCGCGGCCGAAACACCAGCGCCGCCGTGCAGATCGACCACGTCGTGGCGCTCGCAAACGCCTGGCAATCCGGTGCCAGGGACTGGACCACCGCCCAGCGCTACCGCTTCGGCAATGACCCTTACAATCTGCTCGCCGTGGATGGCCCCGCCAACCAGGACAAGGGATCCGCCTCCGCCGCTTACTGGCTTCCCACCAACGGCGAGTATCGTTGCGAATACGTCGCGCGGCAGATCGGCGTCAAACGGCATTACGGTCTGACCGTCACCACCAGCGAGAAACGTTCGATGCTCGCCGTGCTGCGCGCATGCCCCGCGCAACAGATCCCCAGTCAGTGAGGGGCGGAATAGAGCCCATCGCTCGACAAATGCCGCAGTCCGCCCAACGGGGGAGTCGTGTGGCGGGAAATTCGACGGTCTGTTACAAACGCGGTGTATACCATTAGGCGGATCGAGTAGCGCCCAGGGGTCGGGCGCATGAGAGGAATGAGGGAATGAAAGAGCATCGTCAGATGATCGATGACAAAACCGATGCAGAGATCGACATCGAACGCAGCCATGCCGAGGAAGCGTCCGGGCGCCAGCATCACGAGCATGCGCTCGCCAGCATCTTGGGACCGGCGTTCGTGGCCGCGGTCGCCTATGTCGATCCGGGCAATGTGGCGGCGAACATCACGTCCGGCGCACGATACGGCTACCTGCTGGTATGGGTGCTGGTGCTGGCGAACGCGATGAGCGTGCTGATTCAATACCAGTCGGCGAAGCTCGGCATCGTCACCGGCAAGAGCCTGCCGGAACTGCTGGGGGAGCGTATGGGCAACGCGGGACGGTTCATGTTTTTCATGCAGGCGGAGGTCATCGCCATCGCCACGGATCTGGCCGAGGTGATCGGCGGCGCTATCGCCCTTAATCTGCTGTTTGGCTTGCCGCTGTTCGTTGGCGGCCTGGTGATCGGCGCGGCCTCCACGGTGATGCTGTGGTTCCAGGGCGGCAGGACGCAGACCACGTTCGAACGGATCATCATCGTGTTGCTGCTGGTCATCACCTTCGGGTTCATCGCGGGCCTGTTCGTGGCCCCGCCGGATCCCGCAGCGGTGGTGCGGGGCCTGATCCCACGCTTCCAAGGCACCGATTCGGTGCTGATGGCTGCCTCGATTCTGGGCGCCACCGTGATGCCGCATGCCATCTACCTGCATTCCACGTTGGTCAACGACCATTACTACACGCACGGCGATAAGCCGTCGATCGCCATGCAGCTCAAAGGTTCGAAGATCGATGTGACGTGGGCGCTGCTGCTGGCCGGCACGGTGAATCTGGCGATGCTGGTGCTTGCCGCGAACTCGTTGCACGGCATGTCCGGCACGGATTCCATAGACGGCGCGCAACGGGCGATCACGCAGGTGCTTGGCCCGGTGATCGGCACGATATTCTCCATCGGCCTGCTGGCCTCGTCGTTGAGTTCCACGTCGGTCGGCACGTATGCCGGTTCCGAGATCATGCGTGGTCTTCTGCATGTCAACGTCCCGATGTGGGCGTGCCGCGTGGTCACGCTGGTGCCCGCGCTGATCGTGCTGTGGTTCGCCAAAGACCCCACTCAGGCGCTGGTCATCGGCCAGGTGGTGCTGTCCATCGGCATTCCGTTCGCCGTGATTCCGCTGATGCGTTATACGCACACCAAGGAGCTTATGGGCGAATGGGTCGACGGGACGGTCAAACACGTGATCTTCATGATCGTGGTGGCGTTGATCGTGGCGCTGAACGTGCTGCTGATCGTGCTGACGATTTTCGGGCGTGCGTGACGTGGACGACTGACGCCGAGACTCGCCGATTTCCCGCGGATTCCGCTCCGAGATGCGGGATTAGGGATGGCATATGACGAAAGCGTTCCTAAGTGCGCGCCGAAACGACGACCGTGCGCACTTAGCGACGCAAACCGGGCCATTTGCGTCCCTAAGTGCGCGGACTTGTCATTTCGGCGCGCACTTAGAGACGCTTTCGCGCTCTGATGGCTCTGGATCGTTCGGAGCCGTGATGTTTGGCAATTGGATTCCGGTTACCGGTGACGTTCCTACGCAAATTGGCGACTATTGTCATCGTCCGGTGACAATAGTCGCCAATTTGCTGCGATTACCGGTGCGAGACCGTGCGGATTCTCGCGATGGCCCGCTGCGCCACGTCCCGCGAGGATCCGGCACCGGCTCCTTTGACGCCGAACAGCACGATGAGCACCTGTATGAACACGATGAACGCGCTGACTCGCAGCGTCCACTGCGTGCCGAAGATGCTCGCGGCGATTGCGTCGCCTCCATGCAGTTGAATCAGCGTCTCCATCAGGATGACCAGCACGGGAGCTCCGATCGCACCCGCGATCTGCCGGACCGTGTTGGTGACCGCCGACCCGGCTGACACCTCCGTCGGGTCGAGGCAGTTGAGCGACCAAGTGGTGATGGGCATGATGATGAAACCCATGCCGATCTGGCGCACGAACTGCCATATCGATACCCACCAGATCCACGTGTTGCTGTCGATCAGACTCATCATGATGGTGCCGAACAGCAGCACCAGCGTGCCACTGAGCGCCACCGGCCTCGCCCCGAGCCGGTCGAGCAGCTTGCCGCCGAAGAACTGCGAGATGCACATGCCGAATGCGCCGGGCATCATGACCAGTCCGCTGATGGTCGCCGAATAGCCGCGGTCGTTCTGGATATACAGCGGCATGATCACCATGATCGAACTGAATGCGAAGAAGCTGAGCGCGGCGCAGATCGTCCCGACGGTGAAACTGCGGTTGCGCAGCACGCCAAGGTCGAGCAGCGGCGGTTCGGGAGTGGTGCGTTGCGCGGTGTCCGACTCGTCCACGGACTGCCGGACGGCCACCGTATACGCCTTCGCGCGGCGCACCTGCCGCACCACGAACCACACGATGCCGCACAGTCCGACAAGCATCGCGCCCCACACCATCGGATTCGACGGTGCGTACGATTCGATGTTTGTGAACCCGAACATCAGGCCGCCGAAGCCGAGCACCGACATGGCCACGGAGAAGAAATCGGCTTTGGCATGGTCGTCGGTCGTCCCGAAGTTACGCAGCCCGAAGATGGCCAGCAGCAGGCAGAACACACCGATCATCGTGAGCGTGAAGAAAATCGAACGCCAGCCGAAACTGTCGGTCTGGAAGCCGCCGAAAGTCGGCCCCAGCGCGGGGGCCACGCTCATGGCCATGCCGACCGCGCCCATGGCCATGCCACGGCGGGATAACGGGTAGATCGAGAAGACGGTGATCTGCAGCACCGGCCACATCACGCCCGTGCCGACGGCCTCAAGCAGTCGGCCGGCCAGCACCACCAGAAACGTCGGGCCGACCCATGCCAGCAGCGATCCCACAGCGAACACGGTCATCGAGACGATGACGATTTGCCGGGTGGTGAAGCGGCGCGTCAGGAACGCGGTGAGCGGCACCATCACGCCCATGACCAGCTGGAAAATCGACGTGAGCCATTGCCCGGTGGTCACGGAGATGCCGAATTCCGATACGATGGTCGGCAGCGCGGCGGACAGCTGCAGCTGCGTGAAGTTGCCGACGAACGTGATGAACGTCAAGATGGCAAGCGAAGCGAGGGCCACGCGCGAAAGATGGCCGTTCACGTAGCTTTCGTTGCTGGAGAGCGGCGTGGACAGCGTGGATACGCGTTTACCGCCGGCTGTGCCGCCGCGCTTTGCGAGGGTTTTCTTCGGGTTCTTGCCGTTCGTGCTGGTTTCCGTGCTGCTGTCGTTATTGTCGCTGTGATTGGTCATTGTGCCGTATTCTCCTCCGTTCCGCCTCATGCGCCTGTGTATGCGTCATCCCTGTTTCGCTGCGTAGGGATTGTTGTATATGCATCATTTCTGCCGACCAATACACACTACTCCTACAGATGGGCAACCCGGGTGGAGGCGTGGGGAGAAGGTTGGGGGAGAAGGGCGCGGAGGAAAAATGTAGGGAAGGCCACGGAGGGGTGGGATGGAAGAACTTGGCCTGTTCGCAGTCATCTGCTCTCCCATCTAGGCCCTCGCTGCGTAAGCCTGCGCCCGCGGCGGAACACGTTTGTTCCAACTCGCGGGAAGACTGAATACCATCCCCCGCGAATCTCCTCTACCATCATAAACTTACGCAATGATTGGACAGTTTATGCAGGTCGCGCGGCTCTCGCCAGCGACCGTGCGGTTTGTGGCCCTTCCATGGCGACAACGCGGTTGTGATGGTGACGCGGTGACGATGCTCATGGCCTGTGAAGCGATGACATGCTACCTGGGCGTATCGGCGCATGACATGGTCAGGACGGTACCGTATATAATGGCGTGAACGTTGAATATGCCGGTGAAACGGCCATAATAGGGAACAGAAGGCCGGGCGAATCCCGGAAAGCGGACATGAATCGGGGGCGGATGATGAACGAGCATGAAGCGCATGAGCGTGATATGCAATGGGACGATGCCGGCGACGGCGCGGGACTGCCCGAAACAGGGGAGCGTGACGCTGTGCAGGGCATTGAACCGGGCGCCGAGCGGCATGCGGCCGAATATAAGGCCGTAGCGCTGGGCGATGCCGTGGCTGCTGATGCCGCCGGCACCGCCACGAGTGTCATCGGGAACGTCCCGGTTCCGACTGCGGCAGAAGGCAAGACGGAACCCGCGGCACAGGAGGGGGCCGGTGCTGCCGGACAGCAGGCCGCAGATGATGAGGGCATGCAGTTCCTCGACAATCCCGCGTGGGACATCCCCGACGTGATGTTCCCCTCGATGGGCGGCGTCAAGGACGCTTCATCGGGGAGCGGCCCATCGTATGGTGCTCCCAGTCCCTACGTTCCCCTGCCTGAACCGGAGGACACCGTGCGGCCGGTGCATGGCTCTGCCTCCGATCCGCTGGGGCTGGAGGGCGTGTCCGATATCCCCACCGTGCCGGAGGAGGAAGAGCCGCAAGGCAACAACGACGTCACTATGGTGATACAGCCGTTGAGTGCTTTCCCTACGCCCACGCAGAGCGTGCCACCTACAGCCGGAATGACGCCGCAGACCGTGCCACTGTCGCCTGAGGCGGGCGCGGCGGTGCCTCCTCATGGGAGCGGAGAGCCGGGCGGCAAGGCGGACGGCAGTTCTCGAAAGCAACATGGCCACCGCCGCGCTATCATCATCGCCGTCGTCGCGGTCGTCGTCGTGGCGCTCGCCGCTACGGGCGGATTCCTGTGGTGGCGCCACATGCAGAACCAGAACGAGCTCGATCAGGCGGCTAGCCTGTGCAAGACCTCGAAGACCAAGGCCGACAAGGCGTTTTCCGAATTGCAGTCCGCGCTCAGCGAAGCCAAGCCTGCGCAGCAGATTCCGCAAGGCGATGTGTCCGATCCGACCGTCCTGGAGACGCTGAACAGCGCGGTCACAAAGGCGTCCTCGGCCAGCGAGCCGGTCTCGTGCGACGTGGCGTTGGGCACCGAGACGCTGAACGCCAATGCCAGCAAGAACAAGCAGATCGCGCGCGCCAGCACCAAGGCGAAGACGAACGTCGCCAAGGCCACCAAGGCTGTGAACGACGGAAAGGCGGAGAAGGTCGAGTTTATCAAGCATGAACTGCAGACGGCCGTCACCGGCGCGCAGAAGATTTACGACGACAGCAAGGGCGTTGTGCTGGACGACTCGACCAGGACCACGCTGCAGTCCGCCATCGATCAGGCGAACGCGTTGCTGCAGCAGGATGACGCCGATCTGAACGAGATGCAGCAGTCTATCACCGATGTGAAGGACGCCGGAGACGCGGTGACCGTGTCGATGAACGAGTACACCGCCCAGCAGAAGTATCTGGAGCAGCAGCGCCAGCAGGAGCAGCAGCGCCAGCAACAGCAACAACAGCAACAACAGGACGACCAGAACGACAATGGCAACGACCTGAACGGCAGCACGAATTCGCAGATCGGTGATTCGCGGGGTCACGAGACCCAGCCGACCCACCCGCAAGGTAGCGACGACTGATAGATGGTGATTGGCGGTCGGCCATCCTGTTTGACCACCCCCAGTCGCTTCTCGACAGCCCCCGCCAGCGGGGGGCTGTCGAGAAGCGACTGGGGGTGGTTCATATAGACTGCCCACTCTTGTCGGCTCTGCCGTGAACGGCAGGTTTTTGCGTCGTTATGTGCGCGTACTCGTCGTTTCGGCGCGCACATAACGACGCAATTGCAGCCAATTCGTAGTTGTCAGGCCTTCTCGCATTGCGATCGGCTTTATAGGTGAGTCTTGCGACAACAAAAACCGGCCCCCGCAGGAGCCGGTTGAAGAAACGATAGCGCGCCCGCCGTCAGTAGTTGCTGTTGGCCTTCCAGTAGGCGTAGGCGCCGGTGATGGAGCCGTAGCGCTGGTTGCAGTAGTTCACGAACCACTTGAACTGCGTCTGGTAGTTGGTGCGCCAATCCGCACCCGCGGATGCCATCTTGTTGCCGGGGAGCGCCTGCGGCAGGCCGTATGCGCCCGAGCTCGGGTTCGTGGCGTTCGTCTGCCAGCCGGACTCATGATTGATGATGAAGTTGGCGGCGGTGAAGTCGGCCTCGGTGTAACCGTTCGCCAGCAGCCAGTCATGCGCCCACTTCTGCTTCTCGCCGGAGGGGACGGTGTCACCGAGCGTGTTCGCGGCCGCCTCTTCGGCGGAACCGGTGCCGACCAAGATCACCTTGTCGACAGGGGCTTTCTTGACGTATTTGGCGAAGACGGTGGACGAGACGATCTTGCCCGCGGAGCGAGTGACCATGCTGGTGGTCTGCAGCACGCCTTCCTGACCTTCGGTCTGCACCTTCTGCTGACCCTGCGGCAGGCTGGTGGTCTCCTTCTTGACCGTGTTGAACGCGATGGCGGTCTCCGAGGTCTCGGCCTGCGTGTCGGCACGCGAGATGGAGATGACCGTGGACTCGTCCACCTTCGTGGTCAGGGCCGGCGTGACGCTGTCTTCCGGCTCCAACGTGATGTTGCCCGCGTCCAGTACGGATTTGACATCGGTGAAATTGTCGCCCAGCACGAAGCGGGACTTGCCATTGATCTTCACCGTCACATAGCTGGTGTTGGCGTCGGCGCCACGCAGATCCGCACGGTTGTTGCTTCGCGAGACGCTGCTTCCGGCGAGGTCGGTGGCCGAGTATTCGTTGACCGTGGTTCCGCGGCCACGACCGATGTAGAAGTTTCGGGAGACGATGCCGGCCGCAACCACCATGACGATCGCCGCGGCGATCGCTACGATGCGGATCCACTGGCGTTTGCTCAGCGACAGCAGCGTTGGTGCATTGGTTTTGCGATGGCTGGCCATTATGCTCCTTGATTGACGGACAATCCTCGGCGAATCCGGCCGTCAATTACGACGGGCGGTGATGCGTCGACGCTGGTGGGCGCCGCACCGGAGTACACATCAAATCCAAGTTTAGACCACTATGACGATCTTGTGAAATCTTGGAGCCGGCGGATTCCGCGTTCCGCCCGCGCCCGTGGCACCTTCGCCTGGCCGCCGGCGCACGAACGCGGAATCCGCCGGGAATCGTCGGTTATTCGGCGGAAGCGGCCGAATCCTGCGCGGCGGCGGAAACGTCCAGCGCCTTCGCCTGCGCGATCAGGTCGTCAAGGTCTTCGGCGCGCAGCGCACCGGCCTGCTTGAAGATGATCTGGCCCTGCTTCGCGATCATCAGCGTGGGCACTGCCTGGATGCCGGCCGCGCTGGCCAGATCCTGGTTCGCGTCGATGTCGACCTTGCCGAAGACGATGTCGGGGTTCTCCTCACTCGCGGCCTCGAACGTGGGGCCGAACGCGCGGCACGGGCCGCACCATGTGGCCCAGAAATCCACGAACACCAGGTTGTTGTCGGTGATGGTCTTCTCGAAGTCCTGCGCATTGAGCTGAACGGTTGCCATGATCGTTTCCTCCCTCGTTGTCATGGTGATGTTCCCATCCGTTGTCGTCCCCCAGCATCCCAGCACCACTCAACAAACTACGCCGACGGACGAATGCGGACGCCCGCATCGCGCGTTTTCCGTGATTCACATCGCATTCAGGAATCCTTGTCGAAATCGACACGTTGTCGTCACGCGAGTTGGGCGATAATAAGACCATGCCAGTTTTGAATGACGAAGTACCTGACGAGGGCGATTTCGACGCCGGTCGCCGGCGCGGCGAATTCGATGACATCACGCCCGAGGATTTCATCCGCGGGTCCGGTCACGGCAATCCGCCCGGCTGGCTCGGTCCGGCCGACATCAGTCGTGCCCGTCGGCAGCTGCCGATCGCCTATGTGGAGATCGTCCCGATTCGCACTGACGACCTGGGCAGGGTCTCCCGGATCGGCTCCTTGCTGCACGTCTCGGACGACGGGTCCATAGAGCGCACGCTGATCACCGGCCGTGTGCTGTTCCATGAGAGCATCCGCGAGGCCATCGCGCGCAACGTCGCCAAGGATCTGGGCGACATAGCGCTGCCGATGCTGCCGCAGAGCCTGCAGCCGTTCACCGTAGCCGAGTTCTTCCCGACGCCGGGACTAAGCGAGTATTACGATCCGCGGCAGCATGCGATAACGCTGTGCTATGTGGTGCCGATCGCCGGTGACTGCAAGCCGCAGGACGAGACACTGGACGTCGAGTGGGTCGATCCGCGCGGCGGGATGATGGAGACGTTCATCCGGCAGATGACGAACGGACATGGCCGTATAGTCCGTCAGGCGTTGGCCTGGCTGGATTTGTGACGTGACGTCTCTCCGTCCGGCCGGTCCGCGAGAGGATGCGGGCCGGCCGGACGGCGGCATGATCGGCGGGAATGGGCCGCGGACGGCGGCCGACGACAGTGGCCGACACCGGGCGATGAAACGATGACGATATAGGAGCGCAACGATGATGACGCTGAACAATACGGTATACGCGACGGGGGAAGGGACACCGCTGGTGCTGGTGCACGCATTCCCCGTCGACCACCGCATGTGGGACGACTGCGCGGAGCAGATTGCCCGGCAGGCGCGGGAGACGGGCGACCCGGCGGTGACAGTGTGGGCGCCGGACATGCCGGGCGCCGGGACCGGTCCGATTCCCGAGCCGGCCGACAGCGGGCGGGTGGCGGCCGACGGGGCGCTCACGGACGCGCTCGACCTGATGGCCGACGCCTATGTCGATCTGGTGCGTGCCGCCGGCTACGACAAGGCCGTATGGGCCGGACTGTCGATGGGCGGATACGTGGTGCTGGACATCCAGCGCCGCCATCCGGACATGGTCGCGGGACTCGCGCTGTGCGACACGAAAGCGGGCGCCGATGGCCCCGAGGCCCGCGCGAACCGGCTGGCGTGCGCGAGCGAATGTGAGGCGACGCAAACCGTGAAGTCGGTCATGCATTTCGCCGATGCGACGCCGTCCGATTCAAGCTTCAAGCAGTCCGATGAGGGCAGGGCGCTGTTCGCCCGCTGGATTGGCGAGCAGATGCCGCAGGGCGTGGGTTGGCGTCAGCGCATGGCCGCCGGCAGGCCTGACCTCAGCGATCAGCTGCCGCTCGTCACCGCTCCCGCGGCGGTGCTGTGCGGCGACAAGGACCCGTTCAGTCCCAGGCCGGCGATGCGGGCGCTCGCCGATGCGATGACCGGCACGTCGCCGAGTTTCACGGTCATCGAGGATTGCGGGCATTTCAGCGCGGTCGAGCATCCCGATCAGGTGGCGAGCGCGTTGCTCGATCTGGTGCGACGCGTGCATCTGCGCGACTGATCGCGGGCGCAGTCGGCCGGACACGGCATCCGCGGTGCGGTGGTGCCGGTGGCGCCGGCGGTGTGACCTGCCGCGACGATGATTGACGATGGATACATGAGGAGTGTGAAGTGATGTTTTCACCATTGGCATTGACCCAGACGTTGCCGTTCCTGCCGCTGGCGCAGGGCGACATCGATTATCAGGTCGCCCGGCGCGGAGATCCGGACCTGTTCGACACGCTGTTCGCCGACCCCGTCACCAAGGTCATCCTGGTGCGGGGCGGCCTGCTGGCCGTGCCGCGCGGTCAGGGCAATGCCGTCAACTATGCCTCCGCGAACATGAGGCTGAGCACGCTGCCGGGCGCGTACGCGGGCTCCGCCCTGGCCGTCCACCCCGAAGTGGTGCCGATATTCCTGGGATCGTATGGCGCGCTGCGCAACGAGCATGTGGTGGCGCTCGACATCACTCGGATGTCGGCCCCCGGCGCGGCCTCGGCGATTCCGTCGCCGTCGCTCGGCGCCGACGCGGCGTTCGATGCCGACGGCAATGCTCCCGGTGCGGTCGCGCCTGACAGACTGGACATGCTGGAACAGGCCGTGGAACGGTTCGACTGGGTGGATCTGCGCGGGTTCGCCGCGCACGCCAACGCCCGCGAGGCCGGACAGGCCACGACCGCGGTGACTCTGAGCATATGGTACGCCGGGCAGCGGTTCTGCCCCTCCTGCGGGGCTCCGGTCAAGGCGGCGATGGGTGGATGGTCGCAGCGGTGTACGAACGCGGGCGACGGGAACCGTCTGCTGTTCCCCCGCATCGAGCCCGCTGTCATCACCGCGATCGTGGACAGTCAGGACCGGCTGCTCTTGCAGCACAACAGCGCCTGGCGCAATCCGCTGCTGTACTCCGTGTCGGCGGGATTCGTCGAGGCGGGGGAGAACCTTGAGCACGCGGCACGGCGCGAGGCCAAGGAGGAGACCGGCATCGACTTGGGCGAGGTGCGCTACCTCGGCTCCCAGCCGTGGCCGTTCCCCGCGTCCCTGATGATGGCGTTCAAGGCGCAGGCGTTGAGCACCGACATCCTGGTGGATGGCGAGGAGACGGAGACCGCGCGCTGGGTGACCCGTGACGAATACACCATCGAATTGTCGGAGGGCCGTATGGAAGCTCCCGGCAAATCCACAATCGCCCGGTACATGATTGAGGAGTGGTACGGCCGCGAACTGTGACATGCGCCGCGCGACAATGATTCGTATGGCTGCCGGGTGTTATAGTGAAGCCAGAGAGTCGAAGTAAAGGAACAGGAATGGCTAACGAATACACGGGAGACGATAATCAGGAAGACGAGCGCACGCAGGCAGTCTTCCCGCTGGATGATCAGATGGACATCCCGCCTCTGAACATGCCCGTCCTTCATGACGGATCGACGTTTGACGCTGAGCCTTCCGGTCTGGCGGGTCTGGTCCAGGAGACTCAGGCGAAGCGGCAGGCGGATGCAGCCTCCGCACAGACGCAGGAGTCGCAGGAGACTCAGGCTTTCGACCCGTTGGCCGAGCTGGACGATGAGGTCGCTCCTGAGCCGCAGCCCGCCGCACCTGCGACTTCATCCTTTGCCCCGCAGCGTCCCGCCGCGGACGACGTCGCGACCGTCGCCTTCGCCGCGGTCGCCATGAACCCGGCCGATGACGCCGCGCTGGGCAAGGGCGTGTCCGCGGCCAAGACGAAGAACCCGAAGCGCGGCATGATCATCGCGTTCAGCATCATCGGCGCACTGCTGGTGCTGCTGGTGGCCGCATTCTTCGGCACGAACTGGTATTTCCAGGACCGCGTCGCCCCGGGCGTCCGATTCGGCAACGTCAGCGTCATGGGCAAGACCGAAAGCGAGCTCACCGGCATCGTCAACCAGGCCGTGTCCGATTCGGCCATCACCGTCACCGATTCCGAGGGCAACAACGTCAAGGCGGGCCTCGACAAACTCGGCGTGACCGTCAACGTCAAGCAGACCGTGCGCAACCTGCTGGACGCGAAATCCGGCAACATGTTCACCCGCATCAACCCGTTCGCCAAGCAGGACGTCCGGCTGTCCGCCACGACCGACAACTACACGCTGAGCACCTACCTGACCGAGCAGCTCGTCGAGGAGCAGGATCGCGCGGTCGCCTCGAACATCAGCTACGACGCCAACTCCAAGAAGTTCATCGTCACGGAAGGCAACGAGGGCAAGGAAGCCGACCCGTCGGACGTGATCGCGGCCGTCAAGAAGGCGGTCTCCCAGCCCGGCGAAGCACAAAAACTGACCGTCATGTACTCCGACGTCGCCATGCCCATCACCGTCGAAACCGCCACGAGCGCGGCGAACGACGCCAACAAGCGACTGACGTCGTCGCTGGTCATCGGCAACTCCAAGGGCAAGACGTTCACGCTTCCCGCCGATGAGATAGCCAAGTGGATCCAGGTCAAGCCCGACATCCAGAAGGGCACCATCACGCTGGCATACGATCAGGACGCCATCAAGACATATCTGTCGCAGAACCTCGCCAAGAAACTCGACCAGGACATGGTCGTCGAGAAGAACATCACCAACACCGACGGTACCGTGCTGACCGTGACGCAGAAGGGCGTCGACGGCGTGGCCGTCCAGAGCACCGACGAGACCGCCGCGCAGGTGCTCGACGCGCTGAACGCCGGCAAGGGCGCGGAGCTCACAGCCACGGTGAAGGTGACCGACCACAAGACCGAAAGCCGCAAGGTGGACTACACGTCGCCCAACGGCGACCCTCACATGGTCATCAATCTCAGCGAGCAGAAGGTGTACGCCTACAAGGGCTCGACCCTGGTGAAGACCTTCATCGTCTCCACCGGCAAGCCATCCACGCCGACCGACAACGGCACGTTCTTCGTGCACACCAAGTACCAGTCGCAGACCATGCGCGGCGAAGGCTACGTCACGCCGAACGTGCCATGGGTCACATACTACAACCAGGGCGAAGGCTTCCACGGCGCACCGTGGAACACCGCGGGCATCGCCAGCGGCACTCCGAAGTCGCACGGATGCACCAACATGCACGTCGAGGACGCCAAGTGGGTGTATGACTTCCTGCCGATCGGCGCCATGGTGCAGATCGTGGGGACCACGCCGACCTCCGCCGTGCGCTGATTTTCAGGCGATTGCGCTGACTATACCGCTGATGCCGGCCCCGCCGATCATTGTTTCCGATCGGCGGGGCCGGCTGCGTTTTCGGGGCCTCGCCGGCCGGCTCAGGGTCAGCCCCATCGATAAGCGCTGTGCGGTACACTGGGGGGCATGAGTGACGAGAACGCAATCGACAACCCGTTGAACCTTGACATCCCCGATCACCTGCAGTATTCGGAAGAGCACGTGTGGGTGGACGATTCGGTGTCCCCGGCCATCGTCGGCATCACCGCGTACGCCGAGCAGCAGCTTGGCGAGCTGGTCTTCATCGACCTGCCGGACGAGGGCACGCGCGTGGAGGCCGGCGACGAGGTCCTTGAGCTCGAATCGGCCAAGGCCGTCGAACCGCTGGTCTGCCCGGTCGCCGGTACCATCCGCTATGTCAACCATGACGCCGCGGACGACCCCTCCGTCGTCAACAACGACCCGTACGGCGAAGGATGGCTGCTGAAGATCGAGCTGGACGATGACGAGCCGGAACTGCTCGACGCCGAATCCTACGCGAAGATCGCCCAGTGACCGGCACCGCCGTCGGCGACCGACAACGCAAGCCGGCGATGGCCGACGGTGACGAAGGTACATGACGACGACATATCCGACGGATATATTTGACATACAGCTAACGTGATAACGGATGGCGGAACCCATGAGCATCGCACACGACAACACACCACGCCGGGGCGGAGCGCGCCCTCTCGGCGGGCGGGATGACGGGCTGCGGCATGACGGCCCGATACATGACGGATCGGATCCGGACAACGCGGCTCACGACCCGTCCGGGCAGACCGGCTCCCCGCAGGACGACATGCTCACCGTGCCGATTCCCGCACGCCCGGTCGTCACCACGTTCGACGCCGCGTCGCGGCACGAGCGCATCGAGGTGCAGCCGGTACTGGTGCGCCGCATGCGTCGGGCCGTCACCGGCACGTTCGGATTGTGGGTGCGACTGTCCACCGCCGTCGCGCGCAAGCTCGACTGGTTCCCGCGCGTGGACCCGTACGTCGGCTATGGCACCGAGGTCTACTCTAGGCTGATCTGCCGCACCGTGTACGCGCCCAAGCACAGCAACGCCGGCACACTGACGCGCGGCATCAAAGGCATGCTGGCGATTCCCGCGTCCCGCGTGCAGGTGCGTATCAGCATAGACGGGACACCGCTGGAAACCGTGCAGATCGGCGAATCCGAGCGATATGACGAATTCAATCCCGTGCGAGATCTCGGCAGCGAATACGCGGTGTCCGACGAAAGCGGATACCTCGATCTGGTGGCCGAGCATCAGCTGGAGACCGGCGTTCACCGCGTCACCTATCGCGTGAAGGGGCGGCCGGAGGTCTCGGCGAACCTGTTCACCATCCCCTCCAGCGCGAAGGTCGGCATCATCTCCGACGTGGACGACACCGTTATGGTCACGCAGGCGCCGATATTGTGGAAGGCCGCATACAACCTGCTGTTCCTGAACCCCAAGAAGCGCAACTCCGTGCCGGGCATGAGCGTGCTGTTCACCAAACTGCAGGACATGTTCCCCGACGCGCCGTTCTTCTACCTGTCGACGTCCCCCTGGAACGTGGAAGGATCGATCCGGCATTTCATCTCGTATCACGGCTTCCCCGAAGGACCGCTGCTGTTGCGCGACCTCGACCCGCGCCCGAAGACGTTCGTGCCGTCCGGTCCGCAGCACAAGCTGGAGTTCGCCGAACAGCTCATGGCGGACTTCCCCGACATGCGGTTCATCCTGATCGGCGATGACGGGCAGAAGGACCCGACCACGTATGCGACCATCGCTCGGCGATACCCCGGCCGTGTGCTGGCGATCGGCATACGGCAGCTGTCGCCCCGCGAGGCCACGGGTCTGTCGTCGATGATGGGCATGACCTCGACGCAGCCGATGCCCGTCACCGACGTGCCGGTGTTCACCGGCACCACTGGTTCGAACATCATGAAGACCATGCTGCCGTACCTCAAGCAGAAACTCGGACGAACGGACTTGGCGGAGTGACTTCCCGAAGAGCGAAGTTCGCCGCTGTCTCAAGTCGGGCCGTATAATCACGAGCATGACAGACGAAACGAACGGCGGCGTCGCCGCTTGCCGACCTCCCATCGCCCGGCGTGAACCGGTGAAGCGCGTGTTCCACGGGGACGCCGTGATTGATCCGTATGAATGGATGCGAGACAAGCAGTCACCCGAGGTGCGCGACTATGTGGCCGCGCAGAACGCGTACTGCGACGCCCGTATGGCGGGGCTGGCGGGGCTGCGCGGCACGCTGTTCGACGAGTTGAAGGCGCATGTGCAGGAGACCGACATGTCGGTGCCGGTGCGCATGGACGGATACTGGTATTTCGCGCGTACCCGCGAAGGCAGCCAGTACGCCGTGCAGTGCCGGGTGCCGGTGCGCGGCGAGGACGATTGGACACCTCCGGAAGTCGGGGGAGCCGGCGATGAGGGCGGGAGCGCCGTCGGAGCCGGTTCGCTGCCGGGCGAGCAGGTGGTGTTTGATGCGAACCGCGAGGCCGAGGGGCATGATTTCTTCGCGCTGGGCGGCCTGTCCGTCAGCAAGGACGGCCGATGGATGCTGTACGGCGTCGATACGCGAGGTGACGAGCGGTACGACTTCCGCATTCGTGACCTTGACACGGGCGATGAGCTGCCAGAGCGCCTTGACGGCATCGGCGCGGCATGCTTCACGCCGGACGCGCGGTGGGTGTTCTACGTGACGCTTGATGATGCCTGGCGGCCGTGCGAGGTGCGCCGGCACCGCGTCGGCTCGCCGGTCGAGCAGGACGAAGTCGTTTTCCATGAGGACGACGAGCGGTTCTGGGTCGGGGTCGGCATGAGTTTCGACGAGCACAGCATCGTGATCTGCTCCGCGTCCAAAACTTCGTCCGAAGTGTGGATGCTGCCGACCGCGACGCCGGAAGGCGAGTTCTCGGTGTTCATCGCGCGCAAGGACGACGTGGAATATGACGTGAGCTTCGCATGCTTCGAAGGTGCCGGGGCTGACGGGGCCGATATTCCGGTTGCCGTGGTGTACCACAATGCTCAGGATCCGAACTTCGAGATCGACGTGATCGACATGCGAACCCATCAGCCGCCGTATACGCTGGGAGAAGGCGTGCGCGTGGCAGTCGGCTCGCCATACGGGTGCGCGCGCGGCGACGACATGGAGGCGGGCGCGGGCGCGAAGCCGGCCGGGACGGCCTACTCGAATCCCGCCAACCCCCGGATATTGCAGGGGGCGCACGGGCTGGCCATCGAGGGCATCGCCATCCACCGGCATTTCGTGACGCTCGCATACCGCACGGACGGGTTGCCGCACGTGGCGGCGATGACCAAGACGCAGGCGGCCGAAGACTTCCTCGCCGGGCGTGCATGGTCGTTCCGCGAGCTGATGCCGCCGGCGCTGGACGGCGACTGGGACGTGCCCGGGCGGGCCGATGACGGTGCGGCCGAGGCCGCGGGCGGAACGCTGCCGGGAGCCACCCATCGTCTGTACTCCATCGGAACGGGCGGAAACCCCTCGTATGATGCGCCGCGCATGCGGTACACGTTCTCCAGCTACACGCGGCCGGGCGAACTGCATGAGTATGATCCGGCGACCGGGCATGACGAGCTGCTCAAGCGGGCGCGGGTGCTGGGCGACTTCGATCCGCGCGAGTACATGGAGCGTCGGGTGTGGGTCACCGCTCGTGACGGCGAGCGCATACCCGTGTCACTGGTGTGGCGGCGCGGCCATGAGCCGGCCGCTGCCGGCGCGATGTTCATCACCGGGTACGGTGCTTATGAGATCAGTTCGGACCCCGGCTTCTCAGTCGCTCGCCTGAGCCTGCTCGACCGCGGCGTGCTGTACGCCGTGCCGCATGTGCGCGGCGGCGGCGAGATGGGACGCGCCTGGTATGAGCAGGGGCGGCGCCTGAACAAGCGGCACACGTTCGAGGACTTCATCGACGTGACCGCCGCGCTGCAGGACGCGGGGTTGGCCGATGCGCATCGGACGGTGGCGTACGGCGGTTCCGCCGGCGGTCTGCTGGTGGGTGCGATTGCGAACATGGCGCCGCAACTGTATGCGGGCATCGAGGCGGATGTGCCGTTCGTGGATGCGCTGACGTCGATCCTCGATCCGTCGCTGCCGCTGACCGTCACCGAGTGGGACGAGTGGGGCGATCCGCTGCACGACGCGGACGTCTACCGGTACATGAAATCGTATTCGCCATACGAAAACGCGCCGGAGGGCGCGGACGGCGAGGCCGGTTCGGGCGCGGCGTCCACGCGGTCTTTGCAGAGGCAATCGTCGCGGCCGTTCCCGCGTATCTTCGCCACCACGTCGATGAACGATACGCGCGTGCTGTACGTCGAGCCACTCAAGTGGGTGTCCCGACTGCAAGCCGCCGGCATCGATGCGATCATCAAGATCGAAGTCGAGGCCGGTCATGGCGGGACCTCGGGCCGCTACAAGCAGTGGCGCGAAGTCAGCTACGAAAACGCCTGGTGCCTCTCCATCATGGGCCTGACCCGCTAGCCGCGGCCGACGTCCGTCCCTGATTGCGGGGCTTCCATATCGCGCCCCCCCGCTGGCGGGGGGGGGGATATGATTTTGGGGCCCGCGGGTGGGGATCATATGGTTGTTCCGGCATTCGGACTTTGCTGTGCCGGATAGTGGAATGAATGATGGTTCCTGTGCCATACCACGTCAAAAACACCGTTTTTTCGCGTGGTGTGGTACAGGACCTTGCCACAGAATCGGTTTTAATCGGTTGCATGCGCTCTTGTGGTACAAGAGGAATATCAAAGATCCTTGCAAAATGGCCGATTTCGCTGTGAAGCCCGGAATCGGCCATATCGGGCGTGTACCACACCACGGTCAAAATAGCGTTTTTCGGCATTCTGTGGCACAGACCATGCCGCTCAGACCATACGCGAAGATCACGTCGCCTCCACCGTCTGTCCACTAGACGGACTGGGCGCATTGTTTTCGAGCACGGCCACATACCCTGTTGGCTATGGCAAAGAAGTATACAATCGCCGTTATCCCCGGCGATGGCATTGGCAAGGAAGTCACCCCCTGGGCTCAGAAGGCGCTGGAAAAGGCCGCTGAGGGAGTGGCTGATTTCGAATACGAGAATTTCGACCTGGGTGCGGAGCGTTATCTGTGTGATGGCGCGATCCTGCCGGACGAGGAGCTGGAGCGCATCAAGAAGACCGATGCGATCCTGCTCGGTGCTGTCGGTGACCCGCGCATCAAGGCCGGCATCCTGGAGCGTGGTCTGCTGCTGAAGCTGCGTTTCGCGCTCGACCAGTACGTGAACCTGCGTCCGTCCAAGCTGTACAAGGGCGTCACCTCGCCGCTCGCGAACCCCGGCGACATCGATTTCGTCGTGGTGCGTGAGGGTACCGAGGGCCTATACTGCGGTGCCGGCGGAGCGGTTCGTCGCGACACTCCTGCCGAGGTCGCCACCGAGGTCTCCATCAACACCGCGTACGGCGTGGAGCGCGTGGTGCGGTACGCCTATGAGCTGGCGATGAAGCGTCGCAAGCACATCACGCTGGTGCACAAGAAGAACGTGCTCGTCAACGCCGGCGACATGTGGCAGCGCATCGTCGACCGTGTCGGCGAAGAGTACCCGGAGGTCACGCACGACTACCAGCACATCGATGCGGCCACGATTTTCCTCGTGTCCGATCCGTCGCGCTTCGACGTGATCCTGACCGACAACCTCTTCGGTGACATCCTCACCGACGAGGCAGGTGCCGTTGTTGGCGGCGTCGGCTATTCCGCGTCCGGCTGCATCAACGCGAGCAACGAGTATCCGTCGATGTTCGAGCCGATTCACGGTTCCGCGCCCGACATCGCCGGTCAGGGCAAGGCGAATCCGACCGCGGCCATCCTGTCGGCCGCGATGCTGCTGCGCCATCTTGGCTTCGACGATGCCGCGGCCCGCATAGACACGGCGGTCGAGGCTGATATCGAGGAGCTGGGCTCCACCGTTCGCTCCACCGATCAGGTCGGCGAGGATATTCTCGCTCGCCTGTAACGCGGCGGTGGTGTGAACCACCCCAGTCTCGTTTTGCTCGACAGCCCGCCAGCGGGACCGAGATATAGGCCCCCGCTGGCGGGCTGTCGAGCAAAGCGAGACTTCGTGTATCGGGGTTTGAGACGACCACGCGGACAGATTCGGCGTGTAACGTGTATCGGGTGAATATCGAAAGTCGTGGGGAATGCAAGCGCCCGGGCGGCAAGCTGGTCGGGGTGACAGTGGCGTGCGCGCCGGATAACGGCCACGTCGTCGGCTGTCGCGTGGACGGTGATTTTTTCGTTGAAGGTGACGATGCCGCGGTCGACAGGTATCTGCGCCGTCTGAATGCGGCGCTTCTCGATATAGTGCAGCGTGATATAACACAGTGCGATACGCCGCCCGATGATCCGGATACCGTCTCCTATCTTGAACGCATCGCACGCGATGAGCATGTATCCGTTACCGGCGCGAATGCGGAAACGATACTGACCGCGTTGCGCCGCGCGCTGTCGGCTTGCGGCCGGGACGCCGCGCGACCGGCATCCTCGCGCCTCGCTTCGCCCGCCTCCGCGACGGCGCATGACGCGCGCAGGCGTGCAACGCCGTCCGCCGCATCGGCTGTTCCGACCTCGTCTGTCACAATTACGCCGGCGGCCTCGGCGCCTCAAGCGTCCCGCGGTCTCACACCGCCGGCATTCCCCGGCGAGTGGCACGAACGCTGGCATCGGCTCCCGCCGAAAATCGTCGTGGACAAGCCCCGCAGGCCGCAGGAACAGATGGATGTCGACGTGCAATGGTCCCGTGAGGTGGCCGCGGGGGAGCGCCCTGCCACTATCCGGTTCTGGCAGTGGGCGTCCCCGGCCGTGGTGGTCGGCCGGTTCCAGTCGATTCCGGACGAAGTGCACGAAGACGTCGCCGCGAAGGAGGGTTTCACGGTCGTACGGCGCTGCACGGGCGGCGGCGCGATGTTCATCGAGCCCGGCAACACGATCACGTACTCGCTGTACGCGCCGCGCTGGTTCGCCGCGGACCTGGACATCGAGGAATCGTACCGTCTGTGCGACATGTGGCTGATCGCCGCGCTGCGTGGCCTCGGCCTCGACGTCGGCTTCTCCGGTCTCAACGACATCGCCTCCAGCCATGGCAAGATCGGCGGCGCGGCCCAGCGCAGGTTCCCGCCCATCGGCTCCGGCCCCGGTTCGATACTCCACCACGTGACGCTCGCCTACGATATCGATGCCGTGAAGATGACCCGCGTGCTGAACATCTCCGGAGAGAAGATGTCCGACAAGGCCGTGAAATCGGCCGTGAAGCGAGTGGACCCGATGCGGGCCCAGACCGGTCTGAGCCGCGACGGGCTGATTGCGCGTCTGGCGGACTGTCTGACGCAACCGGACGGTCCCGGTGCAAACTAGGCTACAATATGACAGAACCGACCGAAGACAGAGACGCGACGGGTTGGATTCCGTCGCGAGGACGCCGATGCGGATGCGGTGGCGGATGGTGCGCCGTCGTCGCGATATCGCAGGGGCTCCGTGTCGAGGTGCCGGCATGTCGGAAACGTGACCAGGAGGCGTCATGAGGGCAATCGGGCCGAATTCGTTCCCCGAAGAGGACAACGAGCTGTTGCATACGCCGTTGTTCAAACAGGTGTCGCCGGAGCAGGCCAATGAGCTGATTCCCTACCTGCACGAGGCCGTATTCGACAAGGGCGACTATATCTTCCGCGAGGGCGACAGGGACCACCGCATGTATCTGCTGGAGCGCGGCCGCGTCAAGCTGATCCGCGAATCCAAGGACAGGCGCGTGCAGCTGCTGTCGATCCACGCGCACGGCGAACTGCTCGGCGAGATTCCCGTATTCGACCCGTCCGGCGGCCCCCGTACCGCCACGGCCGTGGCGATGACCCACGGCACGCACGTGGCATGGCTGGAGCATGACGCGTTGTTCGCGTGGCTCAACGAGCACCCGCGCGTCGCCATCGACATGCTGCAGGTGCTGGCGAATCGCATGCGCGGCAACAACGAGCGCATATCCGACCTTGTGTTCATGGATGTGCCCGCCCGCCTGGCGAAGACACTGCTCAACCTCGGCGCGCGGTTCGGCGAGCCGGTGGAAGCCGGGCTGAAGGTGCCGCATGACCTGACGCAGGAGGAGCTCGCCCAGTTGGTCGGTTCTTCGCGCGAGACAGTGAACAAGGCGCTGATGGATTTCGCGAACCGTCGGTGGATCGCGCGCGAGGGCCGGTCGATCATCATCTACCAGCCGGGCATGCTGATTCGGCGCTCGCAACGGTGACGGCTGCGCCGAGCGCGGTGAACGCCCGGCGTCCCAGCGGCCGTTGGAGAATGATTCGGCTTGTTTCCGGTCGTTTTACAGTCTTCTGACCGGTTTGTGAGTACCCTGTGAGGGATTGGGAATCAGTCGTTCGGATGACGTGCCCGGTAGAGACACCCCTCTAGAATGGCAACCATGCCCAAGAAGAAATCCCTGACCGCAAAACGTGTGTTGTCGCTGTTCCTCGCGTATGTGCTGCTCTGTCTCGCCGGAGGCGTCGTCACCAGCGCGTTCTTCCTTCCTGCCGTGTTCGCATCGAACAACGTGGTACGTGCCATCGTGCCGTCGCTGCAGGTGGAGGGCATCGATTTCAACGTGACCGACCTGCCGCAGCAGTCGCGTCTGTATGCGTCGGATGGTACGACGCAGATCGGTACGTTCTATGCGCAGAACCGTATCGTCGTGCCATTGAAGAAGATTTCCAAGCCGATGCGCCAGGCGGTGGTCTCGCGTGAGGACCGTCGTTTCTTCCGGCATGCCGGCGTGGATATCCAGGGCGTGATGCGTGCGTTCGTGGCGACCTACGTGAAGAAGGGCGCCACTCAGGGCGGTTCCTCGCTGACCCAGCAGTACGTCAAGAACGTGCTGCTGCTGCAGGCGCAGGAGGACAACGATCCGATCGCCGAATACCATGCATCCGAGGAGACCGTGGCGCGTAAGCTGCGCGAAATGCTCATCGCCGTGCAGATGGAGAAGACGTATTCAAAACTGGAGATTCTGCAGGGCTACCTCAACATCGCGCAGTTCGGCCGTGGCATTTACGGCGTGGAAATGGCCGCGCGACGATACTTCAGCACCACGGCCGACAAGCTTGACATCGTGCAGGCGGCCACCATCGCCGCAATCACGAAGAACCCGGCGGCCTTCGATCCCTCGGTGGAGAGCAACCAGAAGGCCTCCCAGAGGGAGCGCAACATCGTGCTTGACCTGATGTATCAGGAAGAGTACATCAGCCAAAAGCAGCGTGACGAGGCCAAGGCGAAGCCGCTGAAGGACACGCTGAAACTGCAGGATGCGCAGGCGGGGTGCAGCGCGTCCGGCGACGCGGCGTTCTTCTGCGACTACGTCACCAAGAAGATCCTCAACTCGAAGGAGTTCGGCAAGACCATCGAAGAGCGCAAGAAGCTGCTGTATGAGGGCGGCCTCGACATCTACACGACGATGGACGTCAATGCGAACTCTGCGGCGATGAAGGCCGCGCGTGCGGCCATCCCGGCGGACGACGCGAGCAAGATGGAAGTGATGATGGCGGCCATCAAGCCCGGCACCGGCGAGGTGCTTGGCTTCGGCATCAACAAGATATACGACACGTCGCCGGAAGCGAACAACGATCCGGCCAGAACCGCCATGAACTTCGCCGTGGACCAGATAGACGGCGGCGGTAGCGGCTTCCCGGTCGGCTCCACATGGAAGCCGATCAACCTGGTGGCCTGGATGCGCAAGGGGCACTCGATCAACGAGGTGCTACCGGCTCCGGGCGTCGTGAACCTATACCGTGACATTCCCGGCTTCCGCGGCGTCAATACCTGGGACGTGAAGAACTCCGGCGGCACGCCCGGATACGCGGAATCCCCGCTCGACGGTCTGGTCAACTCGCACAACACCACGCAGGCCGCCATGGCGAAGGTCATCGGCCTCGAACCCATCGCGCAGGCCGCCGAGGACATAGGCTTCCATCAGGCGTCCAAGCAGAAGATGAACATGCATCTGAAGGACGACACCGCGAACGGCGGCGCCTATCAGGCCCCGCTGATCATCGGTGGTACGGTGTCCGCCGCGCCGCTGACCATGGCGAACGTGTACGCGACCATCGCCGCGAAGGGAGTCGAATGCACGCCCATCGCCATCAAGAAGGTCACCGACGCCACCGGTGCCGAGCTTGACGTGCCCAAGGCGAACTGCCATCAGGCCGTCGACCCGGATATCGCCGAAACCGTCGCCTACGCGATGAACCAGGGCGTCGTGCGCCCCAACGGCCAGGCGAGGACCGCCCAGCTCGCCAACAACCGCAAGACGTTCGCCAAGACCGGTACCAACGAGAACACGTACATGCTGACAGGCGGATTCGTGCCGCAGATCGCCGCGTTCGTCGCCGTGGGCAACGCCGACGGCAACAGCGACTTCGACAACAAGACCATTAACGGCGTATACCACCGCACATGGTTCGGTTCCTATATCGCGACCCCGACGTGGAAGAACTTCATGGACACGTATCTCACCGCGATCAATGCGCCCAACGTCGATTACGGCACGCCGTCAAGCAAGTACGCGGCGACCTCGAATTCGACCTCGAAATCGTCAAGGTCGAGTACCAACACGACAGACGGGACGACCAGCGGAACCGGCGGAACGGGCGATACCAGCGGCCAGTATACGCAGACGCAGAACGACACGACCACCGGCGGCAATCAGACCGAGGGCGGCCAGACCACCGGCGGGCAGTGACGGGCGGTGGTTCGGCAGCTGAGCCGGTGAGCTGAGCCGGCGGGCCGATGCACCGAAAGCGGCGGTTCGCCGCGTGAGGCAGGGGCCGTATGAGTATGAACGCTCATACGGCCCCTGCCTGATTTCCGACGCATTGCGCAGGCGGAGAACATCGGTGCACGAGTCGTGCTTGAGTCTGTGCGCGGTGAGATGATTAGACCGGTGGTTGCCTCGCCGTGGTTTGGAAGCATCCCGACTTCCCGGCTCGCGGATTGGGAGCCATGCGAATTGTCGAGGAAAGGACGACCATGAACGCTGAGGGGAAGAAGAAGGCCAAGGGCGGCAAAGGGGCAGTGCAGCTGTTCCAGCCGATGACGTTGCGCGGCGTTACCATGCGCAACCGCATCTGGCTGCCGCCGATGGACACGTATTCGGCGGTGGCGCGGGACGGCAAGCCCACGCCGTTCCATTACCAGCATTATGTGTCCCGCGCGATGGGCGGATTCGGCATGATCATCGCCGAGGCCACCGCGGTGACGGCCGACGGGCGTATCTCGCCGCGCGATGTGGGACTGTGGAACGACGATCAGGTCGCCGCCTGGCATTGGATCGTCGACGGCATCAAGCAGGCCGGCGCGGTGGCGGCCGTGCAGCTCAACCATGCCGGACGCAAGGGGTCGACCGGCTGCTTCGGCGTCGGTTTCGAGGGGAAGAGTGTGCCCGAGGATGCCGGCGGATGGCGTACGGTCGCGCCGAGCCCGATCGCGTACCGTGGGCTCACCGATCCGCGCGCATTGAGCGTCGAGGAGATTCACGGTCTGGTTTCGGCGTTCCGGGATGCCGCGCAGCGTGCGGTGCGGGCCGGTTTCGAGGCGATTGAGATTCATGCGGCGCATGGGTATCTGATCTCGCAGTTCCTTGACCCGCTGTGCAACGAGCGCGCGGACGAGTACGGCGGCGATATCCACGGCCGCATGCGGTTCCTGCTGGAGGTCGCCGATGCGATTCGCGAGGTGATTCCCGACACGGTGCCGCTGCTGGTGCGCATTTCGGCCACGGACTGGGCCGCGGGTGGCTGGGATCTCGATCAGACGGTCGATACCGCGTGCGTGCTGAAGCAGCACGGCGTGGACCTGATGGATGTGTCCACCGGCGGCATCATCGCCGACGTGAGCATTCCGGTCAAGGCCAACTACCAGGTGCCGTTCTCCGATCAGGTGCGCGAACGCGCCGCAATACCGACCACCGCCGTCGGTCTGATCACCAAGCCGAAGCAGGCGGAGAAGATTCTGCGTGCGGGGCAGGCCGATGCGGTCGAGATCGGCCGTGCCGCGCTGCGTGACCCGTACTGGCCGCTGCGCGCCGCCGCCAAGCTCGGCGTGCCCGTCTCCAAGGCACCCTACCAGCCGCAGTACATCCGCGGCGCCTTCCCTGAGGACTGAGCGGCAGATAAACGTAGACCGCCTCCAGTCATGCTACGGACTGGAGGTGGTCTACGGCTGCGTCGATCAGGCGTCGATGCCGACGGCGTCGCTGATGTGTTCGAAGCCGTCGCGCTTGAGGAGCGCCGCGAGGCCGCGCTTGAGTACGGTGATCTGCTGCGGTCCGCGGTACATCAGTGCGCTGATGAACATGACCAGGCTGGCGCCGTTGCGAATCTTGCGATATGCCTGCTGCGGGGTGAACACGCCGCCGATGCCGGCGATGGCGAAACGCTCGCCGTATTCACGGTAGACCTGCGCGATGCGCTCCTCGCTGGCCACCGTGCACGGGCCGCCGGACAGGCCGCCCTCCCACTGCTGCGGAATCTCCAGGCCGGTGCGGTCCTTCTGGAGGTTGGCGATGCTCAGCCCCTGCACGTTGTGCTCGGCAAGCACGTTGAGCAGGTCCTTGAACTCGGGCCACGTCTTGTTGAGCGGCATCTTGACCAGCGTCGGCTGCGGGCGTTCGATCTTGTCGAGCTCGGTGAACAGGCGGTCGAGCGCGTCCGGGTCGGCGGTGAACGGCTCGCCGGCATGGGTGTTCGGGCATGACACGTTGACCTCGACCATGGCGCTGCGTCCGGCCGCGCGGCGCATGGAGATGCAGTAGTCCTCGATGCCTTCGTCCAGGTCGCCGCACTTGTCGTCGTTGGTGCGTGCGATGGAGACGGACACCTGCATCGTCTTCGCGTTCGTCCACGCCTGCTCCGCGCGGTCGATCACCTTGTCGGACCCGTCGTTGGCAAGGCCCACGTGCACCATCATCGAATCGTATTCCGGAAGGCGGTGGAACCACGGCTTCGGGTTGCCGGCGCTGGCGCGGGAGGTCGTGGAGCCGACCGTCTCGAAGCCGAAGCCGACATTGTCCATGAGCACCGGCATGTCGCAGTTCTTGTCGAGGCCGGCGGACAGGCCGAACGGGTTGGCGAAGTCGACGCCCATCACTGTGGTCTCCAGCACGGGGTCGGTGTAGTCGAGCATCTCGCGAAGCAGCCACATGAGCGGCGGGATGCGCTTGGTGACGTTGCAGAACTCGATCATTTGGTCGTGCGCCACATCGGGGGTGTGGTTGAAGACGAAATTGGGTTTGATGATGTTCTTGTAACCGAAAGTGAACAGGTCGGTGGTTGCTTTGTTCACCGCGTCGTGCCAGAAGTTTTCCGAAACATAAGCCATGCCCTCCATTGTGTCACGCACGCGAAAAAACGGCAACGATGCGGTTGCGCGGGTGCGGTCGGATCCGGCTGGTGGGGGAGAGTGCGGTAAAAGTGATGTTTTGTTCGTTTTTATGGAAGTAATGTGCGCAACACGCATGTCAAACATTACGAAACGCACATATTGGTTTGGTTTATGCGCGAACATGTGCGATAATGTTCACATGATATCCTCACAACGTCAACATCTGATACTGAGCCGTCTGCGTACGCGCGGCGCAGTGCGCATCACGGCGTTGTCTAAGGAGCTCGGCGTTTCCGCGATGACCATTCGACGTGACATCGCCGATCTCTCTGACAAAGGTCTGCTGAAACGCGTGCATGGCGGCGCCGTCAGCACCAGCGCATTGCTCAGCGAGCCGTTGTTCTCTGTAAAGTCGCAGATGGACATTGGTCTCAAGGACGCCATCGCACGTGAAGCGGTGCAATATGTGGCCCCCGGCGATGTGATCGCCATAGGAGGCGGCACCACGGCCTACGTGTTCGCGCAGCATCTGCTGGAAAGCCAGCAGGCGTCGGGCATCACCATCCTCACCAACTCGATTCCGGTCGCCGAGCTCGTGCAGGCGTTGGAATCCAAGGATGTGGAGGTGATCGTAACGGGCGGTGTCACCACGCGGTCGAACTCGCTGGTCGGGCCGATCGCCGACAAGGTCATCGCGTCGCTGCGCGTCAACACTGTGTTTCTCGGCACCCATTCCGTGTCGATTCCCCGTGGCTTCCTCATGCCGAACTCGCTGGAGGCGGCCACCGACATGGCGATGATGGGCATCGCCGACCGTACGGTCATCCTGACCGACCACACCAAGTGGAGCTGTACATCACTATCGTTGTTCGCCCGGTTCGACCAGGTGGACACGGTCATCACCGACGATGGCCTCGACCACGAGTCCATCGCCAAGACAAGGGATTTGGTAAAGGAACTCGTTCTGGCGCACCAGAGCGAACACACCGAAGAAAGTGAGTGACACCATGGCAGAAATCACCAACTACACCCCGGGAGAGTATGCGAAGGAGCATATCCGCATCACGCCGACCACGCTGGCCGACGGACGTGACTTCTTCTATCTCGACGACGATCCGGAATACGTCTCCGGCGCCAAGACCCGCGAGCTCAAGGATCCGCGCCCGCTGGACTACCGCTTCGCTCCGCACCTGGACGCCGACGGCAACGAAGTGCCGTACGCCGCCCCGCAGATGCGCCGCGACCCGCTGACCGGCGACT
>ERZ838483.287-NODE-287-length-66105-cov-3.214686_pt1 | contig 66105 bp, 40 predicted proteins | sample MGYA00519939_ERZ838483 | MGnify/ENA primary metagenome ERZ838483 (study PRJEB31850, sample SAMEA3708836) | human gut metagenome | biome: human gut; feature: human-associated habitat; material: faeces | place: China | collected 2014 ...
TACCGCAGCGCTGGCCAGCTGGTGGGCGCCGGCTGGACCCTGCGCAAAACCACGCTGCTCAACAGCGGCATGTACTTGATCACCTCGTTTGACGACGGCGACTACGCGCTTGAGATGGTTGGCTCCAGTCTGAGCAACAAGGCATACGCCGAGGTGTGGGAGCAGGATGGCTCCTACACGCAGAAATGGCTGGTCACCAGCTTAGGCGATGACATCTACCGCATCACGAACGTGTGGTCGCAGCGTGTTTTGGAGGTGGCGAACTCCAAAGCTGACGACGGTGCGATCGTGTGGCAGAACTGGTGGTACGGTACCGACAACCAAAAATGGTGCGCGGTGTGGAACGGCAAGGGCGACATCATGCTCCAGACGCTTTTGGGCAACTACGCACTGTCCACCATGGGTTCGTACAATGCAAGCGGCATCGTGATGCGCAAGATGAACGCTGCAAGCCCGTTCCAGGGTTGGAACTTCGTCGAAACGTCTTTCGGCAATACCATGAGCTTTAGCGATCGCATCAAGATTCTCGATTCCTTCAGCGGCAGCGGTCTGAACGTGTACCGCAGCTTCGACGGCGTGTCCTCGGGCACGGTCGATCGCATCTACAAGGCCATCGGCAATTATGAGAACGAGGGTTATTCCGTCGGGTTCGTGATGATCGACCTGTATTCTGGCGCCAGCGTCTCCTACGGCATGGATAACTACTTCTACAGCGCGAGCACCATCAAGGGCCCCTATGTCATGTCGCTGCTAAAGTACAAGCCGTGGCTGCTCAACAGTTGGGGCGACACGCTGTACAACACCATTAACGTGTCCAGCAACGAGGCGTATGCGGAGCTGCGCAACAACCTGGGTGCGTCGACGCTCGACTGGTTCGTTGATTGGACGCATGCCTGGGGCTTTGATTATTCATCGCATTACGTGTGGTACACGCCGCGCCAGCTGTGCAAGCTGTGGGTTGGCATGGCGGACTACTTGATGGGCAACGAGCAGGATGCCTGGTGGGCGCGTGATGTGTACGGCAACAACATCGCCATCTACTCACGTCAGGAGCTGGCGTGGAAGGGCGTGCCCATCTACGCGAAGTCCGGCTGGGTTAACGGCAGCATCAACGTCCATAACGAGGGTTACCTGGTAATGGATGGCGACCATCCGTATGTGTGCGTGATCATGTCTAACGAGATTTGGCAGAACAACTGGAAGATAAGAACGCTCATGTCCGCGATCGACGCAGCCCATGGTGAGCTTGTGTAGCGGCTGCTAAAGTGAAAACGTAGCAGGTTCGGAAGGCCGGCGGTTACCCCGCCGGCCTTCTTGTGCTTATCGAGTGGCCGTTTTCCTCATGGTGCTTCTGGCTGATAAAATAATAGGTCGCTTTGCCAAGTGATGGGCTTGGTGCATTGGGAAGGACGCGTGCGGAAGGCTCGTGTCCGCATGGATTAGGAATGCGAGTTTTCGATGGATGCGATCTTTTCGGCTGTGGCCGATGTGCTGCAGCTTATCGTGCAGCCGTGCTATGCCTTAACGGGCAACTGGTGGATCTCCATTTTGCTGTTCACCCTCATTACGAAGGTCGTTCTGCTGCCCATGTCGCTGTGGGTTCAAAAGAACTCGATCGTCATGGTGAACGTGATGCCCGAGATCAACCGCATCAAAGTGAAGTACTATGGCGACCGCGAGGCCATTGGTGAAAAGCAGCAGGCGGTGTTCAAGGAGAAGCACTATCATCCGCTGCTTTCCATGGTGCCGCTGTTGGTGCAGGTCATCATCCTGTTCGGTTTGGTCGACGTCATCCATTCCATCACCGATAACGGTGCTCCGGGCACGGAATTTTTAGGTATGGTGCCGGTTACCGATGGCGGGATGTCTTGGATTATGCCGCTGCTTGCTGGGCTTTCGGCTGTAGCGATGGGCTTTGCCCAGAACCGTATCAACCCGCTGCAGCGCGAGCAGTCCCGTGCCGAGAAAAACACTACCAATGGTTTGTCGATTGGCCTATCGTTGATTCTTGGCGTGTTCGTCTCCGCGGGCATGTGCTTCTATTGGATTTGCTCGAACCTGTCCTCCATTGCCATTCAGGCGCTTATGAACATCTGCATCGTGCCGGCCAAGCACATCGACTACGAGGACCTGGCCGCCAGCCGCACCGAAATCGAGGCGCTTGAGGCGCTTGAGGCCGAGCGCAAAACCCCGTGGTGGAAGCGCGATCCGCTCACCAAACGCGAGCGTGCGGATTACAAACGCTTCTTCAAGATTGCCGGCAAGCACATCGTGTTCTACTCTGAGGGATCGGGCTTTTGCAAATACTTCAAGGGTGCTATCGATTATTTGCTGGCGAACTCCGACGTGAACATCCATTACATCACAAACGACCCGAACGACCGCATCTTTGCGCTGGCCGAACAGCAGCCGCGCATCAAGCCGTATTACATCGGCCAGAAGCGCTCCATCACGCTCATGATGAAGATGGACGCCGACGTGGTGGTGTCCACCTTGGAGGACTTGGACAACTACTACATCAAACGTTCGTATGTGCGCAAAGATACCGAATACGTGTTCATGCCGCACCATATGACGTCTATGCACCTGACGCCGTCCAAGCAGGCGTACGACCACTACGACACGGTGCTGTGCGTCGGCCCGCACCAGGTTGCCGAGCTGCGTCGCGAAGAACAGCTGTACCAGCTTCCGGTGAAGAACCTTGCGGAATGCGGCTATGACCTGCTGGATGATGACGTGGCCGCCATGGCCGCTCGTCGTGCGGCTGGCAAGATGACCAACGAGCGCCCGGTTGTCATCGTGGCGCCGTCGTGGCAGGAGGACAACCTGCTGGACTCCTGCGCCGACGCGTTGCTGTCGCAGCTGCTGGGGCGTGGCTGGAAGGTTATCGTGCGTCCGCACCCTGAATACACGAAACGTTATCGTCCTCGTTGGATGGCATTGATCGAGCGTTATTCCCATGTGCCTGAATCCGACTTGTACTTCGAACGCGATTTCTCTTCAAACGAGACGGTGTTCACGTCCGACGTGCTGATTACGGACTGGTCCAGCGTGTTCTGCGAGTTCTCGTTCTCCACGCTGCGCCCGAGCGTGTTCATCAACACGCCCATGAAGGTGGGCAACCCTGATTGGCGCGAGCTGGGCATCGAGCCCACGGACATTTCGTTGCGCAACAAGGTGGGCCGCTCGTTCGATCCTGCGGATTTGTCGGGCTTGGGCGATGCGGTCGCCGAGATGATCGCGCATCCCAATGCTTGGTCGGAGAAGGTGTCGGCCGTGCGTGACGAGATGATTTTCAATCTGGGCCATGCGGCCGAGGTTGCCGGTGAATATCTGCTTGAGCGCGTGCTTATCAAGCAGGACGAGGAAAACGAGGAAGGTGGTCGCGATGAATAAGGTGCTGCCTCGCGCTTGCGTGTACGCGTACGATGCGCTCGCCTTGTTTGCGGTTGCCGTGGTGTTGTCGTTCGCGTTCATCACCCCGGCATACGCTTACGTCGACCCGTCGGTTATGACATATGCCATCCAGGCGGTGGCCGGCGTGGCCGTGGCGCTGTCCACGGTGCTCGGTGTGGCGTTCCGCCGCACGCGCAAGAAGCTGCTGAACGCCATGGGGGTTGACGAAAATGCCCGCAAGGAACATGAGCCCCGCGTCCACCGCGTTGACGTATCGGGCAATGTGGTGTACACGGCTGCTGATGAAGCGGAGCAGCATGGCCGCGTCTCGCGCGCCGGTTCGCATGCGGCGCGCGCCGATCGCCCGAGTGGCTATGCGCCGAAGTGTGTCATGCGCTTGGCGGTTGGCATGGCGGTATCGTTCTTCGCCGTGTTCACCGTGTTGGTCATCGCTCCTTGCGAAATCATCGCAGGCAACGAAAGCAGCCTGCTGTTCGGCCTGTCAAGCACGTGGACCATTTTTTTGGTCCCCGGCATCTTGATTGCGCTGGCACTCGGCTTGGTGCTGAGCGCGCTGCGCGGCAAGGTGTTCAATGCGGCTGCGCTGCTGGTGTTCGGTGTGGGCCTGGCATGCTACGTGCAGGTCATGGGCTTCAACGGCGGCCTGCCTACGGCAACGGGCGCCACGGTCGATTGGACGCAGTACAAGACCATCATGGTCATCTCCACCGGCGTGTGGGTGGTTATTGCCGTGCTGCCGTGGCTGCTCAGCCAGCTGAACCGCAAGATGGTGCAGTTCGGTTCGCTGTTCCTTTCGGTGGCTTTGGTGCTGGTGCAGGGCGTTGGCCTGGCCAGCCTGTTCGTGGGCAACGAAACCAACAAAAGCAACGACGCGAATTACCTGGTAACCGAAACCGGTATGATGAACGTAACGGAAAAGAACAACGTCGTCGTGTTCATCCTGGACGGCTGCGACACAAAGACCGATGTCATGCCTGCACTCGAGCAGGATCCGTCCATGCTGTCGGAGATGACCGGCTTCACCTGGTTCCAGAATTCAACGCCAGGCATTTCCCCCACGCGCGAGGCGCTGCCAGCGCTGATCACGGGCAAGGTTAACGCGCCGCATTCCGATTCCGCCAACAACGAAAAGGCGCAAAACACCGATTACCTTGCCGATTTGGACAACGCGGGCTATGACGTTGGCCTGTACAGCGATATGATTCCGGGCACCACCCCCGATACCTACGAGCACACGATTAACGGTTTGCAGGACGGCGGGGAATGCGCTGACGTTATCAAACCGAATGCCGCCGAAACGCGCACGGCGCTGTGGAAGTGCGCGATGTATCGCGATTTGCCGTGGGCGTTCAAGCCATTCTTCTGGTTCTACACCGATGAGATCAATGTTGCTATGGGCACCACCGACAGCGATTCTGGCGACGCGAAAACCACGGAGTCGGGCTATCAGATCGATGCCACGCCGTACATCACCAACGACGCCGGCTTCTATGAGAAGCTGTCGTCTACGCAGAAGCTGAGCGTGGTTGATAACGACAGCACGGGTTCGTTCAGGTTGATTCACCTGAATGGCCCGCACTACCCGTACATCCTGGATGCCGACGCGCAACTTTCCGACAACAGCGACCGCGTGACGCAGACGCGCGCATCGTTCCGCATCGTAAGCGAGTACATCGAACAGATGAAGCAGCTGGGCGTGTACGACGATGCCACCATCATCATCACCGCCGATCATGGCTATCGTTCGGAGTCGAACTTCGATTGCATCAACAACGAGCTGGTTATGAGCCCGGTCATGCTGGTCAAGCCCGCGCAGTCGAGCACCGACGCTTCCAGGCCGCTGCAGGTTTCGCAGGTGGCCGTGGACAACGTCGACGTTATGGCTACCGCGCTGACCGGTGCGCCGAACATCGACGCTACGGAATATCCGGACAGCATGCTTTCCATGCAGGATACCGACCGCACGCGGTATTTCTACTTCTGCATCAAGGACGAAACGCTCGCGGAAAAGGGTTGGATGGAGCTGCAAATCACCGGCGACGCGCTGAACGCCAACAACTGGACGCCCACGGGTTTGGTATATGACAACAGCCTTCAACAGTGGGTTTACATTGATGACCAGCAGGAATTCCAAGATAAGTGGTTAAAGTACCTGTATAAGAACATGCAGTAGCACTGCGGATTTACCGAGTTGAAGCGGCCCCGACAAGCTCGGCTTGTCGGGGCCGCTTGCTTTACTATTCCATTGAAACGCGCATGACGGCAAACGGCGTGCCGATTGTGGCTGTCGTTGTGCGCGGCACGCCTGGTAACGGAGAATGGCTGAGCAACCTTAACGTGGCAGATACGCGTAAAGGGTCGAGCCAGGAAACCCATGAGGGCTTCGAACGTGCCGCGGGCGAGGTTTTGGATGCGTTTACTAGCTATGTGAAGGAAAACAACATCGATCTTGGCAAAGTGCGTGTTCTCATCACGGGGCACAGCAGGGGAGCTTCGGTGGCCAATATCCTTGGCGCGCAGCTTGACGAGGGTAAAGGCAACGTGAACGGGGCGTTAACGCCTTCGCGTGTGTACGATTTCACGTTCGAATCGCCCACCACCACGCTTTCGAACAACAGGGGTAACTGGGTTTATGACAACATCTTCAACATCCTAAATCCTGAAGACGTCATCACCAGGGTTCCGTTGTGCGAATGGGGTTATGGCAGGTATGGCGAGGATCTGGTGTTGCCCTCGAGATCGAACACAAACGACGTGGTGTACAAGCAGCTTCTTTCCAGCATGAACGAGTACTTCAAGCAGTTTAGCGGCGAAACGTTCAGGGGTTATACGGCGGGAACGCTTACCGCTACGACGATGACGAGCGATATGATGTCGATTGCTCCTACGACCTGGGCGTTCTACCATAATTATGTGGTAGGAACGCCGCCCAGGTACTTTTTCGAGTCTGTTATCAAAGCGGCAATCATGGAAAATGCGGATGCAGGCGATTACGCGCTTTTGTCTTCGGCGCTTTTGATTCCGCAATATCAGTCCATGCTTGTTACGCTGTTCGGCGTTGGGGTGTTCAATGGTGCGTTCGTCACCGGCAAGGGCGTGGTGCATGGGCATACGCAGGAAACGTATGTGTCGTGGATGAAGAGCGCGTCGGCTGCGCTAGGCGAGCTACCGAGTATTTTCGTTCGCAAGAACTATCGCACAGTCAAGGTTGCCTGCCCCGTTGACGTGAAGGCCTACGATGTCGACGGTAACTTGGTGGCGTCGATTTCGGGGGACCAGGTTGACGAATCGCTGCTTGAGAACGGTTTGCCGGCGGCGGTGACTGTGGATGGCGTGAAGATGATCGACCTGCCGGCGGATGGCGGTTACCGTCTCGAGGTTGTGGCAACCGATGAGGGGGAAATGGATGTGACCGTCGAGGAGAATGATGGTTCGGGCAGCGAACCTGGTGTCATGAAGTGCTACCGCGGGATTGCGCTAGAGAGCGGGGATTCGTTCGCGCTGGATGCACAGGCCGACGGCGTCGCTACCGACTGCGTGCTTGTGGACGAAGCAACAGGCGAAGAGGCGCAGGCTGGTTCTGTGGTGTGCGGCGATGACTTAGAGAAGGTTAGCATTTCGGTTGTGGCTGGCGCCGGCGGCGATGCGTGGGGCGGCGGTGACGTTGTAAAGGGTGGTAAAACGGTGCTCCATGCGATGGCGCACGAGGGCATGAAGTTCATTGGATGGGAGCGCGAAATCGGATCCACGCTTGATGGCGATTTTATTGGCGAGGCCGTTGAAGGCGGCGAAGTTTTAACGGTGCGTGCGACGGGCAACGACCGGTACCTCGCGCGCTTCCAGCGGGAAGAGCCGGCTTCTGTCAAGCGCCTGGCCGGCGACTCGGCGGCTGAGACCTCGGCGGCCGTCGCGTTCGAGGCGTTCCCCGAGGGAAGCGAGTGGGTGGTCGTCGCCCGCGACGACGACTTCGCCGACGCTATGAGCGCCACGGGCCTTGCCGGGGCCTTGAACGCGCCCATCGTGCTGACCGACCGCTTCGGGCTGTCTGGTGCCGCTGCCGACGCAGTGCAGAGGCTGGGTGCCACCAAGGCGGACGTCATCGGCGGCAAGGGCGCCATCCCCGCCGACCTGGAGGGCCAGCTCGCGGGCGCGGGCTGCCAGGTCCAGGGGCGCGTGTACGGCGAGTGTAGCTGGGACACGTCCGTCGAGTGCGCCAGGAAGATAGCCGAGCACGGCGGCAACCCGAACGGCGACGCCGTCGTGGCCATGTCCGCGAACTTCCAGGACGCGCTGTCCATCAGCTCGTTCGCCTACAGGTACAGGGTGCCCATCTTGCTCGAGACCGACGAGGCGAACGGCCGCCGCCTGACCGACGAGGCCGCCTCGCTCGTGGCCGGTCTGCCCGGCACGATCTACGTGCCCGGCGGCACGAGCGCCGTGCCGGAGAGCTCGGTGGAGGGCGAGTTCGGGAAGGACCGCGTCGTGCGCCTGGCCGGCTGGGACGGCTACGACACGTCCAACCAGATCGCTACGTACATGGTGGACCATGGCCTGCTTTCCGCCGACGCGGTGTGCCTGGCCTCTGGCGCGCCCGACCCTAAGGGCGTCGACGCGCTGGCCGGCGCGGCCCTGGCGGGCAAGAACGGCGGCGTGGTGCTGCTCACCAACGCCCGTCCCGACTTCGGCGACCCCGAGAGCTACGTGACCGTCGAGGGCTGCGACTCCACGGGCGCGCCCGCGTTCCTCTCCGCCAACGCGGGAAGCGTAAGCCGCGCCTACGTCCTAGGCGGCAGCGCCGTCATGCCGCCCTCGCTGGTGGACAAAATCGCCAACGTGCTGAGCTAAGCGTATTGTTTGTTGTCGATGCGAAGAGGGGACCGATTTGTCAATCGGTCCCCTCTTCATGTTCGGAGTGTTCCGTTGCTTTGCAGACTTGCACTTGCTGTCGATTTAACGCATATGCGGGTATCGTCTTTGCTTTTACGCAAATTCAGCTAGCCGCCGGTACGACAACTTCTTGAGCAGAGACGCGTCAAAGTAGCGGCGGGAGGCGTGAACGTCCAGCTCAGAGTCGTCCTTCGAAACCATAGGGGACTCACGACCCTGAAGCGCGCGAAGGCGGTGTTCTGGTGTTCTAATCTATGAATAGGGCAGTCATTTTCGCTCGGATTCGTTTGGTTCGGGTGGCGGTTTCCCTTGCGTCTAATTTGTACGTTCCGTCGATTTGAGGCACTATACACGAGCCTTCCGTAGCCTCTTCTGGAAGGTAAGATGCAGGTACGTCTCGTTGATTGCCGGCATCATCGATAAGCACGGCTATGCAGCCGTTTTCAGATTCTTCGAATCTGTCGACCGAGTAGTAGCTTTGCGATGTTGACATAGCGATCCTTTCTTGCTGGCAAATCGTTCCTTATGCAGCAAGCAAAAGGTTGTGGGTATCTAATTCGTTGTTTTTGCTTGAGGCTATTGAGATACCGTTAGCGTCGATTGTCATATCAATGGTTCCTTGCAAGTCGGTACGATACAACTGGGTTCCCTTTAAGGCATCAAGCACTTCTTCGTGCGGATGTCCGTAGGAGTTGTTGAGCCCGCAGGAGATCACTGCGTATGCCGGCGAGAGCTCTGTTGCGAGGGCTTCATCGGTGCCGGTACGGCTGCCATGATGGCTCACCTTCAGAACATCGATCTTGCCTGGGTTTGTATCACGGATAACATCTTTGCCGGCATCGCCGGTAAACAAGACGTTTTTGCTGGCCGTGTTGTAACGAATGATTGCTGACCAGTCGTTGATGTCGGCATAGTCATCGAGCATAGGAGAAATAATCTGTACGCTAAATGTGTTGTCGGCCGCAATGGTTACACCGGCTTTTGCCGTGTGTATGCTCAGCCCTTTTGCTGCGATTGCGTCCAGCAGATTCTCATATGTTGCCGTAGTGGTGGAAACCTTGGGCATGTATATTTCGCCGATATCGAAGCTGTTGATGATTTCCGCCATACCACCGATGTGGTCGGCATGCGGGTGCGTGGCAACCAGGTAGTCTATTCGCGAGTAACCAAGGGATTTGATTTCATTAGCTACTTGATTGCCTGATTGGGGGGTACCGGCATCTATAAGCATGGTTTGACCGTTTGGCAGCTCGACGAGTTCGGAGTCGCCTTGCCCAACATCAATGAAATGCACTTTGGATGAATCGGCGGATACCTTGATGCGGGCGGCATGCAGTATCTCATCAATTGTATTTTTGAGCGCTGTTGGCATGACATACGTGCCACCAAGGATAAATACGTTTTCAGCTACTGAAGCGTTTGCTGTAAGAAATCCATCGACGGTGGTCGTATCGGTGGACTCGATATCAGCGTTGCCATTCGTGAGCAGCATGATGCCACCGGCTTTGCCGGCAAGCGCGGCACCTGCCAAGGCATCGGATCCACCAGGTTTTAATGCGCCCGAGGCAAGACAGATGGTACCTGCCGATAACAGATGCTGGTCGGTCATAAACTCAGCGATTGCCTCGGAGGTATCGTAGCCCGAATCTCCCCATAAGCGCTGCCCTCCGCGCAGACCTCCGTCAAGCGCGTGTTCAGCTGAATCCTGGGAAACCGCTCCTGCGCCACCTGCTACAAACACTTTTGCTTGGGCGTATGCGCCGGTTCCGTTGAGCATAGCAAGTGCATCATCGGTTAGATGGCGGTAAGAGGAGTTGCTGCCATACGTTTGCAAGAAGATAGGGACGTGGTATTTATAGGCAAAGCTGGACATGGAGAGGGCATCTTGAAAATTCTGTCCGTATGCCACGATGGCGTAGTCGCAGGCGTTATCCAGTTTTGCAATGCGATCGGCGCATACAGCCGAAGTGTCATACGCCTCGTTGCCGAATATGCGTTCGGCGTGGCTTACGCCTATGGCGCGCAATTGGGATTCGAATGCGCCCGGCATCGCGCCTTGTCCGCCGATGATGTATACGTTTTCGACACCAAGCTCAGAAAGAGTTGTAGCCGCTTCGCTTGAAAGGCCATGGCGGTCTGTTAGCACGATAGGGGCATTGAGGGCTCCGGCGAGGCCGGTTGCGCTCATGGCATCGGCGAAATCGTCGTCTCTGGCAAGTATCGCCCATGTGCTGTCGCCGAACGCTTCAGAGGCGATTATCGATGCGGTCTGAACGGCATCCTCGCCGGCAAGTCGAGTTGATAGGTTGTCGTAGGGACCTGGCGCGGGCTCAGGATCCGGGTCAGGGGTTGGAGAGGGGTCGGGAGTTGGCGTGGGGGTTGGAGAAGGGTCTGGCGTCGGCGTAGGTTCGGGGTCGGGAATCGGCTTCTCGTGCACACATTTGCTGCATGGTGATTTGCCGGCATCCAACGCCTGCTGCAGCGTCATGGCGATTGGGTTCTTCATGCCGGAGCATGTTGAGCTGTAATGATATTTTGTGCCTTTACGAGACACCCAAACCGTACGACTCATGTCTGCGTTAGCGCTTACGTCGCTATTTGCAGCATAGCTGCAAGGCTCACTTTCCGTGGCGCTGGCGGATAGGCTTTGCGGCATTGCAAACGCAGGCGCTAGGGGCATGCATAGCATGATGGTCGTGATGCTTGCCAGCAGCAGTCTGCCGAGCTTTTTCCCAAACACGCGGTACCGTAGATTCTCATGGTGTCCCATTGTCTCTCCCTTCCGCAAAAGACAGCATCGGATATCGTCATTCTAACAGGTCAAATAGAAAAGCGAGCACAGTCAGGCAACTGTGCTCGCCGGTGTTCAAGGATTGATGTTCCGCTAACGGATGATTGTTCGGACGGTTTCGATCAGCGATTCTGGCATTACGTATTCGCCTCCAAGCACATCGACCCAATACACCGCGTCAGCATGTGAATCTAGGAATGCTGCGGTTCTCTCGGAATCGGCCCCCTGTATCGTTTGCAGGCTCGTATTGCCGAAGGCCTGTTGGGCGTTGACGAGCAGTATCGGGCCGCAGTTCTTACCGGCAAGCGCCGCCCCCGCTAAAGCATCTAGGCCGCGGGCTTCCTCGGCGCCGCAAGCGAGCGTCACCGTATCCGCGGAAAGCAGACCGTTTTCAAGCATGTAGCAAGCGATTTGGTTTGAAGTGTCATATCCGCTTTCTCCGGCCAGGCGTTTGAATGTTTGCAGGCCCTCACGAGACAGTGAGTCGTTGGACACCGCGCCCTCGCCGCCGGCGACGAATATCTTGCTATCGCATAGGGCACCCGAGGACAACAACTCGGCAGATTCTGCGGTAAGGCGTCGTCCTCTAGCATCGGGTGCGCTGGTTAGCAAGATCACGGGCGCGTGATACTTGTATGCGAAGCTTGACATGGACAGTGCGTCTTGGAAATTATCGGACATGGCGACAACGGTGTATTCGGGCGTGCCGTTACCTATGGTATCGTCGATTTCGCATATCCGCGCTCCGCATTTCGCGGAAGTGTCGGCGGCGTCCTCGCCGTATATATTCTCGATTCTTTTGACGCCTGCGTTGCGCAGTTGATCATTGAGCTTGTCCATCGCGGGAATGGCCCCAGGCCCGCCGATCACATAGGCCTGTATGGGGTTAAGATGGGCGATTTCTGCCAGGGTCTCGGCGTTGGCACCCTCAAAACGATCAATGAGCAGAATAGGTGCACCAAGCAGCCCGGCTAGGCCGGTTGCGCTCATGGAGTCCGCGAAGTCGTCGGAGCGCGCGATCACAATGGATCCGGAATGATTGGGGCGGACCTGCTGTGATATGGCAACTGCGGTTTGCTCGGCCTCGTTTCCTGCGGTGCGCGTCACGATAGTCGTGCCGGCATTGGCTGCATCTACAGTTGCTTGTGCCTCGTCGACGGCCTCTTGGGCGCGCTCCTGCTCCTGCGCTGCCTCGGCTGCGGTTTCGTTGGCGGCAGCCTGTGCCTGCTTGGCCGCATCGAGCGCGGCCTTGGCCTTGTTCAGGTCGTCGTAGAACCTCTGGTCGACGTTGCCCTTGACCTTGTTGTAATAGGCCATGAACAGGTCGTAGTACTCCTTAGCGGTGTAGGGATCCTCGCCATCGACGCGTTTCAGTTCATTGGCATAGGTACCTGTGAACTCTTGCAAGGTGAACGAGCCTACCTGGGCGCAGCCGTAGAACTTGTAGTCGGCAAGGATGTTGAGGTAATGACCGTAGTTGCCGACCTTGTTGCCGGACCCGTCGAGGTTGTTGAGTACGCCGTCCTCCATGTCTCGGTCGTATTCGATCTTCTCCTTGTCATACCAGCCCACGAAGGGGTCCTTGTAGCCGGCGGCGATGTTCTCGCCGCCGCCGATGTTGCTCGGGGCGTGGTAGAAGGGCTTGTGGGTGATCGAGTAGTTGAGGTTGATCTGCCCGGCCGCCATCATCGCGGACGAGATCCCCAGAGCCTTCAAGCCGTTTGCCTCGCGGATGTCGTTGACCTTCGCCATCGTCTCGAGGGCGAGCTTCATGTTGTCGAGCGAGGTGGCCGATTTCGGGTCGTTCAGGTTGTTCGGGTCGGTGCCGACGCCGCCGTTGCGATATTCCTCCTTGAAGCATGCTTCAGGGTTGGTCAGGTACTTGACCGCCATGGTCGCCCCGATCTCTTGGAAGAATCCCAGCGAGCCGAGCTTGGCTCTCTCCTGATACTGCGCGAGCTCGGCCTTGGCGGCCTCGAGCGCGGCGTTCGCCGCGTCGTAGGCGCTCTGCGCGGAGGCGGTGGCGGCAGCTGCTGCAGCGGCGTCCGCATCGGCGTCGGCCTTGGCCTTCTGCGTCGCGACAAGATTCGCGCGGGCTTCAGATAAAGACGTCTGTGCGCGAGCCTGAGCGGTAGCTGACGGCTGACGTGAAGATGCGCTGTTGTCCGGTGCGGCTAAGGCCGACATCGGCATTGTTCCGATTGCTAGCAATGCCGATAGCGCTATCTTTGGCAATGCGGTGTGTATTGTCCCCATGATTGTCTCCCCTGATACTGGTTCCAATGGATTAATTGCGTGGTGTCGAATGCCTATGAGACGAAACATTGAGGCGAGACGGTGTTGGGCTCATGCTTCTCTTCCGGCAACTTCAGGGGCGCGAAGCTTGTAATCGTTCGCGCCTCTGAAGCAAATCGTTGATTGCGCCACTGGACCTGATCGGTGCAGTGGCGAAGGAAATGTGCCGAGCGTCTGCCGCTACGCTTGTCGTCCTAACAGTTCCGTCACCTTTCGCTGAAGATCGGCTCCTATTACGGCGTTGCCTCCGAGCAAGTATGCCTGGCCTACATCGGGGGCATGCGAAGTCAGAAACGCGGGAGTGCCTTGAGAGTCCGATCCGTCTACGGCAGTGGAGTCGACCTCGCCAAAGGCGGGGTTGTCGTTTGCCAGCAACATCACGCCGCCGGCTTTGCCGGCGAGTGCTGCGCCGGCGAGTGCGTCAACGCCCTTGGGCGCTGGGGCTCCGGAGGCGATGCATACCGTATTCGCCGAAAGCAGATTGTTGTTAACCATATAGGTTGCGATTTGATTTGATGTGTCGTAGCCGTCTTCGCCGAAGATGCGTACAACGCGATCTGCGCCGAATACGTCTTCGACAGAGATTCTTGGCACCGCGCCCTGGCCACCGGGCACATAAATAGTTCCCTTCTGATTTTCGATGGCTTCGCGTGCAGCGGAGGGCAGCTCGCGCTCATTGCCGTTTGTTTCCAAGAAGATGGGCACCTTGTACTTATAGGCGAAGCTGCTGATGGACAGGGCGTCTTGGAAGTTGGATGACATGGCTACGATGGCGTCCCCATTTGGATTGCCACCGTGTTCGGCGATCATTTTCGCGCAAGCCGCTGACGTGTCCCAGCTTTCGTTGCCGAATATGCGGTCGATAACCTGGCAGCCGATTGCTTCCAGTTCAGATTCCAAGTTGCCGGGGATGGCCCCTTTGCCGCCAATGATATACGCCTTTTCAGCGCCAAGGGCTTTAACTGCGTCGGCAGCCGCATCCGAAAGGCCGTTTCGATCGGTGAGTATGATCGGGGCCTCCAATGCGCCAGCAAGACCTGTGGCGCTCATCGCGTCGGCGAAGTCGTCATCGCGCGCGATCACCACCCATTCGCTGCCCTCGGGGAACGCCGCCTGTGCGATCTTCGCCGAAGTATCCGCGGCCTCGTTGCCTGCAAGGCGTGAAATGGAAGCAGTCGGTCGCGGGGCTTCGGTCTCAGCGCAGTTGAGTACATTTATACGAAATTGACTTGACATGGATGATTCTGATATGGAAACTCGCAGTTTTGCGTTCCCGGGCAAATTTCCCTTGACGCGAAACCGGACAATGCCATTTTTAGCTACTGCGCTGTTGTCGATTAAAGTTATAACAGATTCATTATCTGATTCGGCGGTCACCTTTAGCTCCGGAAGTGTGTTGCTCGGAGAGATTCGAAATTCAATATCGCGTTCGGCTCCTAGGGTTAGGTCAAAATTGTCGTCCGATAATATTGCTTCAGGGATTGCTTCATATAGATTCTCTGTTGTTTCGTAATGCTGTAGGTAATGCCCATTGTAAGCAGCTGCTTCGTTAATTGTGATCTTGCACTCTTTTGCATTGATTGGCTGGTCAAATTGAAAAATAATTGCTTTGCTTAATCCGTTTTCTTCGTTGTAGGTCTGAAAATGGCCGTTGATTATCTCATCGTTTGCGCTTACGACGATGCTTCTTTTCAGCGAATCTGCTTTCATGTATTGCGTGAATTCAATTCGGACCGAATTCGCACAAGCATAAACTTTTGAGACGCTTGGGGAACTTGTCGATACCATAGGGATACTTAGTCCGGTTCTTTCAGGGGGGACTTCCAGCCATTCTGAATATGCATCTTCATAACCACTTTTCGTTAATTTGACTTGCCAGCATCCTTTTGGAACATCCCAGGAAAACTCCCCTGATTGGTTGGTCAATTGCGGATTTATTTGGTCGTAGGCTTCTGCATCCCACTCAATTGGTGTTTCGGAATCCCTATTTTTGTATAAAACTGTTGCAGTCACTCCTTCGAGAGTGTTTGACGCTACCCCTTCGTAAACTATGCCACTCGGGTCGTGTAGTCCTATGCCATTGTTAGGGGAAGCAAATTTTGGGCTAGAAGCTGCGAAGGTGTGACTGAGGCAATCCTGCATGTCTTTCATTACATTGTTGATTTCGCTAATGCTCCAGTAAGCTACGGTGCACGTAAGTCTTAATTCTAAAGCTAAAGCCATTGCTGGAATGTCAATTCCGGGAATCTTGGTGATGGATGAAATATAATTTGTCGCTTCTATAGCCGTGTTAGCCACTAAAAAGAGGGTATGGTTTTTTTGAATTGATTCGGCAACTTTCATTCTGTCAGACATCGAAAGCTGTTTCGCTCTCTCTTCTCCTAACACTTCGGTTGCTGCCGTCTCAATATCATTGTTTAGGTCGCGTGCGGTTGTATATACACCGCTTACTTTGTGGACAATGTTAAATACATTTTTACCGGGTTTATTATTGATTTCGCTTTCACCAACCCAGTCTAAAATGAAATCCGTCATTGTAGATTGTTCTTGTTCCAGATAATAATCTACAGTGCTGCTTTCATCAAAATAATTTTTTTCCCAAATTGAGGCGATGGCTTCTGCGTCGGCGCTACTTAATCTGGAATAATCTTGCGCAAGAGCTTTACGATTCGAAAATAAAGCTGCTGTTTCACAGTCTGTCTTCAATTCGTTTTGTAGATAGCTTTCAAATTGCTTCTCGTTTAAAGAGCAGATAGCGTCATCTAGCTCTTCCTTTGTGATGAAATTGACGCCGAAATTGCCGGGCGTTCCGTTGACGGCTGAATCAAAATAACCCGAAGCAATATAATCCCCGGTGTTTTGATTTCTGTATGCAGGGATGCAGTCTTGCATGCCTGAGGGATTAGAAGATGTTATCCAACATAATGCAACTTCTTCGGGTTTGTTGAAAGAGCTCCGAAAGGCCATAGTAGGAGCATCGCTATGATAATATGGGTCGACGTAAGTGTAGTAGAAGCCTCCGGGCTGCACGAGATTGTATGTTTTTCCTCGATACATTAATTCGAACGATGCAATGTCTATTTCATCGTTATTATCTAAATCGATCGTGTATGTCGAAACAGCATTTTCGTTGAAGGAATTCTGCGTAATGGCGGTAATAATATGACTTCCGGTTTGATTTGGAAGCGGCGCAATCGTCCAGTAATGAGATGTTTTACTTGATTCTGTCTCCGCAACTTGTAGGCCATCGATTAATATGGTCACTTTTTTATTCGCAAGTGCTTTCCCGTAAACCTCAACGTATGTATTGTTGCGTATTGCTCGTGCCGACAGGGTTAGACGATGAACGGAATCGCTCGCGATAGTTCCTACAAATGCTTGAACGGAGTCCTTTTCTAGATTACGAGCTGTAAGTAAAGAACTAATCGAGTACGCAGAGTCATCTTTTGGAATTAAGCAGATAGTGAATCTGCCAGTGCTATTAGCTGTTGGTATTGTTAGCGTGTCGTGAGAATAATGATAGTCTGTAACTTCGTTGCCATCGCAGTCTTTGACCGAGACAACACTTGCGTTGCCTGAAATCGATGCCACTAGTGATTCAACGGTTAGTTTGCTGGAAATACTGTTTGAAACTGTATAGGAAATATTAATGTAGTCTGCTCCGGAAAGAGTAGATTTCCCCACAACCGAAGCTGATTCAAAAAAGCTCTCAGAGTTGTTTGCTGGGCGCGTTTTGATATGGTTCATTGTTGCGTAGTACATCGCATAGGACGAACTGGGGCATACGATTATTAACTCGTCGTCTCCGTAAAATGCGTCACGTCCTATGAATGATATTTTTTCGGTCAAAAAAAGCTCGGCCAACGACGCGCAGCCTTGGAAAGCCGCGGCTCCGACGGACTCCAGCGAGGCCGGCAGGTCCACCGCCGACAGGACCGCCGCGCCGTTGAACAGGTCCGGCGCCAGCGCAGAGGCCCCGTCGGCGACCGAGGCCGCCTTGAGGCCGGAGCCCTCGAACGGGCCGCCGTAGGCGTACGCCCAGGACCCGGGGCACGAGGAGACGGTGGCCGGGACCACGACGCTCTCGAGCGACCCGCAGCCGGCGAAAGCCCCCTTGCCGAGCGACTCGACCGAGCCCAGCGAGACGCGGGACAGGGAAGTGCAGTCGCGGAACGCCGCGGGGCCGACCGAGGCCACCGAGGACGGCAGCTCGACCGACGTCAGCCCCGAGCAGCCCCGGAACGCGGCGTCCCCGATCGAGGTGACGGTATATCCATTTATTACTGATGGAATATCAAGCTCTGTAACGGTTCCTTCTTCGCATTTGTAGCTCGTTATTTCTGCTTCACCGTTATCGTTTAATGTGCATATGAATGATTCATATGCGAAAGAGCCCTTCTGATTGGGCTGGTTGTTGGTAATGCTGGTCTCGTCGTTGACGTAAGATATTGCTTGTGTTGAGCTTTCTTGGGCTGCTAATGCTGTCGTCGGAACTAATGCTGTCGCAAGCGTAATCGAGAGAATTAAACTTAAAAACCGGTGACTAATTCTAGATATTTTGCACGCAACGTTGTCCATGCCTCCTCATTTCTCTTAGCTATGATTTGACTAAATTTAAAAACTTGTTTTCTATCTTTGAACCCATAACTATTCTATCCTATCGCCGAGCAGGTAAACCTGGCTGACCTCGCTCGCGTGCGTGGCCAGAAACGCCGGTGCGCCTTGGGAGTCGCCGCCGTCGATCGTGGTGGAGTCGACCTCGTCGAACTTCGGGTTGTCGTTGGCCAGCAGCATCACGTCTGTATTTGGCAATAGGAAAGTCGACACTTGGGACTGCGATGGAAATCCTGGACCGTTTCGGATTAGGTGATTGGAGTGGAAGGATAAACTGGACTTTCTTTTAAGGATCCTCAAGCGTATTGCCGCTCGTATTCCACTGGAGACATGTAGCCCAAGGCGGAATGCATGCGCACCCTATTGCAATAGGGCTCTATGCGCTTGAAGATGCCCTGCTTGGCCTCGCCCCCTCGTCCCATAGCCCCTCTCTTCCGCCAATTCCCTTTTCAGCGTCTTGAAGAACGACTCGGCCACCGCGTTGCCCAGCGGCGTGCCGGGCCTTGATGCCGACCGGGCTATGCCATGCGAGCCCAGGCATCTCTGGAAGGAGCGCGAGGCGCGCTGCGCGCCTTGGTCGTCATGGAAGACGATGCCGTCGTCGCCTGGCGGACCCTCCCTGCCGACCGCCTGCCCTATCGCGTCGATCGCGACCTTCTCGGTGATGCGCTCGGACATCGGCCGGCCCACGGCCTTGCGGGAGAAGGCGTCTATCGCGGCCGCGAGATAGAGCCGCCCTTCGCTTGCGGGCATGCAGGCGATGTCGCCCGCCCGAAGCCTGTTGCGCCCGCCCGCGGAGAAAGCGCGCTCTGCCAGGTTCAGCCGAGGGCCTCCCGGCTCGACCTTCTTCTGGATGCGGCGTTTTCGGGTCGCGCCCCTTCCGGCGAGCCCGGGCTTCTGCATGATGCGGGGCACGCGCTTCTCGCTCACGGCGATGCCGCTTTTTCGCGGTTCGCGGTCGATGCGCCGGTAGCCGTAGCGGCCCTTGTGCCGCTCGAAGGCCTCGACGACGAACCCTTCGAGCGCCTCTCGCTCTATCTGGGCGTTGGATTTCTTCCGGCCGAGATGCTCGTGGAAACCGGATCTCGAGGCTTTCATCGGCCCGCATGCCTTCTCGATGGGGCCGATCTCGCCCCTATGCTCTTCGAGTAACCCGCGCCTCGCGCATGGCCTTGACTCGAGAAGGCCCGGAAATCATTCAGCATCTCGTTCTCGCGCTCAAGCCCCTCGATCTTCTTCTTGGGCTTCGCGATCTCGTGGTCCTTGTTGATCTTCGGAGATCCGTTTCCGGGGAACGCGTCGTCTCCCATCTCCTCGTACTCGCAGGCCCATCTTCTCGGCGTCGAGTCCTTTATGCCGAGTTCCTCCGATAGGTCTTTGACCGTCATTTCCCCGGACAGGACCGCCTTTGCCGCCGAGACCTTGAACTGCCTGTCGTATCGCTTTCTTCCTTGGGTCATCCTGAACACCTTTCGCTCTTAACCTGGTGCCCAATTCATCATACCCACTCCAAGTGCTCATGCTGCTAGAATCGGCATCCTGAAGATAGCCAATAGGTTGTTGGGCATGCCGTTCCCGTGATTACTGAAACGTTTGCAACGTGGCGTTTGAAGACTGTAATGGGGCAATGTCGCCATCGCGCTGTTTCGCTGCGTGAACGTTAAATTGGCGCTTCAAGTGGCGAAACAGCTTTCCAACTACCGAAAACTCGGGCTTTTCGGCTATCGTTCGCCGACTTCTCGAATAACCTCAAACTATGTGTGCGAATGCAAGGGAAAGGTGGCTTGGTATGGGTGATGGTCGATTTAGCCGCGCTGGGCGAGTGATTGTTGCAGCGTCGCTTGCCGTTTCGCTTTGTCCGGTCGCTCAGGTTTCTGCTTTTGCGGAAGGGCAGGAGCCGGGGCAAGCCGGTGGCGCCGACCTTGAGCTGTATGCTAACCCTGATGCCCCGTTGGGTGTTTGGTACAAGTTCGGCACATGCGAGTGGTCTGTCGACGAGAACTATTGTCTGGTCGTTCGTCCGTCTAATGGCGCGCAGACCGGCACGCTTGCTGCGTGGGGCAGTGATTGCGATGCCAAGGTGGCTCCTTGGTATCGCTATATGAAGGTGATGAAGAGCGTCCGTTTCGAGGGAACGGTAAAAGCTACGGTTGCCAATGGGATGTTTAGCTATTCGGCCGCGCTTGAAACGGTCGACCTTAACGGCCTTGATACGTCGGAGGTAAAGGACTTCAGTGGCTTCCTTGCGGATTGCCCAAGCTTGACGTCGGTCGATCTTTCCATGCTTGATTTTTCGAGCGCGGAGAAAATTACCACGATGTTTTCCGGAAATGCATCGTTGAAAAGCATCAACATGTCCGGCATATTCGCGCCGAAAGTTACGAGCATGTTCTCGATGTTCGCGATGCTCGACAGCTTGGAGTCGGTTGACTTGTCGGGTTTCAAGGCGCCGCAGCTGACCAATCTTACCGGCATGTTTTCGAGGTGCGGCCAGTTGAAGCAGGTTGATCTTTCGGGTTTCGAAACTTCGAAGGTAACGTCGTTGGAGCAGATGTTCAACATGTGCTCATCGATTGAGACCATTGACCTTTCCGGTTTCGACACATCGAACGTGACCAACATGCTCATGATGTTCGCCCGCTGCGAAAGCTTGAAAAACGTCAACCTGACAAGCTTTAACACGTCGAAGGTTCAAACCTTCGAGCGTATGTTCCAGCTGTGTACCAGCCTGGAATCGGTCGATGTTTCAAACTTCGACACCTCGGGCGCGGAAGACCTTGATTGTATGTTCCAGGCTTGTGATGCGCTGAAATCGGTTGATGTTTCCGGGTTCGACACGTCGAACGTACGGTATTTCAATGGCATGTTCCATCGTTGCGGCAGCTTAACTTCGCTCGACGTTTCGCATTTCGACACTTCGAAAGGGGTGTCGTTCACGGGCATGTTCAACGCCTGCGCGGGTTTGAGGGCGCTTGATGTTACGAATTTCGACACCTCTTCTGCGAAGGAGTTGGCAAGCGTATTCAAGAACTGCGCTTCGCTCGAAGCCCTCGACTTGTCGTCGTTCGATACTTCGGTTGCTGAGGACACCGAATTTTTCCTGCTTGGCTGCGACTCTCTTCGCGCCATCACTGTGGGGCCGAAGTTCGCGATTGCCGAGTTCCCGAATCCGGCGGGCGACCCCGATGGAAAGTGGATCGACGCCAAGACCGGCGCGGAGTATTCGACCAACGAGATCCCCGCGAACAAGGCCGCGACGTATAACGCGAAGGCGAACATCAACGCCAACATGTTCCAGCTTGAAGCCGGCGAGTTCACCTATACGGGGTCTGCCATTAAGCCGAAGGTGTCCTCTTCTCTTCCCGAAGGCTCGTATAGTGTGGCGTACGACAACAACGTCGATGCCGGCGCGGCCGTGGTGAGGATAACGGGCACGGGAGCGTATCCCGGCACGTGCGAGATTCCGTTCACGATTTCGCCGGCCGATATTGCGGCGACGGACGTTGAAGTTTCGCAGCTTTTGACCGACGAGTCGAGCAGCCCTGCGACGAAGCTGACGTTCAACGGGAAGACGCTGCAGGAGGGCGTTGACTATCGCGTGTCGTATGCGGGCGGCGATGTCCCCGGACCGGCGGTTGCAACTATCGAAGGGCTTGGTAATTTCTCGGGAACGATTGCGAAGAGCTTCACCGTCGAGAAAGATATCGTGTATCGCCTTGCCGGCGAGGAAGCGGCCGATACCGCGGCGCTGATCGCGCGCGCGGCTGTGCAGGGCGGTAGCAGCGAGTATGTGGTGGTCGCACGCGACGATGACTTCGTGGATGCTATGAGCGCCACGGGTCTTGCCGGCCAGTTGAACGCGCCTATCGTGCTGATGAACCGCTATAGCCTTTCGTCCGTTGCTGCCGATGCGATTCAGCAGATCGGTGCCAAGAAGGCGTACGTGATCGGCGGCACCGGGGCCATTCCGGCGGATTTGGAAAGCCAGCTGAAAGAGATTGGTTGCACGGTCGAAGAGCGCGTGTTCGGCGAGGAGGCGTGCGATACGTCCGTTGCGTGCGCGCAGAAGATCAAAGCGCTCGGCGGCAGCTGCGATTTCGCGGTGATTGCGTATGGGCAGAACTTCCAGGACGCGCTCTCGATGAGCTCGTTCGCGTATGCCCACAAGGCCCCCATCTTCCTGCAGACCGACGGCGACACCAGCAAAGACCGGCATCTGACGACTGAGGCGCTGTCGCTTTTGACGGGTTCTGGTGCGTATGCCGCTGCGAGCGTTTTCGTTGCGGGCGGGCATGGCGCGGTGTCGGAAGAGTCGGCCGAGGGGGCAATCGGCGGTTTGCGCGGAGGCGCTCGTTTGGCGGGCGAAACCGGGTACGACACGTCCAACCAGATTGCCCATTACATGATTGAGAAAGGCCTGCTGAGCGCCGCGAATCCGTGCGTTGCCAACGGCGCTCCGGACCCAAAGGGCCTTGATGCCCTTGCGGGTGCCGCGCTGGCGGGCAAGGCCGGTAACGTCATGCTGCTGACGAATCCCCGTGCTGACCTGGGCGATTCCAGGAACAGCTGCACAATCAAGGGGACGGATTCCAACGGGGACGTTGCGTTTCTTGCAAAGTACGCTGGAGCAGTACAAGACGTTGCGATTCTTGGCGGCACGTATGTCATGCCTTCGAGTGTAAGTAACGAAATCAAGGACGTGCTGCGATAGCCGCGCTTGGATCTAACATCAAGCTTAAAGAAGGCGAACCCGGTTGCCCAAAAGGGCGCGGGTTCGCCTTCGGTTTCGAAATTGAAGGAAACGTGCCGAAAATTTGCCCTTCCCGCTCCACCTAACCGGACCGATCCAGTCCAACTATTTGTTCGCATCCCGGGCACAGGCGCGTCGTCCATTGCTTTCAGTGGCACGCATGCGCCCGTTGCTGCCGGATATCGCTCTGGTCAAGATTAGCCGTCCGCGCGGTAAACGCGGCCCGTTTAACCTCGCAGTCCCCGCAGCTTGTCCTTCAGTGTGCAGGGGATGGCCATGATGGCCTTGCCAACTTTGTAGGTGGTGGATTCTTCAAGCTCTCCGATGCATCGCTTCAAATCGTCTCGTTCTTGCGTTTCGGCGGACCTCTGGTGTTCAAGTTGCGCACAACGCTGCTCGTACCAGTTCAACGTGTTCACGATGTCTTGCCAGTTTTCATGCATGAGCTCGATTGCCGACTGCGCTTTGTCGAACCGTTCGAACATGTAGCGTTGTTCCGGACGGATGTGCACTTCGTTCCGCTTGACTTGCGGCCACCAGGTTTGCATGTACGCATCGTACTGCTCGATGAACTCATCGGCGTCGCACGAGATTTGCATGATATAGCGCGCCTGCTCAAGGGAAAAGTTTAGTAGCCCCGCGTATAAGGAGTCGAAGGCAGGGGATGTTTCGGCTACTTGCTTAAGCATCTCCAGGCTGTCGAATGCTTGCGCTCCACGGCGGACTGTTTGATGCGTCAATGACCCCGCCACATGTTGGCGATAATGGTAAAGAATCTCGTCAACAAAATAGACGGACCTTGCCTTCATCAGCATGGTGAAGCTGAACAGCATATCCTCTGCCGTTTTCAACTGCGTGTTGAAGCGTAATCCTAGCCGCTCTATGCTGTCGCGCCGGAATGCCTTCGTGCATACGCTAGGCGTGGTGACGAAGAACAAGTTGCCGTCAAGCTCTTCTGCCGTCTTTGGCCCGGTAAACCCGGGTTTGGTGGGGTAGAGGTAAGTTTGAATTTCGGGAAAGAAGTGGTCGATGCCTATGATGCAAACATCGGCATCGCTTTCGTTGAGTTTTCTCGCATAAGTTTCGAATAGCGTGTTGTCGATATAGTCGTCTGCATCGACGAATGTGACGAACTGCCCGCGTGCGAGGTCAAGCCCCTTGTTGCGCGCCGCGGCGGCACCGGGGATTTTCTCTTCAGCCACTATTATGCGCGGGTCATGCTCGGCGAATTTCCTCACTACGTTCATAGAACAATCAGTTGAGTTGTTGTTCACGCAGACAATCTCAAAATCGCGAAGTGTCTGCGCCTGGATGGAGCGCAGGCAGTCTGCAAGGTAGTCGCCCTTGTTGTAAACGGGGATGATTACGCTTAGTGCCGGCATAACGAATGACTCCTTGTAAGACGAATTTCCTGTACTTTCTCTATTATATGGGACTTGCCAACCTTCGTTCTGGGCATTTGGTGCACCTTGGGCGTGCTGTTTTCGATAGAGTAAAATAAACCATTGCGTTATTGGGCGTTTTGGCCCTTGCAAGTATTTCCGATGATAAGGAGCTCCATGGCGCAATCGTCGTTAATCTCGGCTTCCATGCGGAGGAATTGGTTCACCATTTCCTCTCTGGTGTCTAAAGATTTTAAGTTGAAGTATCGTCGTAGCGTGCTCGGCGTGCTGTGGTCGGTGCTCAACCCGCTGCTCATGATGTGCGTGCTAGCGGCGGTGTTTACCAACGTGCTGAAATTCGGCGACGTTGAAAACTTCCCCATGTACCTGATTTTGGGCAACGTTTTGTTCGCCCTTATGGCTGACTCCACCAGCGGCGCCATGACGTCTATCTTGGAATCCGCGCCGCTTATCAAGAAGATTCGCGTGGCAAAGATGATCTTCCCGTTGGAGAAAGTCCTGTTCCAGCTGGTGAATTTCGCTATTTCGCTTATTGCTGTCATCGTCGTTATGGTGTTTTTCCGCATTGCGCCCACGGTGAACCTGCTGGCGCTGCCACTGCTGCTCATCTACATGTTGCTGTTCTGTAGCGGCTTGGGCATGCTGCTGTCTGCGCTGGCCGTGTTCTTCCGCGACGTGTGCCATCTGTGGGGCGTCGTCATCACGGCGTGGACCTACGCTACGCCGTTGTTCTACCCGGTCACGCTGCTGCCCGATTGGATGCAGGCGGCGGAGGCGTACAACCCCATGTATCACTATGTGGTGTATTTCCGCGACATCGCCATGTACGGCCAGTGGCCGGGCATCAAGGAAAACCTTGTATGCCTTGCCATGGCGCTCATCACGTTTGTAATCGGTTTCTTGGTGTTTAAGCGTACCGAGAAGAAGTTCATCCTCTACGTCTAGGCGGTCCCTATGCCAGAAAACGTCAACACTTCGCCGCTTGGCGATGTTATCGAACAGGATTCCGAGCTGGACACGCGTCCGGTCATGGTGAATGTGGACCATGTGTCCATGGTGTTCAACATGGCTAACGAGCAACTCAACAGCCTGAAGGAATACGCCATCGCCCTGGCGCGCCGTGAGCTTATGTTCAAGGAATTCCGCGCGCTTGATGATGTGTCGTTCACCGTGCGCAAAGGCGACGTCTTCGGCATCCTGGGCACCAATGGCTCGGGCAAGTCGACCATGCTGAAGATTATCGCCGGCGTGCTGGAGCCTTCGGAGGGCACCTGCACCATCAACGGCAACATTGCCCCGCTCATCGAGCTGGGCGCCGGTTTTGACATGGAGCTGACCGCGCGCGAAAACGTGTACCTCAACGGCGCGTTGCTGGGCTACTCGCGTAAGTTCATCGATCAGCATTTCGACGAGATCGTGGAATTTGCCGAGGTCGAGAAGTTCCTGGATATGCCTATGAAGAACTACTCGTCGGGCATGGTGGCGCGCATTGCGTTCGCCATTGCCACGGTTATCGTGCCGGAAATCCTTATCGTCGATGAGGTGCTGTCCGTTGGCGACTTTATGTTCCAGCAAAAGTGCGAGCGCCGCATCACGAAGCTCATCAAGGAGCATGACGTGACGGTGCTTATCGTGTCGCACAACAATGCTCAGATTGAGCGCATGTGCAACCGCGCTATTTGGATTGAGAAGGGCCACACGCGCATGATTGGCGACGCGAAGGACGTGTGCCGCACCTACAGTATTCTGGGCGGTCATCAGGGCAGTTCGAAGTCCGAGCAGCGCGTGTTCAAGCTGCTGGAAAGCCCGAAGGTGCCCGATCCGGCAAGCTATACCGCCATTGCCGGCGACGACCGTTACGGTACGGCTGCCAAGCTGATGGAGGGTCGAGCGCTCGGCCGGGGCGGCACCATTGTGCTTGCTCAAGGCGATTCTGTGCCGGCCGCTGCGGCGGCAACCAGCGTGGCAAGCTTGTACGAGGCGCCGCTGCTGCTGTTCAAGCCCGCGTCGGTGCCGGATATCACCGCGCGAGCTATTCGCGAATTTGCGCCCACGCGCATGCTCGTGGTCAGCGAGGCGAGCACCGATGGCGCGCACATCCAGTCCTCGTTGCATGCTTTGTGTCCCGATGCTGCTATCGAGTTCCTTTCCGGTGAGGATGCCGTTGGCATGAGCCTGCGCGTTTTTGAGCACGGGAACAGGGAATCCGATGTTGCATGGGGTGACCTGGCATTTGTTGCTGGTTTGGGTGAGATGGGGCATTTGATTTCCGCGTTACCGGTTCTGTATGGTTTGTGCGCGCCCATTTTGTTCATCGACGAGGGCGAAGCGTCGGCCAGAAAGGTGGCGGCTACGATCGAGGCTTCTTCGATTGAGCGGGTGCTGTACCCTAACGATGCGAAGTGTAAGCCTGCAGGCTATGATGTCATTATGGGTATGAAGGGTGTTGAAGTCGAAGAAATCGCGGATTCCGGCCCGTACAACAACAACGAATGGCTCAACGACTGGGTTATGCGCAATCACGCTATGCCGGTTCCCGAGGACGGCTACAACCTGATGGTTGCGTCGGTGTGGGACCCGTTTGATGCGCTGACCTGCGGCGTTTGGGCTGCTGGCTCGGGCAACCTTATGCTGCTCGAGGATACGCAGGACCTTGACAGCGTGTCGCACGCCATTTACTACATCCAGCGTTACGGCGCCTACGTCACCGGTCTGACGTTCTTCGGCGACCTTGACCATTACGGGAAGCTGGACAAAAGCCTGCTGGCGAAGGCCATTCGCCTTGAGGGCGAGGACGTTCCCGCATGGGATGAAGTCCCGCCGGTGATCTAGACGAAGGAGTTTGGGATCATGCCTCGTTTTTCTATTGTGATTGCTGCGTATGGTAACGCCGAATATTTGCCGGCATGTTTGGAGAGCGTTCGCTCTCAGGACTACGCCGATTGGGAAGCGATTGTTGTTGTAGATGCAAGCCCCGATGATTGTCTTCAAATTGCGCAGGGCTACGCACAAGACGATGATCGATTCGTCGTGATCGGCAAATCGGTGAATGAGGGCTTGCACCTTGCGCGGAAAACTGGCGTAAAGGCTTGCGAAGGCGATTTCGTTACGTTTTTAGATGCTGACGATGAGCTGTGCCCGGGGGTGCTTTCCGCGTTGGCGGGGGTTTCCGAGCAAACGAATGCCGACGTTGTCCATTTCGGCATTGTGTGCGAGGATGGCGAAAAGTCCAACGGTATGGCGGCGGGGTTTGAAAAATGGGCAAATCACGATGCTCCGAATTTAACTCGATATGATGCATTGCAAACGGTCTTCGACCCGTCGTTTGGCTACAAAAGGGACTGGAATGCTCATCACCGCCTGTATCGTGCTTCGCTGTTAAAGGCTGCCTACGCTCGTATGACGGGCGCTCGTCTTGAGCGTGCTGAAGATGGATACGAATATTTAGTTGTTGCAAGCCTGATGCAGACGGAAGTCACACGCAACGATATCGTTGGATATAAATATTTTATTGGTCGTGGTGTTACGAGTGGCGATATGCTGTCGGTTGAATCGTTTGGGCGTTCCGCTCGACAGATTCGCGATTGCTACGATGCAGCAATTTCCTATGCTCAATCCATGGGAGATGAGGTCGTCCTTTCTTGCGCCAAAGGCTTTAAGGCGCGTGTGATTTATAGTCTGGCCAACGAGTGGTTTGAGCGTGTTTCCGATGCCGACAAGTTGGTTGCTGCTGATGTTGCATATGACGCCGTTGACGCGGTTGAGTTCGCTGCGCACATTCATCGTTTCGTGCGCGACCGTGCGTATGCCTTGCTGCAGGCCGGTGACGTGGATGCCATGCGCGCGTCTGACGTGGCTGCGTGGTACGCCAAAGCCAAGGAGCTGTTGGGCAAAGGCGCTTCCGAAAGTTCCACGTATCGCGAGTATTACTTGGCGGCGCGCAACCACATGGCCAACGTGCGCCATGCCATTCAGCGTGCGGATTGGGATGCGCAGCGCGTGCGTATCTTCGTGTCCGCCCACAAAAACGTGGACCTGTTCGATGGAAACGTGCTGCAGCCGGTGCAGGTAGGCGCAGCGGCTGCGGGCCAGCGCTTCGACTGGGCGCTGCATGACGATGAGGGCGACAATATCTCCGAGCTCAATCCGCAGTACTGTGAGCTCACGGCGCAATACTGGGCATGGAAGAACGTGGATGCCGAGTACTACGGCTTCTGCCATTATCGCCGCTATTTCGATTTCAGCGACACCGAGCACGAGGAAAACGAGTTCGGCGAGGTCATTGATGAATTCATCGATAGCTTGTCGCAAAAACGTTACGCCTTGGATGACGATTCCATTCGTGCAGCGGTGCGTGGCTTCGACGTTATCACCACGCGTATGCAGGATATTCGCCGCTATATGGACGAGGAAGCGACGCTTCGCTCGCAGTACGATGCCGCGCCGAAGCTGTTCGTGGAAGATCTCGACCGCGTGATGGAGATCCTTGTTCGCCGCCACCCGGAATATCAGCAGGACGTGCAGACGTTCTTGGCGGGCCATACGGGACGTTTCTGCAACATGTTCATTATGCACCGTGAGGTGTTCCAGGAATATTGCGCTTGGTTGTTCCCCATTTTGGAGGAATTCACGACGACGGCAGACATGTCTTTGTACACCAAGGAGGGCCTGCGCACGCCGGGACACCTATCCGAGCGCCTGCTTAACGTCTTCCTGCTGCATCACGAGCGCGTGGGGGCGGGTTGGAAGATGAAAGAGTTGCAGTGCGTGCACTTGAACCAGCCGGATTTCCATTACGAACCGGAAATGGTGCTGCCCGAAGGCGATTTCCGTCCGGTGATCCCCGTTGCGTTCGCGGCGGACAACAACTACGTGCCCATGCTCACCACCACCATGTATTCCATGATGGCCAACGCCTCCAAGGAGTATCGCTACGAAGTGGTGGTACTGCAGAAGGATATAGCATACGAGAACCGCGTGCTCATGACTGATTTCTTCGCGAGCCGCTTCGACAACGTGTCCATTCAGTTCTGCGACGTATCGCGCCTGGTGAGCCAGTATGATTTGACTACCAATAACCCGCACATCAGCGTGGAGACGTATTACCGCTTCCTCATCCAGAAGCTCATGCCGTACTATGACAAGGTGCTGTACCTGGATTCCGACCTTATCGTGAAGGGCGACGTGTCGGAGCTGTTCAACGTGGAGCTTGGCGACAATCTGCTGGCCGCCGTGCGCGACATCGACTTCTTGGGCAACGTGAACATGCAGGACGGCCAGCGCGCGAAGTACACACGCGAGGTGCTGGGTATGCAGGATCCGTATGCATACTTCCAGGCCGGCGTGCTGGCGCTGAACACGCGCGCCATGCGTGAGCTCCATCCCATCGAGAAGTGGCTCGAGTTCGCCTCCGACGACCGGTTTATCTACAACGACCAGGACGTGCTCAACGCGCATTGCGAGGGGCGCGTGACGTATCTGCCTTACGATTGGAACGTTATGATCGACTGCGCCAACCGTATTGCGAACGTGTTCTCGCACGCGCCCGCGGCGGTGTTCGACGCGTTCAACGACTCGCGCGGCCACGAGAAGATTGTGCACTACGCGGGCTTCGAGAAGCCGTGGAAGATGACGAACTGCGACCGCTTCGAGCTGTACTGGGAGTACGCGCGCGACACGCCGTTCCGCGAGCGTCTAATGGCGCTGCTGTGGAAAGCCAGCATGCCCGCGCCCGCCGTGCCGCCGTCGGCAATTGACGACCACGAGTGCGCCGTGTCCGATGACAGTCCGCTGCGCAAGATCATCGACCCTATTGCTCCTTTTGGTACCGCCCGCCGAGAGGTCTTGAAGTCGATAGGTCGCGCGGTGCAAGGGAAGAAGTAGAACGTACGAGCAATTGGCTTGTACGTGGTTTTGGCCGTTGTCGCATTCTGTGAAGCGGGCCCATTGTTATTTGCAATGGGCCCGCTTTGTGTATGATTTCAGGCTTATAGGACAAAAAGTGTGTCCGGAACATTTATTCACTCCGTTGCGTACGGGTACCTTGTCGCGTGATGCAATTCGTCCCAGACAAGCCCCTCTCCCCATTTCTGCGGAGCGCCGACCTCGTCTGCCTTGACCCCGTATTCGTCCCTCAGCCTTTCGACATCGGCGTCGGTCGGCATCTCCCGCAAGGTGCCGGCCATGCTTTTCGGGCTCTCCACGTGCAGGTAGCACCACCAGAAGACGGCTTTCGCCCGTTTGAGCGCGCTTAGCCCCCGATGGTTCCTCAAAACGGCCCTCAGCTGGGCGTTGATGGCGCCCTCGATCCTGTTGCTCATCGCCGGCATCGGGCCTTCGGCCGTCAAGCCCGGGCCAAGGTACGTGAACAAGACGCCTTTGCTCACCAGGCGCGTCAGCCCCGACCTCGCCTCGCGGATTCTCCCATGCGCGTAGACCCTGCGTCCGCCGGCGATCGACGCCTCCTCGAGGAAGTCCGCCCAGAACTCGCACCATTGCATGTACCTTTCGACCCGCCAATCGGCTTGATGGAGGGTCTCGATATGCGGCAATTCCTTCGCCAGCGCGTACGGCTCCTTCCCCGCCTGCAGCTTCGGCCTCGTTGTCGTCTTCCTCCTTACCTGGCAAAACGCGTGGAAAGTGCACCTTTGAACCTTAGTCTCCGGCCACTCCTTCGCCGCCGCCGAGGCGAACCCGGAGCCGCCGTCCGTGACCACCGTGTCAGGCGGCGCGATGCGCGAGAGCGGCGATCGCCAAGCCGAGGCCGTCTCGGCGCTGGCGAGGTGCCAAGACAGAACGTGCGGCTCCGAGCACGCGATGAGGACGACCAGGTCGCGGGCGATCCAGATGCCGTCGACGAACACCACGCGATGAATCTCGTCGACGACCTCGGGCATGGGCCAGATCCCCCAGAACCGCGGCGTCTTGCGCCTGGAGGTCCGGCCCTGACCCGGCATATCGAGCCGGGTGTCCTTCGGCAGCAGCCATCCGACGAAGGATCGGAGGTCCCTGGCGGCGGAGTCGTTGGCGTGGGTCGAGCCCGCCCCGCACGCACGGCGGCGCCAGCGCTGCGCGCCGGATCCCGTGCGCCCGTTTCTCTTCATTTCGCATCCGCAAGCCGGGCATTTCTTGTTATTCACGGCGACCTCCGCAAATCGGTGACTTTTTACCGTGATTTTCCGGGCATGACCTGCATATTCACCAATCGACAGACGCACTTTTTGTCCGAGCGGAAAAGTCGATTTATTTGACTTATTCAATAAAAAATGGGCGTTGACCTGCGTCAACGCCAAAAACTGGACATACTATTTGTCCTATAACCCTGATTTCAAATTTTGATGACGCGACGACTTTTGTCTAATCCAATATGTCGTTGACTCTCTGTTGCAATTCGGCGGGCATGACTGCTTTTCCGCCCAAGATATAGGCTTGCTCCACATCCTTGGCATGGGAAGGAAGGAATGCGGATGTGCCTTCGGAGTCTGCGCCTTCGATTGTCGTTGTGCTTATGCTTCCAAATCTTGGATTTGCATTTGTCAGAAGTACTACGCCGCCAGCTTTACCTGCGAGCGCTGCGCCGGCCAGCGCATCAACGCCTTTGGGGTCAGGCGCTCCGGAGGCTAGGCATATGGTGGAAGGGGACAGCAGCCCGTGTTCGACCATGTAAGTTGCGATTTGGTTGGAGGTGTCGTATCCATCCCAACCAGATAGGCGCACTACGCGTTCTCTGCCGAAGACTTCTTCGACCGAGGCTTGAGGAACCGCTCCATTACCGCCTGGCACATAAATGGTGCCGGATAGCTCCTTGATTGCGGATGCTGCGGCTTCCGTTAGCTGCCGTCCATGTGCTTCATCTGTTTCAAGGAAAATCGGTACCTGGTATTTATAAGCATAGGAGCTTATGGACAATGCGTCCTGGAAATTTGTGGACATGGCCACTACTGCGTTGCTTCCTGGATTGCCGCCGTGCTCGGCGATTTTCTTTGCGCATTCAGTAGAAGTATCCCAGCTATCATACCCGAATATGCGGTCTTGCGTCTGGCAGCCAAATGTAGCCAGGCTTCCCTCGATATCGCCGGGAATGGCTCCTGTGCCGCCAATGATATAGGCTTTTTTCGCCCCAAGTGTTTGGACTGCCCTAGCGGCTGCGTCTGATAACGAATAACGATCGGTCAGTACGATGGGCGCATTGAGCACGCCCGCCAAGCCGGTAGCGCTCATCGCATCGGCGAAATCATCGTCTCGGGCGATGATGACCCATTCCGAGCCTTCAGGGAAAGCCTCTGTAGCGATTCGAGCCGATGTGTCTGCTGCGCTTTCGCCCGCAAGACGCACCGCGCTGCCCTGTTCGGCTTCGTCGATTTGGAACGTGAACGTACGGGTACCGTGGTACTTTCCCTTGCCGGTGATCACGATTGTCGCCGTTCCGGGTGCGGTGTTGTTTTCGTAATATATGTCGAAATCGCTGCCACTGTACAGGTATTTATTCCCAATGTAAACGTTAGGCTTTGGCTCGGCGGAGGTGCCATCAAATCCGATATCGTACGTATTTAGGGAGATGGATGAGTTTGCAACATCTTGGTAATCCGTATTGTCAGTGTAGTAGTTTCGTTTAATGCCGGCTTTTTGTGCGAACGAATCTGCAGCAGAACCTTTGACGCATGTTATTGTGCCGTTTTCGAGCCCTGACAAATCAAAGGCATTGTTTGAAATATTGGTCGTGTTAGGCGTTATGGTTGCGTTAACCAAATCGTAGCATTTGTAAAAAGCGTGCTCGTAAATGTTTCTTACCGATATGGGCAAGTCAATTGATTTGAGTGAAGTGCAGTTTTCGAAAGTGCTGTGGTTGATTTGTTGGATATTCGAGGGTAGCGAAACAGATTCAAGAGAGGTGCAGTTAATAAAAGCACCGCCGCCGATTTCAGCAACATCGGCAGGTATTTGCAGATCCTGTAAAGATGTGCAGTTACCAAATGAGTTGTAACCGATTTTGCGAAGCGAATCAGGTAGATTGACCTGCTGCAGGGATTTGCAGTAACCGAATGCACTATTCGATATAGAGGTAACTCCTTCGGGTATATCAATCCTTTGCAAGGAAACGCATCCGGAAAATGAGCCTTCGCAGATTTGGCGAGCGCTATCGGGGACAATGACGTTGCTAAGCGCAGTGCAGCCGCCAAGACCGTTGATTTTTTTGATGCCTGGTGCAAACTTAACATTGGTAAGAGCTGGCGCCCCAAGCATACCGCCCGTTATACCATCGGGCAGCGTGATGCTCTTCAGCGCGGTGCAGCCAGCAAATGTGCCGCTATTCGAATTACTAGGATAATAGCTTCCTCCTAGTTCGACTCCTTTTGTTGGAAGGTTGACCGTGGATAGCGACGCGCAATCGGCGAACGCCCCATCGTGTATTGCTTTTACGGTGTCGGGGAGGTTGATCGATGCAAAACCGCACCCTTTAAAGGCGCAACCTTCGATAGTTTTAACTGATTCCGGGATGTCCAAGCTTGTTAGTGCTTTGCAGTTGGAAAAGCAGTAGGAGGGTATGGTTTTAACACCGTTGGGGATGCTAACGGCTTCAAGAGCTTCGCAATTTTTAAACATGCTCGCAGATAGAGCGTTGACACTGTCTTCGAATGTGACGCTTTTGAGGGCCGGTGCGGAAAACATCGAGTAATCCCAGGCGTAGTAGTTTTCGCTTGAGAGTGCGGTGATGCCTTTGGGGATGTGTAGGCTCGTGAGCGATGTGCAGCCCTGGAAGACGTTGCCATAGCGCTTGGGTCCGTCGTTATAGCTGAAGAACACGCTTCCGATCTCGCAACCGCCTTCGGGCAGGCGCACTGACTCGAGCGCCTCGCAGCCGCTGAAAGCGTAGCTGCCTATCGATTTGACGGAGTCGGGGATGTCGATTGATTCAAGCGCCTCGCAGTCGCTGAAGACACTGGCCCCGATCGATTTGACGGAGTCGGGTATGTTGATTGATTTGAGAGAGGGGCAGTTCGCTAGGAGACCATTGCAAATCGTAGAGGTGCCTTTGGCAAATGTCACGCTCTCTAGTTTTGGTGCGGAGAGGGCGCTAATACACGTTTCGAAATGGGTCGGATCTATAACGTCAAGTCCATCGGGGATTGTGATTGTTTTGAGCGAGGTGCATCCATCAAAAATGCTGCCATGAGCATCCAGGTATCCGCCTCTATGTCCAATTGTGCAACCGTTTTCCGGCAGATGGATTGACTCGAGATTCTTGTTGTTCTCAAATGCAAAGCCGCCGATGGATTTAACGCTGTTGGGTATGTAGATAGAGGTTAGCCATAGGTCGGTTCTGTCCGAAAGGTCGTAGTCGGACTGAGGGGTTTTCCCGCTAAAGGCGTACGCTGCGATTGCCGTTACGGGGTGACCATCTATCGATTCCGGAATGACGACGCCACGCTTGGTTTTTTCGTCCGTAGTACCGGTGATGGTTGCGTTGCCGTCTTCGTCGATGCTGTACGTGAGGGTGCTTTCCGCATCTTCGCCTGCGGACAGTGCCACGGGCGCTTCTTCGATTGCTGTTTCGACGGCCTGTTGAGGAGAGGAATCGTTTGCGGCGGCTAAGGTCGAATCGGGCTTATCGCCAAGAGTTTCCTCGTTGCTTGGCTCCTGCAATTCGGAGGTTGGGGAATTGTCGCTCCGGCTTTCCTGCGCCAAAGCTGGCGAGGGTATGCACATGGTGCTTGCTAGCATCGCCGCAACAGCTGTGCGTGTTGTGCGAGAAACAATATTTGGCCGAAACGCTCTTTTATCCATGCTTCCTCCTCGATCTGGCTCTACGACTTAAATAGTACGATAGTAGCCTCTGATTTTGTTGTGCAACAAATCAGAGGCTACTAGCTTGAAGCCCTAATCAAAGAAGCATCTATCATTCGGTGATTATTCGCGCTCAACGAGATGAGGGCGCGCCGCCGATATGGGCAGAAGCATTTTGGCGGCGCGCGGATGGGTCCTGCTTGCAGCTTCGGTTTCGTTGAAGAGACCGATTGCTAGTCGAGCACGCTTTCGATGTCGTTGATAAGCTGCTCTGGCATTACATAGATTCCGCCGAGTACATTGACCCATTGGATATCCTTGCTGTGCTTTTGAAGAAATGCCAGCGAGCCCTCGGAATCGCGCCCAGAGATGGTCGCTTCGCGTGCTTGGCCGTAATCAGGCTGCGTGGAAGCCAGCAAGATGGGGCCGCATTCTTGTCCGCCGACGGCGCATCCGGCGAGGGCATCAAGGCCGCATGCCGGCTCGGCACCGCATGCGAACGTCACTGATTTAGCGGAAAGCAGTTCGTTGTCGACCATCCAGTTGGCGATTTGGTTGGAGGTGTCGTAACCATCCCATCCCGCCAAGCGTTTATAGATTGATAGGGCGTGATCGGAGAAGATTGCGTCCGGCACGGCGCCCGTGCCGCCGGCGACGAGAATCTTTGCAGATGCAAGCTTACCTGTCTTCAGCATAGCGACACCGTCATCGGGTAAGCGCCGGTCGGCAGCGTTATCAGCCGACGATAGCAGGAGAATGGGGACGCGATGATTGTACGCGAAACTTGACATGGAGAGCGCGTCTTGGAAATTGTCGGACATGGCAACTACGGCATAATCGGCGTTGCGCCCATTGTCAGCGTTCCAGCTCATGAGCATGTCGGCGCAGATAACGGATGTGTCGCATGCCTCGTTGCCGTATAGATTAGTCGGGTTGTCGATATTGAGCGCGGAAAGCTGTTTCTTCAGCGTGTTCAAGCCGGGGATTGCGCCAGGACCGCCAATAATATACACATTGCTTGCTTTGAGGCGCAAAATCTCGTTTGCTACACCAATGGTCATCCCGTATTCTCGATTGACCAGCAGAATGGGGCAATTGAGCGATCCTGCCATACCCGTAGCGCTCATGGCGTCTTTGAAATCGTCGTCGCGCGCGATAATCAGATTCTGAGAACCCTCGGGGAACATTTTTTTGGAGATGGCGACAGAGGTCTCCGCCGCTTCGTCGCCGCAAATACGTCGTACGGGAACCAGGTTCGAGTTGGCTCGATCGACTTCGTTTTGGGCGCGCGTTACATTCATTTGGGCTTTTGCAACGTTCGCATTTGCGATTTGCAGATTAGACTCTGCTTGATCGACTTGTGCCTGATAAGAGGGGTCTACGATGCCGTGTACGGTATTGTAGTACAGCATAAAGCGGCTGTAGTAGGCTCCATAGCTGTAGCAATCCTCTTTCGGGTTAAGGTTATTGAACTGTCCTCCCGAATCGAAGCATTGTTCATCACACCAACCGTACAGGTTGACGTTTGAGTTTACGCCGCAGCCAAAGTACTTATAGCCCTTGTTTACGATGTTTTCATAGTGGCCTGTAGAGTTCGGATCAGGTGTTTTTCCTGCAGCAATTGCGCTGTCGTATTCCTGCTTCTCTTCTGTATACCATCCATCAAACGGGTTTTGATAGCCATAGGATAGATTCTCGCCAATCGGGAAAACGCAGCCATTGTTGCCTGCGTGGGGGTTGCCTGACCAGATGGATTGAGCGGCAAAATTACATTGAATCTGGCCCTGCGCAACGAGCGTATCGTAGAGATACAGAGCGGGGAGGCTTTCTTGCATGCGGTAATAGTTCACATAGGACATGCGGTTGATGGCAAGCTGCATATTATCGAGACTTGTGGCATCGTACCGAGCGCCTAAGTGGGTATTGGTATCGGGCAAATTACTTGTGGCTTCGGGATTGGCGATGATGTTGGCGGCGTTGGAAGATCCCGCCCATTCAAAAAAACCAAGCGAGCCGCGTGCGATGGCGTTGCTGTCGTATCGCACATTTGCACTGATTTGGTCCAACTGGCTTTTTGCCTCGCTATAGGCCTGTTGTGCCTGCTTTTGAATCGTGACGGCAGATGCGAGATCGTTTTGAGCTTCCGTTAGATCTTGGTTGGCTTTGTTGATGGTGTCTTGCGTGATAACGCGATCCGGCGTGCTCTGGGCTTTTGTGGAGACCATTATGTCGTAGAGCTTTGCACGCCCTTCGAGCGAGGTTGGCGAGGTTCGGATGTAGTATGTGCCGGCGGGAAGAGTGCCGCAATCGAATTCTCCAGTGAAAGAGGATCCATTTTGTTGCGTTGCGAATGAGAGTTCAGAGCCAGAAGTGTCGGCATTGCGTCGATAAACGTTACCGTTTGCGTCTTGGACGCTGACGCCTATAGCGGCGGCGCCTGAAACATCAATTGTTATAGGGGTTTCTCCATCAAGAGAGAAAGCGTAATAGTCCAAGTCGCGGAATTCGGCGCCTTCAATACCGTCGTGCTCGTCATATGTTGATGCGCGAAAATCGGTATCTAGCTTTATCGATGTGGGGCGTTGAGATTGATTGTTGTATTCGATTTCAACGTTATCGCAACCAGCGGGTGTGGCAGAGTACGCCATCGTGACGTTTCCCGCATTGGAGTATGCTGCGAATGCCGTGAGTTTGTAGGACCCTGCAGGTAGCACAATGGGCCCTATTGATCTTGTCGTATTGGGTTGAGTAATCTTGTCGAGTAAGAAAGTAGTCGAATCATCTGGAGAACGCCCGTTAATTGACACCGTCGATGCTGTGCCGTCATAAGCGGTGGTGAAGAAGACGATTGAGGGTTCAGAAAGGGTAAAGTGGCCCGCTAGGATATCGTTGGTAGGCAATCGATATGTCTGCGATTCGCCATTCACTAGGTCGATTTGATGTTCGTCTCCCCACCATGCCTTCGGGGTTGGGGATATTCCTTCTGTGTCTGTTTGCGACTCAGCAGCGGGCGAGTTGTTTGGCAGATCGGTTCGTGCTTGGGCGCTGATGTCGTCGTCAAGCTCACCGGCAAGTGCCGTTGTCGGCATTAGGCCGATGGCTAACGCGCATGCCAGCAATGCTTTGCCGGCTTTTAGTCTTGCTAAGCTCATGTCGTTTCCTTTCTGCGAGATAGATTCCGGACAGCGCAACCTGAGTATAGGGCAAATTAGGCGTTTACTGACGTGCGGCGGTGTCTGGCCTGCATGAAGAGTGCCGAAGAGGATGTATGCAGCGTGGGGCTGTCCGATCAGCTCAACGTGCCGTGCTGCACCCTCAGAAGGTGGGCGGCGGATAGCGTTTTCGTGCGAAAGGCGTACGTACTTGGAGGCACATACGTGACGCTGAACTCATTCTACACAAGGTTAGCTCTTTGATTGCTTGGTTGTGGCTGACAACTTATTGATTTGGTGATTCCCAGCTTATTCATCTGGAATCCTACACGCCGCCCGATTTGTTGCACAACAAATCGGGCGGCTCTGTCTTTACCATGTTTCGCATAGGCCCACAAAGGAAGGAGTTGGAATATGATGCGAAAACATGGGTCACGTACGGCAAGAATTGCGCTTGCGGTTGTGCTTGCGGTGGGGCTTGCCCCTGCTCCCGCTATCGCGCAAGATACGGTGGGCGCAGACGGTCATGATCTGCGGCCAATTGAGCTGGGCCAGGATGCGCAGGCTAGCATGGACTTCCTTAGCAAGCTGCAGTCCATCGATGTAACTTCGCTTGAGGGAAGCCAGCCGACGGGGGATGACGAAGCGCAGCTTTACGACTTGCTGAATTCGGCAGCAGCGAGCAACGACATACAGCTTGGGGCCATGGGCACCGCCGATGACGAAAACACCGCTGCGCAGTCGAATGGTGCCGATGCCGAGATTAATCTGACGAACGGATATTCATCCTCCACATTCCTGGAAAAAGGCCACGGGATGATAGGGCACTTCACCGTTACGGCTGATTCGATGGTGTATATCGGCATCGAGCACACGTCAACAAACGGTTATAGCGATATTGGGACCATAACGTCTCTGACCAACGATGATACCGGTGCGCGGATCGACGTCTTTCCAACCCTCATGTATGACACGAGCCACAGTTACGGCACGTTCTGCTTGCCCGCCGGGTCTTACACCATCGAAGCTCGGGCGTTTAAGGATATGGGGATTTTCTCTCTTGGGTACGCCGCGACCGCTGTCAGTCAAAAACAGGGGATCGAACAAGAGCGAGACGACGATACCACCGAGGCTTCTCGGATTGAGCCGAACTTCCTGCACATCGGAAGCTCCTACCGCGCCGTTGTCGATGATCGAGATCACATGAACGACAGGGTCGATCCGGACTATTGGGAATTCACGCTGTACCGCTCCCAGAAGGTCGTGCTTGCTCTCTATAGCAACAACAACACGGTGGCAGCCCTTTACGATGAGAACGACAATCTGGTTGGCTATAACGGCAGCGGTAGCGGGATTATCGGCTCAACTCAGCACAACGGCCAGCTTGTTCTTGATTGCGGAACATTGCCTGCGGGAACATACAGAATTGCCGTTATGGGGATAGATTCAGGCTCATGGGGCGATATCTATGGCTTGGCGGTAACTATTCCGAACTATTATCAGCCGTCGTATTGCCCTTATGTTGAGGGAAAGGCCTTTACCCGTCTTGCGGGAGATGAAGCAGCTGAAACCTCATCCGATGTTTCCCAGGAGGCGTTTAACGGCGGTAAGAGCAAATGGGTTGTTCTTGCTCGTGATGATGACTTCGCTGATGCGATGAGCGCGACCGGTCTGGCAGGAACGCTCAAGGCGCCTATCGTGCTTACCGATCGGAATAGTTTGTCGTCGTCAGCCGTGGAGGCCATCCAGGCTGTTGGCGCGAGCCGTGCGCTCATCATCGGCGGCCGAGGCGCTATTCCGGGCGACTTGGAGTCGCAGCTTGCCAACATCGGCGTGACCGTCGATCAGCGCGTGTATGGTAATGAGGCACCGGATACCTCTGTCGCGTGCGCCGACCTTATTAAGGAACACGGCGGCAATAAAAACGATAACGCTATCGTAGCCATGTCAACGAACTTCCAGGATGCGCTGTCTATCAGCAGCTTTGCGTACCGTTACGGCGTTCCGATTTTCCTTGAGCAGGGAGAGTCCGAGGGCAGGGAACTGCCTCGGGAATCCGTAGAGCACATCAAGCAGCTGTCTGGCACGATTTTCGTTCCTGGTGGCCCTGGCGCCGTGCCGACGCAGACGGTGGAGGGCGTGTTCGGATCGAGCCGCGTGCAGAGGCTGTATGGCTATGATGGATACGACACGTCGAACCAGATTGCCACATGGATGGTATCGCATGGGTATTTGACGGCTGACATGGTTGTGCTGGCATGCGGCGCTCCTAGCCCGAAGGGTCTTGACGCGCTGTCCGGCTCGGCACTTGCGGGCATCAACGGCGGTGTGGTTTTGCTCGTCAACGGAAACCGCGACCTTGATTGGTATCGGAGCGTTACGGTTAGAGCATGGGATTCCCAGGGCACAAGGGCATTCCTTCGCTCGTGCGGGGAGCAAGTGCAGCGGGCGTACCTTGTCGGTGGAACGTACGTAGTGCCTTACTGCACAGCAGCAGATGTTGCCGATGTGCTTGGCTCCTAAGGTGCATCTTTTCTGATAGCTGTATCCGTCTATGAAAAAGGCTCGCCCAACATGCTTGTGGACGAGCCTTTGTGATTGCTCTGGTAGATGTCCTACTACTTCGCACGCAGCTTTCTTGTGAAGGCCATGAATTGCTTGCCGATGAAAGACAGGGCTAGCGCTAAGCCGAATACTACGAACGGGCGAAGCCCGATGTTCCATACGATTGAGTGCGGAACTACCAGGTCGAGCGTATGGATAACCATCATGTGCATGGCGTAAACGCCGAGGCTCAGCCCTGACATCTTGTTGATGAACGGGTACGCCTTGGCCGATCCGATGGCATCGTTGAAGTGACCGAACAGGAAAAACAGCGCCACGGCGTATACGAGCGCAAACAGGCCGATCGCGTTCGCGTAGAAGTTGTCGTAGGGGGCAAACGACCCAGCTGCCAGCGTATGAGGCGCGTTCGTTTTAACGGTCATCACCACCATGATTGCCACGCAAACCACGGCTACCAGCGCGGATTTCCATGCTGCAGGCTTCTTATCGCAATAATGCACGAGATAGTACCCTAGCAAGAAATATGTCAGCCAGCTGCTCAGATAGGGCACCATGAACAGGCTGAGAAACCCCCCATCGGGTGAAAAACGCTCAAGCAGCGGAAACACCATAGTGGTGGCGATGCACAAGCAGATGGCGTATCCGAGCACCTGCTTGTTTTGCGCAACCAGTGAAAACACGGGCGTCACTGCGTAGAGGATGATGATGGCGTAAAAGAACCAATAGATGTCGCAAATCTGGTTATGCAGGAAGCCCTTCACGAAGCCGCCGATGGAGATGTCTAGAGGTGTGCCGGCAATAATGAACGCCAAGAGCGGCTGGCACACGTATACGATGATGCTGGCAATAACAAGGGTGAACACGACCTTGCGGAATCGTTTTACGAAAAACGTCTTCGTGTCATACTTTTCGCGGTATCCCAGTAAATTGGCACCGCTGATCATGAAAAACACGGGTACTGCGAAAATGCAGATGCTTTGGAACAGCACGTCAAGATGCCATTCCGTATCACCAGAGTTAGCGAAAACCGTGGTGGTGCAATGCAGCATGACAACGGCAAAGCACGCAATGACATTCAGCAAATCCATCCAATAATGGCGTGGGGCTTTTGCAACCATTTCTCTCCCTTTTCCCTGTGCTGCGGCTTTCCCATGCAGCGCCGCTCCCTTTTCGATTGCGCTCTGTTATGCAAGCGAAAAACCCTGAGCGCGCATGCGAGTTCCCGCTCGCATGCGCGCTTGCGGGTTACCTGCCTTCGCGTCGTGCGCGTTTTACCAGATAATTCTTGGTTGCAAATAATGTGTTCACCACGCCGGTGTTCTTCAGGTTGTACACGCCCTGGCCCACAAGTCCCTTCATGTGCGGCAGGGGGTTGATCTTCGGACAGGGGATGCCGCGTAGGCCGGCGTACAGGCGCTTCATGCCGGGCGATACTTCATTGTCGGAAAACACCAGGTCGGCATCCATGCGCTCGAACATGTGCTTGGTCGTTTCGCGCACATCGTCGTGCGTGAGGTCAACTTCCTCGATGATGCCCGACAGGTAGGTGAAGCCGCGGCTGTTGTGTGCGCGCAGGATGCGTTCGTCGGTGATGCCGAGGCGCTCGAGCACATCCATCATGTCGTTCCAGCGCTCAAGCGGCAGCAGCGTGTTGCTGTGCGCGAAGTTCTTCGACTTTTCGGGCGTCTCTTCGCGGTAGCAATAGTACGCGGTATCGAAGTATCCGATGCGGTCGGTTTGGCACAGCGTTTCCACCAAGAAGGGGTTGTCCGCCCAGCCGGCACCGGGGATTTCCTTGAAGCGGATGTTGCGTTCGTCCAGGAACGACTTGCGGTAGATGGCCGACCAGATGGACGGGTGGTGGCACAGCAGATGCGCCGCATCAGCGATGGCGAACGGCTGCTTGGGCGGATGGATGCGGTCCTTGTAGCTGCAGTTGAGCTTGCGCTGCTGTTTGGTGTCCGGCAACCAGATGCGCCAGTAGGGCGTTTTGACGATGTCGAGCGGCGTGCCCTCGTCGGCGAACTTTGCGGCGAAGGCGAGCATATCGGCGTACATCCCCGGTTCTATCCAGTCATCAGGCTCCACAATGGAGATCCACGTGCCGGTGGCTTCTGCCAGGCCGCGATTGCAGGTGGCACCGTAGCCTTGGTTCTGCTTGTCGATCATCTTGATGCGCCCGTCGTTTTCGGCGTAGCGGCGCATGGTAGCCAGGGAATCGTCGGTGCTGCCGTCGTTGAGCAGGATGATTTCCAGGTCTTTGTGTGTTTGCCCGACGATGCTGTCAAGGCATTGCTCCAGGTAGGGGCCTGCGTTGTAAATGGGTACGATTATGGAAACGAGCGATTCGTCCATGGTGCTCCTTCTGTATTGTGCATAACAGCCATATGATAGCTCATTCAAGATTGCCCCGGCGGTATTTCATGAGGATCTCGCCTGGGCATCGCGCTTCCGTTTGTGTGCAATCCAAAGGCGTTCGCGAGGATGCGATTATGCTCGCTGCGCAAAACGTTTGACCGTGCGATAATTGTTCGCAATGCTGAACAGTTATATCTGCTAAGGAGATCGTTGTGGTTGCATGGAATCGACCGGTGCTTCGCGCGGTGTTTGCCGCTGCGCTAGCCGGTGTGACTTTGCTTGCGTTGCCGAGCGTGGGCTTCGCCGTTGAAGAAGATCAAATGATATCAGCGAGCGATGAGGAAATCACTGCTGCTATTGCCGATGGAACCATCAAGTCCGACCCGGGTTTATCGTCGGGGACCAGTGCGCTTTCCGCATGCAGCGTTTCCGACAAGGCGGTCAAGACGCTTGCTGGAGAGACGCAGTACGACACCGCCGCCGCCGAGGCGCTGGCGGCCTACCCGTCCGGCTGCTCGACGGCCGTGGTGGCAAGCGGCGAGAGCTACGTCGACGCCCTGTCGGCCACGGGCCTGGCCGGCGCGCTGGACTGCCCGATCCTGCTGACGGGCCGCGACTCGCTGCCCGACGCCACCGCCGACGCGCTGTCGCGCCTGGGCGTGACCCGCGTGGTCGTGGTGGGCGGCAAGGCCGTGGTGGGCACGGGCGCCGAGTCCGCCCTCTCGGCCTACGGCCCGGTGGAGCGCCTCTGGGGCGACGACCAGTTCGACACGCAGCTGGCCGTCTACTCCTACGGCGCCGAGCGCGGGCTGTGGGGCGCTACGGCCGTGGTGGCCAGCGGCTCGGACATCGCCGGCCGCTTCGCCGACGCCCTGTCGGCAAGCCCCGTGGCCTTCAAGCTCAAGGCCCCGGTGTTTTTGGTCGACGACGAAGGCAACCTGCCCGACAAGACGAAGCGGGTCTTGGTGTCCACGAATGATATCTCGCAGGTGCTTGTTGCTGGTGGCAGCACGGTGGTGTCGAATGTCACCGAAGGCTTCATGCAGGCGGTAACGCTTGCGGGCGGTGGTGCGCGCAACGTGTCGCGTGCCGCAGGTGAGACGCTGTACGACACATCGTTCGAGGTGGCTCGCTGGGCTGTTGAAAACGGCATTTTGAATTGGGATAACGTTGCTTTTGCTACAAGCATCGCACCGTATGACGCCCTTGCGGGCAGCGTGCTGCAGGGCAAGCGCGGCGGCGTGCTGTTGCTTGCCGGGCAAGGAGATGTTTCCGCGGCCACCAAAGCGGGGCAGGCGGGAGCCAACGTGAAGCAGCTCACGTTCATGGGCGGTTCGGCCGTCATTAAGCCTAACGAGCGCGTGGCCATTTGCGATGCCCTCGGTATCGTGTATCTTGACCTGTTGCATGTTGCCACCGGCATCTCCCTGAGCGGTTTCGCCAATATCGAGGTTGCTGCGAACGCGCCGTATCAAGGTTATTCACTGTCCGATATCATGGGCTACATGGATCCGGGCAACTGGGCTTACGATGATCCCGAGTATTACCAGTTCGCCGTGCTGTCCGATGGTTATTCCGGCATGAGTGCCGAAGCGCTCGACGCGTTCATTAGCCGCATGTGCCGCGCTTCCGAGCGTTCGTATGGCGTCGTCAGCAATATGCGTGGGACGGGCGCTGCGTTCGTCGAGGCTGCTAAAACCTACAATATCAACGAGGTGTACCTCGTATGCCACGCCGCACTTGAGAGTGCGTGGGGCTGCTCGAAGCTTGCGCAGGGTGGTGTTTCCGGGTACGAGGGGTATTTGAACTTCTACGGCATCGGCGCTTACGATATCGACCCGAACAACGGGGGCGCTGCTTTGGCGAAGAAGAACGATTGGTCGTCGCCGGATGCGGCCATCCTGGGCGCCGCGAAGTGGATTTCCCAAAACTACGTGCATCCCACGGTGTCCTCGTCGCGGGTTTCCGGCGCGCAGAACACGTTGTGGCGCATGCGTTGGGACGTCCGCCGTGCGATTGCCGAGGGAACGGCATGGCATCAGTACGCCACTGCCGGCCATTGGGCTACCAGCATCGCGAAGCTCATGTCGCAGTTCTACGATTACCATGGCATCAAGACGCAAGACACGGGCTTGCGCTACGAGGTTCCCCAGTTCCAGTAAGTTGAGACGCATTGGCGCTTGAGCTGCACGGCCCAAGCGCCTTGCTCCCTTTGGTGAGCTGTCTTTCGTGGCAATGCTTCTCCGCAAAAGGAAATGAAGGAAGGTCCGTCCCATGTGGGGTTTGTTTTTCTTGACCGTCGCCGTTGTGGCGGTGTCGTTGTTCTTGCCGGGCTACACGGTGCTACGCGGCTTCGGCGTTGCCCGCTGCCTGTCGGTTTCATTTGCCCCGCTCATCGGAGTGGGTGCATACGTACTGTTGGGTTTCGCGTATGAGAAAGCGGGAGTTTGGTCGAGCTGGCTGACGCAGGCAGGTGTCCTGTTTGTCCTTGCCGCGATCATTTTCGCCGTTTTGCGTTTGAGGCGCGGGCGCAGCGCAGCCCGGATTTCGTTCGGCTTGTCCGAACACGGCCAGGTCGCTGAGCGCGTTAGCTTTGATGCGGCATGCCTTGTGGCATTCCTGCTCTTAGGCGTTGTCTTCGCCGGCGTCTTGTTCGTGTGGTACCTTGGCACGCCCGATAGCTATGCGCAGCAGTTCGATAACATCAGCCATCTCGGCACCATCCAGGGATTCGTCGATTCCGGCGTGTGGTCGCCGTTCTCGTCGTCGCTGTACGCTTCCGCGGCCGATGCGGCCATCAACCCGCTGCCGGGCGGTGGTTTCTATCCTACGGCGTGGTACTCCGTGGCGGCTCTTGCGGTCACGTCGACAGGCGTTTCGGCCGCATGCGCGGAAAACATGGCGAACTTCGTGTTCGTGGCGTTTGTGCTGCCCTCGAGCGCGTTCGGATTCATGCGCGTGCTGTTCGATGGCAAGCGCTCCGTCGTGCCGTTCGGCGCGCCGTGCACGCTGCTGTTCGCGGGCTTTCCGTGGATGCTTATTCTTTTTGGGCCGCTGTATCCGAATCTGTCGGCATTTTGCATGGTCCCCGCGGTAGCGGCTGTGTTCTTGCTGCTTTTTCAGAAGGGCTGCACGCGTGGGCAGCGTATCGGGCTGGCATGCCTGTTCGTTATGGCGATTATCTCCCTTGCGCTTGCGCAGCCCAACGCGGTGTTCACGTTAGCCGTTCTGCTTGCACCGTTTTGCATTTGGCAGGTGTCGCGCGTTCCCGAAGAGCTTATGCATGTGCGCGGCGCGGTGCTTGCTCCGTTGCGTGTGCTGTTCGGCGGGTTAGCCCTCGCTGTGATCGCGGGCAGCTGGATGGCGCTGTACAACGCGCCGTTCTTGGCGTCGGTGGTGCAGCATACGTGGTTGCCGTATGCTGACATGTTCGAAGCGTTCCAGGATGCGCTTGTGTGCGGCTTCATGGCCGATGGCTCGCAGGTGGTGCTCGCAGCGCTTGTCGTGGTCGGCGCGGTGGGCACGCTGTGGCAGCGGCGCTACCTGTGGCTGTCGTTTTCCTACGCGTTCGCCTGTATGATCTTCGTGGTGAACGGGTATTCTGACGGGCCGCTTAAGCATATCTTCGGCGGCTTTTGGTATACCGATCCGTGGCGCTGCGGTGCCATGGCGTCGCTTATCGGGATATTTCTCGCCGCGTTCGGCTTGTGGACTTCCTGGCGCCTGGTTTGCTGGGCGGTTGCGCGCGCGAAGAAGGTGTCGCTTGCTTCGAGTGCATCTGTGGGCGTTGCTGCGTGTCTGGCGCTTTTGGTGGTGTTGGGCTCGACGTTTCCCGGCGTTGCCGCGCCGGGTTCGCAAAGCGGGGCCATTGCGTTTCGCTCGGTGCTCAGCGGGCTGCGTACCGAAGCATCCGCGGCGGAAGTGTACGACAACGCGGAAAAGGCCTTCGTGCAGCAAGTCAAACAAACCGTACCTGCGGATGCCCTGATCATCAACGTGCCTGACGACGGTTCCGCTTTCGCTTTTGCGGCCGATGATTTGCGCACATACTTCAGATACACGCGCGAGTACGACGTTTCTTCGGAAGCGCCTGAGAGCCGTATCATCCGCAACAGCTTGCGCACCATCGCGGACAACGGAGATGTGCAGGAAGCGGTTGAGTCTATCGGCGCCGAATATGTGTTGCAGCTTGACCAGGGCGAGCCCGATGTTGAAAGCCCGCACCTGTTCACGTACGAAAACGGGAAGAAGTGGCGCGGTATCGACGGCATTCGCGACGATACGCCCGGCTTCGAGGTAGTACTCGCAGAAGACGATATGAGGCTGTATAAGATCACAGCTGCATAAACGGAAGCGCGGGAATCGTTTACGCTTACGCGTAATTCGGGAGTGTTGAGGGGGGCGCAACGGCAATGTCGCGCCCCCCTCACTCTTTTAGATGTTGTTTGCTGGTGGGTTTGCCGGTAGTGCTAGCGGTAAAGCCAGGAAGAACGGCGCTAGAAACTGCAACGCCGCGCCATAGCGTTCCCAGTACCAGATTGGCGAGGCGATAAGTAGCGAAGCAACCAGCATAAGACAAGGGACGAACACGATGATGTAGCGTCGTCTGCCTTGAAGGAAAAACGTGATTGCAAGAAACGTTATGCCCCATGCAACCCATCCCAGTGGGATGGAAAGGTTTGCTCGAGAAAGAATCCTTTCTGCTGTGTCTCCAAGGTAATTCTTGATGGTGATGCCGTACGCATTTGCTTCGGCCTGACTATTCAGCATTTGGGGGACTCCGCCGTTGATGTTGCCGTTGTGTAGCAGCACTAACGGGTGGTTGATGGTCCAATATCCGAATGTTTGCAACTCCCATGATTCGAAGTACACAATAGGGTTTTCGATGCCCATGGATATCCAGTGCATGAGAAAGTCATTGTCGAGCGCTGCATTGTTAAATTGGGGATTCCATTTCAACAGATCGGTGCAAGTAGGTGTGTAAACGCTTGCGTACTCGTTAAAGGGCAGCAACTCGTTCATATATGCCGCATCGGCTTCGCTCATGTCGCCGTCAAGTGCCACAACGCGTGCCATTTGATTGAGGGGGATGCTATACCCTTCTGCCTTTTCGGCGGGTGCGATACCTGCCGCTGAGTAGATGGGTCCCGTAACCAGCAGGTTCAACGCAATGGCGGCAAGCGGGATGGCGGTGATGGCGTTTGCGGGCGTTCGCCGTAAGCTTGTCGTTCTCTTCGCCGAGCATAGCAGCAGAGCTGCGAATACGCCCGCATCGATGAGTAGCCCGTTGCTGCGTAAAAATGCGATGATGATGCAGCACATGGCGAACATTGGAATCCACGCCTTACTATTGTGGGTGATTTTTCCGCTGGTGCTTACGAAATCAAAGAGCAAAACGGTCACAACCACTATTGCTGCGGAAAACAGAGGGTCTTTCCATAATGCGATGGAGTACGTGGCTATGTAAGGGGCAAGGCCGAAAACGGCGACCAGGATGGCGCGCCACCACCGTGCGATGCATGTACGCTGCATTATCCATTGAATCATGAGGGAATACGTTGCGCACATCACAAACGTTTGCATGAGGCTGTAGAGAGCGCATCCCGTTGTGGTGGACAGTCCGAGCGTATGTGCGAGTGCAATGCATGCTCCGATGAGCGCAGTGTATGCAACGGGGAAATGATTTGAGCACGGCAGCTGTCCCAGTGCTTGGCCGATGGAACTGAGCGAGTCGTTGAACACGAAACCCGGGTAGTACGTGAGCAGGTAGGGCAGGTGCAATGCGAACATGATGGCGGTGCACGCTGCGATGGGATTTGCTGCGAGTGGCTTGTTGTCGCCGGCTGATTTCGCTGTGATTGCCTTGCGCGTGATATGGTAGAGCGCCAAGCAGCACAGTAGCACTACGGTAAACACCGCAACCAGTACGCCGATGTCAGATAGGCCGTAGGGCGTGATGTGGTTCTGCGTTGCAAGTCCGGAATACGTATTGCCCGTGATTTGTATATGGTTGCTCAGCACTACGCTCAGTGAGATGAAGAACGAAAAAACGATAAGCGGTGTGATCTCGTTTCGTTTGATAGGCGGATGTAGGTACTGCACGGAATTGTTCCTTCGGCCGGGCGACTAGTGCTTATTCGCGTTTCTGCAGGCTTCGAGCGTTCGTTTTGCTGTTTGCTGCCAAGAACAGATTTCCCGGACGCGGTGCGCTGCGGCTTCGCCTTGCGCTTGCAGGGTTGCGCGATTGCGCATTGCGGCCTGCAGCGCGTTGGCAATGGTTTCTGGTTCCCTGTCGGCGATGATGGTGCCGAAACGCTCATTGGGGATGAGCTCGTCGGTGCCGCCAACGTTGGTGACAATGGCGGGGGTTCCGCAGGCGGCTGATTCCAGCAGCGTGGTGGCGAATCCTTCCGAGCGCGAGGGCAGGCAATAGACGTCGGCTTGTCGGTAGAGCGCGGTCAGGTCGGGCTTGCTGAGTTTGCCGACCAGGTGCAGGTTGGGTGCATCGACTGCCGCCAGCTGCGCTTCAAGCGGACCTGCGCCAGCCATGGCAATATGTACGTTGCAGCCCTCCTGATGTAACGTTTTCACGGCTTGCGCCAATTGCAGCACGCCCTTTTCGGGAATCAAACGGCCGGCTGAGGCAACAAGGAGCGCATCGTCGCTGATGCCCAGTTCTTCGCGAAAGTTGCGCTTGGAGGCGCCGGCAGCATACGTGTCGGCGTCAATCGCGTTGGGCAGCTCGCCAGCCGACGCGATACCGAAGTGCTCAAGCCAGGCGCTAGCCTTCTTCGACACGGCGTAGTACGCCGGACGCTGGCGCTTGTCAAGCAGCGTCAGCGCGTGCTCAACCGCTTCCACCGCAATGTTAACGGTGGGGCTTCCCATGCTCAAGTGCGCCGAGCCGTGCTCTACCAGCACGGGCGCGATGCCTTGTTTTCGTGCAAACTTCAGGCCCTCAAGTGATAGCGGGTAGAAGCGCGTGTTCACTACCACGTAATCGGGTGCCGTGTTGGTCAGGCGTTCCATGGCCTGGCGATATGCCTTGTCATGCTTCGGCAGGGGGTAGCGTCCGCCAAGTGCGCTGATACAAGGGAGTCGCACCACCTCGACGTTGCCGTGCTGCTCGCATTTTTCGCCGCCGTGCGAATGCATGGCGGCGACGGTGACTTTGCAGCCCATCTTGTCCAACGCGGCGGCAAGGTTTTGCGTATACGTTTCCACGCCGCCCATGCTGGGGGCGTAGAGTGCCGAGAATATGCAGATAGCAGGCGCTTTGTGGTTGCTGGGGTCTTTCATTCTCTTTGTTTCCGCCTATTTCGGTTTCTACTGTTTTTGGCGTACGGTGGATTCGCGTCAAGTATGTTTAGCGAGTAACAGGTTACGCCGAAGCAAAGCATACGGTACGGTCGCGCGCAGTGCATGTGAAATAGCTGAAATGGCGCAGTGAATCCACCTGTCCTAGTGCTTATGTGCATGCGTGGGCAGTCGCGTAAGCCTATGGTAGACTACGAGATTGGATTGAATACGGGCGCTTGCGCGCCTTCGCGAGATAGAGGACACGAACGTTCATGGGAAACAGCCGCGTACTTGCCGTCATTCCGGCGTACAACGAACAGGACAATATCGTGTCCACTATCGAGGACTTGCGTAATAACGCTCCCGGTATCGATTATGTGGTTATTAACGACGGTTCGCGCGATCTTACGCTGGATATTTGCAAGGAACGCGGTTATAACTACGTTAGTCTGCCGGTGAACTTGGGGCTTGCCGGTGCATTTCAAACGGGTATGCGGTATGCAAGCGAGCACGGTTACGACTATGCAATACAGTTCGATGCCGACGGCCAGCACTCTGCGGCCTATATTGATGATATGGTGGCGCTTGCCGAGAGCAGGGAGGCCAATATCGTCATCGGCAGTCGTTTCGCCACTACGAAAAAGCCCGTGTCTGCACGCATGGCCGGTAGCGTGCTCATTAGCGCCATGATTTTTATCACGACGCGTAAACGGATTCAGGATCCTACTTCGGGTATGCGTCTGTTCGATAAGAAGATGATTCCTCTTTTTGCTAACGAGTTGGACTTTGGTCCTGAGCCCGACACTATTTCCCTGCTTATGCGTTGGGGATACAAAGTTGAGGAGATGCAGGTGGAGATGCGTGAGCGTATTGCTGGCGAAAGCTACCTGAATTTCACAAAGTCCGTTGCGTATATGTTGCGTATGAGCATTTCCATTCTGCTGGTGCAGTGGTTTAGGAGGAGGAAGTGAGCCTGCTGTTTTCCGCGACGCTGCTGGTTGGTGCGCTGCTTACTTTTTGGTTTGTCTTGCGAAAAATCCGTAAGGCAGAGGTAACTATTGCCGACTCAACGTTCTGGTTCTTGTTTGCGCTCAGCTTGGTGCTCATGGGCGTGTTTCGCGAGATCCCGTTTTTCTTTGCGAACGTCTTCGATATTGAAAGTCCCGCAAATTTTGTTTTCGTGTATGTGATTGCCGTGCTGGTATTGCGCGAATTCTACACTACGGTAGAGGTTTCTCAACTGCGTGCGAAAGTACGCAACCTTGTGCAGAATGAGGCGCTGATCGAGGCGAGTTTCCGGATGGATGATGCGTCTACCGTCGAACATGATGTCGAAGAGGCGCGATAGTCGTGGAGCGTTTGACCATTGAGGACATGAAGTCCATCGAGTTGGAAATCATGGACGAGATCGATCGTGTGTGCGTTTCTCATGGGGTTCAGTACTTTCTTGGCTACGGTAGCCTTTTGGGTGCGGTGCGACATGGCGGATTCATCCCATGGGATGATGATATGGATATCGTGATGATGCGCGATCAGTACGAGTTGCTCATGGACCACTTTAACGAATGGCGCACGACGGATCGCTTCAAGCTTGTGTCGTATCGAGACAAATCGTCCATTTACCAGTTTGCGAAGATCGTGGATACCACTACGGTTATTTACGAGAACTTCGTAGGCAAAAAAGCTGCTACAGGCGTATGGGTCGATATATTTCCTCTTGAACGATTTGACAAGCAAGCGGAAGGGCTCTTGAAACAGCACAGGCGCGTAGGTTTGTTGCGCAGTTTTGCGGTGACCGACCCTTCAATCGGCACGAATGGCTTCGTGAAGCTGGTCAAGCGAGTTGTGTGCCCGTTTGTTCAGAGCCTGGATCTTTTCGAGTTGGCGCATCGTCTTGATATCATAGCATTGCGTGTAAACGATAGTTCGCACGATAGCGATTGCGTAATCGATGTCTTAGGCGAAGGCAGGTTGGATAAAACTTATCCGGTGAGCTTGTTCTCACCTGTTCATGTGAAGTTTGAGGATCGAGAATACTATGCGCCTGCAGGATATGAAGAATTTTTAACGACGGAATACGGTGATTGGCGCACGCCGCCGGCCGAAAACGCTCGCCCTGTGCACGTTATGGAAGCGTATCGTTTATGAGTGCACCCTCCACAGGGAAAGGGCATTCGCAGCCTTCCAGGCGCCCCGCTCAGCTTTCCGTGAAAGCGAACATGCTCTGGAATTCCCTTGGTTCCATGACATACTTGGCGTGTCAATGGCTCATCACTATCGTGGTGGTGCGTTTGTCGTCAGGTTACGAGGATGCAGGTTTGCTTTCGCTCGCTATGTCGGTGGTCGGCATTTTCGGCACGTTTGCCAACTATAAGATGGGTACGTACCAAATCTCCGACATCTCCCGCGAGAACACGTTGGGCGAATACATGGGATTTCGGTGCCTGACGCTTGCGGGATCGTTTGTTGCGTGCATGGCGTATGCATGGTTAACCTGCGCGTCATATGCTTTGATTACAGTCGCGCTCTTCTATTGCTTCAAAGCGGTTGGATTGATTATCGACATTCTGCATGGCGAAGATCAAATCAACCGCCGTATGGACTATATCGGTAAGTCGTTCATGTTGCAGGGCGTTTCGACGCTTGCAGCGTTTACGGTGGTATATGTACTGACGCAGGACCTTAATATTGCCATTGTGGCCATGTTGGTGGCCGCTATCGGCGTTTTGGTGCTGTTCGATATCCCGCATTGCCATCGATTTACGCGCGTGATAGTAAGCTTGTCTGCTAAAAAGGCGTTGTTCTTTTTACGTACATCATTGCCGGCTGTAATCGCCTCCGTTGCTGCTAGCGCTATATTCACTATTCCTAAGCAGTATTTGGCAGTGGTTTCCGGTGACGCTGCACTGGGTATTTACGCTTCAGTTGCCGCCCCAGCGCTGGTGATCCAGATGGGTGCGCAGTATTTGTATGGGCCGCTGCTCGATATCTTCCCCCGTCTATTCTTTGAAGGCGACAGTAAGGGGTTTGTCAAGCTGTTGGGTAAGACGGTGCTCGGCATCATTGGCGTTACCGTGGTATGTGCTTTGATTCTGGAGCTTATCGGTGGTTGGGTACTGGAGCTGCTGTTTGGCGGAAGTATCGTGCCGTATGTGTATTTGCTCCAGCCGATTATCCTGTCAACAGCAGCCACGGCTTTTTTATGGTTCTTCGGTGACCTGTTAATTACCTTGCGTCATTTCTGGGCTAACTTTGCCGGCAACATTACTGCATTTCTAGCGGTTGTTCCATTGACGTTTCTGTGCGTGAACGCTTGGGATATGAATGGTGTGAGTTTTGCGGGTGCTGGCGCATGCCTGCTTGGCGTGCTTATGTTGCTGTTTTTTCTTGTTCGTTCGATTCGCAGAGGGCCGGGTGCTCTTGAGCGCAGGGATCCTAGTAGTTCGTTGGAGGAAACCGTGGAGAAGGATGCGGCATGATGCGCGTTTTGCAGGTTATCGGCGTGATGGATCGCGGCGGTGCCGAAACGATGATTATGAATCTGTATCGGGCGATGGATCGAAGCGACCTGCAATTCGATTTTCTGGTGCATGAACAGCGCGAGGGCGATTATGATGCTGAGATTCGCCGGCTAGGTGGTCGGTTATACCGTCTTCCTCGATTTACGGGCATTAACGAGCGTACGTATCGTAAGCAATGCCGTCTGTTGTTTGCGCAGCATCCTGAATGGGCTGTTGTGCATGGGCACATTGGCAGCAGCGCGCCTATTTACTTGAGCGAGGCGAAGCGCGTAGGTTGCTTTGCTATTGCGCATAGCCATGCTCAAAACTACCAAACGGGGTTGGCCGGCCTCGCGTTCAACATGGTCTCTCATCCCGTGAGGCGCGTTGCAGATTACTTTATGGCGTGTTCGCGGGAAGCTGGGCTCGATCGATTCGGGCGAAACCTAGTTGACGGCGATCGGTTCTCTATTGTTCCCAACGGTATCGATTTGTCGCGATATGTGTGCGGTGACGACGAGCATAAGTCCGCTAAACGTGACAAAGGCTTGGTCGATATGCCTGTGTTTGGGCATGTGGGGCGACTTGCCCCAGAAAAGAATCATGCATTTTTGCTTCAGGTGTTTGCCAAGATTCACCATGCTTTACCGAACGCGGTACTGTTGCTTGCTGGACGTGGTCCGCTTGAGGATGAGCTACGCGCTAAAGCGGCTCAGCTTGGTTTGGGCGAAGCTGTGCGGTTTTTAGGTGTTTGCGATGATGTGCCAGAGGTTTTGCGCGCCATGGACGTGTTCTTGATGCCTTCAACGTCTGAGGGCTTAGCGATGGCGGCTGTGGAGGCGCAGGCGAGCGGGTTGCCATGCGTGCTTTCGACGGGCGTACCCGAATTAGCGCTCGTGTGTTCCAACGCGCATCGTTTAAGTCTTGAGGAGGGGGCTTCAACTTGGGCTCAGCATGCGCTTGCGGCTTACGAGCGCACCTGTTCTCAGCCGCGAATCGATGCTGTCGAAGAGGTTCGAGAGCACGGCTTTGACATCGCCGAAACATCGTCATGGCTTGCGCATTTTTACCGGCGTGCAGCATTAGGGCTGACGCGCGCTTAAAGAGGGGGCCTCGTGCAATATGAACAGAACACGCTTCGCCGTTTACAAATAGCGGAGTTAGGGATTCTTGAGGCAATCGATCGCGTGTGTCGCGAGAATGGGATTATGTACTTCATCGACTCCGGCACGGTGCTCGGGGCCCGGCGTCATGGCGGCTTTATCCCGTGGGATGATGATATCGATCTCGGCATGCCACGGGATGATTTCGAGCGTTTCTTGGAGGTTGCCCCCGAGGCTTTGGGAGAGCGGTTTTGCGTGACTTGCTCTCGAACGAATCCGCATCAGGCTGCTTTATTTGGAAAGGTCATGCTGGCGGGTACGCGCTTTGTAACCGATGAAACGGAAGAGGCCGGATTCAAGCAGGGTGTTTTCGTGGACATTTTTCCGTATGACACTGTTTGTTCCGAACCGGATGCGGCGAAGCGGCAGCGTAAACGCTGTATGATGTGGCAGAGCCTCTCGTACCTGTATCATTCTAAGCACATCGTGGTGCCGCACCAGGGCGTGCTGGGGGCAGTGGAAAAATTTGCGTGTCGCATAGCACATTATATGGTGCGTGCGGTCTTGTCTCCGGAGCGCATCAATTGCGGGTTCGACGAGGCTGCCATGACTGCGAGGGATGATCGAAAATCGGATATGCTGATGGTGTCTTCATACGCGGCGACCGAGCCCTTTCCGAAGAGCATGCTCTTGCCCCCAGGTACTATCCGATTCGAGGGTATAGAGTTTTTCGCACCTGCCGACGTTGAGGGTTATTTGCGTGCGCAATATGGGGAGACATGGAGTCAATTGCCACCCGAAGATCAACGACGGAATCATGCGCCCAAAGAACTATATCTTGGTGAATGGTCATCGGGTTATTTGGGCTAATTGTGGAATCGGACCTAACGCTGCTTGCCCTGTAGGCATGACGTTTTCGAAGAGTTCGGGGATGTGGAACACGGAAACGAAACCTGATTCATTGGTAGCCTATTTCGCCTACCAATGAGCAGCCGCCGCAGCCCCATACGTGGCTGCGGCGGCTTTTGCGTCTACCTGATATACCGCTGAATCATATCTCTCCCAAAATCGTTAGCGATATAGAAGGTTTGCAATTCTCCGTTGGCGTCTATTTTCCAATCGCATTCGTCTAGCAGCCCGTTTTCCTTTGCGGTTGCCAGTGCTTCGTCGATGTCTTTCCTGGTGAACAGCTTGTAGGCGCTATAGCTGGAAGCCAGGTCTCGCATTACACCCTCTGTGCAATCGGGCTTGCCGTTTGCGAAGTGTTTCATGATTGCATAATACAAAGGCAGTTCGTTGCTCATCTTTTAATCCTCCTGCTTTTTGCGGATCATATCGATCGGGTTCACTGCGATGCAGAAGATACCTGCGACCATGATGATCGCCCCGAACCATTGCGTCATCGAGAGCGGCGGGTAATCGGCGCTCATGCCGCCGATGTTCAGTACCCCAAGAATCAGCCAGATGAACAGCGGACCCCAGAATGCGTACATGCCATTGCATGCCATGCCCAGAGCCGTGCCGCACATCGAATTGCCCTTATACCAGAAGGAGTAAGCTGGCATGGCAAATAAGCCGGAGATGGCGAAGATAAGCAATACCGGAGTAGAGATTGCCGCCCCAAGCAATTCCGGAACGGCGCCGATGCCTCCACCGATGGTGGCAAGGATGGGGAAGGCGATCAGCAGCTCTAGGAGTCCTGCGGTGGTTTGGCGAATGGCGATGCCGATTCGGTAGTCGATCAAGATGGTTCCGAAGCCGGCGACGCATCCCTCGAAACCCCAGCCAAACGCGGCCAAGAACGCGAACACGCATCCCAAAAGAGCGTCGGGGCCCATGGTCGCGAAGCTTGCGCCTCCAATCATCGCAGCGGAAGCCAAGCAGACGAGGATGCCGATAACCTTATGCGCACTCAGCTTTTGCTTAAAGAGGATGCGTCCGAGAATCGCGCCGATGGCGCAGTTCAGGGCAGCTATGGGTACGATTACTCCAGGGTTTCCTGAAGCCGTCGCCGAGTTGAGGCCGATCACATAGCAGATCGTCGCGAAAGGGCCTCCGATTATCGCGCAGAGCATCATCACGCGGCCCGGCTTGGTTTTAAGGGTTTTCCAGAAATCGCCAAGCTGCCGGTTCTTCGCGCAAACTGCGATCGACCATATGCCGCTGAACAGGTCGTTAAGGCCTGCTGCCAAGGCGGCAAGTGTGAACGTGATGGTGAATGCGTTCAGCGCCGCATTGCCGTTGCCCCATTCGGTGCCCGCGAACCACTCGCCCCATACTCCTTGGGTTTCCGCCAAGGTGAGAAAGCCCGTGTATAAGCCGTAGCAGATGCCTGATGCCACGGCAAAGGTGATGCCCCTCGTCATGAACCTTTTTCGCCGCTTGTTGCGTAGCGTTTCGACTTTTGCCTCCACCGGATTCCTCCCTTGAACTCGTGGTACGTTTCGAGAGCTATTGCTGCTTGTACAGGTCCAGCGCCTTCTTCAAATACGTCTTGCCGTAACGGTAATAGATATAGGCCCACTCGCCGACGTTTTCGCCTTCTGATTCTTTGAGAAGCGACCACGCGTACCAACACCAGCCTGCCATTCCAACCTGGGCAAGATTATGGCGCCATTCGGCATCTGTGGGCGTGCGCCCGAAGTAGTGCGTGAGCGCGCGGTGCATTTCTTCCTCGTCAAGCTGATCGCATACGCAGAAGGTTCCGAAATCGTTCGCGTAGTCGCTCATCCCGGCGTATTCCCAGTCGATCAGGCTGACGTTGCCGTTTTCCTCAACAAGGAAATTAAGGCTGAAGAAGTCGTTGTGGCACAACACCGGTTCGCTGCTTTCCGCTTCAAGCAGCTTATGGAGTTCCGTTGCCTGCGCTTCCATGTCTGCCCAATCCGTAACGTCGATGGGGCCCCTTGCCAAGAGCGATTGTTCGTAACCTTTGCCTTCGTCGTAGAAGCTGAAGCGACGTTCGACGGTAGCGTCAGACTCGTGCAACTGACGTGCCATGGTCATTGCTTTCTGCAGCTGGGCATCGTTTTTCGGGTCGAGGTTTTTGCAGTCGGGAATGAACTTTGAGATCTTCCAACCGCGTCGAGGATTTTCGAAAACGAAGGTGTTGTCGAGCCCAAGCGTTCGCGCGGTTTCGAGGGCGGTTTTCTCCGCTGCGCGGTCGATGAGCAGCTCTGTTCCTACGCCGGGGTGGCGATATACCCATTCGCCATCATTGGTGGAGAAATGGCAGCTGAGGTTCGTGAGTCCCTGCTTGAGTGGGTAGACGTTGTGAATTTCCGACTTATCACAGCCGAGAACTGCAACGATGTTGTCGAAGATCTCGGAATCAAGGTTCTCGAGGAAGAGGGGGTCGAAATCTCGCAGCTCATCGAGCGAGTCGAACTCGTGGATGATTGGCTGGTCATATCGCCTGATTTGCATATCGAACTCTTTAATATGTTCGACGTACAGGTCTTCCCAGAGCTTGTCACGGGTTTGGGGCAAATCATATTCAGCCTCAAGGATTTCGCGGAAGCGTGCGGAGAATGCGCGGTCGAAGAACACGTGCCCGATCATATACCACGCATCGGTTCCGCCGACAGTCACCTTTGTGATTCGATCATGCGATCCGGTTTTGATGCACCATTCCTTTGTGAAGCCCTCAGCGTACTCTGCAGAGTAATATGCTTTCCACACATGGCTTTCGAAGGGGTTTTCCTCAAAATAGTTATCCGAAGAGCAGATATAGGTGTTGTCGAGGATCTCGCGAACCAGCATGAGCGAGGAGTTGTTGTTGCGAGATGCATACTCGCGATTAACAACGATCTTCACCCCATATTTGTCTTCGAGATAGAAGAATGATTCCTTTTTGTAGCCGACCACAATAACGATGTCGCGGATTCCCACGGCCTGAAGCTGTTCGATTTGGCGTTCAATGAGGATTTCGCCGCGCACCTTAAGCAGCCCCTTAGGGCGCTCGTAGGAAATAGGGGCGAAGCGTGACGAGAGGCCGGCTGCAAGGATAACCGCATTGTCGACAGCGTAGGGCTTCAATGCGGCTATGCCTGCAATAGTGAGTCGGCCGCTTTCAATCAAGCCGGCGGTTTCGCACTCTTTGCAGGTGGCGTTGACCGTGGCAAGGCTAAGCCTGGTCTCGCTTGAGAGCTCCCTTTGGGTGAGGCCGCTGCGCTTGTTCAGCGCATTGATGACTTTAAATTGGTTCTGAGACAGCATTTTCGAAGTGCCTTTCGTTGTTCGGATATCGTTAGGATAACAACGAAAACGAACAAATGGCGTTTCCGCATGCCCTTACCATAAGTTATTCAATTCGAGTAAATGGCGCCGCTTCATTGCGTTCATTTCTTACAAGCTATTTACAATAATGAACACCGCTCCTAGACTTGCCAATAAAAGTTCGAGTTTAGGAGTATGATACGTGGGCCTTTCACGCAGCGAATTCAAAGTTTTGCGCACTTTGGCGTGTCGTGACATAAACACCCAGCGTCAGCTTGCTTCAGCCGCGGATTTGTCGCTGGGGTCGGCAAATCGCATTTTGCATAGTTGCGCGATTGCGGGATGGGTTGATGGCTTCGGTTTGACGTCGCAGGGTTTTGCCGAGCTGAATCATTATAAAGTTGACAACGCTATTATCATGGCAGCGGGAATGTCGTCTCGCTTTGCGCCGCTTTCGTATGAAAAGCCTAAGGGGTTGTTCGAGGTGCGTGGCGAGATCCTTATTGAGCGGCAAATACGACAGCTGCAAGAAGTAGGCATTACCGATATCACTGTGGTGGTTGGTTACATGAAGGAGGCGTTTTTCTATCTCGAAGATGCTTTCGGCGTGAAGATCGTTGTAAACCCAACCTACGCCGCGCGCAACAACAACGGTACATTAATGCAGGTCGTCGACCAGCTGCGTAACACGTATCTGTGCTCGTCGGACAATTACTATGCGTGCAACGTGTTTGAGCGCTACCAGTATCGTTCCGGGTATTCCGCGGTGTTCGCCGAGGGGCGAACTGATGAATACTGCGCCGAAGTGGCTCGCAACGGCGTGATTTCCCGAATCACGCACGGCGGTCAGGGCGCGTGGGAGCTTTTGGGCTATGCGTATTTCGACGCGGAGTTTTCCAAGGCGTTCCTAGATATCTTGCTGCGTGAATACTACCTGCCGGAAACGGCCCCGAAGTTGTGGGAGGACCTGTTCGCGGATTATGTTCGCGACCTGCCGCCCATGGAGCTGCATCGCTTTGAACCGGGCATCGTGTACGAGTTCGACTACTTAAGTGATCTGTGCGCCTTCGATCGCGACTTTATGGTGAACGTCGACTCTGCCATTCTGGACAACATCTGCCGCACGCTTTCCTGCGCGCGCGAGGATATTATCGACGTCGAACCAGTGAAGGCGGGCCTGACGAATTTGTCGGTCCTCTTCAGTGTGCATGGCGTGCAGTATGTGTACCGTCATCCTGGCGATGGCACCGAAGAGATCGTGAATCGCCAGAGCGAGGCGTATGCCTTGCGCATGGCGAAGCGGTTGGGGCTTGATGATACCTATGTGTTCGCCGAAGCCGATGAGGGCTGGAAGATCTCGCGATACGTGCCGGATTGCGTGCCGTTCGATTATCGCAACCCCGATCACGTAAAAGGGGCGCTTGCGCTGGTGCGACGCTTGCACGAAAGCGGGGAGACATCGCCCTGGACGTTCGATTTTGCGCAGGAGACGGACCATGTCGTGAAGCTGCTGCGCGACAAATGGTATCCATTCCCGGCGGGCTTTGACGCGCTGCATGTGCGCATCAAGGCGCTTTCAGCCAAGTTGGCGGATAAGAACGCGGCTCCCGTGATGTGCCACAACGACTTCTACGGGCCCAACGTGCTCGTGGGACCCGACCGCATGCACCTTATCGACTGGGAATACGGCGCGATGGGCGATTATGGTTGCGACCTGGGCAATTTCTTCGCGCAAGGTTCGGGCTACGCGGTTACGGAATCGGTGGCGGTGCTCGATTTGTATTTTGGTCGCGCGACAACCGCGGCGGAGGTGCGCCACTGCTTGGCGTGCACGGCCGTCGTGGGCTTTTACTGGTACGTGTGGGCTATGTTCAAGGAATCGCAGGGCAATCCTATGGGCGAATGGCTGTACAAGTGGTATCGTGCGGCTATCGATTACGCTGATGCGGTCGAGCCGATGTATGAAACGGATGCGTGCCTCTGTAAGGCTGTTGCGCTGTCCGAGGTATGGAATGGAAAGGGAACGGAATAATCATGGACAAGCAGCAGTTTGATGCTTTGGTGGCACTTGAGGAAGCGAAGCGAACGGGCACTGCCTTGCCGGAAGCGCCGGCCGAGGTGACGGCATGGCTGCAGGAGCGGGGTTACGTTGACGGCAAGGGTGCTATTACGTCTGCAGGTGTCGAGGCGCTTGAGCCATACCGGGCCAAGCGTGCGGTGTTTTTCGCTGCGGGATTCGGCTCTCGTTTGGTGCCGATCACCTTGAATACACCCAAGCCGATGATTCGCGTGCATGGCGTGCGCATCATCCAGCGGCTTATCGATGTCGTGCGTGCCGCGGGCATTACGGAGATTTACGTGGTGCGTGGCTATCTGCCGCGTGAATTCGAGGTGCTGAAGCTGGAAAATCCCGACATCCGCTTCATCGACAATCCGCTGTACGATTCCACGAACAACATTTCGTCTGCCGTTGCCGCCGCTGACTTTATGCGCGATGCCTATGTGTTCGAGTCTGACCTGCTGCTGCGCAACCCGGGTCTCATCACGCGTTACCAGTACGCAACGAACTACATCGGCGTTCCCGTTGAGCATACCGATGATTGGTGCTTGACCGTTGAAAACGGCCGCGCCACGCACATCGCCAAGGGCGGGGACGATTGCTACCACATGTTCGGCATCTCATACTGGACCGATGCCGATGGCCGCCGTTTGGCCGATCGTTTGCGCACGGTGTTCGAGCGCGAAGACGGTAAGCAGATCTTTTGGGATGATGTAGCCCTGAACTGGTACCCGGATGATTTCAGCGTGCAAGCACGTGAGTGCACGTTTGACGACGTGTGCGAAATCGACACCTTTGCCGAACTGCAGGATATTGACGATTCGTATCGTTGCTAATCGACTCCGCTTCTACTTGAAGCTACGGTTGCATAGTCGATTGCGGGGCGCATTCGTTCGAATGCGCCTTTTTGCGTTGAGCGCTCAAGACCCGATTCGTGTCAGTGTCTTATGTGTTCGAAACATACTAACTAGACAACACAATTGAACAACATTTATACTCCCAAATCGGGAACACGTAAAGGGAGTGTCATGGGATTATCAAAACGGGAATTCGCTGTGCTATTGGCGCTGCATGATGGCAAGGTTGCCTCGCAGCGTGATGTCGCCGCACACGCGGACGTGTCCCTTGGGACCGTCAATACCATCATGAAGAAGCTGCACGACGAAGGCTTGGCGGAAGGCTTTGCCCTCACCGAAGCGGGCGCGCAGGCGTTGGAACCCTATAAGGTGGATAACGCCATCATCATGGCGGCGGGTTTGTCTTCGAGGTTTGTGCCGCTTTCATATGAGAGGCCGAAAGGCGTGTTGTGCGTGCGCGGAGAGGTGCTGATCGAGCGCCAGATTCGCCAGCTGCAGGAAGCCGGCATCACCGACATTACCGTGGTGGTGGGCTACATGAAGGAGGCGTTCTTCTATTTAGAGGACGCGTTTGGCGTGAAGATCCGCGTAAACGAGCAGTATGCCAGCCGTAATAACAATTCCACGCTCATGCTGGTGCGCGAGCAGCTGGGCAATACCTATATCTGCTCGTCGGACGACTATTTTACGGAGAACGTGTTCCGCCCGTACGTGTACGAGGCCTACTATGCAGCGTCGTATTTCCCGGGCGAAACGGACGAATATTGCCTGAAGACGGCGCGCGATGGTCGCATCGTGAGCGTGAGCGTGGGCGGTCGCGGCGCGTGGGTCATGCTGGGCCACGTGTATTTCGACCGCGCATTTTCCGAGAAGTTCCGCACCATTTTGGAAGCGGAATACAACAAGCCTGAGACCGCGCCGAAGCTGTGGGAGGACATCTACATCGACCACATCAAAGAGCTGCGCATGGTCATGAAGCCCTACGAAGACGGCGTGGTATACGAGTTTGACTCGATTGCAGACCTGACGAAGTTCGACCACGACTTCTTGGACAATGTGAGCAGCTCAATCCTTGACAACATTTGCTCGGTGTTCGAGTGTGAACGCCGCGATGTGACCGATATCTCTCCAATCAAAGAGGGTCTGACGAACCTGTCGTTTAAATTCAGCGTTCATGGGCACGCGTATGTGTATCGTCATCCGGGGCCTGGCACCGACGAAATCATCAACCGTCAAAGCGAGACGTTCTCGCAAGGCGTTGCAAAGAGTCTCGGTGTCGATGACACGTTTGTGTATGAGGACGAAACCGAAGGATGGAAAATCTCTCGATTCATCGACAATTGCGAGCAGCTTGATTATCACAATCCCGAGCATGTTCGCCAAGCAATGTCGCTGATTCGGGCTTTGCACGACAGCGGTGCCGTTTCTCGATGGAGCTTCGATGTCATGGGCAAGGCACGCGATATCCTCGAGCTTTTGAAGGCGCGTTCGTATCCCATGCAGCCAGATTACGAATCGCTGAATGAGACCATGGAGCGCGTTGATGCTTGCGTGAAATCCGATGGTGGCAACCCGTGCCTATGCCATAACGATTTCTATGCACCGAACTTTTTGGTGTCTGACGATGATATGTACTTAATTGACTGGGAATACTCGGCCATGTCTGATTATGCATCTGACCTGGGTACTTTTATCTCCTGCTCCGATTACACCTATGACGAGGCCTGTCAGGTGCTTGACGCATACTTCGGTCGTGCGGCAACACCGGAAGAGCTGAGGCACTGCCTAGCGTATGTAGCATTGGCTTCGTATTATTGGTTTGTGTGGGCATTATATAAGGAGGCGTCGGGCGATTCGGTAGGCGAGTGGCTCTATCTGTGGTATCGCAATGCAAAGCAATATTCCGTACTTGCATTGGAGCGCTACGAGGAAGGATAGCTTCGCAGCTGCTCATGTGATGCAATCAGGGAAAACCGATTACGAGATTGCATAAGTCTCCGGTTCTTTTGGGGAAACAAGACAGGGAAGGATGAAATAGTGGAAATGTTTGGGACCGTGGTGGTGTATATCATCATGGCTTGTGCGGTTGCTGGTGCGATTGCATCGGCAATTAAACCGGAGAGCGAATTGGGGCAGCAGTTCGTTGCCGGTGTTGACTCCATCGGCCCGATTTTCCTGCCTGTGGCGGGCATTATGGCGTCGGCGCCGTATTTAACGGCGTTTGTTGAAGGCGTGTTTGGTCCGGCATATGGCGCACTCGGCGCTGATCCGGCAATGGCAGCCACCACGTTCATAGCCGTTGACATGGGCGGATACCAGTTGGCCGATGCGCTGGCGCAAACGCGCGAGAGCTGGATTATGGCCATGATGACCGGTTATATGGCGGGCGCTACCATTGTATTCACTGTTCCTGTTGCGTTGAAGATGCTGGAAAAGCGCGATCGCAAATACCTGGCGCTCGGTGTTATGAGTGGTCTTTTGGCTATTCCCATTGGTGTATTCGTGGCAAGTGCTGTCATTGCGGTTTCGCACCCGGTGATTCGTGAGGTTGTATCCACGAATGCTGATGCGACGTATCAGTTGGCGCTCACTTGGGCGCAGATTGGTGTGAATTTGGTTCCGCTCATCATCATCTGCGTTGCCTTGGCGCTTGGCTTGAAGTTTAAGCCCGATGCTATGATCAAGGGGTTCATCGTATTCGGTCGCGTAATGGAAGGCGCCCTGAAGATCGTATTCGTGCTGGTGGTTGTTGAGTATTTTACCGGCTTGTTCACTATGGTTTTCGGTTCCTTCGGCTTCGACCCCATCATCGCCGACGAGGATGACATGTTCCGCGCGCTTGAGACGGCTGGTGCCATCGGCATGATGCTTTGTGGTGCGTTCCCGATGGTGTACCTTATTAGGAAGTACCTTGCCAAACCTCTAGCGAAGATCGGAGGTGCGGTTGGTCTGTCTTCCGATGCGACTGCTGGCTTGCTGGCCGGTTCTGCTAACGTGCTTGCTTTGCTATCCATGGTGAAGTACCTTAAGGCGCGCGATAAGGTCATTTGCATGGCTTTTGCTGTGTGCTGTGCGTTCTTGTTCGGCGATCATCTGTCGTTTACCGCAAACTTCCAGCCATCGCTTATCGTGCCGGTGCTGTTGGGCAAGTTGGCAGCGGGTATCTGCGCCATTGTTTTTGCGCATCTGCTTGCGGTGAAGAAGGCTGAGGAACTGGAAGCAGCCGATTTAGCTGCGGAGACGGCATAGCGTACAACTTTGCTGTGCTGTCTAGAGGTTGCTTGTCTGTACGAAGCGGCAGCGCCCATAGTGTTTTATGTGGGTGGGCGTTGCCGTTTTTTCGATAGGGGGGCGATAGCTTATCGTGGTTGAACCGGGATACTCTGCTCTTGAACCATGATTTGCATTCTCGTAAACAAAAGCAGGCCGGGTCGCTTTGGCGATCCGGCCCGCTTCGTTGTTTGGCGTGGCGTTGGTGCTTCGCGTGCGGGTCTTCGCCCCCTACCTTCCCAGCACCTCCCGCAAGGCTTCTACTGCCTTTGCGTATGCCTCGTTCAGTTCGGGGAGCAGCTTGGTTGCTGTGGCTTCGTCGCCGTCTCTGAGGGCGTCGTTCATGCTTTTCGCCAGCTTGTGCACGTTGGTTAGCGAGAGGTTGCCGGCTACGCCTTTGAGGGCGTGGGCTTCCACCTCTGCGGTTGCCAGATCGCCTGCGGCGAACGCTCGGCGGACGTTGGGCATGTGGGGGTCGTCGAGGAACAGCTCGGCCAGTTTCAGGTACAGCGATTCGTTGCCTTCGAAGCGGTCGATGATGTCCTCGTAATCTATGTCGGCGTTTTGCAACGCGGCAATGTCTTTTTCGTCCATTGTGCCTCCCTGGGATTCGGACGTGTTCGTTCCTGGAAGTATAATCCGGGCCATGGCTAATCGGAATCAACAGTATCATGACCCTTTCGAGCCAGGCGTTTCCTCGCCTGAGTTCGAGCAGTACGCCCGCGAAAGCTACGCCTCCCACGGCGGGCGCGGCGCAGCGCGCCCCAGCAACCCCGACGCAG